>Ga0209902_100632_pt1 | contig 32010 bp, 31 predicted proteins | sample FECB27metaG_FD_188304 | JGI IMG/M metagenome (GOLD analysis project Ga0209902, IMG submission 188304) | Cyanobacterial communities from the Joint Genome Institute, California, USA - FECB-27 (SPAdes) (version 2) | ecosystem: Environmental > Aquatic > Thermal springs > Hot (42-90C) > Microbial mats...
GGAGGGAAGCACCCACTGTCCTGTGCACGCGCCCCGACTCGTCATCGGGTTTCAAAAAAGACGCGCCCTACACGACCAGCCGATACCCCACCGCAGTCTCCGTCAGCAGATGCCGCGGCTGCGCCGGATCGTCCTCGAGCTTCTGCCGCAGATGCCCCATGTAGATCCGCAGGTAGTGGCTCTGGTCCGTGTGCGACGGTCCCCAGACCTCGCGCAGCAGCTGGCGCTGCGTCAGCACGCGCCCCGCGTTCGCGGCCAGCACCGACAGCAGCCGGTACTCGGTCGGCGTGAGATGCACCTCGGCACCCGCGCGGCGCACGATGCGCGCGGCGCGGTCGAGCTCGATCTCGCCGAAGCGGAACAGCGCCTCGGGCACCTCCTCGCTGCTGGCCGCGCGCGGGCGCCGCAGGTTGGCGCGCACGCGCGCGAGCAGTTCGCCGGTGCCGAAGGGCTTGGTCAGGTAGTCGTCGGCGCCGGCGTCGAGTGCGGCGATCTTGTCGGCCTCGTCGCTGCGCGCCGACAGCACGATGATCGGCACCGCCGACCAGCCGCGCACGTCGCGGATCAGCGAGACGCCGTCGCCGTCGGGCAGGCCCAGGTCGAGCACCAGCAGGTCGGGCTGGCGCGTGCCGGCCGCGGCGAGGCCGTCGCGCAGCGTGCCGGCCTCGTGCACCAGCCAGCCCTCGGCCTCGAGCGCGCCGCGCACGAAGCGGCGGATCTGCGGCTCGTCCTCGATCACGATGGCGGTGGGGGCTGGCATGGGGGTCAGAGCGGGGCTTCGGCCGGTTCGGGCGGCTCCCGGCGCGGGAGCGTGACCGTGAATTCTGCACCGCCGCCGCGCGCATTGGCGGCCACGATCTCGCCGCCATGGGCGCTCACCACCGCCTTGCAGATCGCCAGCCCCAGCCCCACGCCCGGCGTGGCCGATTCGACCTCGCCGCGCGTGAACTTGTCGAACAGCTTCTGCTCGTGGCCCAGCAGCGCCGCGGGCAGGCCCGGGCCGTGGTCGCGCACGCTCAGCACCAGCGTGCCGGGCTCGGCGCGCGCGCCCACCACGATCGGCGGCGCGCCGTATTTGGTGGCGTTCTCGAGCAGGTTCACCAGCACGCGCTCGATCAGCACCGCGTCGAACTCGACCAGCGGCAGCCCGGCATCGAGCGCGGTCTGGACCACGGTGGCGCCGAGCGCGGTGCGCGCCGCGCGGATGGCCGAGCCCACCACCTCCTCGACCGACTGCCAGTCGCGCCGCAGGTTGACCGCGCCGCCCGCGATGCCGCTCTCGAGCCGCGCCATGTCGAGCAGGTTGTTGACCAGCGCATGCAGCTCGTGCGCCTGCGCCACGATCGCGCGCGCCGCCTCGGCATGTTCTTCCGCCGGCAGGGTCTGCAGCGATTCGGCCAGCGCGATCAGCGCGGTCAGCGGCGTGCGCACGTCGTGCGAGATCGCGCCCAGCAGCGCGTTGCGCAGCCGCTCCGATTCGATCTCGACCACCGCCTGCTGCGCCACCTCCACGTAGTGCACGCGCTCGAGCGCGATCGCGATCTGGCGCGCCAGCGTGTCGAGCTGCTGCGCCTGCTCGGGGATCAGCAGCCAGCGCGGCTGCGCCGGCTCGAGCGCGAGCACGCCGCGCACGCGCATCGGCGCCTGCAGTGGCACGTAGTGCCAGGGCTGCGCGGCCAGGGTGGCGGTGGCGAGGCCCGCGCTCTGGCCGTGGCGGAAGGCCCAGTCGGCCACCTGCGCGTCGAAGCCCGGCGGCGGATCGGGCGGCGCCACCAGCTGGTCGGCGGCATCGGTCACCAGCACCAGCGCATGGCCGCCGAAGTGGCCCTGCACCGCGGCCGCGCCGAGCGCGACCACCTGCGTGCTCTCGAGCGCGGCCGAGAGCTCGCGCGTGAGCTCGAACAGCGAGCGCGCGCGGCGCTCGCGGCTGGTCGACACGCCGGCCGCGAAGCGCAGCCCGGCCGTGAGCTGGCCCACCAGCAGGCCCACGCCCAGCATGATCGCGAAGGTCAGCACGTACTGCACGTCGCTGACCGCGAACGACAGCCGCGGCGGCACGAAGAAATAGTCGAAGGCCGCGACGTTGAGCAGCGCGGCCAGCGCCGAGGGCCCGCGCCCGAAGCGCATCGCCACGCCCACCACGCCGAGCAGGAACAGCATCACGATGTTCGACAGCTCGAGCACCCCGGTCAGCGGCGTGCACAGCAGCGTGAGCGCCACGCTGGTGGCCGCGGCCCAGGCATAGCCGGGCCAGTGGATCGGCGCCTTCTCGTGGTCGTCGCTGTCGATGCGGGCCCCCGCTCCCCCCAGCGGCGAGCGCGACAGCCGGCGCGCGCTGTCGGCGCGGCCCACCTCGAGGATGTCGAGCGCGGGCGCCAGCTGCGCGAGCGCGCGCGCCAGCGGCACCTGCGCCGCCATCCACAGGCGGCGCCAGCCGGTGGCCGGCTCGGCGCGCCCGAGCACCAGCGTCGCGCAGTTGAGCCGGCGCGCCTGCTCGGCGAGCTGCTCGGCCACGTCGGAACCGGTGAGCACCGCGGTGGCCGCGCCCAGTTCCTCGGCCAGCTGGAGCACCGCGAGGATGCGGTCGCGCTCGGCCGCGGCCAGCCGCTGCAGCCGCGGGGTCTCGACATACACCGCATGCCAGCGCACGTTGAGCTGGCCCGCGAGCCGCGCCGCGGTGCGCACCGTCTGCGCCGCGCCCTCGTGCGGGCCGACGCACGCGAGGATCGCGCCCGAGGTGTGCCAGGCCTGCAGGCCGGTGCCCTTGCCGTGGCCGCCGGCGCCCGGGCCCGACTGCTCGATGCGCCAGCCGCGCACGTCGTCCTCCACGTGCTCGGCGGTGCGGCGCAACGCGATCTCGCGCAGCGCGATCAGGTTGCCCTTGCGGAAGAAGTTCTGCGCCGCGCGCTCGGCCTGCTGCGGCAGGTAGACCTTGCCGGCCGCGAGCCGCGCCGTGAGCTCGTCGGGCGTGACGTCGACCAGCACCACCTCGTCGGCCTCGTCGAGCACCGAGTCGGGCACGGTCTCGTGCACCCGCACGCCGGTGATCGCGCCGACCGTGCCGTTGAGGCTCTCGAGGTGCTGCACGTTGAGCGCCGACCAGACCTCGATGCCGGCGGCCAGCAGCTCCTGCACGTCCTGCCAGCGCTTGGCATGGCGCGAGCCGGGCGCGTTGGTGTGGGCCAGCTCGTCGACCAGCAGCACCGCGGGCTGGCGCGCCAGCGCGGCATCGAGGTCGAACTCGGCCAGCGTGCGGCCGCGGTAGGCGATCTCGCGCAGCGGCAGGGCATCGAGCCCCGCCAGCAGCGCGGCGGTCTCGCCCCGGCCGTGGGTCTCGACCACGCCGATCAGCACGTCGCGCCCGGCCTTGCGCTCGCGCTGCGCGGCGCTCAGCATGGCCCAGGTCTTGCCCACGCCGGCGCTGGCGCCGAAGTAGATGCGCAGCTTGCCGCGCCGCGCGCGCGCCTCGTCGCTGCGCAGCTGGGCGATCAGCGCGTCGGGGTCGGGGCGGGACAGCTCGCTCATCGGGAGCGCAGGTTAGCGCATCGGCTCATCGCGCGGGACCGTCCTTGCGCCGGGCGCGGTGCTCGTGGCGCCGCGCGGTGCGCGACAGCACCAGCCAGGCGAAGCCCAGCGGCACGAACAGCGCCGCCAGCGCGAGCAGCGCATGGAACCAGTCAGTGGCCATGGCGCAGTCCGCAGCGCGCGAGGTGCTCGCGCCAGCTCACCAGCCGGCCGATCTCGCCCGAGGGCACGCATTCGATCAGCCGGTGCAGCACGTCGGCGTAGCTGCGCATCGGCAGGCGGATCATCAGCCGCACGCAGGGCGCGTCGCTCTCCTGCGAGCTGCAGCCGTGCAGCAGCGGTTCGCAGCGCACCACGCCGGCGTCGGCGCAGCCGGCCAGGCTGCGGCGCACGCGCAGCGCGTCGGCACAGCTGACGGTGACGTCGAGCACGTGGAAGCTGTCGCCGCCGGCCTTGCGGGCAGCGGCCGGCACCGGCGCCGCCGTGGCGGCGATCGCGGCACCGGCCGCGGCGGGACTTCGGAAATACACGGGATGTTCACGGTATGCGGCGTAGGCCATACAGGTCTCCTTTGCCTGGATCTGCTTTGCGGGTTGCGGGTTGCGATGCGGGGTTCAGCGCTTGTCGAGCGCGAGGTTCAGCGCCAGCACGTTCACGCGCGGCTCGCCGAGCAGCCCCCACAGCGGCTGCTGGGTCTGGCGATCGATCAGCGCGTTGACTTCCCCCAGCGGCAGGCCGCGCTCGCGCGCGACGCGCGGCGCCTGGTAGCGCGCCGCGGCCGGGCTGATGTCGGGGTCGAGGCCGCTGCCCGAGGCCGTCACCAGGTCGACCGGCACCGGCGCGGTGTTGCCCGGGTCGGCCGCGCGCAGCGCTTCCACGCGCGCCTTCACGGCGTCGGTCAGGGCCGGGTTCAGCGGACCCTGGTTCGCGCCGCCCGAGGCGCTCGCGTTGTAGGGCTGCGGCGCGGTGGCCGAGGGGCGGCCCCAGAAGTGCTTGGGGTCGCTGAAGTTCTGGCCGATCAGCTTCGAGCCGACGGTGGTGCCGTCGAGCACGATCAGGCTGCCGGCCGCCTGCGCGGGGAAGGCCGCCTTGGCGGCGCCGGTGACGGCCATCGGGTAGATCAGGCCGGTGAGCGCGCTCAGCAGCGCGAAGACGACGATGGCGGGGCGGACGATGCCGCCGGTGGTGTTGCTCATGATGGGGACTCCTCAGACCAGGTGAATGGCGACCAGCAGCCAGTCGATCAGCTTGATGCCGATGAAGGGAACGAGCAGGCCGCCCAGGCCGTAGATGGCGAGGTTGCGGCGCAGCAGCGCGGCGGCGCCCACCGGCCGGTAGCGCACGCCCTTGAGCGCCAGCGGGATCAGGAACACGATCACCAGCGCGTTGAAGATCACCGCCGACAGGATCGCCGACGACGGGCTCGCGAGGCGCATCACGTTGAGCGCCGCGAGCTGCGGATAGGTCGAGACGAAGATCGCGGGAATGATCGCGAAGTACTTCGCCACGTCGTTGGCGATCGAGAAGGTGGTCAGCGAGCCGCGCGTCATCAGCAGCGCCTTGCCGGTCTCCACCACCTCGAGCAGCTTGGTCGGGTTCGAGTCCAGGTCGACCATGTTGCCGGCCTCCTTCGCGGCCTGCGTGCCGCTGCCCATGGCCACCGCCACGTCGGCCTGCGCGAGCGCGGGCGCGTCGTTGGTGCCGTCGCCGGTCATCGCGACCAGCCGGCCCTCGGCCTGGTACTTGCGGATCAGCGCCAGCTTGTCCTCGGGCGTGGCCTCGGCCAGGAAGTCGTCCACGCCGGCCTCGGCCGCGATCGCGGCGGCGGTGAGCCGGTTGTCGCCGGTGATCATCACCGTCTTGATGCCCATGCGGCGCAGCTCGGCGAAACGCTCCTTGATGCCGGTCTTGACGATGTCCTTGAGCTCGACGATGCCGAGCACGCGGTCGCCCTCGGCCACCGCCAGCGGCGTGCTGCCGCGGCGCGAGGCTTCCTCGGAGGCGCGCAGCAGCTCGGGCGCCATCGTGCCGCCGAGCGCCTCGACGTGCCGGCGCACCGCCTCGACCGCGCCCTTGCGCAGCACGATGGGATCGGTGTCCAGGCTGTTCGGCGCGGCCGGCAGGTCGACGCCGCTCATGCGGGTCTGCGCGGTGAAGGCCACGAAGCGCGCGTCCTCGACCGGCGCGGGCTCCAGCCCGTCGCGGCGCGCGAGCTCCACGATGCTGCGGCCCTCGGGCGTCTCGTCGGCCATCGAGGCCAGCATGGCGGCGCGCGCGAGGCGCGCCTTGGTGACGCCGGGCGCCGGCAGGAAGGCGCTGGCCTGGCGGTTGCCGTGCGTGATGGTGCCGGTCTTGTCGAGCAGCAGCACGTCGACGTCGCCGGCGGCTTCCACCGCGCGGCCCGAGGTCGCGATCACGTTGGCCTGCATCATGCGGCTCATGCCCGCCACGCCCACGGCCGACAGCAGGCCGCCGATGGTGGTGGGGATCAGGCACACCAGCAGCGCGACCAGCGCGGTCAGCGAGACCACCGTGCCGGCGCCCGCGGCTTCCACGCTGAACACCGAGAACGGCAGCAGCGTGACCGTGACCATCAGGAACACCAGCGTGAGCGCCACCAGCAGGATGGTCAGCGCGATCTCGTTGGGCGTCTTCTGGCGGCGCGCGGCCTCGACCATGCCGATCATGCGGTCGAGGAAGGACTCGCCCGGGTTCACCGCGATGCGCACCACCAGCCAGTCGGACAGCACGCGGGTGCCGCCGGTCACGGCCGAGAAGTCGCCGCCCGACTCGCGCACCACCGGTGCCGATTCGCCGGTGATGGCGCTCTCGTCGACCGAGGCCACGCCTTCGATCACCTCGCCGTCGAGCGGGACCACGTCGCCGGCCTCGACCAGCACCACGTCGCCCTTGCGCAGGTTGGGCGCCTGCTCCGGGAGCCACTTCGCATCGCGCTGCGGCTCGGCCAGCTTCTTGGCCCAGGTGTCCTTGCGCAGGCCGCGCAGCGAGGCGGCCTGGGCCTTGCTGCGGCCCTCGGCCAGCGCCTCGGCGAAGTTGGCGAACAGCACCGTGAACCAGAGCCACACGGTGACCGCGAGCACGAAGGTCGGCGACATGCCGGTGTCGCCCGGGAAGCTCAGCGTGTGGATCCACAGCAGCGTGGTGAGGATGCTCCCGATGTAGACGATGAACATCACCGGGTTGCGCCACTGGGTGCGCGGGTTCAGTTTGGCGAAGGCACCGCGCAGCGCGGGGCGCACCAGTGCCGCGTCGAACAGCGACAGGGAAGTCTTGGTTGTGGTCATGACGTGCTCCTCCTTACTTCCAGAGCACCAGGTGCTCGACGATCGGCCCGAGGGCCAATGCCGGCACGTAATTGAGCAGACCGACCAGCAGCACGGTGCCGATCAGCAGGGAAACGAACAGCGGCCCGTGCGTGGGCAGCGTGCCGGCCGTGACCGGAAGACGCTTCTTGGCGGCCAGCGAACCCGCGATGGCGAGCACCGGCACGATCATCGCGAAGCGGCCGAACCACATCGCCAGGCCCAGCAGCGCGTTGTAGAAGGGCGTGTTGGCCGACAGGCCCGCGAAGGCGCTGCCGTTGTTGTTGGCGGCCGAGGTCAGCGCATAGAGGATCTCGGAGAAGCCGTGCGCGCCGGGGTTGGCGATGCCGGCCTTGCCCGCGCCCGAGACCACCGCGATGGCGGTGCCCACGAGCACCAGGATCGGCGTCACCAGGATCGCGATCGACAGCAGCTTCATCTCGCGCACCTCGATCTTCTTGCCGAGGTACTCGGGCGTGCGGCCGATCATCAGCCCGGCGATGAACACCGCGAGCATCGCGAAGATCAGCATGCCGTACAGGCCCGAGCCGACGCCGCCGAACACCACCTCGCCGAGCTGCATCAGCACCAGCGGCACCATGCCGCCGATCGGCGTCAGCGAGTCGTGCATGAGGTTGACCGCGCCGCACGAGGCGGCCGTGGTCACGGCGGCGAACAGCGCCGAGGCGTCGATGCCGAAGCGCACTTCCTTGCCTTCCATGTAGCCGCCCGACTGCAGCGTGCTCGCGGCCTGGTCGACGCCCAGCGGGCCGAGCAGCGGGTTGCCGGCCTGCTCGGCGGGCGTGAGCACCATCACCGCGACCACGAACATGATCGCCATCGCCGCGAACACCGCCCAGCCCTGGCGCATGTCGCCCACCACGCGGCCGAAGGTGAAGCACAGCGCCGCGGGGATCAGGAAGATCGCCAGCATCTGCAGCAGGTTCGACAGCGCGGTCGGGTTCTCGTAGGGGTGCGCCGAGTTGGCGTTGAAGAAGCCGCCGCCGTTGGTGCCGATCATCTTGATCGCCTCCTGCGAGGCGACCGGGCCCATGGCCAGCGTCTGCGTCGTGGTGGTGGCGTCCTCCATCACCGGCGCGCCCTTGTCGTCCTTCAGCGGCTGGCCGTCGGGGCCGGCCTTGGGCTGCTGGAACGCGGTCGTCTCGAGCGTGGTCGCCGCCTTGTACTCGTCGAAGTTCTGGATCACGCCTTGGCCCACCAGCACCACCGCCAGCACGAAGGAGATCGGCACCAGCACCCACAGCGTGACGCGCACGATGTCGGCCCAGAAGTTGCCGACCAGGCCCTTGCCCTGGCCTTCGCCGCGGCGCGCGAAGCCGCGCACCAGCGCGAACGCCACCGCGATGCCGGTCGCGGCCGAGACGAAGTTCTGCACCGTGAGGCCGAGCATCTGCGTGAGGTAGCTCATCGTCGACTCGCCCGCGTAGCCCTGCCAGTTGGTGTTGGCGACGAAGCTCACGGCGGTGTTGAAGGCCGAGTCGGGCGACACCGCGCCCATGCCGGCCGGGTTGAGCGGCAGCAGTCCCTGCAGCCGCTGCAGGCCGTAGACCACGATCGCGCCGACCGTGTTGAAGGCCAGCAGCGCCATCGCGTAGACGCGCCAGTTCATCGACTGCGCCGGCGCCACGCCGGCCAGCTTGTAGAACGGGGATTCGACGCGCGCCATCCAGCGCGGCACGCGTTCGTTGCACAGCGCTGCGAGGAACCTGCCGACCGGCCAGGCCAGCAGCAGGAGCAGCGCGAAGAAGAGGGCCAGCAGGCCCCAGGCCGAGGCGCTCATCTCAGAACTCCTCGGCGCAGATCAGCGCGAAAACCAGGTAGGCGAACAGCACCACGGCGATCAGCGCGCCGAAGCCGTAGAGGACGTCGAGGCCGATCACGATGCGTCTCCCTCTTTGGCTGCCGGCGGGTTCGGTCCCTCCAGCCGGTTCAGCCCGACGACCATGGCCGCCACCACGACCCATAGCGCCAGCAAGGCGCTCATCCAGACGATGTCCATGCATCACTCCTGCTATCAAAAAGATGAATTGCAGTCTCGGCAGATGCGCGTCAAAACGGGGGAAAGAGTCGGTGGGGGGCCGTAAAGAAAGCGTAAAAACGCCGCCCGGGGCGGCGTCGGATCAGGCCGGGGAACGGCTGCGCAGCGCCTGCGCGAGCACGAGCAGCACGGCGCATGCCGCGCCATAGAGATGCGCCTGCACCAGCACCTCGCCACCGATCAGTGCACGCTGTGCCTCGGTGGGCTCGCTCCACAGCTGCCAGCCGATGCGGACCACGACCACCGCCAGCGCGACGCGGGCCACCAGGTCGCCGCGCCAGGCCTGCGGCGCGAGCACCCAGACGAACAAGCCATAGAGCACGCCCGACAGCCCCGCGCAGTCCGCGACCCGGGGCGATGCCAGCAGCAGCAAGGCGCTCACGCCGAGCGCCAGCGCGACGAAGGCGCCGGCCCAGGCGCGCGCGCCGGCGCGGTCCTTCGCGAACGCCGCGCACACGGCCAGCCCGCCGAGGTTCAGCAGGCAATGCGTCCAGCCGAGGTGCACCAGGTGCGCCGTGAGCAGGCGCCAGAGCTGGCCGCCGAGCACGGCCGAGCGCTCGTAGCGCAGCGCCTCGTAGACCGGCTCGCCGCCCGCCTGCAACGCGAGCATCAGGCTCGCGAGCACGACGGGGCCGCGCCAGCGCGCGGCCACCGGCGAGGAGGACGGCGGGTCTTGCATGCGCGGCAGTGTATCGGCGCGACTTCCACAGCCTGCCCGCGCGCGGAATCCGGGTAATCACTATCGAACCCCGGCCGATGGGCCTTCAAGCTGTGGTCGGCCAATTTTTGTTCAACAAAACAAGGGGAATTGTCATGAGGATCAGTCATCGCATCTCACGTCCCACGCAATGGTCCATCGTGCTCGCCGCCGCCATCGCGGCCGGCCACCCGGTATCGGCGCAATCGCCCGACACCGGCGACTGGGTCCAGGTCTATTCGATCGTCGTGCCCTACGCCAGCGACAACGATCTCAACGCCCTGACCCGGCTGCTCGACCATGCCTACGTGGACCAGAAGGCCCGCACGGTGTCGGCGGAGGTCGGCCCGGGCGAACTGGCGCAGCTGCGGATGCTGGGCCTTCCCGTGCAGATCAACGAGGCCGAGACCGCCCGGATCCGCGACTACATCGCCAAGGGCGTGGGCAAGCAGGCCTCGTCCGCACCGGACACCACGCCGGGCACGAAGAAGATCTCCGACGGCGGTTCGCACGCGGCCTGCTACCGCACCGTCGGACAGGTCTACACCAGCTTCGACGAGCTGGCCGCCAAGTACCCGAAGCTGGTGAAGGTGCAGACGCTCGGCAAGACCTGGATGGGCGGCCAGTACCGGCAACCCGGCACGGACTCCGACAACAACACGAATTCGTCCTGGGTCAACCTGCTGGTCAAGTACCTGCCCGCGAGCGTTCTCAACACCTTCAACCTGAGCCTGTTTCCCACCGAGCCCTACCCGATCCGCGTGATCGTGGCCGGCAACTTCGAGAAGCAGGACGCGCAGGCGCAGAAGCCGCCGAACATGGTCTGGACCGGCGGCATCCATGCCCGCGAGTACGCCCCGCAGGAAGTCGGCATGAAGTACATCGAGTGGCTGCTCGACAACTACGAGACCGATGCGAACGCCCGCATGATGCTCGACACCAACCGCTACCACTTCGTCGTCCACAACCCCGACGGCCGCTCGATCGCCGAGCAGCAGATCACGGCCCGGCAGCGCAAGAACACCAACTACGCCACGGCCGCCTGCAGCACGGCGCGCAGCGGCGGGGTCGACCTGAACCGCAACTACCCCTTCGGCTGGCGCACGGGCGGGCCCGGGGCTTCGGACAACCAGTGCGCCGAGGACTATCGCGGCACCGCGGCCGTCTCCGAGCCCGAGACGCAGGTGGTGCTCGACTACGTGCGCGGCAGCTGGAACCAGGCCGCCTGCAAGTGGGAGGGCGGCGCGCTGCCCGACGGGCGGCCCAAGAGCGCGACCTATTGCAACGCGCAGAACCGCGACAACGGCGGTGCCGGCGAGTTCGACTGGAAGACCGGTGCCGACGAGAACTACGGCGGCGGGGTGTTCATCGACCTGCACAGCGCGGCGCGCGCCATCCTCTGGTCCTGGGGCGTGCGGCGCTCCGAGAACGAGAACAACATCCAGACGCCCAACAACCTCGGGCTGGCCACCATCGCGCAGCGCATGGCCTATCACAACAAGTATTCGGCGCAGCAGGTGCTCGGCTACGACACGGAGGGAACGACCAAGGACGCCGTCTACGGCTACCTGGGCGCGCCTTCGTACACGGTGGAGATGGGCCGCTCCTTCTACGAGAGCTGCGACAACTTCAACAAGGAGGTCTATCCCGAGAACTTCAACGGCTTCCACTACCTGAGCCGCGTGCTGTACCGGCCCTACCAGCTGCCGCAGGGACCGGACACGGTCGACGTGAAGATCGCCGCCGAGGCCGTGCAGGCGGGAACGAAGGCGCTCGTCACCGCGACCGTGGACGACAACCGCTACCTCTATTCGAAGCCTGGCCAGTCGGACATTCCGGCGCCGCCGGTCCCGGTCGTCAAGAAGATCAAGACGGCGCTGGCCTATGTCGGCAAGCTGCCGTGGGAGGCCGGCGCGGTCGGCATCCCGCTGGCGCTCTCGGCCTCGGACCAGGCCAGCCCCGGCCTCGAGGAAGCGACCCGGACCGCGAGCGGCATGCTCGACACCACGGGCCTCGCACCGGGCCGCCACATGGTCTACGTGCAGGGCATCAACGAGGACGACAAGCCCGGCTCGGTGTCGGCCGCGTTCCTGAACGTCAAGGTCGCGCCCGAGGTCACGCCGGAACAGCCCGTGATGCCGATCGCATTCCCCTTCCGCAGGAGCGGCGGCGCGCTGGACCTGGTCGACCTGGCGCTGGCCGCGCTCGGCGTGGCGGGCCTGGTGGCCGCGCGCCGGCGTCGTCGCTGATCGCGCGCGGCGGGGCGCTCAGGCGCCTCGTCGCACGAGCTTGCCCGTGGACGAGGCGCGCGCGATCAGCCGGCCATCGAGCGACCAGAGGTCCGCCTCGAGGAACACCACGCTGCGGCCCCAGCGCAGGATGCGCGCCTCGGCCTCGAAAGTGGCGACGTCGGCCCGGTCGAGGAACGAGATCTTGAGCTCGAGGCTCGCGAGGCCGGCCGCGGCGTCCTTCGCGTTCACCGCGAAGGCCATCGCGCAATCGAGCCATGCGGTGACCAGCCCGCCCTGCACCACGGTGCCGTTGCTGTGCGCGAACTCGGGCCGCGCCACGAAACGCACGCGCGCGAGGCCGGCCTCGGCATCGCTGCGCAGCAGCTGCGAAAAGCCGATGGTGTGCATCAGCGCGCTCGGGAATTTTTCGATGTCCATGCGGGGATTTTCGCGTGGCCGATGCGCACGGCCTTGACGCCTCGGCGTCTTGTCCCGGCGCGTCAGGTGCCGAAGATGCAGCGCGTGGTCGCCATCATCCGCGGCTGCTTCGTCGCGTTGACCGAGGGCGTGTGCAGCACGCGCATGTCCATCAGGAACACGTCGCCGGCGCGGCCGCACATCTCGACGATGGCCAGGCCCTGCTCGCCCAGGCGGCGCTCCAGGTCCAGCGGGTCCTTGAGCAGCTCGCGCAGCGCGGGTTGCGAATCCGAGGCCGGCCGCCGCGTGTCGATGCGGTGCGAGCCCGCGAGCGCGAGCGTGGCGCCGCCATGCGGTGCCACGTCGTCGATCAGGAAGAAGGCCTGCACGCCGGGCAGCGGATCCTGCGGCCGCGCCGCGAGGTCCACATGCCAGTTCAGGGCCTGCAGGGTCCAGTCGCCTTGCCCTGGCGGCGACAGCAGCAGCTGCGTGCCCTGGGGGCCCGCCGCGGGCGGCGACGCGAGGCCGCCGAGCTCGGCGACGAGATCGAGCAGCGCCGGCGTGACCAGGGCTTCATGCAGGCCGGGCAGGTTCACGAGCGCCGAGAGCTTGCCGATCTGCTGGAACAGCGGCAGGCGCTGCACCGCGCTCAGGCCGCCCTTGGCGCCGGCCAGGCGCTTGAGTTCGTCGCGCAGCTTCTGGCGCAGCGGAGCCACGCGGGGCTTCGGGTGGAAGCCTTCGAGGTGGAGACAGCCGTGGGTCTTGAAACGATCGATCTGCGTGGGGCTCATGGAAGCATCCAGGGGAACTCCCGGCAGTGGAACACGCTAGCGGCCCGGCGTCAGCCAGCGGGATCCGACATGCGCGCCGTCAGGATCGGGAGCGGGTCGTTCTCAGGCCACCTTCGGCCGCCACGCGATCACGCCTTGCGTGCGCGCGCGCACCTCGGGCGTCGCGAGGCAGGTGGCAACGGCCTCGTAGCCCGGTGCGCCTTCGAACGGCGCGACATAGGTCGGCGGGCTGTGGTTGGCCGGGCACAGCAGGATCGACTCGTGCGCGCCGACCGCCGCGAGATCGAGGAAAGCGCTCGATCGCGTGAGCAGGAACAGCGGCCGCGCCTCGGCACCGCGGCGGCGCAGGTGGGCGATCAGCGCTTCCTGGGTCGCATGGTCGAGGCCCTGCTCCACCATGTCGACGACGATGGCGGCGGGGCCTTCGGCCTCGAAGCCGGCCAGCAGCGCAGTCAGGGCCTCGGATCCGGTGGCGCCGTCCTCCACGAGCCAGGCCAGCGCGGCATCGATGCGCGATCGCAGGGCGGCATCTTCACGCAACCGCGTGGCGGTGGCATCGCCCTCGGCGCGGTCCAGCGGCAGGAAGACGGCGCCCGGAAAACGTTCTGCGATGCGCAGCGCGAGCCGCGTCTTGCCGCTGCCCAGCGGGCCGACGATGTGATTGATCGGACGGATGTCGCTCAGCGCGAAGCGTTCGCCGCCCCAGGGCCAGGGCAGTTCGAACTCGAGCGCGGGCCGGGTGTCGGGCCGCAGCAGGCGCGCGAGTTCGCCGGGCGCGGGCAGGCGTCCGCGCGCGAGTTCGTCGCGCAGGCCGCGCACTTTCTCCAGCGTGGCGTCGAGCTCTCGCGCCTTCCCTTCGAGCGCCGCCTGATGCGCTGCCAGGGCCGGCGCCAGCCCTTGCGCATCGCCCTGGAGCACACGCGCCACCTGCGCGAGGCTGAGGCCCAGCGCGCGCAACGCGACGATCTCGGTGGCACGCGCCATCTCGGCGGGTCCGTAGGAACGCCAGCCTGCGGCCGTGCGCGCCGGCACCAGCAAGCCGCGCTGCTCGTACAGCCGCAGGGCCTTGGCGGACACGCCGAGGCGGCGCGCGGCCTCGGCCGGATTCAGGAAACGGGAAGAAGGGGTCACGGGATCACCTCGGTGTTTGCTGCGATGCCGTCTTTATCGAGGTGGCCGCAGGGGCCGGGTCAAGCATGGCGCACCCGACGCCATCAAAGATCGCGCTGCAGCTGCCAGGCCTGGTACTTGAGGCTCGCCACCGCGCCCGCGACGATGCCGACGATCGCCGGCAGGCTCGCGAGGCTCAGCGTGGAGAGGGCGCTCAGGCCCTGGCCGATGGTGCAGCCCATGGCGGCGACGCCGCCGATGCCCATGAGCACGGCGCCGCCCAGGTGGTGCGCGAGGTCGCCGCTGCCGGCGAAGCCCTCCCAGCGGAACTCGCGCGCCCACAGCGCCTGCGCGGCGGCCCCCACGATCACGCCGGCCACCGAGGCGATGCCCAGGGTCAGCAGCTTGTTGGCGTCGCTGTAGAACATCAGCCAGTCGAGCGCATAGGCCACGGGCGTGACGAAGCTCAGCGCCTCGGCGCGGCCGGAGTTGGTGGCGAGGAACACGTGCTCGAGCGTGAGCGGATGCTCCTCGACCACGGCCCAGTGGCCGCTGAGCCACCAGGCGGCCACCACCAGCGCGCCGATGGCGAGCCCGCCCGCGAGGCTGCGCGCATCGCGCCGGCCCCAGGCGGCCCAGGCGATCAGCGCGCCGCCCGCGACCAGCCCGATCGCGAGCCGCAGCGGCGCGGCCTGCATGCGCAGCGCGCCGGCCAGCACCTCGGGCAGCGAGGCATTGACGGCCAGCTCCAGGTGCACCGCGTCGACGGTGGCCACGCGCAGCACGGCGGTGATGCCCTTGAGCGTGGCGAAGGCCGCGATGCCCATCACCAGCAGCACGACCAGCGCCTTGAGGCTGCCGCCGCCGACGCGCACCAGCGTCTTGTTGCCGCAACCCGAGGCCAGCACCATGCCGAAGCCGAACAGCAGGCCGCCGACCAGTGCCGAGAGCCAGAGGATGCGGTTCGATGCATAGAGCGTGCGGTCGGCATCGACCCAGCCCGCGAACACCAGCGCCGAGAAACCGATCAGCGCGACGCCGCCGGCCGCGGCCCATTGCCGCACGCGCGTCCAGTCGCCGAGGTTGACCACGTCGCTGATCGCGCCCATGGTGCAGAAGCGCGTGGCGCGCGCGACGGCGCCGAACACGGCCGAGAGCGCGAAGGCGGCCGCGAGCGCGAACGAGGTGAGGAGGGAGACCTGTTCGACAGACATGCGGCGATTCTAGGGAGCGCGGCGTGCGGCCGCGCTCCTGCTGGCGGCCGTCAGGCCAGCCCCGGATTGGGCGCGACGTTCTTCAGCACCGGCGCCTCGGGCGCGCGCGCGGCCACCACCTTGCGCGACTTCAGCCAGGGCTCGATCACCTCCCACACCGGCTTGTTGCCGGCGCTGCGCGCCTCCTCGCTCACCGGTGCCCAGCCCGCGACCTTGTAGGTGCGGCCGGCCTCGATGGGCTTGCCGTCCAGGCGCATGTCCTGGATGCGCTGGCCCATCGCGGCCGTGGGATCGCAGGCGTACTGCAGGCCGCCCACGCGCACCATGTCGCCGCCCTGCTGGTAGTAGGGGTCGGGGTTGAACAGGTTGTCGCAGACGTCCTCGAGCACGGTCTTGAGCATCTCGCCGCTCATCGGCGTGACGGTGGCGTACGAGTAGGTGGTGGCGGTCATGTCCATCAGCCATTCGCGCGTGATGGGCTGGCCCGGCAGCAGCGAGGTGCCCCAGCGGAAGCCCGGCGAGAAGGCGATCGGCGCGTCCTGCACCTCCATCAGCGCGTCGAGCAGCAGCTGGTCGCCGGTGCCGTTGAAGTTGCCGCGCCGGTACAGCGTGCCGTCGGTGTGCGCCAGGGTTTCGGACAGCTTCGCTTCGTAGGGCGCGCGGATGCGCGTGATCAGCGCGTCCATCTCGCGGTCGGCCGGGATCAGGTCGGAGAACACCGGCAGCAGGCGATAGCGGAAGTCGCTGACCTTCTTGCCCTTGACCTCGAAATCGAGCACGCCGAGGAACTTGCCGTTGGAGCCGCCGTTGACCACGATGGTCTGGCCGCCGGCATTGCTCACCAGCGTGGGCATGGGCGTGCCGTCGTGCGTGTGGCCGCCGAGGATGGCGTCGACGCCGCGCACGCGGCTGGCCATCTTGAGATCGACGTCCATGCCGTTGTGCGAGAGCACGACCACCACCTGCGCGCCCTTGGCACGCGCCTCGTCCACCACGCGCTGCAGGTTGTCGTCCTGGATGCCGAAGGTCCAGTCGGCCACCATGTAGCGCGGGTTGGCGATCGGCGTGTAGGGAAAGGCCTGGCCCACGATGGCGCAGGGCACGCCGTTGATCTCGCGCATGACGTAGGGCTTGAAGACCGGGTCGCCGAAGTCGGCGGTCTTGACGTTCTGCGCGACGAACTCGACGCGGCCCGCGAAGTCCTTCTCGATGATCTCCTTCACGCGTTCCATGCCGTAGGTGAACTCCCAGTGGCCGGTCATCACGTCGACGCCGAGCAGCTTGCAGGCATCGACCATGTCCTGCGCCTGGGTCCACAGCGAGGTGGCCGAGCCCTGCCAGGTGTCGCCGCCATCGAGCAGCAGCGCGCCGGGCCGGCTGGCCTTGAGTTGCTTCACCAGGGTGGCGAGGTGCGCGAAGCCGCCGACCTTGCCGTAGCGCTGCGCCGCGCGGTCGAAGTCGAGGTGCGTGAGCGCATGCGCCACGCGCGTGCCGGGCGCGACGCCCGCGGCCTTGAGCAGTTGCTCGCCGACCAGGTGCGGCACCTTGCCGCGCATGCTGCCCAGGCCGATGTTCACGCTGGGCTCGCGGAAGTACAGCGGCTTGAGCTGCGCATGGCAGTCGGTCATGTGCAGCAGCGACACGTTGCCGAAGCGCGGCAGCGCGTACATCGCATCGACGGCACCGGCCGCGCTGGCGCCGTCGTGGCGCCCCAGGCCCAGGCCGGCCACGCTGCCGGCGCCCAGCAGTTGCAGGAACTCGCGCTTGGAAAGGTTCATGGAAACGGCGGGCCCTCTGCGTCTATCGGTTGACCGGCGACTGCGGATCGAGCAGCAGCCCCATCACGTCGCGGATCTGCGCTTCGTCGAGGATGCCCGAGTGGCCGACGCGCGGCATGTTCGAGCAGGCGTTGTAGGCGCGCGCATTCCAGAGCTTGCCCCAGGTGTAGTCGACGATCGGCTTCGAGGCCGCGGCCGCCGGGTCGCTCACGCCGCGCAGCTTGCCGTACTGGTAGAGGCTGGGGCCGAGGGTGCCGAAGGAGATCTCCTCCTTCGACATCTGGTGGCAGTTGTAGCAGTTGCCGCCGTTGGCCGGGCCCTTGGCGGAGGCGGCCGCGTCGGTCCAGGTCAGGCCGCGCCCGTTCTGCGCGATCTTCTCGCCCTCGCGCCAGTCGCCGACGAACTTGCCGTCGGCGGGCCAGCGGATGGTCTTCATGTTGGCCGCCTCGATCTCCTTGGCGGTCTTCTCGTCGAGCGGCTTGCCGCTGGCGTCTGCCTCGCTGCAGGCGCGGTTGGCCGGGTCCTGCACGAGGCGGTCGACCTTGGCGATGCCCTGGTCGCGGAACGAGCTCTTCAGGGCCTCGGCCGTGTAGCGGTCGATGTCGGCCGCGCTGTCGGCGCTCGCGCAGCCGAACAGGGCCAGCGCGCAGGCGACCGCGACGGCGCCCAGGATGTGGTCGGCATTCATGTCGCGTTCCTTCAGCGCTTGATGGCCGGGGCCGTGGTCTTCACGCCCTTGCCGTTGACGCCCATGTACACGGCCAGCGCGATGGTCACGTCGCTGGCATAGCCCGGGTAGGGAAAGCGCTGCTGGCGGAAGCAGTCGTTGAGCCGCCGCTGCATGCCCCAGAGCTCGCCCGAGGACACGCGGTAGGCCGGCCAGGCACCGAAGCCGTCGCCGGCACCGGGGCTCTTCGTGAGGTTCGGCAGGTCCTGCAGCCGGATGCGCTTGTCGTCGGCGCCATGGCAGGTGGCGCAGGCGAAGTCGTGCGGGCCGGCGCGCAGGAAGAACAGGCGCTTGCCCACCTCGTAGGCGCGGCGCTCGCTCGCATGCGACTGCGGCAGGTTCAGCGCCATGCCCTTCGACTCGGCCGAGATCCAGGCCACCAGCGCCTCGAGGTTCTTCTGCTCGCCGCTGCCGAACGGCGTCTTCGCGATCTCGGCGGCATCGAAGCCCTGCAGGGTCTGCATGCAGGTCAAGAGGCGCGACTCCATGTCCTGCACGCGGCCGGTGTCGGCGAAGTGGCGCGGCAGCTCGGCGAACGCGCCCTTGACCACGCCCGGGCCCTTGCCGAGGTCGCACTTCTCGAGCGAGGCGCCCCTGGGCCCGCGCTTCTGCTTCCAGAGGTCTTCGCCCTTGGCCTCGAACAGCTCGGCCGGGTTGCCGTCCTGCAGCAGCGCGCGGTACTCGGCGATGCCTTCGGCAGTGGTCTTCTGCGCGGCGGCATGCAGCGACAGGCTGCCCGCCAGCAGCAGCAGGCACGAAAGTGGGATCTTGCGCATGGCGACCGCCTAGCTGACGGTGGCTTCGTCGGTGCGGGTGTCGCCGCGGTTGTCCTTCCAGGTCACCGAGATCTTGTCGCCCGCCTTCGCGCCCTTGAGCGTGAACTGCATGAACGGGTTCTTCGAGACTGCGGGGCCCCAGTCGGCCGTGAGCACGGTCTTGCCGTTGAGCGAGGCCGTGACCTCCTGGATGAACCAGGCCGGGATGGTCTTGCCGGCGGCGTCCTTGCGCTGGCCGGTTTCCATCTCGTGCGCCATCAGGATGCGGACGGTCGTCTTGTCGCCCGCGGCCTGGGCGCGGATGCGCATGGGATCTGCCATGGTGGGTCTCCTTCTCTCGTTGTTTCTTCGTGGGGGTCGGCGCGTGTCAGCCGCCGCAGCCGCCCAGCGTGACCTTGACTTCCTTCTTCGCGAACAGCGCCTTGCCGTCGTTCATGACGGCGATCGCGTACACGTCGGAGGACTGGCCCAGCTTGGCGCGCGTGGTGAAGTTCGCCTCGACGAACTCCGAGGTGTTGAAGATCGCGACCACCGCGTTCGGGTTCTTCTCGACCAGCAGCATCAGCTGCTTCACGCCGGCCAGCGAGGTCGCGACACTGAGCGGCACCACGGCGCCGTTCTCGGCGATGTCGGGGCCGGTGATCGTGACCTCCTTGCTCTCGGTGGGCGTACCCGCGCCGATGGCCTTGAGCGCATCGGCCACGCTCTTCGCCTCGAAGGCTTCCTTGGTGTAGGCCAGCGCGCTGGCCGGCAGCCAGGCGCCGGTGGCGGCGAGGCCCGCGAGCGCGGCGGACTGCTGGAGGATCTGTCTGCGGTTCTTCATGGCTTGTCTCCTGTCGAATCGATGGTGGGCCGGGTGCGCCGTTGCAATGTCATGGCCCGGCGCCTTCGGCGAGCCAGCGCGCCACGGCCCTGGCATCGTCGTCGCCGATGGTCTGCGGCGGCATCGGGATCGCACCCCATACGCCGCTGCCGCCGCTCTTGATCTTCTCGAGCAGGTGGTCGACCTGGCCCGGGTATTTCTTCGCGATGTCGGAGAAGGCGGGGCCGACGAGCTTCTGCGTCATGCCGTGGCAGGCGACGCAACTGTTCTTCTCGAGCACGGCGAGCGGGGCCTTTGAGGCCGGTGCCGCCGCGGCGGGGGCGCCGGTCTTCGTGGCCGGCGCGGTGTCGATGCCGCGCTGCGGGCCCACCAGCCGGTTCTGCTCGGCGAGGTTGCCGTGGCTGCCGCGCGCATGCGGCGGCAGCTGCGACACGGTCTGCGTGGCCGGCACGCAGTCGCGCATGCAGGCGACCGCCGCCACGTCGGGTTTCGCCGCGCGGCCGAACTCGTTGCCGGGCCACATCGCATGCGCGGTGGTCGTGCCGTTGCGGTTCGGCATGCGCGCCTGCACCTCGCGGATGTTGCGGTCCGACAGCGTGAAGTCGTCGGGCACGATGCCGCCGAGGTTCAGCATGTAGGCGGTGACGGCGAACACGTCGTCGGGCGTCAGCGACTTGGGCTGGTTCCAGGGCATGGCGCGGTAGACGTAGTCCCAGACGGTCGAGAGGCTCGCCACCTTCATCAGCGTGGTGCGGCCCGGGAAGGCCGGGTCCTTGAGCCGCGCGACGTGGCCAGTCTTGATGTCCTCGGCCGTGGTGCCGCCGACGATGGGGCTGAACACCTGGTTCGATTCGCCGAACACGCCGTGGCAGGAGGCGCACTTGCCCTCCCAGATGTCCTGGCCGCGCGCGACCGAGCCCGAGCCCTTGGGCAGGCCCTTGAAGTCGGGGCGCACGTCGATGTCCCAGGCCGCCACTTCCTTCGGCGTGGCGTCGCGCCCGATGCCCGGGTAGGCGGCCTTCGGCTGCGCCCAGGCGGCGATGCACACGCCGCAGCCCGCGAGCGCCAGCAGCGCGCGCAGCACGATGCGGCTAGCCGAGCTGGACATTCGCCACCTCCCCGCTCGCCTGCACCTGCCAGGACTGGATCGCGTTGTTGTGATAGATCGAGCGCGTGCCGCGCACCGCGCGCAGCTGGCGGTAGCTGGGCTGCACGTAGCCGGTGTCGTCCATCGCGCGGCTCTGGATGATGGCCGGCGAGCCGTCCCACGCCCAGTCGATGTTGAAGCGCGTGAGGCACTTCGAGAGCACCGGCGACTCGAGCCGCGCGCTGCGCCAGTTGCGCCCGCCGTCCACGCTGACGTCGACGCGCTTCACCTTGCCGCGCCCCGACCAGGCCAGGCCGGTGATGTTGTAGAAGCCCTTGTCCAGCAGCGTCTGCCCACCCGAGGGCGTGGTCACCACGCTCTTGCATTCCTGCACGCTGGTGTACTGGCGATGCTGGCCGTCGGGCATCAGGTCGACGTAGTGCACGGTCTCGTCCTTGGTGCCGTAGGGCATGTCGCCGAGCTCGATGCGGCGCAGGTACTTGACCCAGCTCACGCCCTGCACGCCCGGCACCACCAGCCGCAGCGGATAGCCCTGCTCGGGCCGCAGCATCTCGCCGTTCTGGCCGTAGGCCACCAGCACCTCGCCCGAGCGCACCAGGCTCATCGGGATGGTGCGCGTCATCGAGGAGCCGTCGGCGCCCTCGGCCAGCACGAAGCGCTCGCCCTTGAGGTCGGCGCCGGCCATCTCGAGCAGCGTGATCAACGGCACGCCCGTGAACTCGCTGCACGACAGCATGCCGTGCGTGTACTGCGCGGTGGGCACCGCGACATTGCCCCACTCCATGCCGGTGTTGGCGCCGCACTCGATGAAGTGGAAGCGCGACACCGAGGGCAGCCGCATCAGCTCGTCGAGCGTGAAGACCTTGGCGGCCTTCACGAGGCCGTTGATCATCAGGCGGTGCTTGGACGGATCGATGTCCCACCAGCCCTGGTGATGGCGCTCGAAGTGCAGGCCGCTGGGCGTGACGATGCCGAACAGCGACTGCAGCGGCGCGAACGAGACCGAGGCCTGCGCGGTCGGCGTGAGGCCGGGGCTCTGGCGGCGCTGCACGTTGGCCTCGTACTTCGAGGGCTTGCCGTAGCCGTCGGTGACCACGGGCTGGCCGAGGCCGGTGCTGTGCGCGGGCAGTTGGAGGATCGCGGGATCGCCATCGGCCTGCGCGAGCGCCGACGTCGCCGCGCCGCCCGCGACGGCGGCCGCGAAGGCGCCGCGGATGAAATCGCGCCGGCCCTTGCGCGCTTCCGAGAACACGGTGCGCACGCCCTGCGCGTCGACGAAGTTCTCGGGCGCCTTGCGCACCTGGCCGGGCTGCTGGATGTTGCTCATCGCAGGCCTTCGCAACCGCCTACTTGGCGCCGCCCAGCACCCAGGCGGCCAGCGACTTGGCGTCGGCCTCGCTCAGCGCGGGCTGGCCCGGCATCGGCACCGGGCCCCACTTGCCGCTGCTGCCCTTCTGGATGCTCGCGGTGAGCACGGCCAGCGCATCGGACTGGCCCGCGTACTTCTTCGCGACGTCCTGGTAGGCCGGGCCCACGAGCTTCTTGTCGGTCGCGTGGCAGGCGAGGCAGGCGTTCTTCTGGGCCAGCTCCTTGCTCGCATGCGCCTGGACGCAGATCAGCAATGCGGCGGCGACCGCGAGCGACGGCAACAACTTCAATTTCGTCTCCTCGAAACTCGCATCGAAGCTGCCAGTTTCATCGTTAAATAAGTAAATCGTTATGTATTGATTTTAGGAGTCCGTGCGTCGATGGGAAGGGCTTCGTGCCTGGGGGAAACCCGCTCGGCACGCTCATGCATAACGCTAACTTGCCATCACGCACGCACGGCTGCGCGGGCCTGGCGCAGGCGCTCCTCGAGGTAGGCGCCGTAGAAGTCCGAGGCCCCGCCCGCGAGCCGCTCGGCGACCTCGCGCGCGCCGCGGCCGAAGAACAGCACGGTGGGCGCGACCGCGATGCCCCAGGCCGCGAGCATGGCCTCGTGCGTGCGCGGCGCGCCGTCGAAGTCGCGCACCGCGCGGCGGTCGCGCAGGTCGATCTGCACCACGGGCAGGCCCGTCGCCAACTCGGGCATCAGGTAGTGCTCGCGCACGATGCGGCAGAAGGGACAGCCGCGCAGGCTGGCCATCACGACCAGCGGCTGCGAACGCGCGAGCGCGGTGGCGAGCGCATCTGCCAGCGAGTCGGGCGCGGGCAGCGCCGACTCGGCGGCATGCGCCAGGGGCCATGCGCACGACAGCGCGATGCCCGCGAGGGCCAGGCGCCGCGTCGGACCACGCGCATTCATCGCGCTTCCTGCTCCATCAGCAGGTAGGTGTTGTAGGCATTCATGCGGTTTGCGGCCTTGAACAGCGGCATGGCTTCGTAGCGCGACCAGTCGGTGGCCGCATAGGCCTCGTCGAAGGGCGTCATGTCGGCCGCGGCCTTGCGCATCGCGCCGCGCAGGAACACGAGGTAGTCGCGTGTGAGCTGCAGGTCCTGCCGCGGATCGGAGGAAGCCGGCCCATGGCCCGGCACGATGGTGCGCGCATCGAGCGCGAGCAGCGCATCGAGCGCCGCGATCCAGTGGCGGCTGTCGGCCGTGCCCACGTAGGGAATGCGGTTGCGGAACACCACGTCGCCCGAGAACAGCACCTGCTGTTGCGGCAGGTAGATCGCGAGGTCCTCGGGCGTGTGGGCCGGGCCCGCGGGCTGGATCACGAAGCGCGTGCCGCCGATCGTCATCTCGGTGCGGCCCTCGAGCCAGACATCGGCCGGCACCAGCCGCGTGCTCTCGTCGATCCACGGCGCGAGGTCCTTGCGCGAGGCCTCGAGGCGCAGCCGCGCCGCGTCGGAGTACAGGTAGGTCTTGGCCAGCGCATGCGCGATCACCTGCGCGCCCAGCGCCTTGAACACCTGCAGGCCGTAGATGTGGTCGGCGTGGTAGTGCGTGAGGATCACGTGGCTGATCGGCTTGGGCGTGATGCGACGGATCTCCCGCACCAGCCGCTCGGCCGCGGCCGGCGAACCGAGCGCATCGATCAGCACCACGCTGTCGCGCGTGACGACGAAGCCCGCGTTCGAGATGAAGTTCTGGTTCTCGGCCGAGCCCAGGGCCGGCACGCCCTGCACGTAGTAGACATCGGGTGCGACGGCGCGCGGCGCGATGTCGGGCGCGGCCCCCGCGCTCGCCACGAAGAGGCCGAAGGCCAGCGGCCACAGCGCGCGAAGAAGGAGCGGGAACATCGTGGCATCTCTCTTTTTTCCATCGTCGCGCGATGCATCGCCGCGCGACCCCGGACTTGCCCGGCTGTAAATATAAGTAGAAGATGATATTTTGAGGTCGACAACAACAACCGAGGGTTTCCCCATGAGACAGGCATTCATCGCGTTCCTTCTCGCCATCGCGGCTTCGTTCGCCGGCGCGCAGCAGGTGGTCAAGGCGGTCTATCACGTCAACACCGGCGTCGAGACCAGCGCGGCCATCCTGGCCAACATCACGAACCACCTCAACGCCGATCCGAAGGCGAAGATCGTGGTGGTCACGCACGGCCCCGGCATCGACTTCCTGCTGAGCGACGCGAAGGACAGCAAAGGCCGCGAGTTCAGCGGCCCGGTGAGCGCGCTGGCCGCGCGCGGCGTGGTGTTCGACGTCTGCAACAACACGCTGAGCACGCGCAACATCGACGCGGGCCGGCTGCTGATGGAAGCGAAGGTGGTGCCCTCGGGCGTGGCCGAGGTGGCGCGGCTGCAGGCGCAGGAAGGCTACGTCTACCTGAAGCCCTGAGGGCGGCGGCCCGGCACGGGCCTCAGGCCTGCTCGATGGCGATCTGCACGCAGATGCTGCGGCACAGCGCCACCACGGTCTCGTTCGCGATGCTGTAGTAGATGCTCACGCCCTCGCGGCGCCGCGCGAGCACGCCCGCCTGGTAGAGGGTGTTGAGGTGCTGCGACATGTTGGGCTGCGTGGTGTCGATCTCGGCCAGCAGCTCGCTCACGTTCTTCTCGCCGTTGCACAGCAGGCTGACGATCTTCAGCCGCATGGGCGCGGCCATGGCCCGGAACAGCTCGGCAGCGATGTCGAAGACCTCGTCCTCGGTGACGGCCGCGGGCTTTTTTCGGGACTTGGTGGCCATGCTGAAAGATTCTTGAGCAGGCCGCAATGTACATCGGCCCCCGGCCCCGTGCGCAATGCACGGCCGCCGCGCCGGTGAATCGCGCGTGCCGCGCGCGTCACAAACCGGCCCCATGGCCCGTCTTCGAAGCAGCGGCATTTCCCGCTCGACTTTCGGAGATTCCCTCATGCACGACCCGACCCGGATAGCCCGCCTTCATCGGGGGCATTGCTTTCCTTTATTCGACAGGCCCCCGCGAGCCCGCCAATAATCCAAGCACTTTCTTTGATTAATAACGGTAAGATCATGAACGCACGATCAAGGGCCTGGCTCGGAGCCGGCCTCGCGGCAGTGGTGGTGGGAGGGGCCGGCTACGGTCTCGTGGCCAAATCGAAGGCGGCCGACGGCGGCGGTGGCGGCATGCCGCCGGCGCAGGTGGCGGTGGCCGCGGCGCGGCAGACCGAACTGCCGCGCTTCCTCAGCGGCATCGGCACGCTCGAGGCGAACCGGCAGGTCGAGGTGCCGGCCGAGGTGGAGGGGCGGATCGCGAAGATCCTCTTCACCGCGGGTGCCGAGGTGCGCGCGGGCCAGCTGCTGGTGCAGCTCAACGACGCACCCGAGCAGGGCGACCTCGAACGGCTGCAGGCGCAGCGCGCCAATGCCAGGGCGCTGCTCGAGCGCACACGCCGGCTGCTGCCGCAGCAGGCCGCCACGCAGGAACAGCTCGATCAGGCGCAGGCCGGCTACGACCAGGCCAGCGGCGAGCTGCGGCGCGTGCAGGCGCAGATCGCCCAGAAGCGCATCGTGGCGCCCTTCGACGGCCGGCTGGGCCTGCGCAAGGTCAACCTCGGGCAGTTCGTGCGTGCTGGCGATGCGCTGGTCTCGCTGACCGACGCCCGCACCCTGCTCGCGACCATCACCCTGCCCGAGGCCGCCCTGCCCGCGCTCCAGCGCAACCAGCAGGTGCTGCTGGCCATCGACGCCTGGCCCGGCCGTGCCTTCCAGGCCCGGCTCAGCGCGATCGAGCCGCAGATCGGCAGCGACACGCGCACCGTGCGGCTGCAGGCCGCGATCGACAACGCCGACGGCGCGCTCGCGCCCGGCATGTACGTGAGCGCGCGCGTGGCGCTGCCGCCGCGCGCCGATGCCATCACCGTGCCCGAGACCGCCATCACCTACAGCACGCACGGCGACTCGGTCTACGTGGTGCGCCCGGCCGACAAGGGCGAGGGCTTCGTGGTGCAGCAGCTGTTCGTGACGGCCGGCGACCGGCAGGACGGCCAGGTGGTGATCGAGAAGGGCCTGCAGGCCGGCGAGCGCGTCGTGACCTCGGGCCAGCTGCGCCTGTACGGCGGCGCCGCGGTGCAGCCGATGGACAAGGACACGCTGGCCGTGCAGGAGCGCAAGTCATGAGATTCACCGACCTGTTCGTGCGCCGGCCGGTGCTGGCGCTGGTGGTGAGCACGCTGATCCTGCTGCTGGGTGCGCGCGCCCTCGGCTCGCTGCCGGTGCGCCAGTACCCGCTGACCGAGAGCACCACGCTGACCATCACCACCCAGTACCCGGGCGCCTCGCCCGAGCTGATGCAGGGCTTCGTCACGCAGCCGATCGCGCAGGCGGTGGCCACGATCGAGAACGTCGACTACCTGTCGTCCTCGTCCACGCTGGGCCGCAGCGTGATCACCGTGCGCATGAAGCTCAACGCCGACGCCAACCAGGCGCTCACGCAGGCGATGGCGCAGGTGAGCCAGGTCAAGTACCGGCTGCCGCAGGAGGCCTTCGACCCGGTGATCCTCAAGTCCTCGGGCGAGGCCACGGCCGTGGCCTACGTGGGCTTCTCGAGCAAGACCATGGGCGTGCCCGCGCTCACCGACTACCTCTCGCGCGTGGTGCAGCCGCAGTTCGCGTCGATCGAGGGCGTGTCGGGCGTGGAGGTCTCGGGCGGCCAGACGCTGGCGATGCGCGTGTGGCTCGACGCCAACCGCATGGCCGCGCGCGGCATCTCGGCCGGCGAGCTGGCCGACGCGCTGCGCCAGAACAACGTGCAGGCGGCACCCGGGCAGGTCAAGGGCCTGTACGTGGTGTCGAACATCCGCGTCAACACCGACCTGGTGAACGTGGCCGAGTTCCGCGACATGGTGATCAAGCGCGACGGCGATGCGCTGGTGCGCCTGGGCGACGTGGCCACGGTCGAGCTCGGCGCGGCGAGCGCCGACGTCAGCGCGATGATGGACGGCGACAAGGCCATCTACCTCGGCCTGCAGGCCGCGCCCAACGGCAACCCGCTGGTGATCGTGAAGCGCATCCGCGAACTGCTGCCCGGCATCAAGCAGAACCTGCCCGCGGGCGTGGAGGTGCAGCTGCCGTTCGAGCTCGCGCGCTTCATCGAGGCCTCGATCGACGAGGTGCGCCACACGTTGCTCGAAGCCGTGGTGATCGTGGTGCTGGTGATCTTCCTGTGCCTGGGCTCGGTGCGCGCGGTGCTGATCCCGGTGGTGACCATTCCGCTGTCGATGCTGGGTGCCGCGGCGCTGATGCTGGTGTTCGGCTTCTCGATCAACCTGCTCACGCTGCTGGCGATGGTGCTGGCGATCGGGCTGGTGGTGGACGACGCGATCGTGGTGGTGGAGAACGTGCACCGCCACATCGAGGAAGGCAAGTCGCGCGTGCAGGCGGCGCTGATCGGGGCGCGCGAGGTGGCCGGCCCGGTGATCGCGATGACGCTCACGCTGGCCGCGGTCTATGCACCCATCGGCCTGATGGGCGGGCTCACCGGCTCGCTGTTCAAGGAGTTCGCCTTCACGCTCGCGGGCGCGGTGGTGGTGTCGGGCGTGATCGCGCTCACGCTGTCGCCGGTGATGAGCTCCTTCCTGCTGCCGCAGGACGCCACCGGCACGCGCATGGCGCGGCTGGCCGAGGGCTTCTTCCACCGCCTGGCCACCGGCTACGGCCGCGTGCTCGACGTGTCGCTGCGCCACCGCTGGGTGACGGGCGCGCTGGCCGCGGTGGTGCTGGTGAGCCTGCCCTTCCTCTACAACGCCGCGCAGCGCGAGCTCGCGCCCGGCGAGGACCAGGCCATGGTGCTGACCGCGATCAAGTCGCCGCAGCACGCCAACATCGACTACGTCGAGAAGTTCGGCAAGAAGTGGGACGACGTGTTCGCCGCGTTGCCCGAGAACACCGGCCGCTGGCTGATCAACGGCTCCGACGGCGTGTCGAACTCGATCGGCGGCGTGCAGCTGTCCGACTGGAAGGACCGCCAGCGCAACGCCGACCAGATTCAGCACGAGGTGCAGGGCAGCATGGGCGCGGTGGAAGGCAGCAACATCTTCGCCTTCCAGCTGCCCTCGCTGCCGGGCTCCACCGGCGGGCTGCCGGTGCAGATGGTGATCCGCAGCCCGGGCGACCACCGCAGCGTGTTCGAGGCCATGGAGACGCTCAAGAAGGCGGCGCGCGAGAGCGGCAAGTTCGCCGTGGTCGACAGCGACCTCGAGTTCAACAACCCGGTGGTCGAAGTGCGCGTGGACCGCGCCAAGGCCAACAGCCTGGGCGTGACCATGAAGTCCATCGGCGACACGCTGGCCGTGCTGGTGGGCGAGAACTACGTCAACCGCTTCGGCATGGACGGCCGCTCCTACGACGTGATCCCGCAGACGCCGCGCGAGCAGCGGCTGACGGCCGAGGCGCTGTCGCGCTACTTCGTGAAGAGCGCGAGCGGCCAGCCGGTTCCGCTGGCCAACCTGGTGCAGCTGTCGACCAGCGTGGGCCCGAACAAGCTCACGCAGTTCAACCAGCTCAATGCCGCCACCTTCCAGGCCATTCCGATGCCCGGCGTGACCATGGGCGACGCGGTGGCCTTCCTGAGCGCCGAGGCGAAGAAGCTGCCGGCCGGCTTCAGCTACGACTGGCAGTCCGACGCGCGCCAGTTCACGCAGGAGGGCTCGGCGCTGGTGCTGGCCTTCGTGTTCGCGATCGTCGTGATCTACCTGGTGCTGGCCGCGCAGTACGAGAGCCTGCGCGACCCGCTGATCATCCTGGTCAGCGTGCCGATGTCGATCTGCGGCGCGCTGGTGCCGCTGGCGCTGGGCTTCGCGACCATCAACATCTACACCCAGATCGGGCTGGTGACGCTGATCGGGCTGATCAGCAAGCACGGCATCCTGATGGTGGAGTTCGCCAACGAGATCCAGATGCGCAAGGGCTTCGACCGCCGCGCCTCGATCGAGGAGGCCGCGCGCATCCGCCTGCGGCCGATCCTGATGACCACGGCCGCGATGGTGGTGGGCCTGGTGCCGCTGCTGTTCGCGAGCGGCGCGGGCGCCAACAGCCGCTTCAGCATCGGACTGGTGATCGTAGTCGGCATGCTGGTGGGCACGCTGTTCACGCTGTTCGTGCTGCCCACGATGTACACGCTGCTGGCGCGCGACCACCGCGCCGCGGGCCAGTCGAAGCGCGCGGCCGAGCTCGAGGCGCTGGAGGACGGCCCCGCCGCGCCGGCCACGGCAGGCGGCCACGCATGACGCACCGGAGAACGACCATGAAGGCCTTGACCCTTTCCCTGTCGACGCTGGCCACGGCGCTGCTGCTGGCCGGCTGCGCGGTCGGCCCGCGCTACGCGGCGCCCGAGACCTCGCCGGTGACGATCGCCGCGCCCGAACGCCACCTGTTCGCGCCCGACGCGGTGCAGCGCGACTGGTGGCGCCAGCTCGAGGATGCGCAGCTCGACGCGCTGATCGAGCGCGCGCTGGCCGCCAACCACGACATCCGCATCGCGCAGGCGCGGCTGCTCGAAGCCCGCGCCGTGCAGGACGAGGCCGAGCTCGACCGCTGGCCCACCGTGACGATGGGTGCGAGCAAGACCCGCAGCATCGCGCAGGGCAACGGCGTGCCGGCCGAGGCCCGCACGCTGGCCGAAAGCAGTCGCCTGGGCTTCGACGCCGGCTGGGAGATCGACCTGTTCGGCCGCCTGCGCCGGCTCGACGAGGCCGCCAGCGCGCGCGCCGAGGCGCAGGCCGCCGACCTCGAGCAGGCGCGCATCGTGGTGGTGGCCGAGCTCGCGCGCAACTACTACGAGATGCGCGGCGCCGAGCAGCGGCTCGCGGTGACGCACCGTACGCTGCAGAGCCTGCGCGACAGCCTGCGCGTGACCGAGGCCCAGGTCGGCATCGGCCGCGGCCTCGCGGGCGACCTCGCGAGCGCGCGCGCCAACCTCGCGAGCACCGAGGCCCAGCTGCCGCTGTTCGAGACCGCGCGCCGCCAGGCCGCGCACCGCGTGGCGGTGCTCGCGGCGCTGCAGCCGGCCGAGCTCGAGCCGATGCTCGCGCCACGGCCGCTGCAGCTGCTCGCCAAGCGGCTGCCGGTGGGCGACCTCGGCGACCTGCTGCGCCGCCGGCCCGACGTGCTGCGCGCCGAGCGCGGCCTGGCCGCGAGCACGGCCGACGTGGGCGCGGCCACGGCCGCGCTGTACCCGCGGCTCGACATCGGCGGCTTCCTCGGCTTCATCGCGCTGCGCGGCTCGGACCTGGGCAGCGGGTCGAGCCGCGCCTTCAGCCTCACGCCGGGCCTGAGCTGGCCCGCGCTGCGGCTGGGCTCGGTGCGCGCGCAACTGCGCGGCGCGCAGGCCCGTGCGCAGGGCGAGCGCGCGGCTTACGAGCAGACCGTGCTGCGCGCCATCGAGGACGTGGAGAACGCGCTCACCGGCTACGGCCAGAACCAGCAGCGGCTGCAAAGCCTGGTGGTGGCCTCGGAACAGAGCGCGCGCGCGGCCGAGCTGGCCGAGGTGCGCTACCGCGAAGGCGCCGCGCCCTACCTGTCGGTGCTCGATGCGCAGCGCACGCTGCTGCGCGCGCAGGATGCGGTGGCCGAGGCCGAGACCGCCTCGTACACCAGCCTGGTCGCGCTCTACAAGGCCGTGGGTGGCGGATGGCAGGCACCCGATGCCCCGACCGCGGGCCGCGACGAGGGCGCGGCCAAGGGGCTTTCGGGCGTTTCTGCGAAGGACGCCCCAAGCACCTGACAATGCAAGGGTTGCCGCCTTTCCGTTCCGCTCCCCACGAAGACCGCGCCATGTCCGCCAACGACACCGCCGACGCCAAGCCCGCCTGGACCCCGCACCAGCCGGCCGACCGCATCCTCTCGACGCTCAAGACCCGCGGCGCGCTCGGCATTCCCGACATCGCCAAGGTGCTGCAGGTCACGGTGGAGGCGGTGCGCCAGCAGATGGCCAAGCTGCAGGCCGAGGGCCTGGTCGACGCCGAGAGCCGCAGCGCCGGGCGCGGCCGGCCGACGCAGATCTGGCGGCTCACGGCCTCGGGCCACGCGCGCTTTCCCGACACGCATGCCGAGATGACGGTGCAGATGATCAGCGCCGTGATCCAGGTGTTCGGCGAGAAGGGCATGGACCAGCTGATCGGTGCGCGCGAGGAGACCATGCGCAGCACCTACCGCGAGGCCCTGCGCGGCGCGCGCGGCATCGGCGCGCGGCTCGAGCGGCTGGCCGAGGTGCGCAGCCGCGAGGGCTACATGGCCGAGTACCGCGCCGACGACGAGGGCGAGGGCTTCCTCTTCATCGAGAACCACTGTCCGATCTGCACCGCGGCGCGCGCCTGCACGGGCTTCTGCCGCAGCGAGCTGCAGCTCTTCGACGAGGTGCTCGGGCCCGACGTGACCGTGAGCCGCGTCGAGCACGTGCTCGCGGGCGCGCGGCGCTGTGCCTACCGCGTCGTTCCCAAGGCCGGCGACAAGCCAGGCGACAAGACCCGCACCAAGCCAGGCAAGGGCGCCGACTGAGCACCCCCGCCTCTTTTTCTTTTTATCAACCAGAAGGACCCCACGATGGAACACACCCTGCCTCCCCTGCCCTACGCCCTCGACGCGCTGGCGCCCGAGTACTCGAAGGAGACCCTCGAGTACCACTACGGCAAGCACCACAACGCCTATGTGGTGAACCTCAACAACCTGCAGAAGGGCACCGAGTTCGAGTCGCTCACGCTCGAAGAGATCGTCAAGAAGTCCAGCGGCGGCATCTACAACAACTCGGCCCAGATCTGGAACCACACCTTCTTCTGGAACTGCATGAAGCCCCAAGGCGGCGGCGCTCCCAGCGGCGCGCTGGCCAAGGCCATCGACGCCAAGTGGGGCAGCTTCGATGCCTTCAAGGAAGCCTTCGTGAAGTCGGCCGTGGGCAACTTCGGCTCGGGCTGGACCTGGCTGGTGAAGAAGCCCGACGGCAGCGTGGACATCGTGAACACCGGCGCCGCCGGCACGCCGCTGACGACCGCCGACACGGCGCTGCTGACGGTCGACGTCTGGGAACACGCCTACTACATCGACTACCGCAA
>Ga0209902_100633_pt1 | contig 31980 bp, 26 predicted proteins | sample FECB27metaG_FD_188304 | JGI IMG/M metagenome (GOLD analysis project Ga0209902, IMG submission 188304) | Cyanobacterial communities from the Joint Genome Institute, California, USA - FECB-27 (SPAdes) (version 2) | ecosystem: Environmental > Aquatic > Thermal springs > Hot (42-90C) > Microbial mats...
CCGGCCCGCCGCCCGTCCCGAGCGTGACCAGCTCGACCGGCGGGTTCGCCGCCATGGCCGGAGCAGCCGATATCGCCGCCAGCAGGAAGAGCACGCCGCGCATGGGATCAGAACTCGATCGCCGCGCGCAGGCCATAGGTCCGCGGCGGACGGAGGATGTTGAACACCACCGGAAACACCGGGCGCAGGCTCGCGCCGGCATAGACGCTCTTGTCCTCGACATTGTTCACATAGGCGGTGAGCGACCAGTTCCGGTCGGACTTCAGCTGGACGAACAGGTCGGACATCATATATCCGCCCTGCCGCTCCTCCGGCAGATATTCGGGGGAGAGAAAGCGTCCGGATTCGATCCGCGTTCGCGCGCCCAGCAACAGGTCCAGCGTGCCGGTGAGCGGGAAGGTCCGCTCATAGCCGAGGTTGAGGCTCCATTTCGGCGTATTGATCTGTGGCCGGCCCGAGCAGTTCACCAGGAAAGTGGTGCCGGGGGCGGGCAGCACATAGCCGGGCACATTGGTCACCGTGGTGCCGCATGCGGTGCGCGGCGGCGTCGGGCTGGCCGAGGCGGCGAGATAGGTGAAGTTGGTGTATTTCGCGTTGAGATACTGGAGGTTCGCCGTGAACAGATCATCGGGCGTGATCTGGAAGCTCAACTCCGCCTCCGCGCCGTAGATGCGCGACGCTCCGGCATTGGTTGTGGTCAGCGCCGATCCGACCACCACCTGTCCCGCGGCGTTCAGATTGCGCACCGGGCCGATATAATTGATCTGCTGGTCCTTATAGTCCCAGTAGAACGCCTCCAGATTGAGCTGGAGCCGGTTGTTCATGAACCGGTTCTTGCTTCCGATCGTGTAGGCTGTGATGTTTTCGGGATTGAAGGTGTTGTCGAGCGCGGCGACGAAGAAGCCGCCCGATTTGAAGCCTGTCGCGACATTGGCGTAGACCAGATTGCGCGCGCCCGCGTCCCATTCGATGCCGGCCTTCCATGTGACCTTCTCGAAACTGAGCTTGCCGCCCACGAGCACGGGCGGGACGGTGTTGTTGAACGGATCGACGGGAGTCCCCGCGAAGATGCCCGTCTGCGTCAGCGCGGTCGCCTGTTCCTTGCGCTCCTTGCTGTAACGGATGCCGCCGAGGGCGCGGAAGCCCGAGGCCAGTTCATAGGTGGCCTGGCCGAACAGCGCCGCGCTGCGATTGTTGAGATCGACCGCGAATTTGGTGCTGAGCACGGTGCCTTGCACGAAATGGTTGAACGAGCTCTGATCCTCGTCGAAATAATAGCCGCCGACCACATATTTGAGGGGCCCGTCGCCATTCGAGGACAGGCGGACCTCAAGGCTCTTCTGTTTCGCCACCTCGATGACGCGGCCGTAATAGCCGCCATTATAGGTCAGATAATTGGGCCGGCTGTCGCGATAGCCCGGGATCACGGTCAGCGTCGCGAAGCCCAGATCGGCATCGATATTGGCCGAGATGCCCCAGAAATCGCTGTCGACGAAGCCGTCCCCCTTCGGACGCAGCACACCGGGCAGCGTCGGGCTGTCGGTCTTTGCCGGGGGCGGCAGCGCGCTCGCGAGGATGCCGGCATAGAGCGCCGCGGTGCTGACCGGGTCGGCCGATCCGATGCGCCGGTCGATATCGGGCGCGCCCGGCACCAGCGGCGACGGCACGAGCACGCTTCCGGGGCCATTGCCGCCCTGATGGAAATAGTCCGCGACCAGAGTGACCGAGAAGGTGTCGCTTGGCTCGAACAGGAGAGAGGCGCGCGCGGCTTCTCCGCTCTCGTCGTCATAGCCGTCCGAAAGATAGCCGTCGCGCCGCGACATGCGGCCCGCCACGCGCAGGGCCGCAGTGTCGCCGAGCGCCACATTCAGCGCCGCCTGCCCGCGGACCAGGTCGTAATTGCCCACCTCCAGCTCGGCCGAGCCGCCATTGTGGCCGAGTTCCGGACGCTTCGGGATGACGTTGATCGCGCCGCCGGTTGCATTGCGACCGTAGAGCGTACCCTGCGGGCCTTTCAGCACCTCGACCCGTTCGAGATCGTAGAAGGTGCCGAGCAGGCCGGCCGGCCGCGCGATGTAGATCTGGTTGAAGTTGAACGCGACCGGGTTCTCGGTGAACGCGTTGCCCACCAGCGCCCCCACGCCGCGCAGGTAGAAGCCGACGGACGTACCGGTCGCCGGCTGCACCACCAGCGAGGGAACGAGCTTCGTCAGCTGGGTGACGTCCGACACGCCGGCATTGGAGAGTTGCTGCGCGTCGACCGCGGACACCGCGAGCGCGGTGCGCTGCAGACTTTCCTCGCGGCGCTGCGCGGTCACGACGATGTCGGCCAGCCCCTCATTCTCTTCGCCTGCGGGCGCGCCGGACTCCTGCGCCATTGCCGTGGCGCTCATGACGACGGCCAGCGCGGCGACCGATGTGCGCAGCGCGCACATGCGCGTCCGGTGGATGAACCCTCCCATCTCCCTCTCCTCTTCAGCGCCGCCTTTTGTCCCTGGCGGCTTGCTGGATTGGAATGTGACGTGTCGCACCCGATCCGCAAAATCACGTCGGGGATGGCGAACTACAATCAGGGCTTGTGGTTCGAATCCAGCTTTCCGGCGAGTTTTCGGAAGGTCTGTCGGATGTAGAGATGCGCCGGATCGCTGTCGTTGCGCACATGCCACATCATATGCTCGTCGAGCACCGGCACCGCGACCGGGCATTCGAGCACCTTCAGGCGGAGCGGCGGCGCCAGTGTCCTGGCAAGCCGCCGCTGCGCCGTCGCGACGAGCGGCGTACCCGGCACCATGAACATCAGCGCGGAAAAGCTGGGCGCGGTCGCGGCGATCTGCGGCTCGAACCCGATGTGCCGCCAGGCATGCTCGACCAGCGTCTCGATCCCGTTGCCGAACCGGACCACATTATGGAGCGCCGAGCGATAGTCGGCGAGCGACATGGTATCCGCCGGGTGGCGGCGGCGATCGACCACGCAGACGAAATCATCTTCGAACAGTTGTTCGGTCAGGATATCCGCGCTGGGGCCGAAGTCGTTGTAGAGCCCCCAATGCGGCACGGTGATGCAGAAATCGAGATCGCCATGCTCCAACCGGCGAAAGCTGCTGCTATTGAGCGTCTCGACGCGCACAGTCATGCGCGGCGCCTCGACCGCGAGCAGGCTCATCAGCCGCGGCAGCACGATCAGCGAGGCATAGTCGGACATGGCGAGCCGGACGATCCGCGTCGCCCGGGCCGGATCGAAACTCGGCTGGGTCGCCAGCGCCGCCTCTACGCGCAGCAGCGCCTCGCGCACCGGCACCAGCAGTGACTGGGCGAGCGGCGTCAGTTCGAAATGCCGCCCGACACGCACCAGCAACTCGTCCTCGAAAAAGTCCCTGAGCCGCCTGAGCGCGCCGCTTGCCGCCTGCTGCGTCACGAACAGCTTCTCGGCGGCACGCGTTACGTTCCGCTCGGCCAGGAGCGCATCGAGCGCCCGCAGCAGGTTCAAATCGAAATGGCTGAACTGCACGCGCGCCTCCGTTTCGGAGCGCAGAATGACACCGAATTCAGGCGATGTGCAACGCGCGAGGCCATTCCACAAGTCGCTGGATGACCGCTGGCCTCCATGGGAGACATATTGAGGATGTTCCGGATTCGCCCGATCTTCAATGCATTAAGTCATTGAAGAGATTGGTGACCCCTACGGGACTCGAACCCGTGTTTTCGCCGTGAGAGGGCGACGTCCTAGACCGCTAGACGAAGGGGCCGCGGTGCGCGAAGCGGGGTCCCTATGCGTGACGGATGATTCCGTCAAGGGGCTCCGGCATGCCGGCGGCGGAATGGCCAGTTGGTCAGGCCGGCCGCGAACAGCGCCCACCAGATGATCGCGGGCTGAAGCGCGAGGCGCGGGCCGTGATACCACCAGCCGAGCGTGGTGCCGCCGATCGCGATGCCGTCCAGCGCATGTTTGAAATTGGCCGGCCAGACGCACAGCGCGTAGAGCGCCAGCATCGCTCCGGCGGCGCGGCGCAATCGCGGGACGAAGAGCGCGATCGCGCCGGCGATCTCGCACAGGCCGGTGAGCAGCACGGTCTCGTGCGGATAGGGCACCCAGCCGGGCACGATGCGAACGAAGCCGTCGGGCGACAGCAGGTGCAGTGCACCTGCGGCGAGATAGGCGGCCGCAATCAGAATACGGAGCGCGGCGCGCAATCGCTCGAATGGGATTTTCGGCGTCTCTGTCGGCGTCCCGCTCACAGCCGCCATGATAGCCGTGCGGCACGCACGGTACAGCACCGATCAGGCGGCGCGTGCATCCTTCATATCGAGGGTGACCATTGCCGCCACATCCTCGGCGCGGATAGGCTTGCTGTAGAGGAAACCCTGGATCGATCCGCAGCCCTGCGCGCGCAGTTCGACGATCTGCTCCTCGTCCTCGACGCCCTCCGCAGTGGTCTCCATGCCCAGCGCGGTGGCGAGATCGACGATCGCGCGCACGATCGCGCTTGCATTCTGTTCGACCGCGATGCCGATGACGAAGCTCCGGTCGATCTTGATCTTGTCGAAGGGAAAGCTGCGCAGATAGCTGAGCGACGAATAGCCGGTGCCGAAATCGTCGAGTGCGATGCGGATGCCCAGACTGCGCAAGCTGTGGAGCAGGGTGATGGTGTCGCTGGTGTTTTCGAGGAAGATCGATTCGGTCAGCTCGATTTCCAGCCGTTCGGGTGCGATGCCGCTGCGCGCCAATGCCTGGACGATCACGCCCTGCAGCCCGCGGCTGCGGAACTGCAGCGGCGACACGTTGATCGCGACGCGCAGATGGTCGGGCCAGGCGCCCGCCTGGCGGCATGCCTCGTTGATCACCCATTCGCCGATCTGGATGATCATTCCGGTGTCTTCCGCCACCGGGATGAATTCGACAGGGGAGATCAGCCCGCGCGTCGGATGATCCCAGCGCAGCAATGCCTCGAAGCCCGCGATGTGATCGCTCTTCAGGCTGAGCACCGGCTGGAAGTCCAGCCGGAAATAACCCTTCACCAGCGCCTCGCGCATGTCGAGTTCGAGCTGGCGACGCGCGCGCGCGGCGGCGTCGAGCGCGGGTTCGAAGAAACTGAAATGGCCGCGCCCGTCCTGCTTGGCGCGATAGAGCGCGAGATCGGCATTCTTCAGCAGCGTGTCCGCATCGGCGCCGTCGTGCGGGCCGATCGCGATACCGATGCTGGCGCCGGTCACGATACTGTGCCCGGCCACCGTCATCGGTTCGCGCAGACGATCGATGATCGCCTGCGCAAGCGCGCGGGGGCGGTCCTTATCGTGATAATCGTCGAGGATGATCGCAAACTCGTCACCGCCCAGCCGTGCGACGTGCGCCGCATCGGCGATCTCGCTCACGACCTGCCCGACGATCTTGAGCATCTCGTCGCCGACGGGATGACCCAGCGTGTCATTCACGCTCTTGAACCCGTCCAGGTCGAGGCAGAAGATCGCGACTTCGCCATGGATATGGACGGCGCGGCGGAGGTCGCCGTCGAGCTGCTCGCGGAACAGGACACGGTTGGGCAGGCCGGTCAGCGAATCGTGAAAGGCCAGATGCGCGATCCGGTTCTCGCGCTCGGTGATGCCGCGCGACATGGCGTTGAAGCTGTCCGCCAGCCTGGCGATCTCGTCGTCGCCCTCGATCTCCACTTCGGTGCGGTCGCCATTCTCCAGCGCGCGCGCCGCATCGTCCAGACGGGCGATCGGGCGGGCGATGTCGCGCGCCAGCCTGAGGCTGCCGATCAGGACGAGCACCAGCCCGAGCAGGCCGGCGAGCAGGATGCCGATCTGGAGCGGACGATAGGGCAGCATCGCCTTGGCGAAGGGATAGCTCAGCATCAGTACGGCTTCGGGCTTGCCGTCAGGGGCCGCCATAGGGCTGGCCAGCGCCAGCGCCTTGCCGGTCTCGAGCCCGATCTGCTGGATCGAATTGTCGTTGTCTGCGAAGCTGGTGGCGACGAAGCGGTCGAGCGCCGTGCGATCCGCCGCAGGCATGTTGGTCGCTGCGCGCCAATAGCCATTCGCATCTCGGCTCAGCATCGTCGCGGTCAGCGGAATGGCTGAAAGCGCTTCGAGCGAACGCATCTCCGCTGCGTCCAGCTCGACCGCGAACATCACCCAGCCAAGCCGATCTGGCGCCAGGATCGGCGCCAGGATGAAACGGAATGCGGCGCCGTCGACCGCGATCACCGCCATCGTGCCGTCATCAGCCATACGGAAGGGCAGGGCGCTGGCCGCGGCGACGAGTGCGGGCGGGCCGTTGCCGATCACCTGCCCTTCATCGGTGACGACGAAGGCGCGATCGGTGCCGACCCGCTGGCGCAGGTTGGTCAGCGCGGATTCGATCGTCGGCCGGTCTCCGGTCGCCAGCGCCGCACGGAAACCGAAATCGCGTGCCAGCACATCGGCTGAATCGCCCAGTGCCTTGCTACGCAGCGTTGCGATCCGCGCGAAGACGTTGCTGCTCGTCTCCAGCTCGTTGCGGACGGTGCGCTCGACATTGGCGACGAGCATATATTGGGCGACGCCCGCGACGAGCAGCAGCGCGATCGCGAACATGCTGGCATAGAGCACGCCCAGCTTGGTGCGGATCCGATGGAAGCGGAATGGCGCCTTGCGGCGCAGCGACTTCACGGCGCGGATGCCCTGAGGCTGATGATCTTGGAAACCGTACCGCCGGCGGGCAGCGGCAGGGGGGCAGCGAATTCGCCGTTCTTCGCGCGGGCGCGGGGATGCCAGACCGTGATCGACGCGCCGCCGCCGGGAATGCCCTCTATCACGACCCGGCCATTGGCGTCGGTCTTGCCGGCCCAGGGCGTGTCGACCACGCGGATGAAGGCCTGCATCTGATCATGGATGTTGCAGCCGAGCGCGACCGTGCCCGGCACGTCGAACAGGACCGCGCGATCGTCTTCGCGACCATAGAGCTTCAGCTCGAACTTCTTCGCCTTGGAAAAGGAATAGACGTGATGGCGCACGCGATCGCGATTGGGGAAGCTGACCCGCGCGCCTTTCTGCACCAGCAGCACGAAGGGATCGAACTTGATGTCCTGTTGCGTGATCCGTGCCGGCGCCGCGAAAGTGGCGAGCGTGCCGGGCCGGGTCGCGCTGCTCTGAATGCTCACCACCGCGTCGCGCAAGGGCCGGCCATCGCTGTCCTGCACGGTGACCGCAACGGTGGTTGCGCCCGCACTTGCCGGGATCGCGCACAGCATGGCCATCAAGAAGGTGGTTCTCATGACGCCGCGATTGGCACCAGAATGCTTAATTTTAAGTATTTTACAGGCCGAATCGGCTGTTAACCACAAATTTATCTCCATAATGGATGTTTCGGGCCGTGGTCCCGCACGGGGACGTCAGTCGGATTTCTCGATGCGCCCCAGATATGTTCGTTCCCTCGTCGCGCTGGCGATCCCGGCGCTTGCCTTCGCATCGCCTGCCCAGGCGAATGGCGATTATCGACGCGACGGAAAGCTGTTGCTGACCGGCGCGGTGACCAATGTGGAGGGCGCCGCGGGCGGTGGGCTCGCCACCTGGGCACTGATCGGCGGGAACGAGACGGATGCCGGCATCGGCGCCAGCGTCAACGTGACTCAGGTCGAACTCAGCGATTTCGGACTCACCGGCTTCGGCGCGAAGATCGGCCTGTTCGACCGGGTCGAACTTTCCTATCAAAAGCACCGTTTCGACACCAACGCGCCCGGCGCGGCGCTGGGGCTCGGCCGCGACTTCACCTTTCATCAGCAGATATTCGGCGCGAAGCTGAGATTGCTGGGCGATGCCGTCTATGATCAGGACAAGCTGCTGCCGCAGATCTCGATCGCGGTGCAGCACAAGCGTGCCGATCGCGGCGCGGTCATCCGGGCGATCGGCGGCAAGAAGGCCAATGGCACCGATGTCGTCGTCTCCGCAACCAAGGTGGTGCTGTCGCACAGCCTGGTGCTCAACGGCGCCGCGCGGTTGACTCGCGCCAACCAGTTCGGCCTGCTCGGTTTCGGGGGCGATCGCCGCAGTGGATCGACCGTGCAATATGAGGGTTCGGCCGGCTGGCTCGCGAGCCGCAAGCTGCTGATCGGCGGGGAATATCGCACCAAGCCCGACAATCTCGGTTTCGCGCAGGAAGACGATGCCTTCGATCTGTTCGCCGCCTATGCGGTCAACCGGCACCTCACCGTGACCGCCGCCTATGTCGACCTGGGCGATATCGCTACGGTCAAGTCGCAGCGCGGCGTGTTCCTTTCCCTCCAGACGGGGTTCTGACCCGATGTTTCTTCCTGCATTGCTGCTCCTGATCGGCCAGGCCGCCGCGGTCCCGCCGGGCGAGGAACCCGTCGATCCCTATGTGGTCAGCGACGCGAATACCGGCGCGAAGCCGATCGCCGGCGAAGCCACGCTGGAGGCATTCCACGGACGCGAGGGCATCGATCGGATCGTCGAGGATTTCGTCGACCGCAATATCGCCGACCCGCGCATCGGCGACATCTTCAAGGGGCAGGATCTGGTCCGGCTGCGTCGCACGCTCAAGGAGCAGTTCTGTTACCTGCTCGGCGGCGGATGCAGCTATTCGGGGCGCGACATGAAGACGGCCCACAAGAATCTCGGCATCCAGACCGCGGATTTCAACGCGCTGGTCGAAAATCTCCAGGCCGCGATGCGCAAGGAGGGGGTTCCCTTCGCCGCGCAGAACCGTTTTCTCGCCAAGCTGGCGCCGATGAAGCGCGAGACGGTCGAGCGCTAGGATTCGGAACTCGGTTAGTGCGTCGATATGGCACGATGCGGCGGACTGCATAGCTTTTCGTTAACCATGGCTTGCCGTCCTGTCCGCAGGATGGAATCCTGTCGGGAATGGCCCGAGTCCCTGTCCTGTTTCGCCGGTTTTCTCGCTGGTTGCTCGCGCTCACGGCACTGATCTGCTGGGCACCGGGCTTGTCGGCGGCATCGCCCGAGGATGCCCGGCTTCATCAGGTTTCGGCGTCGCTTCAGCCCGGCCAGTTCATATGGGACGCTGCGGCGACGACCGACGAACCGCTGACGATCAGCATCAGCGTCGCCCTGCAACGCATCTATGTCTATCGCGGCGGCATGCTCGTCGGCGTCGCTTCGGTCTCGACCGGGCGGCCGGGCAAGGAAACACCGCTGGGCGATTTCCGGATCCTGCAAAAGGCGAAGTGGCACCGCTCCAATCTCTACAGCAACGCGCCGATGCCATTCATGCAGCGGCTGACCTGGGACGGGATCGCGCTCCATGCCGGCTGGAATCCGGGCTATCCGGATTCGCACGGCTGCATTCGCCTGCCCGCCGCCTTCGCCCGGGCGCTGTTCGACATGACGGTGCTGGGATCGAGCGTGTCGGTGAGCGACTATCCGCTCCAGCCGCCCGTCTATCTGCGCGTCGCAGGCCTGCACTGGGCCGCGGTGGACGAGGTGGTGACCGGTGGCGCGACGGGATTGCGTGCCGCCGCGCTACCCGCGGATCGGACGCAATTCGCCGCATTCCGTACGGATCGGCGACGGCCGATCCGGCTGGACTATGCCGCGGCGGTTTTCACCTACGAATAGGTGAGCGGCTGCGGCCGGCCTACGCTGCCCGCTTGCCCATGCCCGCGATGACCTTGTCCAGCGTCAGCGGATAGTCGCGGATGCGGACGCCGCAGGCATTGTAGATCGCGTTGGCCACCGCCGCGCCGGCGCCGCAGATGCCGAGTTCGCCGACGCCCTTGGCTTTCATCGGGGAGGATTTGTCGTCGAGCTCCTCGATGAAGAGCACGTCCTGCTCCGGAATGTCGGCATGCACCGGCACATGATATTCGGCCATGTCGTGATTGACGAAATAGCCGAAGCGCGTGTCGACGGTCAGTTCCTCCATCAGTGCCGCGCCGACGCCCATCGCCATCGCGCCGATCACCTGGCTGCGCGCCGATTTGGGGTTGAGGATGCGTCCCGCAGCAAAGGCGCCGCCCATCCGGCGGATGCGCGTCTCGCCGGTATGCATGTCGACGCCCACTTCACAGAAATGCGCGCCGAACGTCGCCTGGGCATAGCGTTCGGTCAGATCGCCGAACTCGATCTTGTCCTCGGCGCTGGTGCCCTGGCGTCCCGCGGCTTCGCCGAGCGGGATCCGGCGGCCGGCCGCCTTGATCATGCCGCCTTCGAATTCGGCGTCGGTCGCGTTGAGCCCGGCCTGTTGCGCCAGCTTGCCGCGCAGCGCGACGCAGGCGGCATAGACGCCGGCAGTCGCACTGTTCGCGCCCCATTGTCCGCCCGATCCGGCGGATTCGGGATAATGGCTGTCGCCCAGCCGGACATCGACCGCGGATAGCGGCACGCCCAGCATCTCGGCGGCGGTCTGTGCGATCACCGTGTAGCTGCCGGTGCCGATATCGGTCATGTCGGTATCGACCGTCACGCGGCCCTGCCCATCGACGGTGACGCGCGCACCCGACGCCTGGGTCAGATTGTTGCGGAACGCCGCGGCCATGCCCATGCCGACCAGCCACTGGCCGTCGCGCACCTGTCCGGGCACCGGATTGCGTCGCGCCCAGCCGAAGCGATCGGCGCCTTGACGCAGGCATTCGACGAACTTGCGGCTGGAGAAGGGGCGTTCGGGGCCTTTTTCGGGATCATATTGCACGTCGTTGCGGATGCGCAGCTCGACCGGATCGACGCCGCAGGCCTCGGCCAGCTCGTCCATCGCGACTTCGAGCGCGAGCAGGCCGACAGCCTCGCCCGGCGCACGCATCGCATTGCCTTCGGGCAGGTCGAGCGTCGCGAGGCGGTGCGCGGTCAACCGGTTCTTGCCGCCATAGAGCAGGCGAGTCTGTTGCGCCGCGGTCTCGGGTCCGCCGCCGGGCAGGTCGCCCGACCAGACCTCATGCCCGATCGCGTCGATCACGCCGTTGCGATCGGCGCCGATGCGGATGCGCTGGATCGTCGCGGGGCGATGCGTGGTGTTGTTGGGGATTTGCGGCCGCGCCAGCGCGACCTTGACCGGGCGGCCGACGGCGCGGGCGCCGAGCGCGGCCAGCACCGCATCGGCGCGCAGGAACAGCTTCGCGCCGAATCCGCCGCCGATATAGGGCGACATGACATGGATGTCCTCGGCCTTCATCCTGAAGGTCAGCGCCAGTTCCTTGACCGCCCAGGCGATCATCTGGTTGGCGGTCCACAAGGTCAGCTTTCCGCCGATCCAGGCCGCGGTCGTCGCATGCGGCTCCATCATCGCATGGCTGTGGTCGGGGGTGGTATAGGTCTGGTCGATCCGCACCGCCGCCTTGGGAAACGCGCCCGCGAAATCGCCGGCCTTTGTGTCGGCCTCGCCTTTGGGCGTGACGGCCTTGCCCTTTTCGGCGGCCAGGTCGAACCGGCCGTCCTCGCGTGCATAGTCGATCCGGACCAGCTTGGCGGCATCGCGCGCCTGTTCCAGTGTCTCGGCGACGACGACGGCGAGGGCCTGGTCGTAATGCTCGATCCTGGGGCCGCCCAGCAGATGCGCGGTGTTCATCTGGCCCTTGCCGAGCGGGCCGGCATTCTTGTGGGTGACGACGGCGAGCACGCCGGGCGCTGCCTCCGCATCGCGCGTGTCGATCGCCTTCACACTGCCCTTGGCGATCGCCGATCCGACCATCCAGCCATATGCCGCGTTGGGCGCGACATCGTGGCGTTCATAGGCATAGGGCGCGCTGCCCGTCACCTTGGCGGGGCCGTCGATGCGGTCGTGCGGAATGCCGATCACGCGGCCGCGATCGATCGGGTTGGCGGTTGCCGGCTGGTCGAACTTCATGGCCGCGCCTCCCTTTCGGCATAGACGGCGGCCAGGGTTCTCCGGGTCAGGTCCGTCTTGAACGCGTTGAGCGGTGTCGTCTTCGCGCCGGCAAGAGCGATGTCCGCCACCGCGTTCGCACCGCTGCGCGCCACGGCGTCGGCCGCCTCCACGCGCCAGGGTCTGGGCGCCAGTCCGCCGAACGCGAAGCGCGCGCTGCCGTCCTTGCCGAACACCGCGCCGACCGAGACCACCGCAAAGGCGTAGGAAGAGCGATCGCGCACCTTGCGGTAGATCTGCGTGCCGCCGAGCGGACGGGGCAGGGTGACCGCGGTGATCAGTTCGCCGGGCGCGAGCACCGTCTCGACATTGGGCGTGTTGCCGGGAAGCTGGTGGAATCCGGCGATCGGGATCGCTCTTGTGGTGCCGTCGGGCGCGACCGTCTCGACCGCCGCGTCGAGCAACCGCATCGCGACCGCCATGTCCGACGGATGCGTCGCGATACAGGCATCGCTCGTGCCCATGATCGCGAGATTGCGGTTGAAGCCCTTGATCGCGGCACAGCCGCTGCCGGGCCGGCGTTTGTTGCAGGGCTTGGTTGTGTCGTAGAAATAGGGGCAACGCGTGCGCTGGAGCAGGTTGCCCGCGGTCGTCGCCTTGTTGCGAAGCTGCGCCGATGCGCCGGCAAGCAAGGCGCGGCTGAGCACCGGATAGTCGCGGCGGACGCGTTTATCGGCGGCGAGATCGGTGTTGCGGACGAGCGCGCCGATGCGCAGCCCGCCCTGATCGGTCTCCGCGATCCTGTCGAGGCCGAGTGGATTGACGTCGATCAGATGCGTCGGCGTTTCGATCTGCAGCTTCATCAGGTCGAGCAGATTGGTGCCGCCGGCGATAAAACGCGCGCCCTGATGACGGGCCGCCGCGCGGGCCGCCTCCGCCGCGCTCGTCGCGCGTTCGTAGGTGAAGGGCCTCATGCCTTTTCTCCCGCGACGTCGCGGATCGCGGCGACGATGTTGGAATAGGCGGCGCAGCGGCAGATATTGCCGCTCATCCGCTCGCGCACCTCGGCGTCGGAATAGGCGACCTTGTTCAGATCGGCGGTGACGTGGCTGGGGATGCCGGCTTCGATCTCGTCGAGCATCGCCACTGCCGAGCAGATCTGGCCCGGCGTGCAATAACCGCATTGATAGCCGTCATGGACGACGAAGGCGCGCTGCATCGGATGGAGGCGTTCGGGGGTTCCCAACCCCTCCACCGTGTTGACTTCGCTGCCCTCGTGCATCACCGCCAGGGTCAGGCAGCTGTTGATGCGCCGGCCGTCGACGATGACGGTGCAAGCGCCGCACTGGCCGTGATCGCATCCCTTCTTGGTGCCGGTCAGCCGCAGATGTTCGCGCAGCGCATCGAGCAATGTCGTGCGCGGATCGAGATTGAGGTGCATATCCTTGCCGTTGACCTTCAGCGTCACCGGCAGCGTTCCGACGTCCTTCGTGGGGGCCTTGGTTCGCGCAAGCGCCGGGGCGGCGACGACGGGGGCGGCACATGCCGCCGCGCTGCCGCCGAGCACGGCCCGGCGGGAAATTCCAGCGTGATTGTCCGATGTCATGCTTTGTGCCCTTCAGCGAGGTTCGATCATTAGACGCCGGAAGACCGGTTTCGATCCGTCTGCGACACGAATGGCGGTGTCATTTTTCCGGGCCGGCCAGATATTGCGCGTCGCTGACGGGCTCCATCCAATCGATCACCTTGCCGTCCAGCGCTTCCTGAAGCGCGATATGGGTCATCGCGGTGGTTGGCGTCGCGCCATGCCAATGCCTGTGACCGGGCGGGCACCAGATGATGTCGCCTGCGCGAATCTCGACGATGGGTCCGCCATCACACTGGGTCCAGCCTGTTCCCGCCGTGACGATCAATGTCTGGCCCAGCGGATGGGTGTGCCAGTTCGATCGTGCGCCCGGCTCGAAAGTGACTGTCGCGCCCGCCAGGCGTGACGGTTCCTGCCGCTGGAACGGGGAATCAACGCGGACGCGCCCGGTGAAATAGTCGGGCGAACCCGCCGTTGACGGCTGGGTGCCGTTGCGCGCGATCTCCATGGAACTGGTCCCTTGCTGTTGCGCCGATGCGGGCATGATCGACAGTGCGGCGATCAGCGCGGTTGCGAAAACCCTGTCGATCGCCGGGGTAGTCATGCGGACAATGATGCGTTGTCGATCACGAACCGGTACTTCACGTCGCTGCGCTGCATCCGGTTATAGGCCTCGTCGATCTGCTGGATCGCGATCGTCTCGATCTCCGACACGATGCCGTGCTCGGCGCAGAAATCGAGCATCTCCTGCGTTTCGGCGATGCCGCCGATCAGCGAGCCTGCGATCGAGCGACGCTTGAAGATCAGCGCCATGACGTCGGGCGAAGGATGTGCCTGATCGGGTGCGCCGACCAGACACATGGTGCCGTCGCGTTTGAGCAGCGCGGTATAGGCATCCAGATCGTGGCTCGCCGCCACCGTGTTCAGGATGAAATCGAAGCTGTTGGCATGCTGCGCCATCTCGTCGGCGTTGCGCGACACGATCACCTCGTCCGCGCCGAGATCCAGCGCGTCCTGACGCTTGTTCTCCGAGGTGGTGAAAGCAACGGTATGCGCACCCAATGCATGGGCGAGCTTCACGCCCATATGGCCCAGTCCGCCTATCCCGACGATGCCCACTTTCTTGCCCGGGCCGGCGTTCCAGTGGCGGAGCGGCGACCAGGTGGTGATGCCGGCGCACAGCAAGGGGGCGACCGCGGCCAATTGCGCCTCGGGATGGCTGATTTTCAGTACGAACGCGTCGTCGACCACGATCCGCTGCGAATAGCCGCCCAGCGTATGTCCCGGCGTGTCCGCGGTAGGGCTGTTGTAGGTGCCGACGAACCCGGTCTCGCAATATTGCTCCAGCCCGTCGTCGCACGCATGGCAATGCTTGCAGCTATCGACCAGGCAGCCGACGCCGACGGTGTCGCCCACCCTGAATCTGGTCACGGCATCGCCGATCGCGCTGACATGGCCGACGATCTCGTGGCCGGGCACGCAGGGGTAGAGCGTGCCTTCCCATTCGGAGCGGACCTGATGCAGATCCGAATGACAGACGCCGCAATAGGCGATGTCGATCTGCACGTCGCGCGGGCCGGGCGCGCGCCGTTCGATCGCGATGGGTTCGAGGGGTTTGTCGGCTGCATGTGCGCCATAGGCGTTGATGGTCATGGGGAGGTGTCTCGCTTCGGTGGGAGTGGTGGTTGGAACGTCGCTCATCAAATCATCAGCGACCGACACGTGCCTGCAGATGAGCGGGATATCGATCGCCTTGCACGTCGATCGCGGCGAGCGCGCCGCCGATCTCGGCGAGGTCGTCGGCGGTCAATGCGACGGACGCAGCGTCGATATTCTCCTCCAGCCGATGCAGCCTGGTCGTGCCCGGGATCGGGACGATCCATGGCTTCTGCTCCAGCAGCCAGGCGATCGCGATCTGTGCCGGGGTGGCGTCTCTGGCTTTGGCGATCCCGCCCAGCCGATCGATGAGCGCCTGATTGGCCGTGCGTGCTTCCGGGGTGAAACGCGGCACGCTGTTGCGGAAATCGCCGCTGTCGAACTGCGTGTTCGCGTCGATCGCGCCGGTCAGGAAACCCTTGCCGAGCGGGCTGAACGGCACGAAGCCAATGCCGAGTTCCTCGCAAAGCGGCAGGATTTCCTGCTCCGGCTCGCGCCACCACATCGAATATTCGCTTTGAAGCGCGGCCATCGGCTGGACCGCATGCGCGCGCCGGATCGAGGCCGCCCCGGCTTCGGACAGGCCGAAATGCTTGACCTTGCCCTCGTCGATCAGCGCCTTCACCGCGCCGGCGACATCCTCCATCGGCACGGCCGGGTCGACGCGATGCTGATAGAGCAGGTCGATCCGGTCGGTGCGCAGCCGCTTCAGCGAAGCCTCTGCGACCTGGCGGATATTCTCGGGCCGGCTGTCCATGCCGTCCGCGACCACGCCCTTCGCAAAGCCGAACTTGGTCGCGATAACCACGTCGTCGCGAAACGGCGCCAAGGCCTCGCCCAGCAGTTCTTCGTTGGAGAAGGGGCCATAGGCTTCCGCGCTGTCGAAGAATGTCACACCGCGTTCGAATGCGGCGCGGATCAGCGTGATGGCGTCCTGCCGGTCGGTTGCCGGGCCATAGCCATAGCTCAATCCCATGCAGCCCAGGCCGATCGCCGAAACATCGAGCCCGTTCGTTCCAAGTGTGCGTGTCTGCATGGTCTTCTCCGTAACGAAGCGTCGGCACGCGTGCCGCCCGTCATGGAAATAGGGCGTGCCATTGCCCCCGATAAGGCGCTAAGAACGGCATGAAGTCATATCGGAGATTCATGAATGCGCCGCGAGGAGCTGGTCGATCTCAATGCCTTCATGACGGTCGCGGAGGAACGGAGCTTCACGCGTGCGGCGGCGAAGCTCGGCACCTCGCAGTCGGCGTTGAGCCATACCGTCCGCCGGCTCGAGGCGCGGCTGGACGTTCGACTGCTTACGCGAACGACGCGGAGCGTCGTGCCGACCGACGCCGGCGAGCGGCTGCTGCGCACGCTCCGCCCGGCGCTGGACGAGATCGACGCCGAACTGGCCGCGCTCTCCGCATTGCGCGACAAGCCCGCCGGTACCATCCGCATCACCACGCCCGAGCATGCCGCGAATACCGTGCTCTGGCCGGTGATCGAGAAACTGCTGCCAGATTATCCCGACATCAATATCGAACTCAGCATCGATTCCAGTCTGACCGACATCGTCAGCGAACGGTTCGATGCCGGGGTCCGGCTGGGGGAGCAGGTTGCCAAGGACATGATCGCGGTCCGCATCGGCCCGGACCTGCGCATGGCCGCGGTTGCCGCACCATCCTATTTTGCGACCCGACCCAGGCCGAAATCGCCGCAGGATCTTGCCGAGCATGATTGCATCAACCTGCGCCTGCGCAGCTTCGGGGGGCTTTATGCGTGGGAATTCGAGAAGGAGGGCCGCGAACTGAACGTCCGTGTCGACGGCCGGCTGGTATTCAACGACGCAAGGACGATTCTCAGAGCCGCCAGGGCAGGCTTCGGCATCGCTTTCCTGCCCGACGATCACGTCCATGACGATGTCGCGCAGGGGCGGCTGGTGCATGTGCTGGCCGACTGGTGTCCGCCATTTGCGGGCTACCACATCTATTATCCCGGGCGCCGTCAGCTTTCACCGGCTTTCGCCCTGTTGGTCGATGCGCTGCGCTACCGCGGCTGAACCGATGATATGCCGGGATCAGGACAGCATCAGCGCATACCAGATCACGTAGAGCCACGAGAAGAAGCCGTGGATGATCGCCCAGATGATCGATTTGTTTGCGCTCCACGAAATGGCGATCGCAAGGGCGGAGCCGAAGCTGATGCCCGATCTGACGATGGTTTCGGTGTGGCGACGAATCTGTTGCATTGCGGCCTCATTCCGGTCGGTTACGTAAACGTCACGATCATCCGCCATATCCCGGCCGGCGCAAGGGGCGAAGACGGAATTGCGAGGGAAACATGCTGCGTCGGATGCGGTCGGGCTGGCATGGCGGCCGCATTCTGCTACCCGACGCCAAGGGGAGAATGACATGATCGTCGGCATCGATCTCGGCACCACGAACAGCGCTGTCGCGATCTGGCGGGACGGTCGATCGCAGCTTGTTCCCAACGCGCTCGGCGAATTCCTCACCCCTTCGGCGGTCAGCATCGATGGCGAGACGATCCTGGTCGGCGCGGCCGCCAAGGATCGGCAATCGACGCATCCGCGGGACACGGTAACGATCTTCAAGCGGAATATCGGCACGGGAAAGACGGTTCGCCTTGGCCGGATGGATTTCAACGCCGAGGATCTTTCGTCGCTGATCCTCAAGAGTCTGAAGGAGGACGCCGAAGCCTTTCTCGGTGAACCGGTGACCGGCGCCGTCATCACCGTTCCCGCCTATTTCAACGACAAGCAGCGCAAGGCGACCCGGCGCGCGGGCGAGCTGGCGGGATTGAAGGTCGAACGGCTGATCAACGAACCCACGGCCGCGGCGCTGGCATTCGGTGTCCACGAAAAGTCCGAGAAGGAACCTTTCCTGGTCTTCGATCTGGGCGGCGGCACGTTCGACGTATCGATTGTCGAGATGTTCGACGGCATCGTCGAGGTGCGCGCCTCGGCCGGGAACAACCGCCTGGGCGGCGAGGATTTCAACGATTGCCTGATCGACCTGGTCCGCAGTCGGATCGATCCGGACGGGCGCCTGGCGAAAGCGGACCCGATCGCGCTTCGGGAACTGATGCGCGCGGCGGCAGAGCGTGCCCGATGCGACCTGAGCGAGGCGGATAAGGCGACTTTCTCTCTGACCCATGCCGACGACGTTTTCAGTGTCGAGGTCGGATCCGCCGAATTCGAAGCCCATGCGGAAAGCCTGATGACGCAGCTTCGCGATCCGGTGCTCCGTTCGCTGCGCGATAGCGGGATTATCGGGGAATCGTTGAGCGAGATCGTATTGGTCGGCGGTGCGACGCGCATGCCGATCGTCAGGCGGGCGATCACGCGCATGTTCGGGCGCTTTCCGAACGCATCGGTCCACCCCGATCATGCCGTGGCGCTTGGCGCCGCTGTGCAGGCCGGCCTGCTCGCGCGCGATGAGGCGCTGGACGAGATCCGGCTGACCGATGTCTGTCCGTTCACGCTGGGGGTCGATCAGGCCGAGCGCGACATGCGCGGAAACCTCCGTTTCGGTCTCTTCTCTCCGATCATCGAACGCAATTCCGCGATACCGATCAGTCGCGTGAATTATTATTCTACCATCGGCGACGGCCAGTCGGCCATCCAGTTCGGCATCTATCAGGGCGAATCGCGCGAAGTTGCGGGCAATGTGAAGCTGGGCGAAATCAAGATTCCGGTGCCGCCGCGTCCGGCGGGCGAGATAGTCGTCGAATGCCGGTTCAGCTATGACAGCAGCGGCCTGCTTGAAGTCGACATTCTGGTCCCCGCGACGGGGACGAAGCGCAACCTGGTCATCGTCGACGAAGCCGACGCGATGACCCCCGAAGAAGTCGATCAGCGCAGGGCCATCCTGGCCGGATTGAAATTCCACCCGCGCGAGGATGCCCGCAACGCGGCGCTGCTTGCGCGCGCCACGCGCTGTTACGAAGCCTTTATCGGCGAAAATCGCGAACGCGTCGGTCGCTGGATCACGACCTTCGAAGCCGTTCTCGATGCGCAGGACGAGCGCCGGATCCGCGATGCGCAGGCGGAACTGGCGCGGTTGCTCGACGAGCTCGAAGGCGAACGCTTCCTGTGACGGCGGATTCGATCTGGCAGCTTCTGGAGATTGCCCCGACCGCCGACGCCACTGCCATCCGACGCGCCTATTCCCGACGGCTGAAGGCATTGGACGTCGATCGCGAGCCCGATGCGTTCATGGCCCTGCGCGAGGCGCGCGACCTGGCGATGGCCCAGGCAGCCGAGATGGCGAACGATGCGGCCGCCGCGTCGCGCGACGCCGGATCGGTTGCCGCGGAAGGGAAAGGGGCGGCGGGCGATCGGACGCCTTACAGCGCACCCGCGCTGATCGATCGGCCGGAGGATGCGATTGCCGGGGCGATCACCGTTCCGGCGCCCTCCGGCGTGGAAATCGCCGACTATTCCGCTGCCCCCGACGCGCGCGCCGCGATCCGCGAGGCGCAGCAACCGTCCGCCGGCCCCATTGCCGTCGCTCCGACCGACATACCCGTCGTACAAGGTTATGAAACGGTTCAGGCGGTCGGCATCCATCGGTCCTCGGCGCCGGAGGGGCTTGAGGAACGATATCATGCGTTCGTCGCATTGCTGTTTCCGCCGGAGGGGCGACAGGAACCCCATTCGGCCGAGGAGCAGGCGGCGCTTGCGGAGCATTTCGAGGCGCTGCTGGCCGATCCGCGGATGGCCGAAGTCGCATTCTATGCCGATGCAGAGCGCTGGTTCAGCGAGACGCTCGCCCGTTCGGCGCCCTGGTCGGATACGATCCTGAAACGTGCCGCCACTTTCTTCGGCTGGCTGGACCGGACGGGGGAGATCAACCTGACACCGGCCGTCACCTTCGTGACCGACCGGGTCCGGATGCTCGATTTTCTGCTGGCGGTGCAGACCAAGGGGCATCCGCTTTACGGGGCCTGGCGCGAGTTGCGGAGGCCGGCCGACGAGCATGCCACACGCGGTTGGGTACGGCGAAGCAAGGTCCACGAATTGCTCGCGCTCGTACGCCGTGATTATCCGGGCCTGGAGGAATGTTTCGACTGGTACAGGGTCTCGATGTGGGAAGGGGAGAAGTCGAGCTCCTGGTCCGGGCCCGGGATCTTCCTGATGGCCTTCCTGGCTCTCCAGCTGTTGAACGCCCTGTCGAAATGCGGAAACGAGCAACCTTACACGCCGCCATCCTCGCTTTCCGAACCGAAGGGTCCGACTGTCGACAAGGATCTCACGGCAAGGATGGACGCCGACCTGGGCTTTGCGCTCGACCGGATCTTCGACGGCCAGTTGACCCTGCAGGAAATCCGGGAGCGTAACCTGGCGCTTCACCAGACCCTGACCTCCAACTGGTTCGTGGCGCATGACGCCAATGCCGATCGCGACCAACTGGTGAACATCGTCGAACGGGCGCTGAGGGAACGTGCCGCGCGCGGACGCGGGCGCCTGCAGGGCCAGATGCTGCTCGATCAGCGGCGACTGGATCTGGATCTGGCGCTCGCCCTCAAGGCGCGGGACGTCAAGCTGTGCGACGAATTCTTTCGCGGGGCCCCTGCACCGGCCAAGTTCATCAGCGACGAGTTGCGCGCAAGGCAGAGGAACTTGACGATCCGCGTGCTGATGGAGGTCGACGGTTCACCCAGGGCGCCGAACGAAGCGCCCAGAAGCTTCACTTTGTCCGCCGAGATGGTGCGCACGATATCGCAAAAGGCGGGTATCGATCCGGAGATGCTCGGTCCGGCGCTCGGCGATGGTGGAACGGCGTCGCAACGATGCCGCGTGCGGATCGCATTGCTGGAGGCCGCGCTGGCTTTACCGGCTGCCGAAAGGCTCAAGCTGTTGAGCGAGATCTGACGGGACGAACCGGATCATGACCGCAAAGCTCTGCTTCACAGCCATGATATGGCATTTCTATCAATGGCTTAAGCTGCGACCTTGCGGCGCTCTTTCAGTTCCTGATTGAGCATCTCGGCCAGCAGGAACGCCATCTCCAGCGACTGGCCCGCGTTGAGGCGGGGATCGCAATGGGTGTGATAACGATCGGCCAGGCTCTGCTCGGTCACGTCGACCGCACCGCCGGTGCACTCGGTGACGTTCTGGCCGGTCATCTCGGCATGGATGCCGCCGGCGAAGCTGCCCTCGGCGCGGTGCACCGCGAAGAAGCCGCGGACCTCGGCCAGGATCCGCTCGAACGGGCGGGTCTTGTAGCCATTGGCCGCCTTGACGACGTTGCCGTGCATCGGGTCGCAGCTCCACACCACCGGATGGCCTTCGCGCAGCACCGCGCGGACCAGCTTGGGCAGGCCGGCCTCGATCTTGTCGTGACCGTAGCGGGTGATCAGCGTGATGCGGCCGGGCTGGCGGCCGGGATTGAGCGTGTCGAGCAGCCTGAGCAGCGCGTCGGGCTCCAGGCTCGGGCCGCACTTCATGCCGATCGGATTGCCGATGCCGCGCAGGAACTCGACATGCGCGCTGCCCTCGAAACGGGTGCGGTCGCCGATCCACAGCATGTGCGCGCTGGTGTCGTACCAGTCGCCGGTCAGCGAATCCTGCCGGGTCAACGCCTGCTCATATTGGAGCAGCAGCGCCTCGTGGCTGGTGTAGAATTGCGTGCCGGCAAGCTGAGGCACCGTCTCCGGGCTGATGCCGCACGCTTCCATGAAGTCCAGGGACTCGCTGATCCGGTCCGCGACGTCCGCGAACTTCTTCGCCCAGGGGCTGCGGCCCATGAAGTCGTGCGTCCAGCGATGGACCTGATGAAGATTGGCATAGCCGCCCTGCGCGAAGGCGCGCAGCAGGTTGAGCGTGGCGGCCGACTGGCTGTACGCGCGGATCATGCGCTGCGGATCGGGAATGCGGCCCGCTTCGTCGAACGCGATGTCGTTGATGATGTCGCCGCGATAGCTGGGCAGCGAGACACCGCCGATATCCTCCATGTCCGCCGAACGCGGCTTGGCGAACTGGCCGGCCATGCGACCGACTTTCACCACCGGCAGCTTCGACGCATAGGTGAGGACGACCGCCATCTGCAGGATCACGCGGAAGGTGTCGCGGATGTTGTTCGCCTGGAACTCGACGAAGCTCTCGGCGCAGTCGCCGCCCTGGAGCAGGAACGCCTTGCCCTCGCTCACCTTGGCCAGTTCGGCCGTAAGGTTGCGCGCCTCGCCCGCGAAGACGAGCGGCGGAAAGCTGCCCAGCGTCTTCGTCGCGTCGGCCAGCGCCGCCGCGTCGGGATAGGTGGGAAGCTGGCGAGCCTCGTGCTTCGTCCAGCTTTCAGGGGCCCATTTGGCGGCCATGATCGTCAAATCCGAGTGGTGGAAAGAGCGTGGTTCCTTGGGGAAATATAGGGCGGAAAGCAATGGTTGAATAGGTTTCGGGGGTGATAGCGGGGGTGAGGGCCGCTTGGCCGCCAGTTCTTACCTCGGCGTCATTGCGAGCGGAGCGAAGCAATCCAGAAGTCGATGCATCGCTGGATTGCCGCGCTTCGCTCGCAATGACGACGAAGCGGTCACCCCTTTGCCGGCACCCAGTTCCCGTGGAAACCCGGCGGCACGCGATGGGGCAGTCGGATGCTTGCGACCGGCGCCCCCTCGAAATCCTGTGCGTCGAGAATGGCGAGGTCGGTGGTTTCGCCCGGCAGGTCGATGACCAGCCCGATCAGCCAGCCTTCATCCTCCGCCGCATCGGCATGGGCGGGGACGAAGACGAACTCGCCGGGGAAGCGGCCCGTGCCGAATTCGTGGATCTGCCGCGCACCGGTCTCCAGGTCGTGCTTGATCAGGTGCGTGCCGCCGGTGAAGTTGATCGCCGGATCGGCCGGCAGCGCCATCGTATAGGCGTAGCGATAGGGCTGGCCGAAGCGGCGCTCGTCGGGGCGCGGGAATTCCTGTGGGCTGGCGTCGATCACCTTGCGCTCGACGCTGTGCGTCGCCGGGTCGATGGTCCAGCGCTCGAACGCGCTGCGCGGCGAATCCGGCCCCTGTGCGCTTTCGGCGAACATCGTGTCGTGCGCGACCACGTCGAGGACGACGCGGCCATCGGGCAGGTCATAGGCATTGGCGGGGTGGAAGACGTAGCAGGGATCGACGTCGCACCAGATCACATCGTCATTGGTCCCCTCGCGCGGCAACAGTCCGACGCGCGCGCGATGCTCCGGGTTCCAGCGATAGGGGAAGGGGTGGCCGCCGATCAGCGCCTTCATCGAGAAGGTGACGGGCAGGTCGAGAATGATCGCATAGCGCGCGGTGATCGCGCAGTCGTGGATCGATGGCCCGTCGCGCACGACGATCGGCTCCTCGCGGCGGACACTGCCGTCGGCCGCGACGACGACATGGCGGACGATGTTCTGGTCGCTGCCTTCATAGCAGATCGCGTGCATCTCGCCGGTCAGCGGATCGAGATGCGGATGCGCGCTGAACGATCCCTTCAGCGTGCCCGCGAAATCGTCATAGGCCAGCGTGTCGAGCGTATCGCCGAGCCGGACGGGGTAGCTGCCGGCCTCCACCAGCGCCCAGGTCGAACCGGCGAAGCCCAGGACATTGGTGTTGACGGTATCGCTATGGCCATGGCGCGGACCCGGCGTCGCCGGCTCGCCGAGCGCCGCGGCGACGGATGTGGAGCGGATCCAGCGGTTGCGATACCAGCGCGCCTGGCCGTCCTCGATCCGCAGGCCATGGACCATGCCGTCGCCGACGAACCAGTGATGCGCCGCGGGATTGGCCGCGATCGGATTGGGGCCGATGCGCAGATAGCGGCCGTCGAGTGCCGCCGGAATGGCGCCGGTGACGGGAAGGTCCTCGATCGTCAGTTCTTCGGTCATCGGCGCGTGGATGCCGGTCAGATAGGGATGGGGCGCGTCGGGGACGGGCATGCGCCTGCGATTGTAACCGGCGAGCGCGGTGACGCCCTTGGTGACAACCGAACGGATCGCGGTTTCGACGGCGCTTGCCATGACGATTGTCCTCGTTCAAATGTTGATGGTGTTCACATAAGGCAGAATGGTAACGGTGTCAACATCAAGGCGCGAAAGCTATCACCATGGCGATCTGCGCGCCGCATTGGTCGAGGCGGGACTGAGATTGATCGAGGAGCGGGGCGCGGAGGATATCGGTCTGCGCGAGGCCGCGCGCGCAGTCGGCGTCAGTGCCACCGCCATCTATCGCCATTTTCCCGACAAGGGGGCGTTCCTGCGGGCGCTGGCGCAGGAGGGGCTGGGGCGGCTGGCCGCTGCGCAGAAGGCAGCTAGCGAGGCGGCCGGCGGCGGGTCCGCCGGATTCGACGCGACGGGCCGCGCCTATGTCCGCTTCGCGCTCGCCAATCCGGGGCTGTTCCGGCTCATCTTCTCGAGCGCCAAGAGCGACCCGATGGACTGGAGCAATGTCTCGGACGACGCCATGCGGCTGCTGCGCGACAATGCCGTGCGGCTGGTGGCGGAGGATCGCGGACCAGATGAGGCGAAGATCTTCGCATTGCGCGCCTGGGCGATGGTCCATGGCCTGGCGGTGCTGATGCTCGACGGGATGGTGGCACCCGACGATGCGCTGATCGATCGGGCGATTTGTGTGCGGGATATGCGGGGGTAGGTGGAATATTACCGTCATGCCAGCGAAGGCTGGCATCTCCCAACCAGTGGGCGCGATCTGGTTGGCGGGCCCCAGCCTTCGCTGGGGTGACGCGGAGGAGGCTTAACCCCCCGGAATCCCCAGCGCCCGCGCGGCCTGATCGATCTGCGCCTTGGCCGCCGGATTCGCCGCGACCGCCGATTTCCATGCCGCACCGGCCTTTGCCGGCTCTCCCAAAGTCATCCGGCTGCGCATCAGCATCATCCAGCCCTGGACGTTGGAGGGATCGGCCTTCAGCTTCGCTTCCAGCCCGTCGACCATCGACTGGACCATCATGTCCTGCTGGCCCTTGGGCAGGGCCGCTGCCGCTTGCATCTGTTCGCGCGTCGGGCCGGGTATGGCCGCGGTCGCGACGGACGGCAAGTCGGGATGCGCGCCGCCGGGCGCGGGCTTGATCGCCGCCAGCCGGGCTGCGACGTCGATCTTCTCGCGTGCGGCGACCTCTTCGATCGTCCGACGCAGATCCGCTTGCCAGGGCGCGCCGGCGGGCGTGTCCGCCAGCAGCGCGAACCAGTCGTCGATCGCGCCCTTGTGGTCGCCGGAAACGTCCTTGCCGACTGCGAGGAAATAGCGCGCGCGGGGATCCTTGGCGTCGATCGCGATCGCCTTGCGGAATGCCTCGGCCGCGTCCTTCGGCAGTTCGCGTTTGTCGGTCGACAGCGCCAGCGCCTCGCCCAGCGAGGACCAGAGCTCCGCATTGCCGGGCGAGAGCGTGGCGGCGCGGCGATAGGCCGTCGCGGCCTCCGCGAACCGGTTGGTCTCGAAGAACGCCCATCCGAGCAACTGCCAGCCCTTCACGTCCTGGGGGTTGGTCTTCAGCCGCGCCTCGAGTTTCGCGATCGCCTGATCGGGCGTTTCGGTCGGTTGCGCCTGGGTGACCGGCGTGGCTGGCGCCGCATCGTCATCGCGCATCACGGCGACTCCGATCGCGACCAGTGCGATCGCTGCCGCCGCTCCCAGCGCCAGTCGTCCGATCCGCGCGCTATCCATCGAATTCTTCCCCAATTTTTGCGGCGGATACTCTAGCCGTGCCCGACCAAGTTGATAGAGTGGAATCTCGGGTTCGCGCCAGAATCCGCGTAACGGGTCATAAAGGCCGGCGCGGTTCGATACAGGGGGACAGTGAACGCGTGACCGAGCGGTATCGGATCGCCATCATCGGCTCCGGCCCAGCGGGGTTGAGCGCGGCTGCGCGTGCGGCCGAGCTCGGCATCGCTCACGTGCTGCTCGAAAAGACCGACCATCTCAGCGACACCATCTATAAATATCAGAAGGGCAAGCATGTGATGGCGACGCCGAGCCAGCTCGTGCTGCGCTCGGACATGGATTTCGAAGCCGGCAAGCGCGAAAGGATCCTGGGCGTCTGGGACGATCAGGCCGCGGGGCACGGCATCAACGTCCGCTACCATGCCGAAGCGAAGGCGATCACCGGGCAGGCCGGCGATTTCACCATTGCATTGGTGAAGGGCGATCCGATCCTGGCCGAGACGGTGGTTCTCGCCATCGGCACTCAGGGCAATCCAAACCTTGTCCGCTGTCCGGTGGGCGAGGGGGCGGTGGTCCAGTATCAGCTCGACGATCCGGGCGAATATATCGACGAGCATATCGTCGTGATCGGCGCGGGCGATGCGGGGATCGAGAATGCGCTGGGGCTCGCCGCCGATCCCGAACAGCGCAACAATGTCACCATCGTCAACCGGTCGGCGGAGTTCGCCACCGCCAAGGATGCGAACGTCAAGGCGCTGCTGGCGGCCGAGGCCGCGGGCCGCGTCCAGATCCGGCGAGAGACCAATACCGCCGCGATCGGCAAGGGCCAGATCCGTTTCGACACGCGCGACGGCGAGGTGACGATGCGCTGCGATCGCGTGATCGCGCGGATGGGATCTGCGCCGCCACGCGGCTTCGTCGAGAATTGCGGCGCCAGTTTCGAGGAGAAGGACGGAAAGAAGGTCCGCGTACCGGGTACCGGTGTCGAGTTCAGCAGCGCCGACCGCGTCTCATACCCCGTGCTGTCGCCCACCTTCGAGACGACGACGCCAGGGATCTTCGTGATCGGCGCACTCGCGGGCTATCCGCTGATCAAGCACTGCATGAACCAGGGCCATGACGTGGTCGAGTTCATCAACGGCAACCGGACGCTGAAGCCCGCCGACGAACCGATCCTGGAAGGCAAGTTCCGCGCGCTGCCGGGCGCACGGAGCGTCGACGAGTGGCTGGAGTTCCTGCGCACCAACGTCAGTATCCTGGAAGGGATGAGCCCGCTGCAGATGCGCGAGTTCATGCTCGACAGCGAAGCGCGTTTCTATCGTCGCGGAGATGTGGTGTTCCAGCGCAACGATCCCGGATCCTCGCTGTTCGCGATCGCCGACGGATCGGTGCTGGTTCAGGTGAGCCCGACCGATCCCAATGTGACCGTGCCGATCGCTTGCGGATCGATCTTCGGAGAGGTCGGCCTGATCTCCGGCCGCAGGCGCGGCGCGACCGTGGTCGCTGCCGAGGATTCGATCCTGGTCGAGGTCTCTCGCCAGGCCGCGCTCAAGCTGCAGAGCCAGGTGCCGACCGCGCGCGCGGCGATCACGCGAATCTCGACCGAGCGGCAATTGCTGCAGATGTTCGGATCCGGACTGGCGAGCGAGGACCTGACCGACGTGCTCGACGGCGCCGAGATCGTCGGCGTCAGCGCGGGCAAGCCGATCATCACCGAGGGTGAGGAGGGCGACGACATCTTCGTCATCCGCTCCGGGTCGATGGTGGTGGAGAAGCAGGTCGGCGGCAAGCCGGTGTTCCTGTCCTACCTGCCCGCCGGCTCCTATGTCGGAGAGATGTCGCTGATCGCGGGCGGGCGGCGCACCGCCACGGTGAAGGCGGCGATCAAGTCCGAAGTGATCCGGCTGAAGGGCGACGCGATCCGTGCGGTCATGGCGAAGAAGCCGGCGCTGCTGGAGAAGGTGCGCCGCGACATGGCGGCGCGGCAGGATCTGAACGCGTTCATCGAGGCGAAGAAGGACAGTTTCTCCGGCGTCGTCGATCTCTATTCCTCGGTCTCCAACTTCCTGGTCGAACAAGGCGTGGGTGAGGCGACGGACGTGCTGCTGATCGACGAACATCTCTGCGTCGGTTGCGACAATTGCGAAAAGGCGTGCGCCGACAGCCATGACGGACTGTCGCGGCTCGATCGCGAGGCGGGGCGCACCTATGCGCATCTCCATGTGCCGACGAGCTGTCGGCACTGCGAGCATCCGCACTGCATGGCCGATTGTCCGCCCAATGCGATCCATCGCGGGCCGGACGGCGAAGTCTTCATCGACGATAGCTGCATCGGGTGTGGCAATTGCCAGCGCAATTGTCCCTATGGCGTGATCCGCATGGATGCGGTGCCGCCGAAAAAGCCGAGCCTGTTGAGCTGGCTGTTCTTCGGCAACGGCCCCGGGCCGGGCGAACCGAGCAAGGCCTGGTCCTATGCCAATGCCGAGCCCGGCGTGGAAAAGCCCAAAAAGGCGATCAAGTGCGACATGTGTTCGGGGATCGACGGCGGCCCGGCATGTGTGCGCGCGTGCCCGACCGGGGCCGCGATCCGCGTGGCGCCCGAGGATTTCCTGAGCGTGGCGCGACTGGAGCGGGGGGAGGCGTGAAGGGTTTCGCATCTCTTCCCAGGCCCGTCCCCTGATGGCCACCCGCGCACCATCGCGCCGCGCGAAGGGCGAGACCCTGCATGACGGGTTCCTGCGCCATCGCGGATTCCGCTGGCTCAAGATCTGCACCCTGGCATCGCTGGTGGCGATCGTCGCCTATTGCCTGGTCGACGTGACCCCACGCCATAATGGCGGGAGCTGGCTGGGCTATACGCTCGGCACGATCGGTGCACTCCAGATCCTCTGGCTCACCGCGCTCGGGCTCAGGAAGCGCGCGATGACGCGCGGCCGCTGGTCGCTCAAGGCCTGGACCTCGGCGCATGTCTATATCGGGCTCAGCCTGATCGTCATCGCGACGCTCCACACCGGTTTCCAGTTCGGCCTCAACGTCCATACGCTTGCCTATGCGCTGATAATGATCGTCATCCTGTCGGGCATGGTCGGCGTCGGTTTCTATGCGACGCTGCCCGCCGCGCTCAGCAGCAATCGCGAGGAGATGACGCAGCCGCAGATGATCGACGCATTGCGATCGATCGACCGGCAATTGCACGACGCCGCGCAGCCGCTCGATCACGAACTGGCGGCGCTGGTGCGCGGTTCGCTGGAACAGGATCCGTTCGGCGGCGGATTGGCGCGGCGCCTGTCCGGCCGTTATCCCAATTGCGAGACGCGCGCGGCGCAGGCCGCGATCCGGCGCGAGACCGCCTATCGCCCCAATCTGGGCGAGGATCCGATCCGGAAGGTCGATGCGTTGCTCGTGCGCAAGGAATCCATCCTGGGTCGCGTCCGTCGCCACCTGAAGCTGAAGGCCATGCTGGAGGTCTGGCTGTATATCCATGTGCCCTTCACCTTCGCGCTGATCGCTGCGCTTTCCGCGCACATCGTCTCCGTGTTCTTCTATTGGTGAGGGGGCGGGGCTGATGCGCTTCCTGATCCGCCAGATTTCGCGCACCGCCGACGGGCGAGAGATCGTGCGGCCGGTCGAGATCGCCGCGCACGCGATCACGATCGGCCGGCTGGCCGAGAATCAGATCCATCTCGCCGACCTGGCGGTGATGCCGCGCCACGCGGAGATCGAGCGGCTCGATGCGCGGCGGATCGCGGTGCGTGCGCTCGACTCGTTGGGCTTCGATGTCGACGGCCGCACCGTGACGGCGGTGGAGATCGACGCCGCGCAGGGGGCCGAGCTCAGGTTCGGCGGACACAGGCTGACCATCGGGCTGGAAGGCGACGCGGTGACGATCGCGGTCGAGCGCGTCGGCGCACTCTCCGACGCCACGGGCGACAAGGACGAGCAGAAGGTCTTCTCGCTGCGCGGGCTCCTGCCCGGCAAGCGGATGAGCGCCTGGGCTTTTGCGGGGCTGGTGTTGACGGCTTTCCTGATCGCGCCGATCATGACCTGGGCGACCTATCGCAGCGTCGAGCAGCGGCCGGCCGGATTCCACGCGGACAGCATGTGGTCGAGCGGGGCGCTCAGTCAGGCGCATCGCAGCCTCGAGAATAATTGCCAGGCCTGCCACAAGGATGCGTTCGTCGCGGTGACCGACGAAGCCTGCGCAACCTGCCACAAGGACACGCACGACCATGCCGATCCGGCCCGGCTGGCTGCGGCCAAGGCCCCGCCGGGGGTGGCCGGCCGCGCCGGACTGATGTTCGCGGCGGCGTTCAACCGTCCCCCCGGGCGCTGTGTGGAATGCCATAGTGAACATGAAGGGGCGGGGCGGATGCAGCCGGCGGCGCAACGCTTCTGCGCCGATTGCCACGGCGGGATGAAGGAGAGGCTGGGCGATACGCCATTGCTCGACGCCGCCGATTTCGGTGTCGCCCATCCCGAATTCCGGCCCGCCGTGATCGTCAGGCCGGACGGCGACCATCCGGACGTGCGTCGCATCTCCTTCACGGCGCGACCGCGCGAGGAGAATGGCCTCAAATTCCCCCATGCCCTGCATCTGTCGAAAACCGGCGGTGTCGCGCGGATGGCGCAGACCATGGCGGCGGAGCAGGGTTTCGGTCAGAGCCTCGCCTGCAAGGACTGCCACACGTCCGATCCGTCGGGCACGCGGTTCCAGCCCGTCGACATGGAACGCGACTGCGCGATGTGCCACAGCCTTGCCTTCGATCAGGTCGGGGGGACGATCCGCACGCTGCGTCACGGCGATCCGGCGCAAGTTGTGGCGGATCTGCGTGCCTATTATCGCGGCACCGCGCCGGAAAGGCCGCCAAGCCTGGGCGGCATGGCGCGGCGGCGTCCGGGCGAATATGCGCAGGGCCGCACCTATTACGCCTATTTCGGCGCGGCGGCCGCGCGTGGCGGCCAGGCGGAAGATGCGGTGCGTGCGGTCTTCTCGCCGGGCGGCGCCTGTTTCGACTGTCACACGATCGACCGGCAGGGCGCCGCCGCGAGCGCGGGCTTCCGTGTGCTGCCCGTCAGCCAGAATACGCGCTATTTCCGCAAGGGTTGGTTCGATCACGACGCGCATCGCACCGAGACGTGCGAGAGCTGCCACGCGGCCCCCGCGTCCAACTCGGCGGGGGACCTGCTGATCCCCGATCTCGCATCGTGCAGGACCTGCCATGTCGGCGAGGGCGGTGCGTCGCTCAAACGCGTCGCCGAGCCGGTGGCCTCGGGCTGTGCGCTGTGTCACAGCTATCACATGGACGACGGCGCACCATGGTCCACGCGGCAGCGAGTCGCGCGGGTCAAGGATGGAGCCAATGCCGGAACCGCGGGGGGAGGACGCCGTTGAGCCAGCCATGGGGCGCCCGATGCTGATCGGCCAGATCACCGATATCCATCTGGGTTTCGATCCGGACAATCCTGCGGAATTCAACCGCAAGCGGCTGGATCAGGTGATCGCCTATATGTCCCGCCCCGGGCATCGGCCCGATATGCTTCTGGCGACCGGCGATCTGGTCGATCGCGGCGACGGCGACAGCTACCGGCGTCTCCGCAACGCGCTCGGCCAGTGCCCCTTTCCGGTCTGGCTCTGCGTCGGCAATCACGACATCCGCGCCAATTTCGCCGAATATTTTCCGGAGATCCCACTGGCCGACGGGTTCGTCCAATATGAGATTCCGAATACCGGCGATTTGCGCATGCTGGTGATCGACACGCTGGAGGAGGGGCGACATGGCGGCGCCTTCTGCGCAAGCCGCGCCGCCTGGCTGTCGGCGCGGCTTGCGGAGGCGCCCGACGTGCCAACCGTCATCGTCATGCACCACCCGCCGATCGAAGTTGGGATCGACTGGATGGACGTGGCCGAGGACGAAGCGTGGATCGCGCTGTTCGCGGCCACCATCGCGCCGCATCCGCAGGTCAGCACGCTGATCTGCGGCCATCTCCATCGCTCGATCTCGGCACGCTGGCAGGGGCGGACGGTCACGATCTGCTCGTCGACCGCGCCGCAACTCGCGCTCGATCTGACGACGATCGATCCCGAAAAACCCGATAATCGCCCGATGATCATCGCCGATCCGCCAGCCTATGCGCTCCATCGCTGGAACGGGCGCGAGATGGTCAGCCATTTCGATACGGCGGACGAGCACGTCATGCTCGCGAAATACGACATCACGCTACAGGGGCTGGTGCGCGACTTGCTGGGCGAACGAAGGGACTAACCTCCTCGCCGCGCCATCCCCGCTTTCGCGGCGATGGCACGGTGGATCGATAGCGGATAGGCTTTCACCCC
>Ga0209902_100634_pt1 | contig 31945 bp, 29 predicted proteins | sample FECB27metaG_FD_188304 | JGI IMG/M metagenome (GOLD analysis project Ga0209902, IMG submission 188304) | Cyanobacterial communities from the Joint Genome Institute, California, USA - FECB-27 (SPAdes) (version 2) | ecosystem: Environmental > Aquatic > Thermal springs > Hot (42-90C) > Microbial mats...
GACCGGTGGCGGCTGCTGCGCCTGCACCGCCGAGGCGACGACCGCGCGGAACTGCTTCAGGTCGACCGGCTTGGTGAGGTAGTCGAAGGCGCCGGCCTTCAGCGCCTCGACCGCGTTCTCGGCCGAGCCATAGGCGGTCATCACGACGCAGCGCTCGCTGCGCTGGTTCTTCTGGATGCGCTGGATGATCTCCATGCCCTGGCCGTCGGGCAGCCGCATGTCGGTGATCACGGCGTCGAAGCGCGTGGCCTCGAGGTGCTGCCAGGCTTCGGAGACGCTGCCCGCGGCCTCGACCCGGTAGCCTTCGCGCAGCAGCGTGAGTTCGTAGAGCGTGCGAAGGTCGGGTTCGTCGTCGATGACGAGGATCTGCGCGGGACGCTGGGAGGGCGGATGGGAGCTGCTCACGCCGCTATTGTGTCAGCCGGTTTTCGCTCGCGGCGAAGCCGACGAAGAATTCGTTGCCCTCGGGCGCCTCGCCCGCCAGCGCGCGCCGCTCGTAGCCGATGGCCGCGCCGTGGCGCCGGCACAGCTCGCGGCACAGGAACAGGCCCAGTCCGCTCGAGCGGCTTTCCGACGAGAAGAAGGGTTCGAACAGGTGGCGTTGCACGGCCGGCTCGAGCGGTGCGCCGTCGCTCCAGACCTGCAAGGTCGGCCGGCCCGGGCTGCCCGCGCGCTGCAGCGTGGTCACGACCTGGATCGCGCCCTCGCGCAGGCTCGCGTAGCGCGCCGCGTTGTCGAGCAGGTTCACCAGCAGGCGGCGCAGGTGCTCGACGTCGAAGCGCACCTCCATGCCCGGCGCGTCGAGCACCACGGTCACGCCCTTGCGCTGGGTCTGGCGCATCCATTCCTCGGTCAGGGCCTGCACGGTGGGGTCGAGCACCACCTGTTCGCCGAGCGACAGCACGCGCTGCTGGCGCGCGCGCGAGACGTCGAGCACGTCGTCCACGATGCGCGCCAGGCGCTGCGCGTTGTGCTGCACCATGTGCGTGAGCTGGCGGTGCGCGGGATCGGTCAGGTCCTCGTTGAGCAGCGCGCTGGCCTGCGTGATGGCGGCCAGCGGGTTGCGGATCTCGTGCGCGACCGCGGCCGACATGCGGCCCATGGCGGCCAGCTTCTCGGTGCGGATGCGGGCCTCGAGTTCGCGCAGGTCCTGCAGGAACATCACGCACAGGCTGCCCATGCGCTGGTCGCTCGAGGGCGTGAGGCGGGTGCGCACGCGCACCTCGCGCGCCGCGCCGCGCGCCTGCGCGACCGGGATCTCCTCGGACTGCGACTCGCGGCGCGCATAGGTCTGGCGCGCCAGCGCGGCCAGCGCATGCCAGGCCGGCTGGGCATGCAGCGGAAAGGGCAGCCGCAACTGGCCCAGGCCCTGGCCCAGGATCGCGTCGGCCGCCGGATTGGCCGCATGCACCAGGCCTTCGGCATCGATCACCAGCACGCCTTCGCTCAGCGTCTCGATCACCAGGTCGTTGACCTGCGCCTGCATCTGCGCGCTGCTGCGGTTGTGCTGCGACACGGCTTCTTCGCGCGCCAGCCGGCGCGCGAGCTCGTGCGCCAGCAGCGCCACCACGAACAGCCCGGTGCCCGTGAGTGCCGCCTGCACGAAGCGCGCGGGCGAGTCGCCAGGCTGTTGCACCCAGTGCCAGGCGGCATCGGCCAGCAGCAGCAGCGTGACGGTGGCGGTGGTGCCCATGCTCACCATCACCGTGCCGAGCACCGCGCTCATGAGCACCGGCAGCGCGAACAGCGGCGTGTAGTTGATGTTGCCGCCCTGCGTGACCTGCAGCGCCGCGAAGACCGCGAGATCGACGCCGGTGCTCAGCATCCAGGTGGCGCCGAAGCCGCGCATCGGCGGCTCGAAATGCACGTAGCGCGCACCCAGCGCCGCCGCCGCGAGGTAGCTGGCCGACAGCACCACCGCCACCGGCTGCATGGTCTGGCCGAGCGCGAAGCTCACGCCCTGCAGCAGCACCAGCACCAGCGCGACGAAGCAGCGCGCGCCCATGAAGCCGCGCCACAGCCGCAGCAGCGCGGCGCTCTCGCGCGCGCCGGGCTCCAGCACATCCCAGTCGGTGACCGGTTCGCCGCTGGCCCAGAGGGAGGAACTGCTGCCCATCGCTGCGACGAAGCCGGCTCGGCGCCGTTCAGGCGCGCTCGGCGACCTGCCGGTGCGCGGCGCTGCAGTAGGGGGTGCCGTCGGTACCGCGCACCGCGTCGCTCGCGGGCAGGTGCAGGCCGCAGTGGGCGCAGCGCACCATCGCCTGCGGCGCGCCCACCGCGGGCGGCGCGGCGGGACGCGGCGTGCGGGCGGCGCGCTCCTGCATTTCTTCGCGGCGGTTCTTGCGCCAGAGCCAGATCGCGACCCAGACCACCGCGAGGACGAGAAGGTATTTCATGAGGTGTCTTCAGGCCGGCAGACGCGCCAGCACCACTTCGAGCACGAAGCGCGAGCCCACGTAGGCCAGCAGCAGCAGCGCCGAGCCCGCGTAGAGCACGCGCCGCGCGGTGCGCCCGCGCCAGCCGAAGCGCGCGCGGCCGATCAGCAGCACCGCGAAGCTGATCCAGGCCAGCACCGAGAAGGCCGACTTGTGGTCCCACTTCCAGGCCCGGCCCGCGGCGCCGTAGAGCTGTTCGCTGAACAGCAGTCCGGCCAGCAGCGTGGCCGACAGCAGCACGAAGCCGGCCGTCACGAAGCGGAAGGTGAGGCGTTCGAGCGTCAGCAGCGGCACGCCGCCCTGCGGTTCGGTGGCCAGGCGGATCTGCTTCTCGGCGCGGGTCGTGAGCCAGGCGTGCACCACCGCGGCGGCGAACAGGCCATACGAGGCGATGCCCAGCGCCAGGTGCAGCGGCAGCCAGGGCGAGGCCGACACATGCAGCGGCGTGCCGGGAAAGAGGATCGCGAGCAGCACCGCCGCCGCGCCGAGCCAGGCCAGCGCGCGGCGCACCTGCAGCTGCGGGTACATGCGGCTTTCGACCGCGTAGACGGTGAGCACCAGCCAGGCCGTGACCGACAGGGCGGGCGCGAAGCCGAAGCGGGGTTCGTGGCCGACCAGGCCATGGCCGAGCACCGCGGCATGCAGCAGCCAGGCCAGGCCGAGCGCCCACTGGGTGGCCTGCCGGCTCAGCCGGGCGCCTGCGGCGGCGGCAAAACCGTAGGCGGCCGCGGCGGCGATGCCCAGCGCCACGCCGAGTGGGGAGGGGATCGCTAAAATCATCGATCGGAGTTTAGCCGCTCACCCTTGCATTTCCGGGTGCCGCGCGCCAGCTTCCCTCCTACCCGTCTCCCGCGACTTCTCCCATCCGTCCCGCCGCAGCGGGGCAGCAAGCAAGGCATCCCCTCCATGGCCAGCGCTCTCACCGAAAAATTCTCCCGCCTCGTCAAGACGATGAGCGGCCAGGCGCGCATCACCGAAAGCAACGTGCAGGACATGCTGCGCGAAGTGCGCATGGCGCTGCTCGAAGCCGACGTGGCGCTGCCCGTGGTGCGCGACTTCGTCGCCCGCGTGAAGGAAAAGGCGCTCGGCCAGGAAGTGCTGGGCTCGCTCAAGCCGGGCCAGGCGCTGGTGGGCATCGTCAACCGCGAGCTCGCCGCCACCATGGGCGAGGGCGTCTCGGACATCAACCTCGCGGCCCAGCCGCCGGCGGTGATCCTCATGGCCGGCCTGCAGGGCGCCGGCAAGACCACCACCACCGCCAAGCTCGCCAAACACCTGATCGAGAAGCGCAAGAAGAAGGTGCTCACGGTCTCGGGCGACGTCTACCGGCCCGCCGCCATCGAGCAGCTCAAGACCGTCACGAAGCAGGCCGGCGCCGAATGGTTCCCGAGCACGCCCGACCAGAAGCCGCTGGACATCGCGCGCGCCGCGCTCGACCACGCCAAGCGCCACTTCTTCGACGTGCTGCTGGTCGACACGGCCGGCCGGCTCGCGATCGACGAGGTGCTGATGGCCGAGATCCAGCAGCTGCACGGCGCGCTGAACCCGGTCGAGACCCTGTTCGTGGTCGATGCCATGCAGGGCCAGGACGCGATCAACACGGCGCGCGCCTTCAAGGAGGCGCTGCCGCTCACCGGCATCATCCTGACCAAGACCGACGGCGATTCGCGCGGCGGCGCGGCGCTGTCGGTGCGCCAGGTCACGGGCGTGCCGATCAAGTTCGCGGGCGTGAGCGAGAAGATCGACGGCCTCGAGGTGTTCGACGCCGAGCGCCATGCGGGCCGCATCCTGGGCATGGGCGACATCGTCGCGCTGGTCGAGCAGGTCACGGCCGGCGTCGACGTGGCGGCGGCGCAGAAGCTCGCGGCCAAGGTCAAGAGCGGCGCGGGCTTCGACCTCAACGACTTCCTCGGCCAGCTGCAGCAGATGAAACAGATGGGCGGCCTCTCGAGCCTGATGGACAAGCTGCCCACGCAGATGGCCGCCAAGGCCAGCGAGGCCGACATGACGCGCGCCGAGCGCGACATCCGCCGCAAGGAAGGGATCATCCAGAGCATGACGCCGCTGGAGCGCCGCAAGCCCGAACTGCTCAAGGCCACGCGCAAGCGCCGCATCGCGGCCGGCGCGGGCGTGCAGGTTCAGGAAGTGAACCGCCTGCTCAACGAGTTCGAGCAGATGCAGGGGATGATGAAGAAGATGAAGGGCGGCGGCCTCATGAAGATGATGAAGAAGATGGGCGGCATGAAGGGCATGGGCGGGATGGGTGGTCCCGGCGGGCCGAAGCTGCCGTTCTGAGCCTTATATAGAGCGAGATGAAAGAAGCCCGCCGAGGCATTGCCCGGCGGGCTTCTTCGTTGGCGGTCATGCGTGCGCGCCGAAGACCGTGGCGCAGGCAGGAGGAATGGTCGCGCACGTGGCGCTTCGGAAGCAACGACGACATGCATAATCCCGCCCGATTTCCCGGGAGGAAGAATGCTGAAAACGAAGAAATGCTGGGTGCCAGTCCTCGTGATGGCCGGTTTGCTCGCCGGGTGCGTCAGCGCGCCCCCATTGAGCCGTACGCAATTGAACGCGGTCCAGCGCGGCGATACCTTGGCGGCCGTACGTCAGAACATCAAGCCTGAATCCGTGAACCTGGAGTACCGGTTCTCTGCCAATGATCGCGATTACCTTGCGCAACACTACCGGGTGGAGACTGGCATCACCGAGAGCACGACCGTGGTCTGTACGCCAGGCTGTTTCCCGGTTCCCATCATCATCCCCATCTTTACGCCATACGTCATCGTCTACGAAGCCGATCCTCCGCAACGCGTCCTGTCCTACGGAACCATCGAGGAGTTGAGCAAGAACCCGGACGATGCCGTCAGCAGTGTGATGCCCTCCTTGAAGCTGGCGATGGAAAAGGCGAGTGCGGCAAAGAACGCAGGGGGGAAGTAGCAAATGCAATCCGCACGAAAACTCAGCCAGGGCGCCTTGCTTGCCATCCTGCTGCTCACGGGTTGCGCGGGGCCGTCGATCGGCTACCTTCAACTGCAGGTATTGAGCAAGGGAATGGGGAGTGCCGAAGTCTCCGCAGCCTTGAAGCAGGGGCCGTTAGAGAAGACGGAGGTCCGATCCGGAGGGCGGACGTTCAGCTTTCAGCGCTACTTCATGACCAGTTCCGTGGCGACGGATCCCTATTTCCTGGCCTACGAAAACGACAAGCTCGGTTACTGGGGTACCGTGAGCGAATTCAGGCGTCACCCCGATACGGTGCTGACGGATGCGTTCAACCAGGCCTTCGCCATACTCTCGGTGCCGAAGAAGTAAGGCGCACAAAAAAGCCGGCGCAGTGGCCGGCTTCTTGAAGGATGCTGTCTCAGCGCGTCAGGCAGTCGCCAGCGCCGCGGGGCGCGAGAGGCGCAGCGCATGCATCCAGGCGCGGCGCAGCACGGCCGGCGAACGCGATTCCTCGGGGATCAGCAGGAAGCCGCGGTCGCGCAGCGTGGTTCCCAGCGCGATCTGGCTGGTCAGCACGGTCAGCGGGATCGCCAGCAGCAGCGGCAGGCCGACCGGCATGAGCCACATCAGGGCGCTCGGATCGATCATCGCGACGCCGACGGCCAGCAGTGCGATCACCAGCGTCATGGGGGCCAGCTGCGAGGCAGCGACCTTCCACGGCACGGCGGCGGCTTCGCGCGGGGGCGACTTCCAGTCGAGCTTGATGCCGGTGAGGGCGACCAGCACGAACAGCGAGTGGGCCAGCATGCGCACCGGTGCCTGCACGATCGCGAGACCGCTTTCCATCACCGAGCTCTTGATCAGGCCCCACAGGCCGCCGAACTGGCGTTGCTCGCCGCGCATCAGCACGGCAACGATGCCGAGCACGCGGGGCAGGAACAGCAGGCACAGGGTCCAGATCCAGAGGCCGGCGAGTTCGGCCGGCAGCACGCTCCAGCTCGAGATCAGGCTGGAACCGCTGAGCCACAGCGCGGTGCCCAGCGTCAGGAACGCGAGCCACAGCGGCGCGGAAACGTAGGCCATGGTGCCGGTCACGAACATCGCGCGGTGCACCGAGTGGATGCCGGGCTCGGCCATCAGGCGGGCGTTCTGCAGGTTGCCCTGGCACCAGCGGCGGTCGCGCTGCAGCTCGGCCAGCAGGTCCGGCGGTTGCTGTTCGTAGCTGCCGACCAGGTCGGACACCAGCCACACGTTGTAGCCGGCACGGCGCATCAGCGCGGCTTCGACGAAGTCGTGCGACATGATGCCGCCCGACATGCCGCCGGTGCCCTTGATCGGAGCCAGCGCGCAATGCTTCATGAAGGGCTCGACGCGGATGATCGCGTTGTGGCCCCAGTAGTGCGATTCGCCCAGTTGCCAGAACTGCATGCCCAGCGTGAACAGGCGGCCCGTCACGCGGGAAGCGAATTGTTGGGCGCGGGCATGCAGCGTCACGTGGCCGATGGCCTGGGTGGCGGTCTGGATGATGCCGGCGCTCGGGTTGGCTTCCATCAGCTTGACCATCGAGGTCAGGCAGTCGCCGCTCATCACGGAGTCGGCGTCGAGCACGACCATGTAGCGGTAGTCCTTGCCCCAGCGGCGGCAGAAGTCGGCCACGTTGCCGGCCTTGCGGTGCGTGCGGCGGGTGCGCAGGCGGTAGTAGACCTCGACCTGCGGCTGGTTCGGGCTGTCGGCCAGCGCGGCGCGCAGGTCTTCCCAGGCGGCGCGCTCGGCGGCGGCGGTCTCGGGGTTGTAGCTGTCGGACAGCACGAACACGTCGAACTGCTTGGCGTGGCCCGTGGCCGCGACCGATTCGCAGGTGGCGCGCAGGCCGGCGAACACGGTGGCCACGTCCTCGTTGCAGATCGGCATGATGATCGCGGTGCGGGCCTCGGGGTTCATCGGGTGGTTGGCCACCTGCTTGACCGAGAGCGCGTGCTTGTCGCCGCGCACCGAGACATAGAAGCCCATGAGGGCGGTCACGAAGCCGGTCACGACCCAGCCCGAGAGCAGGCCGTAGAGGCCGATCTGGCCGTATTCGAGCCAGACGTTGTCGTAGTCGGGCTGCACGCCCGCGAACAGCGTGGAAGCGACCACGGTGCTCAGCACGGTCAGCAGCATGAAGGCCAGGCGGCGCTGCGAGGCGGCGCGCTGCCACGGCTGCTTGGCTTCGGCCGGGGCGCTTTCGCGCTTGCCGCCGGCACCCAGGCGGACCAGCAGGGCGGTGCCGATGCTGTTCCAGAAGCCGCGCCAGGGTCGGGGCGTCATCGAGCCGCGGTTGACCGGAGGCGCGGTGACGGCGTTGGGATGGCGTTCCTCACGCACCGGGCTGCGGCGCGAGAAGTCGGCATCGGCCAGGACATTGAGTTGGGAGAAGTCGTTCGGCTTCATGGTGTTTACCAACGTTGCTTGTCGAGGGAGGAGGAGGTGTCGCCAATGGCCGGAAAGCGCTTGAAGACGCAATCCGTCGCGACGCCGCCGGCGCTGGCGAGCGCGGCTGGCGAATGGCCCGCGGCACGGGGCCGCGAGGCGGAAAACTGCTTTTGACGCAGGCCGTCGCGCTGCGGACGCAGTGCGAAAGATGGGCTGTTGAATGCTGTCATGCCACTACAGGGGCAAACCCTGTGCCAGCATGGAAAAGTGCTTTGGAATCAAGCACTTGGGCCGCTTCGGCCGGAATTTCCGGGGGCCGAAGGGCGAAAAGGGCCTCAAAACCCCCGTTTTTGTCGCCGAATCCCGACAAGCTCACCGGCCTGCCGAAAAACACCCATATGAATCAACGACTTAGGGGCGTCGCTCGTCAGCGACACCCTCGCCACCCGGAGCGACAGCGTCGGCCTTGAAGTGGCCCGGCGTGAGCTCGTGCTTCTGCAGCAGGCGGTAGAACTCGGTGCGGTTGCGGTCGGCCAGGCGGGCCGCGTCGGCGACGTTGCCGTCGGTCAGTTTCAGCAGGCCGACCAGGTATTCGCGCTCGAAACGCTGCTTGGCCTCGGCATAGGTCTGGACCTCCACGGTCGGCACCCGCAGCGCGCGCTGCACCAGCGCCAGCGGGATCAGCGGCGAGCTCGACAGCGCGCAGACCTGCTCGACCACGTTGTAGAGCTGGCGCACGTTGCCGGGCCAGGCCGCGGTGGTCAGCGCCTTCAGCGCCTCGGGCGCGAAGCCCGACAGCCGCTTGCCGTACTTGGTCGAGAGCTTCTGCAGGAAGTGGTTGGCCAGCAGCGGGATGTCCTCGCGGCGCGCCGACAGCGGCGGCAGCGTCAGCGTGACCACGTTGAGCCGGTAATAGAGGTCCTCGCGGAACTGGCCGGCCTCCATCGCGGCATCGAGGTCGCGGTGGGTGGCCGAGATGATGCGCACGTCGACCTCGATCGACTGGCTGGCGCCCAGCGGGCGCACCGCGCGCTCCTGCAGCACGCGCAGCAGCTTGACCTGCAGCGCGGGCGGCATGTCGCCGATCTCGTCGAGCAGCAGGGTGCCGCCGTCGGCCTGCTGGAACAGGCCCTTGTGGTTGGCGTGGGCGTCGGTGAAGGCGCCCTTCATGTGGCCGAACAGCTCGGACTCGAGCAGCGCCTCGGGAATGGCGCCGCAGTTGACCGCCACGAAGGGCTTGTCGGCGCGCGCGCTGGCCTTGTGGATGGCGCGCGCCAGCATTTCCTTGCCGGCGCCTGAGTCGCCGCGCAGCAGCACCGAGGCGTCGGACTTGGCGACCATGCGCGCCTCGGCCAGCAGCTCGGCCATGCGGTTGCTGCGGCTCACGATGTCGACGCGCCAGCTGTCGTCGCCGGTCTTGCTCGGCACCGTGGCCGGCGCGCCCAGCGCGAGCGCCTGTGCGATCTTGTCGAGCAGTTCGCGCCCGTCGTAGGGCTTGGTCAGGTAGGTGAAGACGCCGCGCGCGGTGGCTTCCACCGCGTCGGGGATGGTGCCGTGCGCGGTCAGCAGGATCACCGGCAGCGAGGGATGGCGCTTGCGGATCTCGTCGAACAGCGCCAGGCCGTCGCGCCCGGGCAGGCGCACGTCGCTGAGCACCAGCTGCGGATGCTCGATCTCGAGCTGCGTGAGCGCCGTCTCGGCCGAGGTCACGGCCGTGACCTGGTAGCCCGCCGAGCTCAGCCGCATCGACAGCAGCCGCAGCATGTCCGGATCGTCGTCGACGACCAGCAGGCGGGCGCCCGAAGTACTCATGGGGTGGACCTGCTTCCGTTCGGTGCCGAGGCCGGTGCCGCGGGCGTGTTGGGCCGCGCGAAGCTGCGCTCGATGGCGCGCAGCGCTTCGATGCGGTCGTTGAGCTGGTCGATGCGGCGCTGGCTGTCGCGCAGCTGCTGCACCTGCTTGTCGCGGTCGTCCTCGACGCGGCGCTGCTCGATGTAGCGCGCGGCCAGCGCGCGCGCCAGCGGCTGCAGCGGCTGGGCTTCGGGCGCGGGATTGGCGATCACGCGTTGCAGCACGCCCAGCGCGCGCGCCAGGTCGGCCGGCACGCGGGTCTGCGACAGCAGGATCGCGAGGTGCATCTGCGCCGTGGGCGCGTCGCCGGGGTCGCCCAGGCGCTGGATCTCGGCGCTCAGTTCGGCGCCGCTGAGCGGGCGCATCTTGTCGGCGTAGGCCAGCACGGCGGCCACCGGGCCCTGGGTCATCAGCGTGAACAGCGAGGCCGGCTGGGTGGCCGGTGCCTTCGGCTCGGCCTCGACCGGCATCACGCGCGGCAGCACCGGCGGCGGCGGCAGCGCATCGGCTTCCGCGGGCGGCTTGGGCGGCGCGCTGCAGGCGGCCAGCAGCAGGAGCCACGGCGCGGCCAGCGCAGCCAGTGCGCGGGTGGCGGTGGAGGGGCGTACGGACGAAAAAGACATGGACGAAGAAGGACGACGCGGGGCGTTGGCGATGGCTACGGGGATGTGGGGGCGCCGGGAAGCTCAGGCCGTGCGCGGCAGCTCGATGCGGAAACGCGCGCCGGGCCCCTCGGGCAGCAGGGCGATGCGGCCCCCATGGGCTGCAATGTACTCCTGCACGATGGAAAGTCCGATGCCCGTGCCCTTGACCGCATGCTCCGGTTGGCGTTCGCCGCGGTAGAAGGGCTCGAAGATGCGGTCGCGGTCGCCCTCGGCGATGCCCGGGCCGGCGTCGTTGACGTCGATGCGCACCGCCTCGGGCGTGCCCGAGACCACGAGCGTGATGGTGCCGCCGCGCGCCGAGAAGCGGATCGCGTTCGACAGCAGGTTGGCGATCGCGGTGCCGAGCTTGGTGCGGTCGACCGTGAGCGCGATGCGCTCGCCCTCGGCGCGCACCGTGAGGCCGTGGGCCTGCCACTGCAGCCGCTGCGACTCGATCTGCTCCTCGATCAGCGGCAGCAGCTCGGTGCGCTCGCGGCGCAGCTCGCGCGCCTCGAAGGCGGCCGCGTTGAAGCGCAGCAGCGCCTCGATCTGGCCCTGCAGCGCCACCGTGTTCTGGTTCAGGATCTGCGCCACCTCGAGCTGCGCCGGGTTCAGCGCGCCGGTCACGCCGTCCTCGAGCAGCGACACGCCCTCGCGCAGCGCCGCCAGCGGCGTCTTCAGTTCGTGCGAGACGTGGCGCAGGAAGCGCGCCTTGTCGGCGTCGAGCTCGGTCAGCCGCAGCCGCAGCCATTCGAGCTGCTGCGACACGCGCCGCACGTCGGCCGGGCCGCGGATGTCGATCGGCTCGTCGAGCCGGTTCTGGCCCAGGCCGACGATGGCGTGCTCGAGCCGCTTGAAAGGCCGCGCCAGCCAGATGCCGAAGGCCAGCGCCAGCGACACCGCGAGCACACTGGCCGCGACCACCTCGCGCATCAGCCGGCGGCGCGCGTTCTCGATGCGCTTGGCCAGCGCGTCGTTCTGCATCTCGATCAGGAACTGGGCCTGCTGCGCGATGTTGGTGTTGAGCGCGTCGAGGTCGCGAAACTGCATCGCCATCGTGCTCTCGCGCTGCAGCGCGCTGTCGGCGTTGCCGCTCATCAGGCCCTCGATCACGCCGAGCTGGGTGCGCCAGGCCTCGGTGCTGGCGGGCGCCAGGCCGTTCTTCTCGAGCCGTTCGAGCACGCCGTGGGCCTCGCGCGCGGCATCGTCGAAGCGGCGCCGCAGCACCGAATCGTTGAGCACCAGCGACTGGCGCCCGGCGCGCTCCATCGCCGCGCTGCGCTCGGCCAGCGACTGGGCCGCGCCCGACAGCCGCAGCGCGCGCGCCGCGGCGTCGCGGCTTTGCGTCATCAAGGTGTCGTACTGCAGCACCGAGCGCAGCGCCACGCCCACCAGCAGCGCGGTGATCAGCAGGAAGGCGAACAGCAGGAGCTGCTGGAACGAGCCCCGTATCGATCGCTTCGCCATCAGGCGAGCGCCCCGGCGGCGGACGCGCTCTCGCGCGTGGGCACTTCGCCGCGCAGCGTGTAGGCCAGCGAGCGCGTGATGCGCAGGTCGGTCATCCGGCCCACGAGGCGTGCGTCGCCCTCGAAGTTGACGACCCGGTTGCAGGCCGTGCGGCCCATCAGTTCGCTCGCGTCGCGGCGCGAGGCGCCTTCCACCAGCACGCGCTGGGTGCTGCCCACCAGCGCTTCGCCGAAGCGCTTCACGTTGCCGTCGATCACGGCCTGCAGCTTCTGCAGCCGCGCCAGCTTGACCTCGTGCGGCGTGTCGTCGTGCAGCGCGGCGGCCGGCGTGCCGGGGCGCGGGCTGAAGATGAAGCTGAAGCTGGCGTCGAACTGGCAGTCGTCGATCAGCTTCATCATCTTGTCGAAGTCGGCCTCGGTCTCGCCGGGGAAGCCGACGATGAAGTCGCTCGACAGCGCGAGCTCGGGCCGGATCGCGCGCAGCTTGCGCACCGTGCTCTTGTATTCCATGGCGGTGTAGCCGCGCTTCATCGCCATCAGGATGCGGTCGCTGCCGTGCTGCACCGGCAGGTGCAGGTGGCTCACGAGCTGCGGCACCTTGGCATAGGCCTCGATCAGCCGCGGCGTGAACTCGTTCGGATGGCTGGTGGTGTAGCGGATGCGCTCGATGCCGGGGATCTCGGCCACGTACTCGATCAGCAGCGCGAAGTCGGCGATCTCGGCCGTGTCGCCCATGCGGCCGCGGTAGGCATTGACGTTCTGGCCCAGCAGCGTGACCTCGCGCACGCCCTGGTCGGCCAGGCCGGCGATCTCGACCAGCACGTCGTCGAGCGGCCGGTTGACCTCCTCGCCGCGCGTGTAGGGCACCACGCAGTAGCTGCAGTACTTGGAGCAGCCTTCCATGATCGACACGAAGGCGGTGGCGCCTTCCACGCGCGCGGGCGGCAGGTGGTCGAACTTCTCGATCTCGGGAAAGCTGATGTCGACCTGCGGGCGGTCGAGCCGCTCGCGCTCGGCCAGCATCTCGGGCAGCCGGTGCAGGGTCTGCGGGCCGAACACGATGTCGACATAGGGCGCGCGCGCGATGATGGCGTTGCCCTCCTGGCTGGCCACGCAGCCGCCGACGCCGATCTTCACGCCGCGCGCCTTCAGGTGCTTGACGCGGCCCAGGTCGGAGAACACTTTTTCCTGCGCCTTCTCGCGCACCGAGCAGGTGTTGAACAGGATCAGGTCGGCCTCGTCGACGTTCTGCGTCGGCTCGTAGCCCTGCGCGGCATGGAGCACGTCGGCCATCTTGTCCGAGTCGTACTCGTTCATCTGGCAGCCGAAGGTTTTGATGAAGACTTTCTTGGCGGTCATGGGGAGCTCTTCTATATAGGAGGGGCCCTCGTCTTGCGGAGGGCCGGGCGGAGACGGGGCTTTCGTGGCGAAAGCGGCGGGGCGTGTCCGCGAAAGGAATGCCGGTGCGGCCGACGGCCGCTGGCGAGATGCCGAGGGGCCTACTGCGTGTTGACCGTGTCGTTCTGCACGAACGGCCAGATGTTGAGGAAGGGCTTGTTCAGCGATTCGCGGCTGGCGGTGGCCTCGTCGGGCGTGAGGATCCAGACCTCGCGCAGCATGCCCGCGGCATCGCGCGTGTAGTTGACCAGCAGGTTCTGGCCCGTGATCGCACCGCTCATCACCAGCATGTTCTGGCCGCTGCGGATGCGCGCGCCGGGCGCGAGCCGGTCGGCGCGGCCGTCGAGCATCACGTCGTTGCCGTCGATCACGCGGAACTTGCCGCGCAGGGTGCCGACCGGGAAATTGCGCCCGCCGACCAGCGATTCGTTCTGGGTCTGCGGCCGGGGCACCGCGTCCTGCGCGCTCGCCTGGAGCGGGAAGACGCTGGAAGTGGCTGCCAGCGTTGCGCAGGCTGCTATGAAATGAAGAGCGTTCGTGGGTGTCTTGCAGCGGTTCATGGGGTTTATCCAGAGGCTGTGGAGCGGGGATTCTAGCGAGCGGGGTGCCTGTCCATCGGTGCTTATCCCGACCGTTTTTACCGGGCGCGGCGCCCTGGCCTTTACTTTTCTTTACGGCGTGGATGGACACTCGGAACCCCCCGCGATCCAATAGCCGCTGTCAGCCCAAAGTGCACAAAAACCCATGAAGAAGAACGCAGTCATCGCCCTCGTGGGCGTGTCGATCGTCGCCGCCGCGGGATGGTGGTGGAGCGGCTCGGGCGAGCGCGCCGCGGCGAAGAGCGCCAAGGGGCCGGTGGCCGCGCCGACCGCGCTGGTCACGCTCGCCACCGCCGTGCGCCAGGACGTGCCGGTCACGGTGCAGGTCAACGGCAGCGTGGTCTCGCTCAACAGCGTGGACCTGCGACCGCAGGTGACCAACACGGTCGACGTGGTGCACGTGAAGGAAGGCCAGTTCGTGAAGCAGGGGCAACTGCTCTTCACGCTCGACGACCGCAACGACCAGGCCAACCTGGCGCGCGCCCAGGCCCAGCAGAAGCGCGACGAGGCCACGCTGGCCGACCTCGAGCGGCAGTACAAGCGCAGCCAGGAATTGCTGGCGCAGAACTTCATCTCCAAGAGCGCGACCGATGCCACGCTGTCGCAGCTCGAGGCGCAGCGCGCGGCGGTCGCGGCCGACCGCGCCGCCGTGCAATCGGCCCAGGTGGCGCTGAGCTACACCAAGTTGCATGCGCCGATCGCGGGCCGCATCGGCGCCGTCAACATCTACCCGGGCACGCTGGTGCAGCCCACGCTGTCGCTGGTCACGGTCACGCAGCTCGACCCGATCGCCGTGAGCTTCCCCGTGCCCGAGGCCAACCTGCAGGACCTGCTGGCCGCCGCACGCACGCGCTCGCGCGTCGAGGCCGTGGTCACGGGCCGCAAGGACACGCTGCAGGGCACGCTCAACTTCGTCGACAACACGGTCGATCCGCAGATCGGCACCGTGCGCGCCAAGGCCGTGTTCGACAACGCCGACCAGAGCCTGTGGCCCGGCCAGTTCGTCGGCACCCGCATCACGGTGCGCACGCTCGAGGGCGTCACGGTGGTGCCGGCGGCGGCGCTGATGATGCTGCCCGAGGGCACCTCGCTCTACGTGGTCGACAAGGAACGCAACGCGAGCCGCCGCAAGGTGAAGACGCTGCACACCTTCGGCACCAAGGTCGCGGTCAGCGGCGTCGAGCCCGGCGAGCAGGTCGTGATCGAGGGCAGCCAGAACGTGCGGCCCAACGGCAAGGTGCGCATCGACGACAAGCCGCGCGGCGACGCGCCCGCGACCCCGGCCGCGCCCGGCGGCACCACGGGCGTGACGCCCGGCAGCGCGGCGTCGTCCGATGGCGTCGACATCCGCTCGACGCAGCGGGAACGCGCATGAACATTTCAGAGCTGTGCATCCGCCGTCCCGCGATGACGGTGCTGCTGTCCGCGGCCGTCGTGGTGGTGGGCATCTTCGCCTACTTCAGCATCCCGGTCGCGGCGCTGCCCAGCTACAACACGCCCGTCATCAACGTCAATGCGCAGCTGCCGGGCGCCAGTCCCGACACCATGGCGAGCTCGGTCGCGCTGCCGCTCGAGAAGCAGTTCTCGACCATCCCGGGCCTGCAGACCATCAGCTCGGTCAACACCCAGGGCGTGACCTCGCTCACGCTCGAGTTCGTCAGCAGCCGCGACATCGACGCCGCCGCGGTCGACGTGCAGGCCGCGCTCTTGCGCGCGCAGCGCCAGCTGCCGCAGGAGCTCACGCAGCTGCCCTCGTACCGCAAGGTCAACCCGGCCGACGCGCCGGTGCTGTTCATCGCGCTGATCTCGCCGTCGATGAACCCCTCGGAGCTCAACGACTACGCCGAGAACCTGATCTCGCCCACGCTCTCGACCATCGACGGCGTGGCGCAGGTGGGCGTGTACGGCCGCAAGGCCTTCGCGGTGCGCATCAAGGCCAATGCCGACCTGCTCAACGCGCGCAACATCACGCTCGACGAGCTCGCGCGCGCGGTCAACTCGGCCAATGCCAACACGCCGGTCGGCGTGCTCGACGGCCCGCGCCAGACGCTCACCATCCAGGCCAACCAGCAGCTCACGCGCGCGGCCGACTTCGCCAAGCTGATCGTCGGCCAGCGCAACGGCGCACCGGTGCGGCTCGACGAGGTCGCGACCATCGAGGACAGCTTCGAGTCGGTCAAGACCGCCAGCAGCTTCAACGGCCAGAGCTCGATCTCGCTGGCCGTGCAGCGCCAGCCCAACGCCAACACGGTGCAGGTGGTCGACGCGGTGCGCGCGCTGATCCCGCGCTTCAAGGCCGAGCTGCCGCAGTCGGTCGAGATCCAGATGGTCAACGACCGCTCGCTGTCGATCCGCGAGGCGGTGCACGACGTGCAGCTCACCTTGCTGGGCACCATCGCGCTGGTGGTGTTGGTGATCTTCCTGTTCCTGCACCGGCTGGTCGCCACCCTGATCCCGGCGGCCACCATTCCGATCTCGCTGATCGGCGCCGTTGCGCTGCTCTATGCCTTCGGCTACAGCCTCGACAACGTCTCGCTGCTGGGCATCACGCTGGCCGTGGGCCTGGTGGTGGACGACGCGATCGTGGTGCTCGAGAACATCATGCGCTACGTCGAGAAGGGCATGGACCCGCTGGCCGCCTCGCTGCGCGGCGCGCGCGAGGTGGGCTTCACCATCGTCTCGATCTCGATCTCGCTGGTGGCGGTGTTCATCCCGATCTTCTTCATGCCGGGCGTGATCGGCCTCTTGTTCCACGAGTTCGCGGTGGTGGTGGCGCTGGCGGTGCTGGTGTCGGCCATCGTCTCGCTGACCCTGGTGCCGATGCTCGCGAGCCGGCTGCTCAAGCAGGTGCCGCGGCCCGAGGGCGGCGCGCGCCACGACCATGAGGAGGAGCACCCCGAGCCCGGCACCGCGATCGGTCGCGCCTTCGAGCGCGGCTACCGCTGGGTGCACGGCAGCTACATGCGCACGCTCGACTGGACCCTGGCGCACCGCGGGCTGATGCTGCTGATGGCCGGCGCCACCTTCGTCGTCACGGCCTGGCTGTTCATCACGATCCCCAAGGGCTTCTTCCCCGAGGAGGACATCGGCCAGATCCAGATCACGACCGAGGCCGCCGAGGACATCTCCTTCACCGCCATGAAGGCGCTGCAGGACCGCGTGTCCGACGCGCTGATGGCCGATCCCAGCGTCGACTACGTGAGCTCCTTCGTCGGCGTGGGCGGCCCCACGGCCACGCAGAACTCGGGCCGGCTGTTCGCGGTGCTCAAGGCGCGCAGCGAGCGGCCGAAGATGCCCAAGGTGCTCGAGTCGCTGCGCCAGCGCTTTCGCGAGATTCCCGGCATCGCCGTCTACATGCAGCCGGTGCAGAACCTGCGCCTGGGCGGGCGCCAGAGCAAGGCGCGCTTCCAGTACACGCTGCAGAGCGTGAACGCCGGCGAGATGGTGCCCTGGGCCACGCGGCTGATGGAACGCATGCGCGCCGACCCCGACTTCCGCGACGTCACCAGCGACTCGCAGAACCGCGGCCTGCAGGCCACGCTGAAGATCGACCGCGACAAGGCCGGCGTGCTCGGCGTGGCCGTGGGCGACCTGCGCACCGCGCTGTACAACGCCTACGGCGACCGCCAGATCGGCAGCATCTACGCGGCCAGCAACACCTACCAGGTGATCCTCTCGGCGTCCGACAACGACCGGCAGTTCGAGGACGACGTCTCGCGCCTGTCGGTGCGCAGCACCACCGGCCGGCTGGTGCCGCTGTCGGCCTTCTCGAGCATCGAGCGCACCGTGGGCCCGACCTCGGTCAACCACCAGGGCCAGCTGCAGGCGGTGACGGTGTCGTTCAACCTCGGGCCCGACGTCCCGCTGGGCAACGCCACCGCCAAGATCGACCGCTTCAAGGACGAGCTCAAGATGCCGCAGTCGATCATCACCACCTACGGGGGCGATGCCGCGGTGTTCCAGAGTTCGCAGTCCAGCCAGGCCGTGCTGCTGGTGCTCGCGGTGCTGGTCATCTACGTGCTGCTGGGCGTGCTCTACGAGAGCTACATCCATCCGATCACCATCCTCGCGGGCCTGCCCTCGGCGGCGGTGGGTGCGCTGATCTCGCTGAAGCTCTTCGGCTTCGACCTCACGCTGATCGCGACCATCGGCATCCTGCTTCTGATCGGCATCGTGAAGAAGAACGCGATCATGATGATCGACTTCGCGCTCGACGCGCAGCGCACCGAGGGCCTGCAGCCGGTGGAGGCGATCCGCGAGGCCTGCCGGCTGCGCTTCCGCCCGATCCTGATGACCACGCTGGCCGCGCTGATGGGCGCGCTGCCGCTCGCGCTGGGCCTGGGCGCCGGTGCCGAGCTGCGCCAGCCGCTGGGCGTGGCGGTGGTGGGCGGGCTGATCTTCTCGCAGGTGATCACGCTCTACATCACGCCCGCGATCTACCTCGCGCTCGACCGCTACAGCGGCAGCGGGCCGATGGTCGACCTGCCGAAGGAAGCGCAGGCCGAGGTCTCGCACGCTTGAATGCGGGATCGGACAGCCGAACGCAGAAGGAAGACAAAAGCTACGCAGAAGTCGCAGAAGAAGAGACAAAGCTCTTTGGCTGTCCTTCTGCGACCTCTGCGAAACCTTCGCGACCTCTGCGTTCGGCTGTCCGCATTCCAGCTCAAGCCCGGCCTCGCCCCTGCCGCGCCGACGCGGGATCGAGGAACAGCTGGCGGAAGTAGTCGCGCAGCGCCGTCATCGCGGGCGAGAACTCCACGCCCTGCTTCCAGCCGAGCCCGATGTTCATGGTGGGGATCGGGTCGCGCAGGTTGATGGTCTCGATGCGCTTGCCCTCGAGCGACCACGGGCGGTAGACCATGTCCGACAGCACCGTCACGCCGCCGCCGTTGGCGACCGTGCTGCGCACCGCCTCCACCGAGCTGGTGCGCAGCCGCACCTTGGGCTGGTGCGGCGTGCGGCCCCAGTACTTGAGCGCGGTGGCCGCGGCCTCGTCGACCGTGAGCATGATGTAGGGCTCGGCCGCCACGTCGGCCAGCGTGACCTCGGCCTTGTCGAGCAGCGGATGCTTGGCCGGCACCCACAGCCGGCGCTGCGAGCCGAAGAAGGTCTCGAGCGAGAGCTCGCGCAGCACCACGTTCGAAGTCAGCACCACGCCGAGGTCGTAGCGTCGCGTGATCAGCCCTTCCTCGATCGCCTCGCGCGCCACCTCGTGCACCTTCAGCGTAACCTGCGGATGCAGCTGTTCGAAGCGCTGCAGGTGATGCGGCAGGAAGTAGCCCAGCACGGTGTAGCTCGCGGCGATGGTCAGCTCGCCCTGCACGGCGGCGTCCTCGTGCGGCATGCGCTGCGCCTCGTCGGCCGCGGCCAGCACCGCATAGGCATGGCTCAGGAAGCGGCGCCCGCCCTTGGTCAGTTCCACGCCGTGCGGATGGCGCTCGAACAGCTGCTGGCCCAGCATTTCCTCGAGCTCGCGGATCGCGCTGGTCACGGCCGACTGCGAGATGTTGAGCTGCAGCGCCGCGTGCGAGATGCGGCCCGCCTCGGCCACCGCCGAGAAGTACTTGAGCTGGCGAAGGGTCAGGGACATGGCGGGGCTTCGGGGAGTGGATCGGTATCGGCAACGCGGGGCAGCCGGTGCATGGGTTGGTGAAAACCCGATACCGCGCGATCGAATGGCTCCAGCGTAGCAAGGCATGCGCCGCAACGCAGCATCTGTTTTTCAGATACCGAGCGCGCGGAAAACAATGCTTTTCAGTCTTTGGACCGCTCACTAATCTTCGGACCGTCCCGCCGCGCCGCGCCTTGGCGGCCACGAGACGCACAACGAACAAAGGCTGTCACACGTGAAGAAGAAGCGGATCGATCTGAACTCCGACATGGGCGAGGGCTTCGGCCCCTGGACCATCGGCGATGGCGTCGACGCGGAACTGATGCCGCTGATCAGTTCGGCCAACATCGCCACCGGCTTCCATGCCGGCGATCCGAACATCATGCGGCGCATGGTTGCGCTGGCGCGCGAGCACGGCGTGGGCATCGGCGCGCACCCGGGCTTTCGCGACCTCGTGGGCTTCGGCCGGCGCCACATCCAGGCGCCGGCCGAGGAACTGGTCAACGACATGGTCTACCAGCTCGGCGCGCTGCGCGAGTTCGCGCGGCTCGAGGGGCTGGCGCTGCAGCACATCAAGCCGCACGGCGCGCTCTACATGCATGCGGCGCGCGACGAGGCGCTGTCGCGCACGCTGGTCGAGGCGCTGCAGCGCATCGAGCCCGGCCTGCGCCTGTTCTGCATGGAGTCCTCGGTCACCTGCCGCGTGGCGCGCGAGCTGGGCCAGCCGGTGGTGCGCGAGTTCTATGCCGACCGCGACTATGACCTGAGCGGCTCCATCGTCTTCACGCGCCGCGTCGGCGCGCTCGACCCCGAGGCGGTCGCGGCCAAGGTGCTGCGCGCCTGCACCGAGGGCTCGGTGCGCACGGTCGAGGGCGAGGACCTGGCCATCGGCTTCGACTCGGTCTGCATCCACAGCGACACGCCCGGTGCGCTCGCGCTGGTGCAGGCCACGCGGCGCGCGCTGGCCGCGCATGGCATCGAGGTTGCAGGGCTCGCCGCGCAGGGCTGATCCCCTCTTTCCCTTCCCCGTTTTCCGTTCCGTTCCCAGGAGTGCATCCCATGTCCGCTACCCATGAAGTCCTGAGCCCGCTGCCGGGCACCTTCTATCGCCGCTCGGCGCCCGATGCGCCGCCGTTCAAGTCCGAGGGCGACACGGTGGCCGTGGGCGACGTGCTGGGCCTGGTCGAGGTGATGAAGCAGTTCAGCGAAGTCACGGCCGACGCGGCCGGTCGCCTGCTGCGCTTCGCGGTCGAGAACGCCGAGCCGGTCGATCCGGGCCAGCCGCTGGCCGTGATCGAGACCGCCTGAGGAAGACGACGCGATGACCGCTGCATTCGACAAGCTGCTGATCGCCAACCGCGGAGAGATCGCGGTGCGCGTGATCCGCGCCGCGCAGGAGCTGGGCCTGAAGACCGTCGCCGTCTACAGCGACGCCGACGCCCAGAGCCTGGCCGTGCAGATGGCCGACGAGGCCGTGCGCATCGGCCCGGCCCATGCCAGCAAGAGCTACCTGAGCGCCGACGCCATCCTGCAGGCCGCGGCCCACAGCGGCGCGGGCGCCGTGCATCCGGGCTACGGCTTCCTCTCGGAGAACGCCGACTTCGCGGCGCGCGTCGAGGCAGCGGGCCTGGTGTTCGTGGGCCCGACGCCGCATGCGATCCGCACCATGGGCGACAAGGCCGCCGCGCGCGCCGCCGCCATGAAGGCCGGCGTGCCCACCGTGCCCGGCAGCGCCGGCGTGGTGAGCGATGCCGGCGTGGCGGTCGAGCTCGCGCGCGACATCGGCTACCCGATCATGATCAAGGCCTCGGCCGGCGGTGGCGGGCGCGGCATCCGCGTGGCGCACGACGAGGCCGAGCTGCGCCAGCAGTTCGCCACCGCCACCGCCGAGGCGCAGGCCGCCTTCGGCAACGGCGAGGTCTACCTCGAGCGCTTCATCCGCAAGGCACGCCACATCGAGGTGCAGATCCTCGGCGACGGCCAGCGCGTGGTGCACTGCTTCGAGCGCGAATGCTCGCTGCAGCGCCGGCGCCAGAAGGTGTGGGAAGAGGCGCCCTCGGCCGCCATCGATGCCGCCACGCGCGCCGCGCTGTGCGAATCGGCGCTGCGCCTCGCGAGCGCCGTGGCCTACCGCGGCGCGGGCACGCTCGAATACCTCTACGACGACGACACGCGCGAGTTCTTCTTCATCGAGATGAACACCCGCATCCAGGTCGAGCATCCGATCACCGAGATGGTCACCGGCATCGACCTCGTGAAGGAGATGCTGCGCATCGCGCTGGGCCAGCCGCTGCGGCTGAAGCAGGAGGACATCCGGCTCGCCGGCGCCGCCATCGAGGTGCGCATCAACGCCGAGAACGCCGCGAAGAACTTCATGCCGAGCCCGGGCCTGGTGACGCGGCTCGCGGTGCCGGGCGGGCCCGGCGTGCGCTTCGACACCCTGATGTTCGCGGGCTGCAACGTGCCGGCCTACTACGACTCGCTGCTCGGCAAGCTGATCGTGCACGACAGCGACCGGGCCGCCGCGCTCGCGCGCATGCGCCGAGCGCTCGGCGAGCTGCGCGTGGAGGGCATCCACACCACCATCCCGCTGCACCGCGCGCTGTGCGACGACGCCGAGGTCGCGGCCGCGGCCTTCCACACCGGCTTCCTCGAGCAGTGGCTCGCGGCGCATCCGCTGGCCGAACCGGCCGCTCCCGTTCCTGCTTCCACGGCCGAGAAGGTGCCCGCATGACCGCCGCCGCCATCCTCCCGGCCCAGGCCCGTTACAGCTTCGGCGGCGACGAGCACCTGTTCGTCGAGATCAGCGAATCGATGTCGCTGCCGGCCTTCTTCAAGGGCATGGCGATCTGCAACGAGCTGCGCCGCCGCGTGCAGGCCGGCGAGATCGCGGGCGTCACCGAGATCTGCCCGGCCAACGCGGCCTACCTGGTGCGCTTCGATCCCGACCTGATCGCGCCCGATGCGCTGCAGGCCGTGCTCGAGGGGATCGAGGCCGGCATCGGCGAGGCCGACCTGCAGCTTCAGACCCGCATCGTCGAGATCCCCGTGCTCTACAACGACCCGTGGACGCACGAGACCCTGATGCGCTTCCGCGAGCGCCACCAGGACCCGGCCAGCACCGACATCGAATACGCCGCGCGCATCAACGGCCTCGATTCCGTCGAGGCCTTCATCGCCGCGCATTCGGGCGCGCCGTGGTTCGTCTCCATGGTGGGCTTCGTGGCCGGGCTGCCCTTCCTGTTCCAGATGGTCGAGCGCGAGCGCCAGCTCGAGGTGCCCAAGTACCTGAGCCCGCGCACCGACACGCCGCGGCTCACGCTGGGCCACGGCGGCTGCTTCAGCTGCATCTACTCCGTGCGCGGCGCCGGCGGCTACCAGATGTTCGGCGTCACGCCGGCGCCGATCTTCGATCCGGCCCAGCGCCTGCCCTACCTCAAGGAGCTGATGGTGTTCTTCCGCCCCGGCGACATCGTCAAGTGGAAGCCGATCGACCGCGCCGAGTACGACCGCCAGGTGGCGCAGGTGGAGGCCGGCGACTACAGCTTGCGCATCGCGCCGGTGTCGTTCTCGCTCAAGGAATTCCTGGCCGATCCCGACGGCTACAACCAACAGCTGCTGAAGGTGCTCCATGGCGATTGAAGTGCTCAAGCCCGGCCTCGCGACCAGCGTGCAGGACGCGGGCCGTCCCGGCTACTACCACCTGGGCATTCCGCTGTCGGGCGCGCTCGACCAGCAGGGCCTGGTGCTGGCCAACCTGCTGGTGGGCAACGACGAGGGCGCGGCCGTGATCGAGAGCACGCTGCTCGGGCCCGAGCTGCGCTTCGATGCGCCCGCCGTGGTGGCGGTGACGGGCGCGCAGGCCAAGGTCAAGCTCAACGGCGCCGAGAGGCCGCGCAACGAAGCCTTCGCGGTGCAGGCCGGCGACGTGCTCGGTTTCGACTTCATGCTGCTGGGCGCGCGCATGTGCATCGCGGTGGCCGGCGGCATCGACGTGCCGCTGGTGCTCGGCAGCCGCTCGACCTACGGTCTCGGCGCCTTCGGCGGCTTCGAGGGCCGCAAGCTGCTGGCCGGCGACCGGCTGCCCGTGGGTACGCCCTCGGCGCGCGCGCGGCCCGGGCGTGGCGTGGCGGCCGAGCTGCTGCCGGTGCTCGCCAAGGAGGTGACGCTGCGCGTGCTGCCCGGCATCTACTTCCACCGGCTGCAGCAGGACTCGGTGCGCAGCTTCTTCGCCGACACCTGGAGCGTGGGCTCGGAGGCCGACCGCATCGGCTACCGCTACAAGAACGGCACGCCGCTGAAGTTCATCGAGCGCACGCCGCCCTTCGGCGCGGGCGCCGATCCGTCGAACATCGTCGATGCCGGCTATCCCTACGGCTCGATCCAGGTGCCGGGCGGGCGCGAGCCGATCATCCTGCACCGCGACGCGGTCTCGGGCGGCGGCTACGCGATGGTCGGCACGGTGATCAGCGCCGACATGGACCTGATCGCCCAGATGCAGCCCAACCACAAGGCGCGTTTCGTCGCGGTCGACATGGCGCAGGCGCTGGCCGCGCGCGCCGAGCGACGACGGCGCATCGAGCGCCTGCGCGCCGCGCTCGCCGACTGAGCGCCTGGGCGGCAAGGCCGCCCACCCCCTTCCTTTTCTTCCCCGTTGCCACCTAGGAGTTCTTCATGAACAGCTTGCCCCTGCGCGTTTCATTGACCGCCGCCGCCTTCGCCGCCACCGTGCTGTGGCACGGCGGTGCCTCGGCCGCCGACTGGTTTCCCTACAAGGCCGAGGCCACCGAGCCCGCCTTCTCGGCCGAGGGCACGAAGAAGCCCATCGACTACGTGCCGCTGCCCAAGGCCTCGAAGAAGTGGGACCTCTGCGTGTCGTTCCCGCACATGAAGGACGCCTACTGGCTCGGCGTGGACTACGGCGTGATCGAGGAGGCCCGGCGCCAGGGCGTGAAGCTGCAGGTGGCCGACGCGGGCGGCTACACCAACCTCGGCAAGCAGGTCTCGCAGATCGAGGACTGCGTGGCGCGCGGCGCCAACGCGGTGATCATCGGCGCGATCTCGGGCGACGGTCTCAACAACGTCATCAAGGCCACGGCCGCGAAGAAGGTGCCGGTGATCGACCTGGTCAACGGCATCAACTCGCCCGACCTCTCGGCCAAGTCGCTGGTGTCCTTCCACACCATGGGCCAGTCGACCGGCGCCTACCTCGCGAAGAAGCATCCGGCCGGTTCGCCGCCGGTCAAGGTCGGCTGGTTCCCGGGCCCGGCCGGCGCGGGCTGGGTCGAGGCCGCGCACAAGGGCTTCATGGAGGCGGTCAAGGGCAGCGCGGTGGTGGTGCTCGATCCGAAGTACGGCGACACCGGCAAGGAAGCGCAGAGCAAGCTGATCGAGGACGTGCTGCAGGCCAACCCCGACCTGGCCTACGTGGCCGGCACGGCCGTCACGGCCGAGGCCGCCACCGGCATTCTGCGCTCGCGCAACCTCGACAAGAAGGTGCAGGTGCTGTCCTTCTACATGACGCCGGGCGTCTACGAGGGCATCCAGCGCGGCCGCATCGTGGCGGCGCCGGCCGACTCGATGGTGATCCAGGGCCGCATCGCGGTCGACCAGGCGGTGCGCCTGCTCGAGGGCAAGGAGGTCGCGAAGCACGTGGGCCCGAAGATCTTCGTGGTCGACAGCAGCAACATCCAGAGCGTGAAGCAGGCCGACATCCTGCCGCCGACCGGCTTCAAGCCGGTGTTCGAGGTCAAGTAGGCCCGCGATGCCACCCCTGCTGCAGACCCGCGGACTCGGCAAGCGCTATCCGGGCGTGCTGGCGCTCGACGGCGTGGACTTCGAGCTGCGCGCGGGCGAGGTGCACGTGCTGTTCGGCGAGAACGGCGCCGGCAAGTCGACGCTGATCTCGCTGCTGGCCGGCGCCAATGTGCCGAGCGCCGGCGAGATCCGGCTGCGCGGCGAGCCGGTGCGCTTCGCGAGCGTGCACGACGCGCGGCGCCACGGCATCAGCGCGGTGTTCCAGGAGTTCTCGCTGATCCCCACGCTGTCGGTGGCGCAAAACCTGAGCCTCGGCGAGGAACCGCGCCGCGGCGGCTTGCTCGACCGCGGCGCGCTGCGCGAACGTGCCCGCGCGATGCTGGCCGACCTGGGCTTCGCGATCGACGTCGATGCACCGGTGGCCGGCCTCACGCGCGCGCAGCAGCAGATGGTGGAGATCGCCAAGGGCCTGCGCGGCGAGGTCTCGGTGCTGATCCTCGACGAGCCCACCGCCTCGCTGACCGATGCCGAGACGCAGCGCCTGTTCGAGCTGGTGGCGCGGCTCCAGGCGCGCGGCGTGGGCATCGTCTACATCTCGCACCGCATGCAGGAGATCGCGCGGATCGCCGACCGCATCACGGTGCTGCGCGACGGCCGCCAGGTCACGACGGTCGAGGCGCGCGAGACCGATGCCGACCGCCTGATCGAGCTGATGAGCGGGCGTGCCATCGAACAGGTCTATCCGCGCATCGCCTTTGCGCCGGGCGAGACGGTGCTCGAGGTCGAGGGCCTGCATTCGCCCAACGGCGTGCGCGGCGCCAGCCTCAGGGTGCGGCGCGGCGAGGTGGTCGGGCTGGCCGGCCTCGTGGGCTGCGGCAAGTCGGAGCTGTTCCGCGCGGTCTGCGGGCTCGACCCGGTGAGCGCGGGCCGCGTGCTGTTCAAGGGCCAGCCACGCACCGGCGCCAGGGTGCGCCGGCTGCTCGACGAGGGCCTGTTCTATCTGCCGCCCGACCGCAAGGGCGAGGGGCTGGTGCTGGGCTTCAGCGCGCGCGCCAACATCACGCTGCCGCTGGTGCACGGCCCGCTGCGCGGCCATGGCGGCTGGCTGCGCAAGCGGCTCGGGCGAAGGCTGTCCACGGCCGCGGCCGAGCGCGTGGAGCTCGCGCCGCGCAACCTCGAGCGGCCGGTGGCGCTCCTGTCGGGCGGCAACCAGCAGAAGGTGCTGTTCGGCAAGGGCATGACGCGCGACGCCGCGCTCTACGTGTTCGACGAGCCCACGGTGGGCGTCGACATCGGCACCCGCAGCGCGCTCTACCAGGTGATCCGCAAGCTCTGCGAAGGCGGCGCGGCGGTGGTCGTGATCTCCTCCGACCTGCCCGAGGTGCTGCACCTGAGCCACCGCGTCTACGTGATGTGCCGCGGCGAGATCGCCGGCGAGCTGCGGGGCGACGCCATCGGCGAGACCGCCGTGCTCAATCTCTTCTTCGGTTCCAGCGAGAACAACAAGCCATGACTTCGTCTTCCTCCGTCGCCACCGCCGTGCCTTCGGCACCGGGGCCCGCCGGCCGCGCGCTGGCCCTGCTGCGCGCCCTGTTCCTGCGCCTGGGCGTGCTGCCCTTCATGCTGGCGATCGCCTTCGTGGTGTTCGGCACCCTGTCGGACCAGTTCCTCACGGTGCAGAACCTGGTGAACCTGCTGCGCCAGTCGGTCTACCTGATCCTGGTGGCCATGGGCCAGATGCTGGCGCTGGTGACCGGCGGCTTCGACCTCTCGGTCGGCACCGTGATGGCGATCACCTCGGTGGTGGCGGCGCTGGCCATGCAGTTCTTCGGCGCCGCGCTGCCCGACGCCGCCTGGCTGGCCATTGCCCTGGGCTGCGCCTGCGGCATGCTGGCCGGGCTCGCGGTGGGGCTGGTCAACGGCATCGGCGTGGCCTTCATCGGCGTCTCGCCCTTCATCGTCACGCTGGGCGTGCAGTCGATCGGCTTCGGCCTGGCGCTCTACCTCACGGGCGGCGTGCCGGTATCGGGCCTGCCCGCGGGCTTCAGCGAGCTGTTCGGCTTCGGCACGCTGCTGGGCGTGCCGGTGCCGATCTGGGTCACGGCGGTCTGCGTGGCGGCCATGGGCGTGCTGATGGGCCGCATGCCGACCGGCACCCACCTGCTGGCCGTGGGCGGCAATGCCAAGGCGGCGGCGCTGTCGGGCATCGACACCCGGCGCGTGCTGCTCGTGGCCTACCTGCTGTGCGCGGGCCTCGCGGCCGTGAGCGGCCTGCTGCTGACCGCGCGCGTCGAGACCGGCGAGGCCAACCTCGGCGGCACCGTGGCGCTGGAGTCGATCGCGGCCTGCGTGATCGCCGGCGTGAGCCTGCGCGGCGGCATGGGCCGGGTGCCGAACGTGGTGATGGGCGCGATCTTCATCGGCCTGGTGCAGAACGGCATGAACCTCGCGAGCGTGGGGTCGTACCTGCAGATGGTGGTGCTGGGCGCGCTGCTGATCGTGGCGGTGGTGGCCGACCAGTTGCGCCACCGCATGGTGGCGCCCGGCTCGCACTGACGCACCGAGCTAGTTGGCGAACTCGTCGCGCGGCCCGCCCTCGGCCGCGAGGTGCGAGATGTCGCTCCAGCCCACGAGGCTGAAGCCCTCGCTGCTCCACAGCATGCGGTTGATGGCCGCGTTGCCGAGCTGCCAGGTGCGCGGCGCCTGCAGTTCCTGGCGCGTGGCGGCGCGGTAGAGCACGTCCATCACGCCGCCGTGCGCGACCAGCGCCACCAGCTCGCCCGTGTGGCGCGAAGCCAGGTCGGCGGCCACGCGCGTGATGCGCTCGCGGAACACCAGCAGGCTCTCGCCGCCCTCGGGTTCGAATTCGGGATCGCGCTCGCGCCAGCGCCTGGCCTGCTCGGGCAGCTCGGCCTCGATCTCGGCGAAGCTCATGCCCTCGAAGCGGCCGAAGGCGCGCTCGCGCAGGCCGGGTTCGGGCCGGACCTCGAGGCCGTGCGGCTTGGCGATCTCGAGCGCGGTCTGCCAGGCGCGCGAGAGGTCGCTGGCATAGATGGCGGCCAGCGGCTCGTCGGCCAGCGCCTGGCCCACGCGCTGAGCCTGCCAGATGCCGGTGGCATTGAGCCCGATGTCGAGCTGGCCCTGGATGCGCGTGTCGACGTTCCAGGCGGTTTCGCCATGGCGAACGGCGATCAGGCGGGTGATTTCTTCCATCGTGCGAAATTCTAGGAGGGCGGCATTTCGGATCGTGCCGTCCCGCCACGGGCCCGGAGTGAGCCACTACTGCTGCTTCTTTGCCGTCGGCAGCTCGATGTTGACGCGCCGCACGCCCTCGGGCGGCTTCGGGAAGCCCTGCAGCGCGGCCTGGAACATCACCGGCAGCACCGCCGCGCTCGCGGTGTAGGGGCCGTCGTTGCGCGCGCGGGTCTCGTAGACCACGCGGTTGCTGCCCTGCTCGCGCAGCACCACGCCGACCTCGCGCTCGTACCAGGGGTTCGAGGCCTGCGGGATGACCGGCGCGCCATACCAGCCGCCGCCGTACCAGCGCCGGCCGTAGCCGTAGGGGCCGTAGCCGTAGCCATAGCCGAAGGGACCGTCCCAGAGCCAGGGATCGGCCCAGGGCGACAGCGTGGTGGTCACGCGGGCGCTGATCTGCGCCGTGTAGCGCGGGTTGGCGTCGTCGCGGCGCAGGCCGACCTGCTCGAGCGCGCTGGCGGCCATGGCCTCGAGCGAGGCCTGGCGCTCGCCGTTGGCCTGCTGCGAGGGCAGGCGCTCGAAGCGGTAGGTGGCGCCGGCGGGAACGGTGTCGATGGCGGAGAAGCTCTTCACGTCGCTGTCGACCACCCAGGAGGTGGCGCAGCCGGACAGGGTTGCTACCAAAAGGAGAGCAGGAAGAGCAGAGAAGGCGCGTTTCATGAGGGTCTCCGGGCCGGTGGGGCCCCAAATTCCCCTGGGTAGCCGGATCAGCCCTGGACGATGCGCAGGGCGGCGGGTGCCTGGGAGAGCGGGTCGAAGGAGGGCGTGTCGAAGGCCTTGTCGCCGTTCTCGTCGGCCACGCCCGTCGGCTTCAGACCCTTGAAGTCGTGCAGCGTTCCGTCGAGCAGGTGCGAAGGCACCACGTTCTGCATCGCGCTGAACATGTTCTCGATGCGGCCCGGGTACTTGCGCTCCCATTCGCGCAGCATCTCGCCGACCTGCTTGCGCTGCAGGTTCTCCTGGCTGCCGCACAGCGTGCACGGAATGATCGGGAACTCGCGGTGCTGGGCCCAGCGCACCAGGTCCTTCTCGGCCACGTAGGCCAGCGGCCGGATCACCACGTGGCGGCCGTCGTCGCTCACCAGCTTCGGCGGCATGCTCTTGAGCTTGGCCGCGAAGAACATGTTGAGGAAGAAGGTCTGCAGCATGTCGTCGCGGTGGTGGCCCAGCGCGACCTTGGTGGCGCCCAGCTCGTCGGCCACGCGGTAGAGGATGCCGCGGCGCAGCCGGCTGCACAGGCCGCAGGTGGTCTTGCCCTCGGGGATCACGCGCTTGACGATGCTGTAGGTGTCCTGGTTTTCGATGTGGAAGGCCACGCCGAGATCGCTCAGGTACTTCGGCAGCACTTCCTCGGGGAAGCCGGGCTGCTTCTGGTCGAGGTTGACCGCGACGATGTCGAAGTGGATCGGCGCGCGCGCCTTGAGCTTGAGCAGGATGTCGAGCAGGCCGTAGCTGTCCTTGCCGCCCGACACGCAGACCATGACCTTGTCGCCTTCCTCGATCATGTTGTAGTCGACGATGGCGCGGCCCACCTCGCGGCACAGGCGTTTCTCGAGCTTGTGCGTTTCGCGCTCGATCTTCATCGAGTTGGCGGGCGGGGCAAGGGCGTCGGCGACGGGCGCCTCGTCGATCCAGACGGCGTTCATGGCAAAAGGGCTGCCCGGGGCAGCAAAAAACGGGGGAAGGGGGCGATTTTGCCCCGGATCACCATTCCCCGGCTTCAATGCGGATCGCGACCTCGCAGTCCTCGAAGATCTCGAGCTTGGCGATCTTCACGCGCACGCCCAGCACGCCGGGCAGCTGCAGCAGGCGCTGCGCGAGCTTGCCGATCAGGCTTTCGAGCAGGTTCACGTGCTCGGCCGTGCACTCGTCGATGATGATCCGGCGCACCTTGCGGTAGTCGAGCACGTGGAAGATGTCGTCGTCCTTGGGCAGCAGCGGCTGCGGGCCGAGGTTGAGTTCGGCATCGACCTGGATCGGCTGCGGCGCGACCTTTTCCTGCTCGAGGATGCCGAGGTTGGCGTCGAAGCGCAGGCCGTTGAGGGTGAGCGTCTGGCGCCCGAGGGGGGTGGTGGGTGACATCGGGTGGTGCTCGAAAAAGGGGTGCGCGGGCGGCGGGTTCAGCTCACATGTGCGAGAAATCGCGCTCGAACTTCATCAGGTGCTGGCCGCCGTCCACCAGCAGCGTGGTGCCGGTGATCGAGCCGTTCTCGAGCGCGAAGCGCACGGTGGCGGCCACGTCGGCCGGCGTGGACGAGCGCCCCAGCGGCGACAGCTTGTGCAGCTGCGCGAACTTGTCGTCGTCGTGCATGTGGCTCGGCAGCGTGAGGCCGGGCGCCACGCCCACCACGCGCACGCGCGGCGCGAGCGCCAGCGCCAGCATCGGCGTGGCGGCCTCGAGCGCGGCCTTGGAGAGCGTGTAGCTGAGGAAATCGGGGTTGGTGTTCCACAGCTTCTGGTCGAGCATGTGGACCACCGCGCCGGTGAGCGTGCCTTCTGGATCGCGTTGCGCGAGGTGCGCGTGCAGCGCTTGCGCCAGCACGATCGCGGCCCCCGTGTTGCCGCGCGCATGGCGGTCCATTAGCGCGTAACTGAAGCTGGCCGCGTCGTCGTGCTCGAACAGCGCGGCGCTGTGCACCACCGCGTCGACCCGGCCGAAGTGCGCCGCCACCTGCGGCAGCAGCGCGCGCGTGGCGGCCTCGTCGAGCAGGTCGGCGCCGAAGGCATGGGCCTCGCCCGCGAGCGCGGCGCAGTCGGCCACCGTCTGCTCGGCCTCGGCGCGCGACTGGCGGAAATGCACCGCCACGCGCCAGCCGCCCGCGGCCAGCGCCAGCGCGATCTCGCGCCCCAGCCGCTTGCCCGCGCCCGTGACGAGAACGGTGCGGCGCTCGGGGGCCGGGGCGGTGGAGGAGGGCGCGGCGCTCATGCGGAAGGTGGGGGCTGGAGGATGCGAGGAGAATCGGTGCCCGTGACGACACAGACCCACAGCAGTTTACCCATCGCCCTCGACACCCTGATCGCCCGTGCCGTCGAGCGCGCCGGCGGCTGGATCGGCTTCGACCGCTTCATGGCGCTCGCGCTCTATGCGCCGGGGCTCGGTTACTACGCCAACAGCCTCGCCAAGTTCGGCCAGATGCCCGAATCGGGCAGCGACTTCGTGACCGCGCCCGAACTCACCCCGCTGTTCGGCCGCGCGCTGGCCGCGCAGCTGGCCGAGGCGCTCGAGAAGACCGGCACCGCCACGGTGTGGGAATTCGGCGCCGGCTCGGGCGCGCTCGCCGCCCAGTTGCTCGATGCGCTCGATGCCCTGGGCCGCAGCGACGTGAACTACCGCATCGTCGACCTCTCGGGCACCCTGCGCGCGCGCCAGCAGCAGGCCTTGGCGCGCTTCGGCGACCGCGTCGAATGGCGGCTCGAGCTGCCCGCGGCGATGCAGGGCGTCGTGGTCGGCAACGAGGTGCTCGACGCGATGCCGGTGCAACTGCTCGCGCGCCACGGCGGGCGCTGGTTCGAACGCGGCGTGGTGCGCAATGCGGCCGGCGACGGCTGGGCCTGGGCCGACCGCGAGACCGAGCTG
>Ga0209902_100636_pt1 | contig 31585 bp, 34 predicted proteins | sample FECB27metaG_FD_188304 | JGI IMG/M metagenome (GOLD analysis project Ga0209902, IMG submission 188304) | Cyanobacterial communities from the Joint Genome Institute, California, USA - FECB-27 (SPAdes) (version 2) | ecosystem: Environmental > Aquatic > Thermal springs > Hot (42-90C) > Microbial mats...
GCGCAGGTGGCGCAGCAGGTAGCGGCCGGTCTCGTCGTTCTGCACCAGGTAGTACTGCACGTCGATCGAACGCTCGGCGCGGCGGATCAGCTCGATGCGCGCATGCAGCGAGAACTGCGCCATCGGCAGCAGACGGAAGCCGCTGAGCGGTTCATCCGCGCTGCGCGGCGCGGTCGCCGCCACGAGGCGGCCGAGCGTGGTGTCGGCGCCGTTCGGGATCGTCACCGACGACCGGCGCGCGACCTCGGTGGGAAGGCCCGCGCAACCGCCCAGCAGCAGCGCGAAACCGAGCGTGAGCCAGAGGACGAGCGTCGGCCAGGCGCGGCCGATGCGGTCTGTGGGCAAGGTGGCGGGCGAAGCGGGTGGGTGTGGCAAGGGGATGGCCGCACCGGAAGGCGATGCGGGCGGCGGTTTCTACCACGAGGCGACGACCCCACGCAGCCTGCGTAATGTTGAGGCAATGCGCCTGCCTAGCATCGGTGGCCGACGCGCATCGCCCACGGCCATGGCGTCTCGCACCTGGCGGCCTGCCGCGCCATGCCGGGTTCCCTCCATCGCTTCGCAGACCCTGCCGCACATCGATGACCCTCGGACTCGCCACGCCGCCTCTTCCTCTTTCTTCGACCTGGCCAATGGCCCGCACTGCCGCCGCCGCGGAAGCCGCCAGGCCGCGCCGGCTCGAACTCGTCGATGCCTTGCGCGGCTTCGCGTTGTTCGGCGTGCCGGTCGTGGGCCTGCGCGGCTTCTCGCCGCTCGACTTCACGGGCGCCGCCGTCTCGTGGCCGCTCCTCGTGCTGGCGGGACTGTTGGCCGGCCTTGTCTTCGGCCATGCGGAGGTGCTGCGGCAGTCGGTGGCCCATCGGCGGTTCTGGCGCCGGCTGCTGCTGGCGAGCCTCGCGACGGGCTTGCTGCTCGCGCTCCACGTTCCAGCAGGCCGATTCACGACCGGCCTGCCGCACGCGGCGGCGGCGCTGGCCCAGGGGCTTTTCTGCATCGCGGCCTTCGTGCTGCTGTTCCAGCATGCCGCCTGGCGACGCCGGCTGCGCAAGCTGACACCGCTGGGGCGCATGGCATGGAGCAACGGTCTCGTGCAGATGCTGGTGGGCCTGAGCCTGTTCTACGGCGTCGGCCCGGGCCTGTGCCCGAAGTTCGGCGTGGCAGGCCTCGCCGTGGCCTGCATGGCGATCCTGGCGCTGCAAGCGGCCGCGAGCTGCTGGTGGCTGCGGCGCTACCGGCTCGGCCCCCTGGAATGGGCTTGGCGCAGCCTGGTGCAGGGGCGCATGGCGCCGATGCGCTCGAAGCGGGAAGGACAGGTCTGATGCCAGCGGGCGCCTCTAAGAGAGATTTAACAATGCACTGCAACAATTCTCGGCGGATGGCCGGAGAGCCTCCCAGGGACCACGCAACACCGCGCCCGCGCCGGGAATTTCATGGCCAACCCGTTTTCGCCCTGCCCCTGCAGCATCGAGCATCTGGACAGCAGCCCGCAGCAGGCCTGGATGCGCTTCTTTCCGTGGCTGAAACCCTACCGCTGCAAGAACTGCGGCAAGTCGCAGTTGCTGCCCCCACGGGACGTGGAACGGGCCCTCGCCAGCCTGAGCAGCAGGAAACCTCCGCGCCGCGGCCCGCCCAAGCGGGCCAGGGTTCTGTAGCACGCCCGTCACGGGTGGGGGCTCTGCTCTTCCGGTCCCTGCTGGCTTGCGGTACAAACGTATATGTGTAACCCCCTGTAAACCGTGGGGTGCGAACTTACGTTAGGACCGCATGCGAGCATCCGACCCTTTCTTTATCGCTTTCGTTTTCATAGCCGGCATCGGTGCCGGCGCCGCCCTCATGGCCATGCTGGCCATCCTGCGGGCGGAGAAGCCGCGACGACAGCCGAAGCCTCGGGTCGAACGCGAGCATGTCGTCATCGGCCAGACCGGCTTCGGCAGCCTCTGAGAGGCCCGGCGGCGGCTCGGTGAGCGTCAGGCGCGGCGCTGTGAGCGTGTGCGCCGCCCGAGAGTGCGAGGGCCCAGCGTCGAGGCCCCGCGGTTCAGAGGCGAAAGCCCGTCTTTCCTTCGTCGATCATGCGATGGGCAAAGGCGACGCAGTTCGAGAGAAGCTCTTCCTCGGACCTGAAGGTGCCGATGCCGTGGCGGATGCGCCGAGTGGCCTGGCCTTCCTTCTCGAAAGTCACCCACGCGGGCCATTCGCCATTTTCTCGGTCCTGGATGTGGCGGCGTGCAACGAAGCCGCCCTTCTTGAGGATTTCGATGTGCTGCATCGGATGTCCATTTTTTTCTTGAGTGCGGGATTATTCTCGCGACAAGGTCTCAGGAACATGTCAGGCGCCGGCGGAGTTGTGACGGTCGGTAAAGGGTTGGCGGCGATACGAAGCGGGCGCACGGCTTCAGGCGGCAGGGATCGGCTCCTCACTTTTCGGACACCTGTTTGCCGCGAAATCACTGTATATTCAAACAGTATCTCCACGCCGATTCTTCCCATGACCCAAGTTGAGCTGTTCCATCAACCGGCCATCGTCGATGGCGCCCTTCCAGAGCCCTTCGAAGAAGCACCGCCAGCGCGGCAGAAAGCCGGGCCCGCGCTGTCTTCCACGGAACTCGACACCGAGCCTCCCGCCGCCTACGAGGTGCTTCTGGCCGACTATGCCCACGCCAGCGACGAAGCCATCGGCCTGGCGCAGCGGCGTTTCCAGCGCGAGCTCGAGCGGCAACTGGGCGGCGACGTGCTGCCGGCGCTGCGCGCCTTCCAGAACGCGAGCGAATCGAGCGAGAACGAACTCTCGAAGGCCGACATCGTGCTCGCTCGCCGCTGGGCCAAGGCCTACGACACGGCCAGGACGGCAGGCTTCCGCGATCTGGGCGATACGGACGAAGCGTTCTTCGAGGTTCGGGCGACCGCGTAGCGCTCGAGGGATGGGCTCGGTCGGCCCGGCACAATGACCTCCCATCCCAGTCCCGAGGAACCTCCGCCTATGGCCGACGACGTCTCCATGGTCTTCTTCGCATCGAGCGACTCCAGCCCCGGTCTGAACGAGGCCGCGCGCCTGTTGACCGAGCAAGGCCTGGATGTGGCCGCCGATGGCGAGGCGCTCGTCGTTCGATGGGAGGACGACGGGCCCGCCCTTCGGATCAGGCGGTCCGCCGCGCCGCACGTGAACACGGAAGCCATCGAGATCGCCGAAGGCACGGCGCATGCCGCCGGCATGAGCAGGTGCAATGCACGCTTCGAGATCGACATCGACGACCTCGACGAGACGCTGGACGAAATCAACACGCTGATCGAGGTGCAGGCGACGCTACAGGATGCGACGGACGGCTACCTGTTCAATTCGTGGAACGGCGAGCTGAGCGCGCCGGACTCATCGCGCGCCTGATCCGCCTCGGCGAAACGCACGCCTCTCGGAAGCACCAAAGAAAAACGGGTCAGAGCTTGTGGCTCTGACCCGTTGTTCCATCTGACGATGATTGTTGGTCGGTGTGAAAGGATTCGAACCTTCGACCCCTTGCACCCCATGCAAGTGCGCTACCAGGCTGCGCCACACACCGAAGCTCTCGATTATAGCCTTCTCTTTTCAGCGTCCGACAGTCAGCAACTCACGAATTTCAAAAAGCTCGCGGCGAAGCTGCAACAACTGCGACAGGTCGACACTGCGGGCCACGTTCGGTGCGGCTTCTTCGTCGTGCAGCGCGGCCTCGAACTCCTCGTGATCGATCTCGACGGCCTCCATGCCTTCGAGCGGAACCTCGCCGGCCTTGCGGCGGTCGCGTTCGTGCTGCACCAGTTCCTGCAGCTTGTTGCGTGCACCGCTGATCGTGAAGCCCTGGTCGTACAGCAGGTCGCGGATGCGGCGGATCATCAGCACCTCGTGGTGCTGGTAGTAGCGCCGGTTGCCGCGCCGCTTCATCGGGCGCAACTGCGTGAACTCCTGCTCCCAGTAGCGCAGCACATGCGGTTTCACCCCGCAGAGTTCGCCGACCTCACCGATGGTGAAGTAGCGTTTGACGGGAATGGGCGGGAGTGCCTTGTCGGCCATGTTCTCCATTGAAATCAAGTCTGCGCGCGGCAAACCTCAGAGGTTACTCCACGGAAGCGCGCCCGAACAAGTCCTATTCGGAACCCAGGCTCCACTCGACCTCGGGTGCGGCGTTCGGATCGATGTTTCCGTGAATCTGTTCCTTGAGCTTCGCGCTCGCATGGAAGGTCGCGACGCGACGCTCGCCGATCGGAATGGCTTCGCCGGTGCGCGGATTGCGGCCCGGACGCGGCGCCTTCACGCGGATCTGGAAGTTGCCGAAGCCCGAGATCTTCACGTCGGTGCCTTCGATCAGGCTGTTGGCAACCAGGTCGAAGAAAGCCTCGACCATGTCCTTGGACTCGCGCTTGTTCAGGCCGATCTGCTCGAACAGCAGGTCGGCCAGATGCGCCTTGGTGAGCGCGGGCGTCTCGAGTGCTTCGAGCGTGAATTCGACGGCATTCATTCGGGTCATCCTCTCAGGCGTCCGCCCACCTTCGCAGCCAGTTGATCGACGATGGCGCGCACGGCCGGCTCGACCTGCTCGTCGGTCAGGGTGGCGCTGTCGCCCTGGAAGCTCAGGCGCACCGCCATGCTCTTCTCGCCGGGTTGCAGGCCACCGGCTGCGGCCACCGTGCCGTCGCGCGCGGGCTGCGGACGGTAGATGTCGAACAGCACCGCGTCGCGCAACAGGCCTCGTGCTGCACCGGTCGAACGGATGGCGTCGATCAGCGCATCGTGCGTGACGGCTTCCGCCACCACCACCGCGATGTCGCGCTCGACAGCCTGGTGCTTGGGCACGGCTTGCGCCACCGGCACGGGCCGCGCGGTCACCGCATCGAGGTCGAGTTCGAACAGCACGGCGGGCTGCGCGAAATCCCACTTCTGGCGCCAGCGCGGATGCAGCTCGCCGACGAAGCCGATGGCCTTGCCGTCGATCGTCACGCGCGCCGAGCGGCCCGGATGCAGCGCCGGGTGTTCGGCGGATTCGAAGCGCGGCACCAGCGGCGCGAGCAACGCCTCGACGTCGCCCTTCACGTCGTAGAAGTCGACGCGCTGCGACTTGCCGTCCCAGCGCGCCTCGTCGGCATCGCCCCAGGCGAGGCCGGCCACGCGCATCGGCTGGTGCACGCCGCGCACGGTGCTGTCGGTGGTGGCCACGCTGTCGTCGCGCAGGAACACGCGGCCCACCTCGAACACGCGCACGCGCGGCGCCTTGCGATCGAGGTTGAACTTGAGTACCTGCAGCAGCGAGCCGAGCAGCGACGAACGCATCACGCTCATCTGGCTCGCGATCGGGTTCAAGAGCTTGACCGGGTTGTCGTTGCCCGCAAGCTCCTTCTCCCAGTCGGCTTCGACGAAGCTGAAGTTGATGGTTTCCTGGTAGCCCAGCGCGGCGAGGCCGCGGCGCACCGCGAAGCGGCTGCGCTGCGCCTCGGGACGCACGCGCGCGGTGATCGGCGCGAGCGGCGCGGTGGTCGGCAGGTTGTTGAAGCCGATCAGGCGGGCGACCTCTTCGATCAGGTCTTCCTCGATCAGCAGATCGAAGCGGTGCGGCGGCGGCACGATGGTCAGCGTGCCATCGCCCTCGGTCAGCGCGAAGCCCAGCCGGCGCAGCGCGTCCACGCACTGGGCCTGGGTCAGCGGCATGCCGATCACGCGCGCTGCACGTGCCACGCGCAGCGTCACGGGCAGGGCCTCGGGCACGCGCAGGATCTGGTCGTCCATGGCGCCGGCCTGGCCGCCGCAGATCTCGACGATCAGTTGCGTGATGCGCTCGATGATCTCGACGGTGCGGCTCGGGTCGACGCCGCGCTCGTAGCGGTGGCCGGCGTCGGTCGAGAAGTTGAAGCGGCGCGAGCGGCCCTGCACCGCTTCGGGCCACCAGAACGCGGCCTCGACGTAGATGTTGCGCGTGTCGTCCGAGACCGCGGTGGCGTCGCCACCCATGATGCCCGCGAGCGATTCGACTTCGCGCGCGTCGGCGATCACGCCCACCTTGTCGTCGACCGAGATGGTGTTGCCATTGAGCAGCTTGAGCTGTTCGCCGGCCTTGCCCCAGCGCACGGTGAGGCCGCCGTGGATCTTGTCGAGGTCGAAGATGTGGCTGGGCTGGCCGTACTCGAACATCACGTAGTTCGAGATGTCGACCAGCGGCGTGACGCTGCGCTGGCCGCAGCGCGCGAGGCGCTCGACCATCCAGGCCGGGGTGGCGACCTGGGTGTCGACGCCGCGCACGATGCGGCCCGAGAAACGGCCGCAGAGCTCGGGCGCCTCGACCTTCACGGGCAGCTTGTCGGCGAAGGCCACCTCGACCGGCGCCACGGTGCGCGGCTTGAGCGGCGCGCCGGTCAGCGCGGCGAGCTCGCGCGCCACGCCATACACGCTGAGACCGTGCGCGAGGTTGGGCGTGAGCTTGAGCGTGAGCAGCGTGTCGTCGAGCTTGAGCACTTCGCGCACGTCGACGCCGATGGGCGCGTCGGCCGCGAGTTCGAGCAGGCCGCCATGGTCTTCGCTCAGCTGCAGTTCGCGCGCCGAGCACAGCATGCCCTGGCTCTCGACGCCGCGCAGCTTGCCGAGCTTGATGAGGAAGGGCTTGCCGTCCTCGCCGGGCGGCAGTTCGGCACCCACCAGCGCGCACGGCACCTTGATGCCGACGCGCGCGTTGGGCGCGCCGCACACGATGTTGAGCAAGGCGCCCTGCCCCGCGTCGACCTGGCAGACGCGCAGGCGATCGGCGTTCGGGTGCTGGACGGCTTCCTTGATCTCGCCCACCACGATGCGCGTGAAGGGCGGCGCCGCCGGCCGGCGCTCCTCGACCTCGAAGCCGCCCATGGTGAGCGTTTCGGCCAGTTCGGCGCTGTCGATGGGCGGGTTGCAGAACTCGCGCAGCCAGGATTCCGGGAATTGCATCTCTTCGATCTCGATCTGTTTTTCTGGTGTGGAAGGTCTCGTTTCGTCTCGCGCGTCAGCCGATCACTGGAATTGCGAGAGGAAGCGCAGGTCGCCGTCGAAGAACAGGCGAAGGTCGTTCACGCCGTAGCGCAGCATCGTGAGGCGGTCGGGGCCCATGCCGAAGGCGAAGCCGATGTAGCGCTCGGGGTCGAGGCCCATGTTGCGCACCACGTTCGGATGCACCTGGCCCGAGCCCGACACCTCGAGCCAGCGGCCGGCCAGCGGGCCGCTCTGGAACTGGATGTCGATCTCGGCGCTGGGCTCGGTGAACGGGAAGAAGCTGGGCCGGAAGCGCAGCACGAGATCGTCGCGCTCGAAGAAGGTGCGGCAGAAGTCGGTGAAGACGACCTTGAGGTCCTTGAAGCTCACGTTCTCGCCGAGCCACAGGCCTTCGCACTGGTGGAACATCGGCGAATGGGTGGCGTCGCTGTCGACGCGGTAGGTGCGGCCCGGCGCGATCACGCGGATCTCGGGCGCCTTGACCGTGCCGGTGGTGTCGGCGGCCGCGGCCGCGAACTCGGCCGCGTACTTCTTGATGTGCTGGTGGGCGTAGCGCACCTGCATCGGGCTGGTGTGCGGACGCAGGTTGTAGGGGATGCCGTCCTCGCCGTTCAGGTCGACGTAGAAGGTGTCCTGCATCGAACGCGCCGGATGGTTCGGCGGGTTGTTGAGCGAGGTGAAGCTGTGCCAGTCGCTCTCGATCTCGGGGCCGTCGGCCACGTCGAAGCCCATGCTCGAGAAGATCTCCTCGATGCGCTCGAGGGTGCGGCTCACCGGGTGCAGGCCGCCGGGAATGCGGCGGCGGCCGGGCAGGCTCACGTCGAGCGCCTCGGCGCGCAGCTGCTGCGAGAGCTCCTCGTCGGCCAGTTGCTGGCGGCGTTCGTTGAGGGCGGACTCGATCGCCTGCTTGGCCACGTTGATGGCGGCACCGCGCGACTTCTTCTCGTCGACGCTCAGCGCGGCCATGCCCTTCATCAGCTCGGTGATGCGGCCCGACTTGCCCAGGAACTGGGCCTTGGCGTTCTCGAGCTCAGCGGGGGTCTTCGCCTGCGCGAAGGCGGCACGTGCGGTGTCGACCAGGGAGTCCAACTCGTTCATAGCAACAACAGATTTCTTCGGGGAAAAATAAAAAAGGGCTGGTGCTCTTTCAAGCGCCAGCCCTTGTGCCGTGGGCGCAGGAAACTGTCCGGGGACGGTCTCCCGCTGTGCAGAATCAAGCAGCCAGCTTGGCCTTGACCTGCTCCACGATGCCCGCAAAAGCGGCCTTGTCGTGCACGGCGATGTCCGCAAGCATCTTGCGGTCGATCTCGATCCCGGCCTTGCGGATGCCGTTGGCGAACTGGCTGTAGGTCAGGCCCAGTTCACGCGAGGCGGCGTTGATACGCGCGATCCACAGTTGACGGAACACGCGCTTCTTGGTGCGGCGGTCACGGTAGGCGTATTGGCCTGCCTTCATCACCGCCTGTTTGGCGATGCGGAAGACATTGCCGCGGCGACCGCGGAAACCCTTGGCGAGTGCGAGAACTTTCTTGTGGCGGGCGCGAGCCGTTACACCACGTTTGACGCGAGGCATGTGATTACTCCTTGTTCGTCAGTTGATCAAATGCCCATGCCGGGCAGCATCGCGGCCATCGAAACCATGTTGGTTTCGTGCACCGACACCGCACCACGCAGGTGACGCTTGTTCTTGGTGGTCTTCTTGGTCAGGATGTGACGCTTGAAGGCTTGACCGCGCTTGACGGTGCCACCGGGACGAACGCGGAAACGTTTCTTCGCGCTGCTCTTGGTCTTCATTTTGGGCATGTGAATGCTCCTTTAATTTGTGCTCGTGAGGCGCCTTGGATGAACTCCATGGACTTGTTGGCCCCGAGACACTTCTTCATCCCGCCACCGCCTTCGCTTGCCTTTCGGCACGCGCCGGCGATCGGCGAAATCCCTTCGAATTCTCACTTCCGTCGGCACCCGGGGCTTTCGCCGCCGGGCCCGGCCGGATCCTTCGCTCAGGCGCCGACGGTGGTCGGTGCCGCGGCGGCTTCCGTCGCCGACTTTGCCGGCGCGCTGCCGGGCTTCTTGCGGCCCGGCGCGATCATCATGATCATCTGCCGGCCTTCGAGCTTCGGAAACTGCTCGACGAGGATCGTGTCGCCGAGCTCGTCGCGGATGCGCTGCAGCAGGGCCAGACCGAGTTCCTGGTGCGTGATCTCGCGCCCCCGGAAGCGCAGCGTGATCTTGCACTTGTCGCCATCCTCAAGAAAGCGCCGGATGTTGCGCATCTTGATGTTGTAGTCGCCATCGTCGGTACCGGGCCGGAACTTGATTTCCTTGACCTCGATGACCTTCTGCTTGGACTTCGCCTCGGCCGCCTTCTTCTGCTCGTGGTACTTGAACTTGCCGTACTCGATCAGGCGGCACACCGGTGGATTGGCCGCCGCGACGACCTCCACCAGATCCACGTCCTGCTCACCGGCGAGACGCAAGGCCTCCGCAAGACTCACAACACCCAATTGCTCGTTATCCGGGCCGATCAGGCGGACTTCCGGGGCCATGATTTCCCGGTTCAGGCGATGTTGGCGTTCCTCGCGGTGGCGGCGGTCGCGAAATGCAGTAGCGATGGTTGGTATCCTCTAAGTTTTGCTACAAAAAAAGTAGCGAAAGCCGCTCAGTCCTCGCGGGCAAGCGGTATATTTGGCACAGAAACATGTGGGGTGTTTCGACGACAAATCAACGCTTGTCAGCAATGTCCTGGACGACCCGTTGCACGAACGATTCGAGGGACATTGCACCGAGGTCTTGGTTGCCCCGGGCGCGCACTGCGACGGCGCCAGCTTCCTTTTCCTTGTCGCCCACGACAACGATGTAAGGGAGCTTTTGCAACGAATGCTTGCGTATTTTATACGTAATCTTCTCGTTGTGCAGATCAAGCTGGACCCTAAGCCCTTGATTTTGCAGCGTTTTCGCAACTTGCGCAGCGTAGTCGGCCTGTCCTTCGCTGATATTGAGCACCGCCACCTGCACCGGCGCGAGCCAGGCGGGCATTGCGCCGGCATGGTGTTCGATCAACATGCCGATGAATCGCTCGAGGCTGCCGACGATCGCGCGGTGCAGCATCACCGGGTGCGCGCGGCCGCTCGACTCCGTCACGTACTCGCCGCCCAGGCGCTCGGCCGTGTTGAAGTCGACCTGCATCGTGCCGCACTGCCACTGGCGGCCGATCGCATCGCGCAGCGTGTACTCGATCTTCGGGCCGTAGAAGGCGCCATCGCCCGGGGCGATCACGAACTCCACGCCCGAGCGGCGCAGCGATTCCATCACCGCGTGCTCGGCCTTGTCCCAGAGCTCGTCGGAGCCCACGCGGTTCTCGGGCCGCGTCGCGACCTTGTAGAGGATGTCCGTGAAGCCGAAGTCCGCGTACACCTTCTGCAGCTGCGCCGTGTAGGCGATGCATTCGTCGAGGATCTGGTCCTCCGTGCAGAAGATGTGGCCGTCGTCCTGCGTGAAGCCACGCACGCGCATGATGCCGTGCAGCGCGCCGCTGGGCTCGTTGCGATGGCACTGGCCGAACTCGCCGTAGCGCAGCGGCAGGTCGCGGTAGCTGCGCAGGTCGCTCTTGAAGATCAGCACATGGCCCGGGCAGTTCATCGGCTTCAACGCGTACTCGCGCTTCTCCGACTCCGTCGTGAACATGTTGTCGCGATAGTTCTGCCAGTGGCCCGTCTTCTCCCACAGGCTCTTGTCGAGGATCTGCGGACCCTTCACTTCCCAGTAGCCCGTGTCGCGGTAGATGCCGCGCATGTACTGCTCGACCTGCTGCCAGATCGCCCAGCCCTTGGGATGCCAGAACACCACGCCCGGCGCCACTTCGTCGATGTGGAACAGGTCGAGTTCCTTGCCGAGGCGGCGGTGGTCGCGCTTCTCGGCTTCCTCGATGCGCTGGATGTACTGGTCGAGCTGCTTCTTGTCGGCCCAGGCCGTGCCGTAGATGCGCTGCAGCTGCTCGTTCTTGGCATCGCCGCGCCAGTAGGCGCCGGCCAGCTTCGTGAGCTTGAAGACCTTGAGGAAACGCGTGTTCGGCACGTGCGGGCCGCGGCACATGTCGACGTATTCCTGGTGGTAGTACAGGCCCATGGCCTGCTCGTCGGGCATGTCCTCGACCAGGCGCAGCTTGTAGTCCTCGCCGCGCGACTTGAAGACCTCGATCACCTCGGCGCGCGGCGTCATCTTCTTGACCACGTCGTAGTCCTGCGCGATCAGCTCGCGCATGCGCGCCTCGATCGCGGCCATGTCCTCGGGCGTGAAGGGGCGCTCGAACGCGATGTCGTAGTAGAAGCCCTCCTCGATCACCGGGCCGATCACCATCTTGGCCGTCGGGTAGAGCTGCTTGACCGCGTGGCCGACCAGGTGGGCCGTCGAGTGGCGGATGATCTCCAGGCCCTCGTCGTCCTTGGGCGTGATGATCTGGAGCTTGGCATCGTGGTCGATGACGTCGCTGGCGTCGACCAGACGGCCGTCGACCTTGCCGGCCACCGTCATCTTGGCAAGGCCGGGGCCGATGGACTTGGCAACGTCGGCCACCGAAACCGGGCCGGGGTACTCGCGCTGCGAGTTGTCGGGGAGCGTGATGTGGATCATGAAAAACCTCGGGCGAAAAACAAAAAAGCGCGGTGGATGACCGCGCTTTGCTGTGGCAGGGAAGCTGGCTCGAACCAGCGCGCGCGGTTTAGCGGGCGCTTCCTTCGAAGAAGAAAACACCGCAGGTGGCTTGCGGAGTAGTTCGCGGTGTCATAACCAAAGTGCCTTTCTCGCCCTTGTTGACAGTGGAGCCTCGGATTCTAGCCGCTCGGCGCGCAGGCCGTGCCGAGCGCCCCTTTAGTCCATTACGCCGCGGCCGCCGCGTTCTTGAGCCCCAGCACGTCGATCGGCTCGATCGCCGGCGGCTTGGCGAACAGCTCGGGCGCCTTCGCCATCAGCGCCTGCGCGATCGGGCCGCCGAGGTGCGCCTGGCGGCCCGCCTCGGTCTCGAACGCATCGAACACGCCGAAGGTGGTCGGCGACAGCCGCAGCGCGAACCAGATCGGCGTGGTGGCTTCGTCGCGCGCCATCGCGAGGCCGGCCTCGAGGAACTGCTGGACCTCGGCCTCCTTGCCGGGCTTGGCTTCGAGGCGGGCGAACAGGGCGAACTTGATCATGGACATCTCCGGTCGTTGCAAGGTGGAAGCGGTGCGCGGATCGCAACCGCAGTGGCGACTCTAGAGTCGCCACTCGCTCTCACCTATTGGCATTTTTGACATCTTCGATATTGTTATTGCCATGCGACTCGACATCCTCGCGCTCGACGGCGTGTTCGACACCGGCCTCGCCACGGTGGCCGACGTCTTCACCACCGCCAACGAACTGGCGGGCCTGCTCGCGCTCGGCGTGCCGCCCTTCGAGGTCCGTCTTGCCGGCCTGCGCAAGCGCGTGCGCACCGCGCAAGGCCTGAGCGTGCCGGTCCTGCCGTTCGCCGCCGCCAAGGCACCCGACTGGATCGCGATCCCGGCCATCGGCGAGAAGATGCCCGAGGGCCTGGCGCGGGCGCTCGAACGCAGGGACATCGCCGATGCCGGCGCCGCGCTGCGCGAACGTGCCGACGAGGGCGCGAAGATCGCCGCCGCCTGCATCGGCACCTTCGTGCTCGCCGAGTCGGGCCTGCTCGATCATCAGCAGGCCACCACCACCTGGTGGCTCGCCTCGATGTTCCGCCAGCGCTATCCCGAGGTGCGGCTCGACGACACGCGCATGCTCGTGCCCTCGGGGCCGTCGCTGGTCACCGCCGGCGCGGCGCTCGGCCATGTCGACATGGCGCTGTGGCTGGTGCGCCAGGTCAGTCCCGAGCTGGCCGCCACGGTGGCGCGCTACCTGATCGTCGATTCGCGGCCCGCGCAATCCGCCTACGTGATCCACGACCACCTGAGCCATGCCGATCCGATGGTCGAGCGCTTCGAGCGCTGGGCGCGTGCGCGGCTGGCCGACGGCTTCTCGCTCGACGACGCGGCGCGCGCCGTCGGCACCAGCAAGCGCACGCTGGCGCGCCGGCTGCAGCAGGTGCTCGGCAAGAGCCCGCTCGGCTACGTGCAGGACCTGCGCGTGGAGCGCGCGGTGCACCTGCTCAAGACCAGCGACCGGAGCCTCGAGCAGATCGCCGCGCTGGTCGGCTATGCCGACGGCGTGACCTTGCGCACCCTGCTGCGCCAGAAGCTGGGCCGCGGCGTGCGCGAAGTACGCATGCGCGACTGAGGCGGGCCCGGCACGGACGAAAAAAAGCCCGGCACGTGGCCGGGCTTCAAGGTGACAGCGAATGTCGAGTCAGTTGCTCAGTGGAACTGCTCTTCTTCCGTCGAGCCGGTCAATGCCTTCACGCTCGACTGGCCGCCCTGGATCACGGTGGTCACGTCGTCGAAGTAACCCGCGCCGACTTCCTGCTGGTGCGACACGAAGGTGTAGCCTTGTTCGCGCGCCGCGAATTCCGGCTCCTGCACCATGTTCACGTAGTGCTTCATGCCCTCGCCGCGTGCATAGGCGTGCGCGAACTTGAAGGTGTTGTACCAGTTGACGTGGATGCCGGCCAGCGTGATGAACTGGTACTTGTAGCCCAGGTCCGAGAGGTCTTCCTGGAAGGTGGCGATCTGCTTGTCGTCCAGGTTCTTCTTCCAGTTGAACGACGGCGAGCAGTTGTACGACAGCAGCTTGCCCGGGCAGGCGGCATGCACGGCCTGCGCGAACTCGCGGGCGAAGCCGATGTCGGGCACGCCGGTTTCGCACCACACCAGGTCGGCATAGGGCGCGTAGGCGACGCCGCGGCTGATGGCCTGCTCGAGACCGTTCTTCACGCGGTAGAAGCCTTCCGAGGTGCGCTCGCCGGTCAGGAAGGGCTTGTCGTTGGCGTCGTGGTCGGAGGTGATCAGGTTCGCGGCTTCGGCGTCGGTGCGGGCCAGCACGATGGTGGGCACGCCCAGCACGTCGGCGGCGAAACGCGCGGCAATCAGCTTCTCGCAGGCTTCGCGCGTCGGCACCAGCACCTTGCCACCCATGTGGCCGCACTTCTTGACGGCGGCGAGCTGGTCTTCGAAGTGCACGCCGGCAGCGCCCGCGGCGATCATGTTCTTCATCAGCTCGAAGGCGTTGAGCACGCCGCCGAAACCGGCTTCCGCGTCGGCCACGATCGGCAGGAAGTAGTCGATGAACTCCTTGTCGCCCGGGTTCACGCCACGGCCCCACTGGATTTCATCGGCGCGACGGAAGGTGTTGTTGATGCGGCGGACCATGGTGGGCACCGAGTCGTACGCGTAGAGCGACTGGTCGGGGTACATGGTTTCCGAGCTGTTGCCGTCGGCGGCCACTTGCCAGCCCGACAGGTACACGGCTTCGAGGCCAGCCTTGGCCTGCTGCATGGCCTGGCCTGCGGAGATCGCGCCGAAGGCGTTCACGTAGCCCTTCTTCGAACCACCGTTGATCTTGTCCCAGAGCTTCTCGGCACCGCGCTTGGCGAGCGTGTAGTCGATCGGGAACGAACCGCGCAGGCGCACCACGTCGGCCGCGCTGTAGCCGCGCTTCACGCCCTTCCAGCGGGGGTCCGTGGCCCATTCTTTCTCGAGGGCGGCAATCTGCTGTTCGCGGCTGAGTTGTTCGGTGAGGGTCTGGGGCATGGTCACTCCGTGAGTTGATTGAAGGGTTGGTTTCGAGCGTTTCGGCGCTGCGGCCATGGGCTTAATGTAATCGCGTCGCCCACTCTTATGTCTTATAGAAGACATATTTTTGCATCAACAAAATCAACAACTTACGGAGATATTTCTCAATGAGAAAACAAATTTCTCATATCGAGAAAAAATACTGCGGTGCAGCAGCGGTAATTTTCACGATGCGCAATCACTCTTTCGTTTGTGAAAAACGCGGGCCGGAACGCGCGCCGTCAACGCCGCGAATGCGCGATCCAGTCGCCACCCGCGATCACCGCGCGCCCCTCGATGCGCGACGGATGGATCTCGTAGACCAGGCAATCGAACGCGCGGCCGTCGCTGGCCTGCACGCGCAGCCAGCGCTTGATGTACTCGCCCGAATCGTCGTCGGCCACTTCCTCGAGCCGGTCGAGCGCGGCCTCCGCCTGCGCATCGATCGCGTAGATCTCGCCCTTCACGCGGCCCTCGCCGCCGAGCACCATGCCCGGATAGGCACCGAGGTCGTAGAGCGTGCCCGCGACCTCGGCATCCGCCACGCGGCGCGGCAGCGGCGCGAAGCGCGCGATGTCGTTGCGCCCGCCCGCGCGCAAGGTGCCGTAGACGAAGACGTGGCGCACGCCCGGCGCGTGCGTCGGTTGCGGCATCATCGATGCCTCCTTTCCCAAATCACCCCAGTCTATTGAACCCCGCCGCACCCGCCCCAGGCCGGCTCATGGCCTACGGCTGCCTCGCGCTGAGCATGTCGCTCGTCGGCTGCTATGTCGCTCTCTCCAAGCCGCTGGTCGCGGCCTTCCCGGTGCTGCTGCTGGCCTGGCTGCGCTTCGGCATCGCGGCGCTCGCCATGCCGCACTGGCTGCGCCGCGCGCCCGACGAACCGCCGATGACGGCACGCACGCGCTGGCTGGTGTTCCTCGAGTCCTTCCTCGGCAACTTCCTGTTCTCGATCTGCATGCTGTTCGGCGTGAGCCTCACGAGCGCGGTCTCGGCGGGCGTGATCATGGCGTCGATCCCGGCGGCGGTCGCGGTGGCGAGCTGGCTGTTCCTGCGCGAACGCATCACGCTGCGCATCGGCCTCGCGATCCTCTGCGCGGCGATCGGCATCGGGCTGCTCGCGCTCGCCCCGGCGCATGCGAGCGCGCACCCGGGCACGGGAGCGTCCTCGTCGATGCCGTGGCTCGGCAACCTGCTGGTGTTCTGCGCGGTGCTCTGCGAGGCCGCCTACGCGGTGATCGGCAAGTCGCTCACCGGACGGCTCGGCCCCAAGCGGATCTCCTCGCTGATCAACCTCTGGGGCTTCGTGCTCAGCACGCCGCTGGGCATCTGGTTCGCGCTGCAGTTCGACTTCGCCGCGGTGCGTCCCGGCCTCTGGCTGCTGCTGGTCGCCTACGCCCTCGCAGCGAGCATCTGGACCGTGTGGCTCTGGATGACCGGACTGCGCCACATTCCCGCCGCGCAGGCCGGTGTTTTCGCCGTGATGCTGCCCGTGAGCGCGGCCCTCGTGGGCGTGCTCGTGCTCGGCGAAAGCCTCTCCCTGGTGCAGCTGTTCGCGTTCGCGCTCGCTCTCGCAGGCGTCTTCCTGGCGACCTGGCCCGCGCGCCGCAGGCAAAACGGGCGCTCTCCCCTCTGAAAAAACAACAGCCTCCAATGAAAAAACCGCTTTTTCCCTTGGAAACGCGTTTTTTCTCATTTAGCATCCGCGATGCCAGTGGAGACCCTGTTTTTCATTGGTGACTGTTCAACCAAAAAAGGAAATCAACCATGGCAACTGCAAAGAAGGCTCCGGCCAAGAAAGCTCCGGCAAAGAAGGCCGCTGCTCCCGCGAAGAAGGCTGCTGCTCCCGCGAAGAAGGCCGCTGCACCGGCGAAGAAGGCTGCTGCTCCTGCCAAGAAGGCTGCTGCACCGGCGAAGAAGGCTGCTGCTCCTGCCAAGAAGGCTGCACCCGCGAAGAAGGCTGCTGCGAAGGCTCCCGCCAAGAAGCGCACCCCGAACGCCGCCTTCATGAAGGCCCTGACCCCCAGCCCCGCACTGGCTGCCGTGGTCGGTTCGACGCCGCTGCCGCGCACCGCCGTCGTGAGCAAGCTGTGGGACTACATCAAGAAGAACAACCTGCAAGACAAGGCCAACAAGCGCAACATCAACGCCGACGCCAAGCTGAAGGAAATCTTCGGCAAGGCCCAAGTGTCGATGTTCGAACTGGCCGCGCTGATCGGCAAGCACGTCAAGTAAGCGCACCACTCGAGCGGCCTCCGGGTCGATCAGGAAAGCCGGCGACAGCCGGCTTTTTTTCGTCCGTACCTTTTGCGAGCGCCTCAGCGCGAAGTGTCGGCACCCTGCGCAAAGAAGCGCGAGGGCGTGCAGCCGAAATGGCGCCGGAAGGTCTCGATGAACGCGCTCACCGAGCTGTAGCCCACCGTCAGCGCCACCGCCGTCACGGGCTCACCCATGCCCAGCAATTGCACCGCCTTGAGCAGCCGCGCCTGCTGGCGCCACTGCGCGAAGCTCAGGCCGGTCTCGGCGGCGAAGCGGCGCGTGAGCGTGCGGCGTGCCATGCCGATGCGATCGGCCCATTGCTCGAGCGTGTCGTCGCGCGCGGGATCGTCGGCCAGCGCAGTGGCCAGCGCGAGCAGGCGCCGCTCCTGCGGCAGCGCGAGATGCAGCGAGGTCCGCGTGCCCGCCACCAGTTCGTCGACCAGCACTCCCACCAGCCGCAGGCGGCGCGCTGCCTCCCCCTCTTCGCCGAGCGACACCAGCCGCCCCACCAGCTCGCGGATCAGCGGCGTCGACGCGAACACATGCGGCTGCGCGGGCAAGGCCGTCGTCAGCGCCGGATCGAGATAGAGGCTCCACCCGGCCGTCGCACCGTGGCTTTGCGCCGCGTGCGCGCAGCGCGGCGCGATCCAGCCGATCCATCCGGGCGGCAGCACCCAGCGCCCCGCGCTGGTCTCGATCAGCTGCAGGCCGGCGCGCAACGCGAACAGCTGGCCTTCCTCGTGCGCATGCGCGCCCGTGGTGCGCGGTGCCTCGTAGGCGTTGAGATCAAGCCGCGCCATGAGCTCAGCCATCGCGTCGCTCCATCTGCGACATGGCCCGATGGCGATACCGATTGGCACCGCGCCGCAAGCCCGCAGCGTGGCGCCTGCCTAGCATCGAAGCCATCGATCCACCCTTCCCTCTCTTCTTCAAGGAGTCGCCATGAAAGCCCAGGATGTCCTGCCCGATGACCAGAACTTCGCCGTCCTCAACGGCCAGCCCGTGCGCAAGGGCTCGGTCGGTGCCTTCCTCGCCAATGTGCGCGTGCTGGAGGACGTCCAGGCCGGCGAGGCGCAGCGCCAGGCCGCGCACGAGGACCTCGTCGCGCTGATCCCCGCGCTCGAGGCGCTCGGCCTGTTCGATGTGTTCGAGCTGCGCTCCGTAGCCCTGCGCGCGGAGGTCGCGAGGCATCGCGCCGCGCTCAGCCCCGCGCCTGCTGCTGCGCCGCGCGCCTGATCGACGACAGCGTGCCGCGCGTGGTGATGACCTCGGGGTCGAGCGGAATCTCGATCAGCGTGCCGGTGTCGGCAGCCAGCGCACGCAGCAGCGCGGCCTCGAACTGCGCGGTCTCGGTCACGCGCTCGGCCGCGTAGCCGTAGGCGCGCGCCAGCCCGCAGAAGTCGGGATTGCGCAGCGCGGTGCCGCTGGTGCGCTCGGGGTACTCGCGCTCCTGGTGCATGCGGATGGTGCCGAACATGCCGTTGTTCAGCAGCACGACGATGCTCTTGCCGCCATGCTGCGCGGCCGTGGCCAGCTCCTGGCCCGTCATCAGGAAATCGCCGTCGCCCGCGATCGTGAAGGCCACCCGGCCGGTCGCGAGGCTGGTGGCGATGCCGGCCGGCACGCCATAGCCCATGGCGCCACTGGTGGGCGCCAGCTGCGTCTTGTGGCCCTTGGCGAGGCCGTGGTAGCGGAAGTAGCGGTGCACCCAGCTCGCGAAGTTGCCGGCGCCGTTGGTGATCGTGGCGTCGGCCGGCAGGTGCTTCTGCAGCGTCGCCACCACCGCCGCCATGTCGACCGCGCCGCGCGGCGTTTCCGCGGGCATGCCGGCCAGCGCCTGCGGCTCGAGCCAGGCTTGGTAGTCGGCATGCGCCTGCAGCACCCAGTCCTCCCAGGGCAGCGTGGGCGGCGCGCTCAGCACCTCGAGGCTGCGCGCCGCGGCGCTCATGCCGGCATTGATCGCGAGGTCGGCCTGGTAGACACGGTTGAGCTCCTCGGCGCTGGCATGGATGTGGACCAGCGTCTGCTTCGCCTTCGGCGCCTCGAGCAGCGTATAGCCACCGGTGGTCATCTCGCCGAGGCGCGGGCCGATGGCGAGGATCAGGTCGGCGTCCTTCACACGCTGCGCCAGCTTCGGATTGATGGCGATCCCGACATCGCCCGCATAGAGCGGATGGTGGTTGTCGAAGGTGTCCTGGAACCGGAAGGCATTGGCCACCGGCAGCCGCCAGTTCTCGGCGAAGCGCTGCAGCGCCTGCGCGGCCTGCGCGGTCCAGCCGCCGCCGCCGGCGATCACCAGCGGCTGGCGCGACTTCAGCAGCAGCTCGCGCAGGGTGCGCAGCGCGCCCGGGTCGCTCCAGGGCTCGACCGCCTCCACCCGCGGCAACGGCCGCGCGGCGGTCTCGCTGCGCAGCATGTCCTCGGGCAGCACCAGCACCACCGGGCCGGGGCGACCGTTCATCGCGGTCGAGAAGGCGCGCGCGATGTACTCGGGGATGCGGTTCGCATCGTCGATGCGCTCCACGCGCTTGGCGAAGCCCTTGGTGCTCGGTCCGAAGAAGCTGCCGTAGTCGACCTCCTGGAAGGCCTCGCGGTCGCGGAAATCGCTGCCCACGTCGCCGACGAACAGCACCATCGGCGTGGAATCCTGAAAGGCGTTGTGCACGCCGATCGAGGCATTGGTCGCGCCCGGGCCGCGCGTCACGAAGCAGATGCCGGGACGGCCCGTGAGCTTGCCGTGCGCCTCGGCCATGAAGGCCGCGCCGCCCTCCTGCCGGTTGACGATGAAGCGCGCGCGCTCGCCGTAGGCATGGAAGCCGTCGAGCACCGCGAGGAAGCTCTCGCCGGGCACGCCGAACGCAATCTCCATGCCCTGTTCGAGCAGGCACTCGACGATCAGGTGGCCTGCGGGTTGTGATGTACTCATGAGCAGTAGAACTCCAACACTTTGTCCGCGGCGATTATGTGCGCCCGCCCCGCCTCCCTTGTTTTAATTCCCCAAATGGTTAAATTCGCGCCATGAAGGCCACCGCCCCCGACACGCTGGAACCCCGCTCGCGCGATGCCGACCGTTCGCAGCTCGCGATCCTCGCCTCGGCGCGCGACGAGTTCTCGGCGCGCGGCCTCGCCGGCGCCCGCATGGACAGCATCGCCGAGCGCGCGGGCCTCAACAAGCGGCTCATCTACTACTACTTCGGCAGCAAGGACGACCTGTTCCTCGCGGTGCTCGAACGCACCTACGCCGACATCCGCGAAGCCGAGCAGCGGCTGCACCTCGACGAGATCGATCCGGTCGAGGCGATCCGTCAGCTGGTGTCCTTCACCTGGCACTACTACCTCGAGCATCCCGAGTTCATCACCCTGCTCAACAGCGAGAACCTGCACCAGGCCTCGCACCTCAAGCGCTCGGAACGCATCCAGGAGATGAACTCGCCGCTGGTGCAGCTGCTCGACACGGTGCTCGAGCGCGGCCGGCGCGACAACCTGTTCCGCGCGGGCGTCGATCCGGTGCAGCTCTACATCTCGATCGCCTCGCTGTGCTACTTCTACCTCTCGAACAACCACACGCTCTCGGCCATCTTCGGCCGTGACCTGCGCGCGCCCAAGGCGATGGCGCAGCGCCTCTCGCACATGACCGACCTCGTGCTCGGTTACGTGCTGCACTGAAGAGCCCTTCCCGCCGCGCTCCGTCGCTTCCTGCCGCTCCTCGCGCGGCGGCGGGGCCGCGCGCCATCGCCATGCGCGACGACCCCCATCGCTTCCACGATCTACGGGTATCCACCAGGGTCCACCCGTTGACGCTGCCGCGCCCGCGTTCCTAGAATCAGCAATTCACTTATTGGTGAATTAAGCTCGCAACGACACCAGCGGCCCCGCCGCGCGGAGACACCACCCATGAAGCAACTCGCACGCACCGCCACGCTGGCCGCGATCGTCGGCCTGGGCGCCCTGCTCCCCGCCCTCGCCGGCGCGGAAGCCGCCTATCCCAGCAAGCCGATACGCGTGATCGTGCCCTTCGCGGCCGGCAGCACCACCGACATCATTGCCCGCGCCATCGCCGACAAGATGGGCGCGAGCATGGGCCAGCCGCTGGTGATCGAGAACCGCGGCGGCGCCAGCGGCACCATCGGCCAGCAGGCGGTGGCCACGGCGGCGGCCGACGGCTACACGGTGATGATCCATTCCTCGTCGCACACGGTCAGCCCCTCCACCTTCGCCAAGCTGCCCTTCGACACGGTGAACGACTTCGCGGGTGTCACGCCGATCTCCTCGCTGCCCAACGCGCTGGTGATCGCGCCCTCGAAGAACATCAAGACGCTGCCGCAACTGCTGGCCGCCGCGCGCGCCAAGCCCGGCAGCATGAACTTCGCCTCGGCCGGCCAGGGCAGCGCCACGCACCTGAACGCCGAGAAGTTCAAGATGGCCGCCAAGATCGACGCGACCAACATCCCGTTCAAGGGATCGGGCGAGGCCGTCACCGAGGTGCTCTCGGGCCGCGTCGACTACTACTTCTCGCCGATCGCGCCGGTCATCGGCCAGATCAAGGAAGGGCAGTTGCTGGCGCTCGCCGTGGGTTCGCCCAAGCGCGCGGCCGCCCTGCCCGACGTGCCCACCACCGCCGAGGCCGGCGTGCCCGGCTCCGAATTCAACTTCTGGATCGGGATGATGGCGCCCGCGAAGACGCCGCGCGCCGTGGTCGACCGCCTGCACGACGAGGTGGCGAAGGCCCTCGCCACGCCCGAGGTGAAGGAGCGCTTCCTCAAGCTCGGCGCCGATGCCTGGACGCTCAAGCCCGCGCAGTTCGATGCCTACATCAAGCAGGAGATCGCGAGCAACGCCGAGCTCGTGAAGGCCGCCGGCCTCGCGGTCCAGCAGTAACGCCGCTTCCGCCAGCGCCCGCCTCCCCCGCTCCGCCCGCAGCCCACCGACTTCCGACCGAACGTCCCGCGCCGCCACCGGCGCGCTCTCCATGATCCGCAAACTCCTGCTCTCCCCGGCGCTGCGCCCCTTCCTGCTGATCCTGCTGCTGCTGGTGCTGTGGGACCTGGCGATCCGCCTCTTCAAGATCCCGGCCTACCTGATCCCGCCGCCGTGGGAGGTGGTGAAGCAGCTGATCAACGAATGGCCGCGCCTGCTGGCCGAGAGCTGGAAGACCACGCTGGCCACGCTCGGCGGCTTCGGCCTCACCATCCTCATCGGCATTCCGATGGCGATGGTCATCGCCTACTCGCGGCTGGTCGAGTCCTACGTCTATCCGCTGCTGGTGTTCTCGCAGAGCATCCCCAAGGTCGCGATCGCGCCGCTGTTCGTGGTGTGGTTCGGCTTCGGCATCTTCCCCAAGGTGATCTCGGCCTTCCTGTTGGGCTTCTTCCCGGTGGTGGTCTCCACCGTGATGGGCTTCAAGTCGGTCGAGCCCGACATGCTCGACCTCGCGCGCTCGATGGGCGCGAGCCGGCTGCAGACCTTCTTCAAGATCAGCCTGCCGCAGGCGCTGCCGCAGATCTTCAGCGGCCTCAAGGTCTCGGTCACGCTGGCCGTCGTCGGCGCGGTGGTCGGCGAGTTCGTCGGCTCCAACTCGGGCATCGGCTACGTGCTGCAGGTGGCCAACGGCAACTTCGACCTGCCGCTGATGTTCGCCGCGCTGGTCGTGCTCTCGAGCATCGGCGTGATCCTGTTCGTGGCGGTCGACCTGGTCGAGCGCCTGATGATTCCCTGGCACGCCTCGCAGCGCCACGCGGACTGATCCATCCCGCCCTCTTTCTGCTTTCTGGTTCCTTCGCCCACGCCAACAACTCCCTGGAGACAAGACATGAAGAAACTGCTTCCCTCGCTGCTCGCCGCCGCCGCGCTCGCCACCTTCGCCATCGCTCCCGCCCATGCCCAGGGCGACAAGCCCAAGGACAAGGTCACGCTGATGCTCAACTGGTATCTGTACAGCGAGCACGCGCCCTTCTTCCTCGGCAAGGAAAAGGGCTTCTACGCCGAGGAAGGCATCGACCTCGACATCCAGGAAGGCCGCGGCTCCGCCGTCACCGCGCAGGCGGTGGCCGCCAAGTCGGCGACCTTCGGCTACATCGACGTCACGACCATGATCAAGGCCGCCGCCAAGGGCGCGCCGCTGAAGTCCACCGGCGTGCTGTTCCAGGTCAGCCCGATGTCGGTCATGGGCTTCAGCGAGAAGAACATCAAGACGCCGAAGGACATCGTCGGCAAGACCGTGGCCGTCACGCCGGGCGACTCGATGTCGCAGATGTGGCCGCTGTTCCTCAAGGTCAACGACATCAAGCCCGACCAGGTGAAGATCGTCTCGGGCGACGGCCAGACCAAGCTCAATGCGGTGATCAACGGCCAGGCCGACCTGTTGCTGGGCTACGTGATGGACCAGGCGATCAAGCTGCAGGACGCCACCGGCAAGCCGGTGTCGCCGATCCGCTTCGCCGACTCGGGCGTGAACCAGATCAGCTCCGGGATCATCACCAACAAGAACCTGCTGACCGAGAACCCCGACCTGGTGAAGCGCTTCATGCGCGCCTCGACCAAGGCCGCCGAAGCCGCCGAGAAGAGCCCCGAGGCCGCGGTCGACGCGATGCTCAAGGCCAACCCCAAGGCCGGCGTGCGCGACACGCTGATCGTTGGCATGAAGCAGAGCGTGGCGCTCTATCACACCAAGGACACGGCGAACCAGCGCCCCTTCCGCGTGGCGATGAAGAACGTCAACGAGTCGCTGGACCTGCTGGTGCAGTACGGCGGCATGGAAGCCTCGACGCGCGGCAAACCAGAAGACTACGTGACGCTCGACTTCCTGCCGTAAACAGCTCGCCCCCAGGCTCCGCGCACTTCGTGTCGCTTCTCCCACCCCCTACCGGGGGCAACACCAGCGGCCCGGCAAAGCCGGTTCCGCGGTGTTCCCCGAAAACGCCGCAAGCGCCCCGTCACCTCGTTCGCTTCGTCCTTTACTACGCTCCATGTCTCCAGTCCAACTGATCGAAGCGCGCGGCGTCTCGAAGATCTACCAAAGCAAGGATGGCCCCGTCGAGTCGCTGAAGCCGCTCGACTTCGCCATCAAGGAAGGCGAGTTCGTCTCCGTCGTCGGCCCCTCGGGCTGCGGCAAGAGCACCCTGCTGAAGATGGTGGCGGGCCTGCTGCCGATCAGCGGCGGCAGCCTCACCTTGGCGGGCAAGCCGATCCAGGGGCCGCAGAAGGACGTGGGCATCGTGTTCCAGAGCGCGGTGCTGCTGCCCTGGCGCAGCGTGGAGGACAACATCCTGCTGCAGGCCGAGATGCGCCACCTGCCGATGGACGCCGCCAAGGCACGCGCCCACGAGCTGATGGCCATGGCCGGCCTCAAGGGCTTCGAGCGCAAATACCCGTGGCAGCTCTCGGGCGGCATGCAGCAGCGCGCCTCGATCTGCCGCGCGCTGCTGCACGATCCGTCGGTGCTGCTGATGGACGAGCCCTTCGGCGCGCTCGACGCGATGACGCGCGAGAAGATGAACCTCGAGCTGCAGCGCATCTGGATGGCCTCGAAGAAGACCGTGATGCTGATCACCCACAGCATCCCCGAGGCCATCTTCCTGTCGGACCGCGTGATCGTGATGAGCGAGCGCCCCGGCTCGATCGCGGCCGTCTACGACATCGAACTGCCGCGCGCCCGCACCCTGGACATGATGGCCTCGAGCGAGTTCGGCCACTACACGAAGCTGGTGCGCGCGCATTTCTTCTCGCAGGGCATCCTGGACCACTGACCATGGACGCGCCCCGTTTCCACGTCGAGGAGATCCGCTTCGCCGAGCGCGACGTCGCGCTGCGGCTGCCGTTCCGCTTCGGCGCCGCCACCGTCACCGCCTGCCCGCAGGTCTACGTGCGCGCGCGCATCCGCCTCGAGGACGGCCGTACGGCCAGCGGCTGCGCGGCCGAGATGATGGTGCCCAAGTGGTTCGACAAGAACCCGGCGCTCACCAACGAACAGAACTTCGAGCAGCTGCGCTTCGCGCTGCGCGACGCGCGCGAGGCCTACACCGGCGAGGCCGATGCCCAGACCGCGTGGACGCATTTCGCCGCCAACTACGCCGCGCTGATGGCGCGCGCCCGTGCCAAGGGCCTGCAGCCGCTGGTGGCGGGCTATGGGCCGGCCCTGATCGACCGCGCGATCTTCGATGCGCTGTGCCTGCATGCCGGCACCGGCTTCGCCGCCGCGATGAGCGCCAACCTCGGCGGCATCGACATCGCGGGCAGCGGCCTGGCCGACGACCTCGCGGGCTTCGACATGCCCGGCTTCCTCGCGCGGCAGCGCCCCGTGGAGCGCATCGCCGCGCGCCACACCGTGGGCCTGGCCGACGCGATCGACGACGGCGATGCCCTGCCCGACGCACCGGCCGACGGCCTGCCCACCACGCTCGTGGCCGCCGTGCGCCGCTACGGCCTCACGCATTTCAAGCTCAAGCTCTGCGGCGACACGACGCGCGACATCGACCGGCTCGAGCGCATCGCGCGCGCCATCGACGGCCATGCGCAGCTGGTCACGCTCGACGGCAACGAGCAGTACGCCGATGCCGATGCCTTCGGCGCCTTCCTCGACCGCCTGCTGTCCACGCCCGCGCTGTGGGCGCTGGCGAAGAGGACGGTGTTCGTCGAGCAGCCGATCCGGCGCGACGCCGCGCTCGAGCGCGACGTGCGCGCGCTCGGCCGGCGCATCCCGCTGCTCATCGACGAATCCGACGCCACGCTCGATGCCTTCGTGCGGGCGCGCGAACTGGGCTACACCGGCGTGTCGAGCAAGAGCTGCAAGGGCTTCTACAAGTCGGCCGTCAACGCGGCGCGCTGCGCGCGCTGGAACGCGGCCGACGACGGCACGCGCTACTTCCTCTCGGGCGAGGACCTGACCATGCAGGCCGGCCTCGGCGTGCAGCAGGACCTGGCGCTGGTGAGCTGGCTCGGCCTCTCGCATGTCGAGCGCAACGGCCACCACTACGTCAACGGCCTCGCGGCCGTGCCCGAAGCCGAACAGCAGGCGCTGCTGCGCGCCCACCCCGATCTCTACGAATCCAGCGATGGCGCGGTGCGCCTCGCGATCCGCGGTGGACAGCTCGCCCTGTCCTCGCTCGCCTCCGCGCCCGGCTTCGCCACCGGCCAGCCCGGCGCGGGCATCTCGTGGGACGCCATGCGTTCCGTCTACTGAAGCAGCGCTTCTCCGTCCCCCTCTCTCACTCAAGGAAAGAACATGCCCACCCAACGTCTAGGAATCATCATGCACGGCGTCACAGGCCGCATGGGCATGAACCAGCACCTGATCCGCTCGATCTGCGCCATTCGCGCCCAGGGCGGCGTGACGCTGTCGAACGGCGACAAGGTGATGCCCGACCCGATCCTGATCGGCCGCAACGCCGAGAAGATCGAGGCGCTGGCCAAGGCCCACGGCATCCAGCGCTGGGGCACCGACCTCGACAAGGCGCTCGAGAACAAGGACGACACCGTCTTCTTCGACGCCGGCACCACGCAGATGCGCCCCACCCTGCTGGCCAAGGCGATCCGCGCCGGCAAGCACGTCTACTGCGAGAAGCCGATCGCCACCAACCTCAACGAGGCGGTGGAGATCGCGCGCCTGGCCGAGGAAGCCAAGGAGAAGCACGGCCTCAAGCACGGCGCGGTGCAGGACAAGCTGTTCCTGCCCGGCCTGCGCAAGCTCGACATGCTGCGCCGCGCCGGCTTCTTCGGCCGCATGCTCAGCGTGCGCCTGGAGTTCGGCTACTGGGTGTTCGAGGGCGACCTGCAGCCGATCCAGCGCCCGAGCTGGAACTACCGCAAGGAAGACGGCGGCGGGATGATCCTCGACATGATGTGCCACTGGCGCTACGTGCTCGACAACCTGTTCGGCGAGGTCAAGTCGGTGAGCTGTCTGGGCACCACCCACATCCCGAAGCGCTGGGACGAGGCCGGCCAGCCCTACGAGGCCACCGCCGACGACGCCGCCTACGCCACCTGCGAGCTCACCGGCCACAACGGCGAGCCGGTGATCGCGCAGATCAACATGAGCTGGGTCACGCGCGTGCGCCGCGACGACCTCGTGACCTTCCACGTCGACGGCACCGACGGCTCGGCCGTGGCCGGCCTGTCGAGCTGCCGCGCCCAGTCGCGCGTGGCCACGCCGCGCCCGGTGTGGAACCCCGACGAGAAGCAGACCATGAACTTCCTCGACCAGTGGCAGGAGATCCCGGACTCGCAGGTCTACGACAACGGCTTCAAGATCCAGTGGGAACACTTCATCCGCCACGTAGTGGAGGACGCGCCCTACAAGTGGACCCTGCCCGAGGGCGCCAAGGGTGTGCAGCTGGTCGAGGCCGCGCTCGAGTCGTGGCAGGACCGCCGCTGGGTCGACGTGCCCGCGCTGAAGGTCTGAGACCCGGAGACCCGACCGCATGGCCCTCTCGCTCAAGCTCCCCACCGCCGGCGGCGCGCTCGCCGACTACGCGCTGCGCGGCAGCACGCCGCCGAAGCCGCCCGCGGGCGTGCGCTTCGACCGCATCGCCTACTCGGCCGCGCACGTCGTGGCCGACCCGCTCGCGGCCATCGATCCCTGGCTGCAATGCGCGGTCGACTGGGACGCCACCCTCGCCTACCGGCGCCACCTCTACGCGCTCGGCCTCGGCGTGGCAGAGGCCATGGACACCGCGCAGCGCGGCATGGGCCTGGACTGGCCCACTTCGCTCGAGCTGATCCGCCGCTCGATCGACGCCGCCAGCGACATCCCCGGCGCACTCGTGGCCTCGGGCTGCGGCACCGACCACCTCGACCTCGACGCGGTGAAGAGCGTCGACGACGTGATCCGCGGCTACGAGGAGCAGATGGCCGCCATCGAGAAGCTCGGCGGCAAGCTGATCGTGATGTGCAGCCGCGCGCTGGTGCGCGTGGCGAAGGGCCCGGCCGACTACGAGCGCGTGTACGACCGCATCCTGAGCCAGGCGAAGCAGCCCGTGGTGCTGCACTGGCTCGGCGAGATGTTCGACCCCGCGCTGGCCGGCTACTGGGGCACGACCGACGTCGATGCCGCGATGGAGACCGCGCTCGGCGTGATCGCGGCCCATCCCGACAAGGTCGACGGCATCAAGATCTCGCTGCTCGACAAGGACAAGGAGATCGCCATGCGCCGGCGCCTGCCGACCACCGGCGGCCCCGACGGCCAGGGCGTTCGCATGTACACCGGCGACGACTTCAACTACGCCGAGCTGATCGCGGGCGACGGCCACGGCAGCCATCCCACGCACGGCAAGAGCGATGCGCTGCTGGGCATCTTCGATGCCATCGCGCCGGCCGCCAGCACCGCCCTCGGCGAACTGGCCGCGGGCCGCGTCGAACGCTTCCACGAGATCCTCGGCCCCACCGTGCCGCTGTCGCGCCACATCTTTGCCGCGCCCACGCGCTTCTACAAGACCGGCGTGGTCTTCATGGCCTGGCTCAACGGCCACCAGAAGCACTTCACCATGGTCGGCGGCCAGCAGAGCACGCGCTCGCTGCAGCACTTCGCCGAGCTGTTCCGGCTGGCCGACGCGGCCAACCTGTTCGAGCAGCCCGAGCTCGCGGTGCGGCGCATGAAGACACTGCTGTCGCTGCACGGCGTGGAGTGAGCCCGTCCATGCGCGACTTCTCGCAGAACCACGACTGGCTCTCGATCAACACCGCCACGGTGCGCAAGCAGTCGGGCGCCGAGGTGCCGCTCGACCGCATCGTCGACCAGTGCGCCGAGCGCGGCATCCGCGCCATCAGCCCCTGGCGCGACCAGGTCGCGGCCGTCGGCATCGACAGGATCGCGCGGCAGCTGAAGGCGCACGGCATCGGCCTCTCGGGCTACTGCCGCGGCGGCTTCTTCCCGGCGCCCGATGCCGCGGGCCTGAAGGCCGCGCTCGACGACAACCGCCGCGCTATCGACGAGGCGAAGACGCTCGATGCGCCCTGCCTCGTGCTGGTGGTCGGCGCGCTGCCCGGCGCGCTCAACGGCAAGGCGGCCTACAACGACATCGCCCGCGCACGCGGCGAGGTGCGCGACGGCATCGCGGCCTCGCTCGAGTACGCGCGCGAGGTCGGCATGCCGCTGGCCATCGAGCCCCTGCACCCCATGCAGGCGGCCGACCGCGCCTGCATCAACACGCTCGAGCATGCGCTCGACCTCTGCGACGAGCTCGATGCCGGCAGGAGCGGCATGCTCGGCGTGGCGCTCGACGTCTACCACGTGTGGTGGGATCCGAAGCTGCAGCAGCAGATCGCGCGCGCGGGCCGCGAGCGCCTGCTGGCGTACCACGTCTGCGACTGGCTCACGCCCACGCGCGACCTGCTGTCCGACCGCGGGATGATGGGCGACGGCGTGGTCGAGCTGAAGAAGATCCGCGGCTGGGTGGAGGACGCCGGCTTCGCGGGCTTCAGCGAGGTCGAGATCTTCTCGAACCTCGACTGGTGGCAGCGGCCGGGGGCCGAGACGCTCGACGTCTGCATCGAGCGGCATCGCAGCGCGGTCTGAGCTCGGCCCCGGGGCAAGCAAGCCATGGCGGCCTGTGCTGCAATGCGCCCATGCCCGCCCCCAGCCTCGACGACCTGCGCCGCTACGCCGTGGCGCGCACCCTGTTCAAGCCCACGACGCTTCCCGGCGCGATCAAGAAACTCGGCTTCGTGCAGGCCGATCCGATCCGCGCCCCGGCGCGCGCGCAGGACCTGACGCTGCGCCACCGTGTCAACGACTACCGCGCGGGTGACCTCGAGCGCCGCTACACGCGGCTCGCGATCGAAGAGGACTGCCTGGTCAACTACGGCTTCCTGCCGCGCGAGCACCTGGCGCTGATGCATCCCCGCGAGGCCGCAAAGCCCTGGGACGCGGAGACGCGGCGCAAGGCCGCCGAGGTGCTGGCCTTCGTGCGCGAGCGCGGCCGCGTGCATCCGCGCGAGGTCGAGCAGCACTTCGCGCACGGCCGCATGCGCAACTACTGGGGCGGCTCGGGCAATGCGTCGACGCATTTGCTCGACGGCATGCACTACCGCGGCCTGCTGCGTGTCGTGCGGCGCGACAGCGGCACGCGCATCTACGAGGCGGTCGAGCATGCGCCGGCCGACGAGAGCCCGGCCGGCCGCGCGCGCCGCGCGGCCGCGCTGATTGAGCTGATCGTGCGCAAGTACGCGCCGCTGCCGGCCAGCAGCCTGACCTACCTGGTGCGGCTGCTCGGCTACGGCGCGCCGCACCTGGCGGCACAGACCCAGGCCGCGCTGCGCCTTGCGCGCGAGGAGCTCGCGAGCCTGCGCATCGACGGCACCACCTGGTACTGGCCGGCCGACGAGAACCCGGCCTCGCGCCGCCATGCGCCCGACGACGCGGTGCGCCTGCTCGCGCCCTTCGACCCCGTGGTGTGGGACCGCCGCCGCTTCGAGCTGCTCTGGGGCTGGACCTACAAGTTCGAGGCCTACACGCCAGCGCCGCAGCGCCAGTTCGGCTACTACGCGCTGCCGCTGCTGTGGCACGACCGCGTGATCGGCTGGGCCAACGTGAGCGCGCCCGAAGGTCGGCCGCAGCCCGCCTTCGGCTACGTCGAGGGCCGCAAGCCGCACGGCGCGGCTTTCCGCGCGGCGCTCGACGACGAACTCGGGCGCATGGCCGAGTTCCTCGCGGCGCGCTGAGCCGGCCGCGGGCCACCCCCGGCGGCCTGGGGTCTTGGCCCGTGCGCGACAGGGCCGGCAGCGGCGCCTGCCTAGAATCGCCCTCGCCCCGGTGCGAGCCGGGGCAAGCGTTCTCAGGGCGGGGTGCAATTCCCCACCGGCGGTAATGGCGGCGTTCTTCGAACAAAAGGCGCCGCATGAGCCCGCGAGCGCCCGTGGCTTGCAACGAGCCGCGGGGTCAGCAGACCCGGTGCGATCCCGGGGCCGACGGTCACAGTCCGGATGAAAGAGAGCGCGAAATGCGGGCCGGCCCGCGCGCTCCTGCCATGGAGCGTGCGGTCTGCTCCGTGGTTTCGTGCGCCCTGATTCAGGAAACCTGCTTTTGAAGAGGCACACCATGAGTCAGATCAACGACCTTCCCCTTTCCGCCATCGCCGCGACGGACGCGCCGCGCGGCCAGCGCATCGCCTTCGTCGAGGCGCAGTGGCATTCCGACATCGTCCACCAGGCGCGCGACGCCTTCCTCGAGGAGATGGAGCGCCTGGGCGTGCCGCGCGATCGCATCGACGTCTTCGACGTGCCCGGTGCCTTCGAGATCCCGCTGCATGCCAAGCGGCTCGCGCTGTCGGGCCGCTATGCCGGCATCGTGGCCTGCGCGCTGGTGGTGGACGGCGGCATCTACCGCCACGAGTTCGTGGCCAGCACGGTGGTCAGCACGCTGATGTCGCTGCAGCTCGAGACCAACGTGCCGATCTTCTCGGCCGTGCTCACGCCGCATCACTTCCACGAGCACGTGGAGCACCGCAAGTACTTCCACCGCCATTTCGCGGTCAAGGGTTCCGAGGTGGCCGAAGCCTGCGTCAAGACGCTGAAAGGTCTGCAAGAGGTCGAAACGCTGCTGGCGGCCTGAACGCGGGCGCGCTAGTCTGGGCGGATGGCCTCCCCGTCATCCCCCACCCCACCGTCCGCCGCGCCCGGCCGCTACACGCTCTACGGCGCGCCCGGCTCGGGCGCCACG
>Ga0209902_100637_pt1 | contig 31550 bp, 28 predicted proteins | sample FECB27metaG_FD_188304 | JGI IMG/M metagenome (GOLD analysis project Ga0209902, IMG submission 188304) | Cyanobacterial communities from the Joint Genome Institute, California, USA - FECB-27 (SPAdes) (version 2) | ecosystem: Environmental > Aquatic > Thermal springs > Hot (42-90C) > Microbial mats...
CGATCGAGAAGCTCACGCCGTCCACCGCATGCAGCAGCACGCGCGGCTTGCGCTCGAGCACGCGGTTGAGCCAGGGCGGCGAGACGTCGAAGGTGCGCGCGAGATCGTGGGCTTGGACGAGGGCTGTCATGGGAGGGCGAGGGAAGGGTGGGGAAAGAGAGGGCTTGCCGCGGTGCGCGCATGCAGCCAGCAGGCGGCATGCGTCGCGCCCGCGGCGATCAGCTCGGGCCGTTCCTGCGTGCAGCGCGCGAAGGCCTGGCCGCAGCGCGGATGGAAGGCGCAGCCGGGAGGAATCCGGTTCAGGCGCGGCATCGCGCCATCGATCTGCGCGAGCCGCTCGGGCGACGAGTCCATGTCGGGAATCGAGGCCATCAGTCCGGCCGCGTAAGGATGGGCGGCATGCCGCACCACGTCGTGCACCGGCCCGATCTCGGCCACGCGGCCGGCATAGAGCACGGCCACGCGGTCGCAGGCCTCGGCGATCACGCCCATGTCGTGGGTGATCAGCATCACGGCGGCGCCGCGCTCGCGGCAGATGCGCTGCAGCAGCGCGACGATCTGCGCCTGCACCGACACGTCGAGCGCGGTGGTCGGTTCGTCGGCCACGATCAGCACCGGCTCGGCCGCCAGCGCGAGCGCGATCACCACGCGCTGGCGCATGCCGCCCGAGAACTGGTGCGGGAAGTGATCGATGCGCTGCGCCGCGGCCGGGATGCCGGTCTCGTCGAGCAGCGCGATCGCGCGGGCGCGGGCCTTTCGGGGATCGAGCCGCAGATGGGTGCGGATGGCCTCGGTCAGTTGCTGGCCGACGGTGAACAGCGGATTGAGCGAGGTCAGCGGGTCCTGGAAGATCGAGCCGATGCGCCGGCCGCGAATGTGGCGCATGGCCTCGTGATCGAGTGTGTCGATGCGCTCGCCCTGCAGCCGGATGCGGCCGCCCGCGATGCGTCCGGGCGGTTCGAGCAGGCCGATGATCGAGGCGCCCGTGAGCGACTTGCCGGCGCCCGATTCGCCGACCACGCCGAGGATCTCGCCCGGTGCGATGGAGAAGCTGACCGCGTCGAGCGCGCGCAGGGTGCCGCGGCGCCCGGGAAATTCGACCACCAGGTCTTCGACGTCGAGGATGTTCATGGAGTCCGTTCCTGGCGTGCTCATCGCAGCCTCGGGTTGAGCGCGTCGCGCAGCCAGTCGCCCAGCAGGTTCACGCTGAGCGCGACCGCGATCAGCATCAGGCCGGGGAAGAGCGCGATCCACCATTCGCCCGAGAACAGGTAGTTGTTGCCCACGCGGATCAAGGTGCCGAGCGAGGGCGAGGTCGGCGGCGCGCCCACGCCGAGGAAGGACAGCGTCGCCTCGGTCACGATGGCGGTCGAGACCTGGATGGTCGCGAGCACCAGCACCGGCCCGAGCACGTTGGGCAGCACATGGCGCCGCATGATGCGAAAGGGCGCGACGCCCGTGACCTGCGCGGCCTGCACGTATTCCTTGTGGCGCTCGGACAGCGTCGCGCCGCGCACGGTGCGCGCGTATTGCACCCAGCCGCTCAGCGAGATCGCGAGCACCAGCACGGCGAAGGCCACCGAGGCGTGCGCGTTCGGCAGCAGCGAGCGCGCCACTCCGGCGATCAGCAGCGCGGTGAGGATCGGCGGGAACGACAGCATGACGTCGCACACGCGCATGAGCAGCGCGTCGACCCAGCCGCCCGCGAAGCCGGCCAGCAAGCCGAGCGCGACGCCGACCACGGCCGAGGCCGCGACCGAGGCCAGGCCCACGATCAGCGAGATGCGCAGGCCGTGGATCACGGCCGAGAGCATGTCGCGATCCTGGTCGTCGGTGCCCAGCGGGTAGTTGGCACTGCCTTCCGGTGCCCATGCCGGCGGCAGCCGCGCATCGAGCAGCTCGAGCCGGGTCAGGTCGAAGGGATCGTGCGGCGACACCCAGCCCGCGAAGACGGCCGCCAGCAGGCAGGCGACTGCGACCAGCGCCGCCGCCACGGCGACCGGCGAACTGCGAAAGCTGTGGCCGACATCGCTGTCGAGCCATCGGGTCCAGAGCTGTCTCATGGCGCGAGCAGGTCCTCGGCGAGTGCCGCGAACACGCCGCTGCCGACCGGAATGGTGGCGTCGTTGAAGTCGTAGCGCGGGTGATGCAGGAAGCGGCCGTCGGTCATGCCCTGGCCGAGCCGGAAGTAGGCGCCCGGCCGCTGCTGCAGCATGAAGGCGAAATCCTCCGATCCCATGCTGGGCTCCATGTCGCGGATCACGTGGGCCTCGCCGACCACTCGGCAAGCCACGCGCGCGAGCGCTTCGGCGGCCTCGGGGTGGTTGATGGTCGGTGGGTAGAGTTCTTCGTAGTGCACCTCGGCCTGGGCGCCGAAGGCCAGTGCCACGCGTTCCGCGGTCTCGATCAGCCGTTCGCGCAGCACGGCCTGCACCTGGGGCTTGAACCACTTGACCATGCCGTGCAGCTGCGCGTGGTCCGGAATGACCGACAGGGCCTCGGGCGCGCCGGACTGGAAGGACTGGAAGCTGATGACCGCCGCATCGACCGGATTGACGTTGCGGCTCACGATGGTGTGCACCGCCGAGACGATCTCCGAGGCCACGAGGATCGGATCGATGGCCTGCTGCGGATGGGCGCCGTGCCCGCCGCGACCCTGCACGCGGATCGAGAAGCGGTCGATCGCCGCCATCATCGGCCCGGGGTTCAGCGCGATGGTGCCCGCGGGCAGCGAGGGCCAGTTGTGCAGCGCGAACACCTGCTGCGCGGGGAAGCGCTCGAACAGGCCGTCGCGGATCATCTCGCGCGCGCCGGCATGTCCTTCCTCGCCCGGCTGGAAGAAGAAGTAGACGGTGCCGTCGAAGTCGCGGGTCTGCGCCAGGTACTTCGCGGCGCCCAGCAGGATCGCGCAGTGCCCGTCGTGCCCGCAGCCGTGCATGCGGCCCGGAATGCAGGAGCGGTAGGCCGGATCGCCGAGTTCCTGGATCGGCAGCGCGTCCATGTCGGCACGCAGGCCGATGCTGCGGCCGCTGGCCGTGGAGCGGCCGTGCAGCACGCCGACCACGCCGGTGCGGCCGACGTGGCGGTGCACCTCGATGCCGAGCGCCTGCAGGAAGGTGGCGATGCGCGCGGCGGTGCGTTCCTCCTCGAAGCCGAGCTCGGGATGCGCGTGGAGGTCCTGCCGCAGCCGGGCCAGGTCGTCGTGGAACGCGCGCACCGCTTCGACGGTGCGCGCCATGGGAGGCGTGGGATTCATGCAGGCCGCTTTCAGGCTGTCTCTAGACGGGGATCGATCGCGACATAGAGGATGTCCACGACCAGGTTGATGCACACGTACATGGCCGCGACGAAGCACAGGTACGCGGCGATGACGGGCGTGTCGGCGAAGCCGATCGCATCGACGAACAGGGCGCCGAGGCCGGGCCACTGGAAGACGGTTTCGGTGACCACGGCGAAGGCGATGACCGCGCCCAACTGCAGCCCCACGATCGTCACGACCGGCACCAGCGCATTGCGCAGCGCATGGCGGTAGAGGATCGCGCGCTCGCGGATGCCGCGCGCGCGGGCGAAGCGGATGTAGTCGGCGCGCAGCACCTCCATCATCTCGGCGCGCGCGAGCCGCACGATCAGGGCGAGCTGGAACAGCGCGAGCGTGACGGCCGGCATCGCGAGGTGCAGCCAGCCGTCGCGCGTGAGCAGCCCGCTCTTCCACCAGCCGATGGCCACCACCTCGCCGCGGCCGTAGGAGGGCAGGAGGCCGAGCGTGACGGAGAAGACCAGGATCAGCAGGATGCCGATCAGGAAGGTGGGCAGAGAGGCACCGATCAGCGACAGCGCCATGGTGCTGCGCGCGAACCAGCTGCGTGGGCGCACCGCGCACGCGACGCCGAGGAACAGGCCGGCCACCACCGAGACCACGGCGGCGACCAGGCTGAGCTCGAGCGTGGCCGGCAGCCGCTCGGCCAGCAGTTCGCGCACCGGCCGGCCCTGGCGCAGCGACACGCCGAGGTCGCCTTGCGCGAGGCGCGCCGAGAAGCGCGCGAACTGCAGCACGAAGGGGTCGTCCAGCCGCAGCTCCTGGCGCACGCGCGCGCGGTCGGCATCGCTCGCATCGGGCCCCAGCATCTGCGTGACCGGGTCGCCCACGTGCTTGAACAGGCCGAAGGCGATGAACGCGACGGTGGCCAGCACCCCGACGGCCGCCAGCAGCCGGCGGATGAAGAACGCGAGCATCGGGCCTACCGGACGCTGATGAAGCGCAGGTTGACGCGGTTGTCGCTCTGCAGTGCCGCGTCGACGTTCTTGCGCATGCCCCAGGCCAGGCCCTGCTGGTAGAGCGGGATGTGGCCCACGTCGTTGCGGTGCAGGGTCATCGCCTGCGTGACCAGCCGCGTGCGCGCCTGCGGGTCCATCTCGGTCAGCACCTGGCCGATCAGCCGGTCGACCTCGGGATTGCTGTAGCGCCCGACGTTCCACTGGCCGGCCTTGCCGTCGCGCGTTGCCATCATCACGTTGAGGGTGTTGTAGGCGTCGAGGTTGACGGGCGTGTAGCCGAAGAAATTGAAGCTCGAGTCGCCCGCGCCCACCTTGGTGAAGAAGCGCGCGCCCGGCAGTGCGTTGACCGCCACCTTCACGCCGATGCGCGAGAGCATGCCGGCGATCGCGGTGCAGACCTGCTCGTCGTTGACGTAGCGGTCGTTGGTGCAGTCGAGCGTGACCTCGAAGCCGGTCGGATAGCCGGCCTCGGCGAGCAGCTTCTTCGCGGCCGCGAGGTCGTAGGGGAACGGCCGCGCCACCATGGCGGCGTCGACCGAGTTCACGCCGCGCGGCACGAGGATGCCGGTGGGCACCGCCGAGTCGCGCAGGATGCGCTTGCCGATCGCCTCGATGTCGATCGCCTGGTAGATCGCCAGCCGCACGCGGCGATCGGCGAAGGGATTCCTGCCCTTGACGCTCGCGTAGCGCAGTTCGGGGCTGGCCTGGTCCATCGAGAGGAACAGGTTGCGGATCTCGGGCCCCTGCAGCACCTTGTAGCCGGCGGAGGCCTCGACGCGCGGAATGTCCTGCAGCGGGATCGGGTAGGCGAAGTCGAGCTCGCCCGACAGCAGCGCCGCCACGCGGGTGGCGGCCGAGGAGATCTTCACCATCGTCGCCTCGGTGATGTTGGTGCCGGGCTTGTCCCACCAGCCCGTGTGCGCCACCAGCACCGTGCGCACGTCGGGTTCGCGCACCGAGAGCTTGAAAGGGCCGGTGCCGTTGGCGTTGCGGGTCGCGAAGTTCTCGCTCTTCTGCCGCATGTCGGCCGGGCGCAGCGCACCGTTCTTCTCGGCCCAGGCCTTGGACATCACCTTGAGCTCGGGCAGCGACTGCAGCAGCGCCGCGTTGGGGAATTCGGTGACGACGTCGACGGTCGTGGCGTCCACCGCCTTCACGTCGGCGATCGAGGCGGCGAATACCTTCATGTCCGATTCGGGCGTCATCGCGCGCTTGAGCGAGAACACCACGTCCTCGGCCGTCAGCAGGCTGCCGTCGTGGAAGCGCACGCCCTCGCGCAGCCGGAAGCGCCAGACGGTCGGCGCCGGCTGGGTCCACGACTGCGCGAGCGCGGGCTCGATGCGCTGCTCGCGGTCGCGCCGCACCAGTCCCTCGTAGATGTGGCCGAGCACGGTCATGGTGGGCCCGTGGTTGAAGGCATCCGGGTCCATGGTCGCGGCGTCGTCCTGCGACGCCCACTTGAACGCAACGGCGTGCGCGGAACAGCAAAGCACGAGGGCGAGAAGGCCGGCGAAGCGGCGGAGGGCCCGAGGCGGCATGGTTGACTCCAGTAAACGGTACGCACCGTATCTAAAACTTTAGAACGGTACGTACCGTATGTCAACAGCCATCGGAATGTCAGAATCGCGCCATGACCATGCAGGACACCCCCGACCAGAGTTCCGAGCCCGTGGAACAGGGACCGCGCGCCCGGCGCCGCCGGCAGCAGACGCACGACGCCATCCTCGAGGCCGCGCGCGAGGTGCTGCGCGTGCACGGCTATGCGCGCTTCGCGATGGAACAGGTCGCGGCGCTGGCCGGCGTCTCGAAGACCTCGATCTACCGCCGCTGGCCGAGCAAGGGGGCGCTGCTGATCGAGCTCTACATGGAGGGCCTGCCCGACACGGCCATCGTGGAGGACGCGTCCTCGCTCAAGAGCGAGCTGCGCCGCTACCTCGTGTCGACGGTCGAGCGGGTGCAGGACCGCGAATGGCGCACGATCCTCAGCTCGCTCGTGGCCGAGGCGCAGTACGACCAGGCCACCGCCACCTTGCTGCGCGACAAGGTGGTGCTGCCGCGCCGCGAGTCGGGCCTGCGCCTGCTGCGCAAGGCCCAGGAGCGCGGCGAGATCGCGGCCGATGTCGACCACGACATCGTGCTCGACCTGCTGTTCGGGCCGGTGTGGTATCGCCTGCTGTTCGAGCATGCGGAACTCGATGCCGATTTCGCGAAGCGGCTGCTGGCGCAGGTCGAGAAGATGCTGTTCGTGCCGAAGGCGGCGGGCAAGGCTGCGCGAGGGGCCTAGCAGGCTCCGTGTTCTTCATCGCCTCGCGAGGCGAAGTCGCCGCTCACGCGCAGGGCGGCCCCCGCGCCGATTCCATCGGCTTGCGCGCCGCGCGCCACATGATTGTTTTTGCCATCCGGATGCGGCCTTTCGCAATCGCTAGATGCGAACCCGCCCCGTAGCATCCGCGGACTTTTCGCAACTGCCTTGCAAGTGGAAGGCGCCGGTTGCGACGAGGTCCAAGGTCGCATCCACAACTTCAACGGAGACAAAGATCCATGCGGGGATTCAAGAAACGACGCGTCGTGCCATTGCTGGCTGTCCTGCTTCTTCTTCAAGCGTGCGGTGGCGGTGGAGGGGGTGGTGGCGCCATCCAGATCGATCCGTCGGCGCTCGCCACGCCGCAGCCGCCACCATCGCCGCCTTCGGCAGGCACGGCATGCGCGGCACTGCGGGGTGCCAAGGTGGACAGTGCCGCGATCGGACTGCCGACCCAGGGCGCAACGGTCACCGAAGCGGCCCTCGTGCCGAGTGCGGGGCAGACGGGCGAGCATTGCATGCTCAAGGGCCGCATCGCTTCCGTCTCCGACGGGGCGCAGGACATCATGTTCGCCCTCGTGCTTCCCTCGAACTGGAACGGCAACGCGATGCACTTCGGTGGCGGCGGATTCGACGGCGTGGTCCCGGATCTCGTGACCACGCCGCTGACATCGGGCGCGAGTCCGCTGCAGCGCGGATACGCCATCTTCGCCGACGACTCGGGGCATCAGGCACCCCCGACCGATCCCTTCTACACCGCCTTCGCAACGAACAGCGAGATGCTCCGGAACTACGCCGGCGACGGCTTGAAGAAGACGCGCGACGTGGCGATGAAGCTGATCGGCCTGCGCTACGGGAAGGCGCCGGCCAAGACCTATTTCATGGGCGGCTCGAAGGGCGGCCACGAAGGCATGCAGGTGATGCAGAAATGGCCTTCCGACTACGACGGCGTGGTCACGTACTTCCCGGCCTATGCCTACATGCCGCAGATGATGACCATCCAGGTCGGCACGCGTGCGTTGTGGGGCGATGGCGGCGTCGGCTTCCTCAGTCCGAAGAAACTGCAGACCTTGCGCACGGCCGAACTCGCGGCCTGCGATGCGCTCGATGGCGCCGTCGACGGCATCGTCGGCAACGTCGCTGCATGCACGTTCAAGCCGCAGAACCTGCGCTGCAAGGGCGGGGCGGATACGGGAGACGATTGCCTGTCCGATGCCCAGATCAAGACCGTCGACACGCTGCAATCGCGCACCGAGTTCTCCTATGCGTTCAAGAACGGCGCGACCAGCAATCCCGGCTTCCTGCCGTCCACGGACTACGCCTCCGTGCTCGGCGCGACCGCGATCTTTCCGGTTCCGCCGAATCCGCTGGTGCTGGGCAGCCTGGGGGCGTTGCCCGATGCCTTCATCCGGAATGCGGTGCTGATGGATCCTCTGGGTCTGTCGATCGGCCTCGATGGCGCGTCACCGGGAAGCTACCTGCCACGCATTCAGGAACTGTCCGGGGTCATGGACGCCACGAGCACCAACATCGAGCCCTTCGTCGCGCGCGGCGGCAAGTGGCTGCTGGTGCACGGCACCTCCGATCCGCTGATCCCCTTCCAGGGCTCGGTCGACTACTACAACGCGCTGCTGCTGAAGCTGGGCCGGCCGCAGGTCGACGCGTTCCTGCGCTTCTACCAGGTGCCGGGATATGGCCATGGCACCGGGCACTTCAATGCGACCGGCGGCGTGCCGGTGCTGGACGCACTGGAGGCCTGGGTGGAGCGCGGCAAGGCGCCGGGAGAGCTCATGGCGACCGATGCGAACCCTGCGACGGCCGGTCGCACCCGGCCTCTTTGCATCTATCCGAGCTGGCCGAAGTACAACGGCTCTGGCGAACTGAACGCCGCGTCCAGCTACCGCTGCGCCACGAGCTAGCCGGTGTCCCTAGCGCGGCTTCGACGACATCTCCCACACGTCCGGCGTGGTCGCGACGAGGCCCTTGAGGTCCGTCCATTGCGGCGCCTGCGGCAGCGCGGTGCGGCCCTGCACGGCGGCCGTCGCGAACGCGACCATCCGGCCGCGCACGCGGTCGAGTTCCTGCTTCGGCCAGGTCTCCATCGAGTGCGGGCCGCGCGAGACGACGATGTCCTTGAGCCCGCGCACGCGGTCGTAGGCCGCGACCGTGCCCTCGAGGCTTTCCGCGCGGTCCCACAGGCCCTTGGCGAAGAACACGGCGGGCCACTTCGGCATGTTCGCGAGCACCGCCGAGTTGGGATAGAAGGCGACGTAGTTGTCCGCCGCCATGCCGCCGAGGAAGAGGTTGCGGTCCGCGAGGTCCGGCGCCTCGGGCAGGTAGCCCGCGCCGCTCACGAACGAGGCGTAGAGGATCGCGCCCTTGATGTTGGCGTAGCCCTTGGGCGCGCTGCACTGCACCGTCGGCATGTCGTAGCTGCAGCCGCCGGCGTAGTTCTTGGTCATGGCCCAGCCGGTGGTCATCGAGCCGCGCGAGTAGCCGAGCAGCAGCAGCGGAATCTCGCGCGACTTCATGCCGGCCATCAGCTTGCCGGCGGCCGGCCCGCCCTCGAGCTCCTGGCCCGAGGCCATCAGCACGCGCAGGCCGCGCCCGCTGTCCATCTGCGCGAGCACGCGGAAGATGTCCTCGCTCTGCTCGAGCGTGTTGGTGTCGCTGAAGCCGCCCGACAGGCCTTCGCCGCGCCGGTCGTAGGCCAGCACGTCGAAGCCCGCGCGGTTCAGCGCATGCAGGTGGTCGCGCCAGAAGCGCATGCCGGGGCCTTCGGTGGTCGCGTTGGGGAAGCGCACGGAAGTCGCGCGGCGCGTGGCGGGATCGACGCGCACCGACACCTCGTCGGGGTGGTCGATGGCCGTGAGCTGGCCGCCGCCGCCCGGGCTCATGATCACCAGCGCGCGCGTGCGGCCGCCGCGTCCGTCGTCGACGCCCGCGCCCTCCACGTACCAGCCGCGCAGCTTGATGTCGCCCTGCATGTTCAGCTTGAGGCGCTCGAGCGGATCGCGCGGCACGGTGAACTCCACCACATGCGTGCGGCCGTTCGCTTCGGCCACGGCTTCGTTGTAGGGCGCCTTCGCGAAGAAGCCCGGCTTGCGGATGTCGCGCAGGTTCACCTGCCCGTCCGAATCGATCTTGCCGACCGGGTCGACCATGCCGGTGACGCGCGTCGCGCGCTCCTTGTTCGGCGGCAGCCAGCGCTGCATCTGGTCGTTGATGCGCTTGAAGCAGGCCGCGTCGCTCTTGCACGCGGCCCAGCGTTCCTTGAGCTTGGCGTCGGTGAACTCCTGCACGTGGAAGTCGCCCGCGTAGCCGGCGGGCGCGTGGGCGGCCGTGAGCAGCAGGGGTACGCAGCGCGAGGTGCCGTCGGCCTGCGGAAGGGTGTAGCCGGGCAGCTCGGCGTTGCGGTCGGTGCCGACCCAGGCCTTGCAGTCGGTGGGTGGCACGGCGCGCGTGACGGGCGTCGAAGAGTTGGGAGCGGTGGTGCAGGCGGCCAGCGCGATGCACGCGGCGATGGCGGCGGCAGCCGGCCGGAATGTCGGGAAGGGCATGTGTCTCCTGTGCGCGGGTGGCTCCCGCGGTCGATGTCACATGTTCGCGGACTGCGCTGTCAGTCGGCTGTCCGTGGGCTGCGGGTATTCCCGCCTTGCATCAGTGCGGGTATCAGCGCGGGTCCGTGCCCGGCACGCACAGGCGCGGTATCCAGTCCTCGACCTGGCGCGAGGCCGCGCGGCGCCGGAAGGTGGCGCGCCAGCGCTCGGCGAGCGCGGGCAGTTCGGCCGCGCGTTCCCACTCGGGCGCGAAGCGCTCGTCGCGTGCGAACAGCAAGGCGATGAGGCGCGACAGCGGCCACTCGGGATGCGGCCGCTCGACCAGCGCGATCGCTGCGCCGCTTCGCACCGCGCCGGGCTGCAGCACGCGGTAGTACCAGCCGGTGCGGCCGCTGTCCTGCATCTCGCGCGCCATGCCCGGTTCGCCGAAGCGCACGTCGAGCTTCCAGCAGGGCTGGCGGCCCTGCGACACCTGCACCAGCGCCTCGCCGAGTTGAAGCACGTCGCCGATGCAGACGCTGGCTTCGTCCCAGCCCACGGTCGAGAGGTTCTCGCCGAAGGCACCGGGCGCGGCCAGCAGGTCATGGCGGCGGCTCCATGCGGACCACGCGGCGTAGTGCTCGCGCGGATAGTGGTGCACCGCCTTCTCGGGGCCGCCATGGATGCGCAGGTCGGCCTGCGCGTCGCCCGCGAGTCCGGTGGCCGAGAGCCACAGCGCATCGTCGCTCGGCGACTTGACGATGCCGCTTTGTGTGCGGCCATCGGGCAGCGGCGCGATGGGGCCCACGAGCAATGCGTCGATGCGCACCGGCGGCAGCGTCATTCGAGCTGGCCCAGCCAGGCGGTCAGCATCGCCGCGGCGCTGACCTGCGGCGCTTTGCCCTGCGCGGCGCTTTGCGCGCGCAGCGCCGGAACATCGATGCCGGCCTGCGCGAGTTCGCACGCATGGCCGATGAGCCAGGGTTCGATGCGCGCGGGATCGGCCTCGGGATGGAACTGCAAGGCGAGCGCGTGGCGGCCATGGCTGAAGGCCTGGTGCGGCGTGAGCGGCGTGCTCGCGAGCAGCTCGGCGCCTTCGGGCAGCTCGAAGGTATCGCCATGCCAGTGCAGCACCGGCACGTTGACCAGCGGCGCGAGGCACGACGCCTGGCCGGCCGCGCTCAGCGCGACCGGCGCCCAGCCGATCTCCTTGCCGCCCGAGAAGTACACGCGCGCACCGAGCGCGCTGGCCATCAGCTGCGCGCCGAGGCACAGGCCCAGCGTGGGCCGGCGCATCGCGAGCCGCGCGCGCAGGCCCGCGATCTCGTCGTGCAGGAAGGGATAGAGGCCGGTGTCGTAGGCAGCGATCGGGCCGCCGAGCACGACGACGAGGTCGGCCTCGCGCCATTCCGCGGGCTCGAGCGGCGAGACGCCGGCCTGCCGGTAGTCGATGGTCCAGCCGGCCTCCCGCAGGACCGGCGCGAACAGGCCGAGGTCCTCGAAGGCCAGGTGCTGCAGCGCGATGCATCGCATGGCGGGCTCCTCTATCGAAAGGCGATGGAACTCAGGCCGCGCGCAGGCAGTCCGCGTTGCGCGGATCCTTGAGCGAGCGGCGTGCGTAGTACTCGAAGGCCACCGTGTTGCGGCGCGGCCGCACGATCCAGTCGTGCGCTTCCTTCGCTAGCCGGTGGTCGATCGGCCGGATGGTGCCGGCCGCGGCGGCCAGCAGATGCATCTTGGCGGCGCGCTCGAAGGCGATCGACAGCACGCAGGCTTCCTCGATGCTCGTGGCCGCCACCAGCAGGCCGTGGTGCGACAGCAGCAGCGCGCGCTTCTGGCCGAGCGCGGCCGAGATGAATTCGCCCTCCTCGTTGCCCACGGGCACGCCGGGCCATTCGCCGACGAAGGCCACGTCGTCGTAGAGCACGCAGTTGTCCATGTGGCTGATCTTCAGCGGCTCCTCGAGCATGCCGAGCGCCGAGGCATGCAGCGCATGGGTGTGGATGATGCAGTTGACGTCGGGCCGCGCGCGGTACACCCACGAGTGGAAGCGGTTCGCCGGGTTGGGCATGCCCGCGCCGTCGAGCACGTGGAGGTCCTCGTCGACCGTCAGCAGGTTGTCCTCGGCGATCTCGTCGAAGCCCAGGCCCAGGCGCTGCGTGAGGTATTCGCCGGGCTTGCCGGTGCGTGCCGTGATCTGGCCTGCGAGGCCCGAGTCGTGCCCGTTGTCGAACAGGATGCGGCAGGTCAGCGCGAGCTTCTGCCGCGGCGTGTAGGGGCTCTCGGCGAAGTGCTGGTCCATCTGGACGATGGATTGGGCGACGAGTTCTTCCTTCGCGAGTTCGAAGGTGTCTTGCAGTGCCATGGGGGATCTCCTTAAGGGGTTTCGCTGGTCGAGAAGGTCTTCTCGGGATGCGCGGGAAAAAGTGCCTGATAGCCGTCGAGGTCCTCGATGCGCGCGAGCCAGGCGCGGATCGCCGCGAAGCCCTGCAGCTCGATGCCGCCCATGGGCGCGAGTCGCGTGTAAGGGTACAGCGCCACGTCGGCGATGCTCGGATGCGTGTCGGTGGCGACCCAGCCGTCGGGGCCCTGCCGTTCGAGCCGGGCCTCGAGCAGCGCGAGCGCGGCCAGGGCCTCGTGCCGGTAGGCGCGGAATTCGGGGCTCGCGGGATCGCGGTCGCGGTGCAGCGCCAGGTGCAGGCGCAGCTTCGCGAGCGGCTTCATGTGGCGCTCCTGCTCGAAGGACAGCCAGGTCAGCACGCGTGCCTGCGCGAGCGGCTCGGCGGGCCACCACGGCGAGCCCTGCGCGAGGAAGTGGAGGATCGCCATCGATTCGGCGATGCAGTGGCCGTCGTCGAGCTCGAGCACCGGCACCTGCGCGAGCGGCGCGATCGCGAGGAAGTCGGGCCGGCGCAGGTCGCCGCGGTCGATCGAGCGCGTGTGCCGCTCGAGCGGCACGCCGAGCAGGCCCGCCATCAGCCGCACCTTCCAGGCATTGCCCGAGCGCAAGGTGTCGTGGAGCTTCATGGCCATCAGTCGACCTTGGTGCCCGCGGCGCGCACCACGCGCGTCCACTTCTCGGTCTCGGCGCGCAGGTGCTTGCCGTAGGCGGCGGCACCCGTGGGCAGCGGCTCGATGCCGAGCTCGGCCAGGCGCGCCACCAGGGCAGGGCGCTTGAGCGCGCGCGCCAGTGCCTCGTCGACCAGCGCGACCTGCGCCGGCGGCGTGCCGGGCGGTGCCAGCAGCGCGTTCCACGAACCGATCTGGAACTCGCCCAGGCCCTGTTCCTTGCTGGTGGGCAGGTCGGGCACGGCGGGGTTGCGGTGGTCGGCGGCGATCGCGAGCATGCGCAGCTTGCCGGCCTTGGCCTGCGGCTGGATCACGGGAATCGCGTCGATCACGATCTGGACCTGGCCGCCGAGCGCGGCGTTCACCGCCTCGGCGCCGCTCTTGAATGGCACGTGGAGGATGTCGCTGTGCGTCGCGAGCTTGAACAGTTCGAGACCGAGGTGCGGCGAGCTGCCGTTGCCGGCCGAGCCGAAGTTCAGCGTGCCGGGATTCTTCTTCGCATAGGCCGCCAGCGCGGGCAGGTCCTTCACGCCATCGAGGCCCGCGACCGCGAGCACATAGGGTGAGTTGCTCACCAGCGAAATGGGCGTGAGCGCCGCCGGGTCGTAGCCGAGCCGTGCGTAGATCATCTTGTTGACCACCTGCGTGCCGACCGTGCCGAGCAGCAGCGTGTAGCCGTCGGGCTGCGCCTGCGCCACGGCCTGCGCGGCGATCGAGCCGCCCGCCCCGGGACGGTTGTCGATCACCACCTGCTGCTTCAGTTCCTCGCCGAGCGCCTGGCCGATGAGCCGGCCGGCCATGTCGGTGATGCCGCCGGCGCCGAACGGGATCACGAGCCGGATCGGCTTGGCGGGGTAGGGCTGGGCCTGGGCCGCCGCGCCGACGCAGGCCAGCGTCAGGGCGAGGACAGGGGCGATCCAGCGGCGGAACGGCGAACGTGCGGACATACCATACTCCTGTGCGGCGCGGGATCGGCCGCGTTGCGTGTGCGATCGGGTTCGAGAAACAAATCCATTTTAGGACACAAGTGTCCTAAAGAAAAGTCATGTCCATCAAGTTGAAGTTGTTGCGGGTCCAGTCGGGGCTCACGCTGGAGGGGTTGGCGCAGGCCACCGGGTTGACCAAGAGCTACGTGTCCAAGCTCGAGCGCGGCGTGTCCACGCCCTCGGTGGGCGCGGCGCTCAAGCTGTCGAAGGCGCTGGGCGTGCAGGTCGAGGAGCTGTTCGCCGAGTCGTCCGAGGAGGACCCGGTGGTCATCCATCGCCAGCAGCCGGCGACCGCGGGCGGCGTGGCGCGGCTGGTGTCGGGCTCGCTGCCGGACCACCGCATGGTGGCCTTCGTGCTGCATCCGACCGACGAGCCGGTGCGCAACCACCCGATGAGCCACCACGAGGGCGAGGAGATCCTCCATGTGCTCAAGGGCCGCATCACGCTGCAGCTCGCGAGCCGCACCGAAACCCTGTCGGCCGGCGACACCGCGCATTTCAACGCGGGCATCCCGCACAAGATCACGTCGGTGGGGAAGACGCCGGCCTCGGTGCTGCTGGTGATCGCGCAGGCGGAATGAGCATGCGGGCGCGGCTTCTTCTTTCGTCGATGCTCGCCATGCTGCTGCTCGCCGGTTGCGCGAACACGCCGCCGCACGCGTATTCGGTGTGCGCGACGCAGCCAGGGACCGAGGCCTGCCAGGTCGAGCGATACGACCATGTCGACTGAACGCCGGGGTCGCACACCTGCTGGCTATCCCCCGGTGGGATGAGGCGTGCGATGCGCGCAACGCCGCGACGAAATTCCGCCGGCATGTGATCGATCCGTCATCGGGACGCTTCTTCCCACCCCTAAGATTCGTCCCGCAGGCACACGCGGGACGAGGAGGGCCGTGCACTGCGCCCATCGCGGCGTACTTGGCCGAGTCCCCGAAGCTCGCTTCCACCCCGATCGACGTGGCGCGCGCGGCGCGCTTTGACAGAAGGCATGCGTGATGGTCATCTCCCGTATTTGCAAGGCCCTGCTGGGCGGATGCTGCTTGCTGGCCGCACTGGCCGTTTCGGCCCAACAGCAGCTGCCGGGTGTGCTGGGTCTCAGCTACAGGATCGGACGGCCCTCCATTCCGGCCGCGGCCTATCAGAAGATCACCGTCACGGAATTCAGGTCGATGGTGAGCAAGGCTTTCCGGACATCGGGCTTCTCTCTCGTTGCCGTGGACGCACAGAAGAACAAGTCGACGATCTTCCAGTTCAGGTTCGATGCCTATCCGAAGGTCGAGCCGAAGCCGATGATCTTCGTCTCGGCCGACGAGCTGCCCGACGAGAGAAAGCGGTGCAACCCCTGCTTCCTGCGGTTCGCCGAGATCAGGAATGCGTCCGAGTTCGAGACGCTTCCATGGATGACGCAGTACGAGTTGAGCGCGCTGCTCGTGCCGGCCATCGACAACGCGTACGCCACGATCGAATCCAACGGGCATAGGGATCCCGCGTGGGAACGCTTCAACTACAAGCGGCAGTGGGCCGGTGAGCGGAACCTGTTCGGCAACTCCTTCACCGGTATCGAATTCTCCAGTCTCAAGGAGGCCGTCGCGGGCGCCTACAGGAATGCCGGTTTCATCCCCGTCGAAAGCCTTGGCGGCATCAGGACGCCCGAAGACACGCTGGCTTTCAGTTTCCCCGTGGATCCGGGCAAGGACGGCGGTGCCATCTACACGCTGAAGTTGCGCCGCCAGTACGACGCGGACGGACGCTGCTACCCCTGCGAGGTCGTCGAAGAGTACGACCCCTACCAGCAGCTTCCGCCGGCCGGCTTGTCCGGCATCGTGGGCCGCGCGACGCTCGAGTCGAGGTTCACGGCGGCCCGAAGCGCGGCCTACGAAGCCATGCGAGCCGATCTCGAACGCCATCTGCGCCCCGGCTCCGTGTTTTCGATCCCGCCCAAGCAGGCGCCCCTCGGATCGCCGCGGCCGCCGCCCACGCCACCCATCGCGACATGACGGCGCACGCGCAGTCCGTGTCGGGCAACGTCGCCATCGGCTCGATGCGACGCGAGCATTGGCTGGTCGTCGGCAACCTGCTCGCGGCGCTGGCGGCCGGCGCGCTGGCATCGTGGTCCACGCCGATGATGCTGGCGATCCTCTACATCGACATCTGGCTGCTGGCCAATCCCCATATCGTCGCGACCTACACGCGCCTTGGCGCGATGTCCTCGCGCCCGCGCATGCGCCAGGCGCTGGTCTTCATCGCACCGATCCTGGTACTGGCGGGCCTGACGATCGTCGCGCTCGCCTACGAAGCGGCCGGACTGTTCGCCCTCTATTTCCTCGCGCAGTCCTTCCATGTCTCCCGCCAGTGCTACGGCATCGCGAGGCGCTGCGACCGACGGCCCCCGATGCCCTGGCGAAGCCTGCCCTATGGGCTGATCTATCTGTTCCCCGCGTGGGGCTATCTGCATCGCAGTGCACAGGGCGCCGACAGCTTCCTCGGATACCCGATCTGGCTGCCGCCGGTTCCGCAGGCGTGGGCCCTGGCCGCGGGAATCGCCGCCCTCGCCGGCGCCGCGTGCTGGCTGGCATGCCTGGCGTATTCGAGGCGCATGAGGCAGGCGGCGGGGCCGTTCGACAGCCTTGTGCTGTCCCACCTGATCGTTTCGCTGGTCGGCTATGTCTGGATCAGCGACATCACCATCGGCTGGCTGGTGGTCAACGTCTGGCACAACATCCAGTACCTGGTGTTCGTCTATCGCCAACGACAGCGCGACGACACGACGGGCAAGGAGGGTGAGAGGGCGAGAAGTTCGGCGGCACGCGCAGCGCCATGGCGCGCCGTCCTGATGCCGCCGATGCGCTTCTTCCTGCCCTGCGCGATCGGCGGTGCCCTCCTGTACTTCGCCGCCAGCCGCATCGGCGAGAGCCTGCTGTGGCTCGGGCTTCCCACCATTCTCATTGCGCACTTCGTCCTGAACTTTCATCACTACCTGGTGGACAGCGTCATATGGAAGCGCCGTCGCACCACGATCGGGTGAGCGGCCGCCGGCCCGCGACGAGGCCATGGAACCAGGGCCGTGGTGGAATACGCAGGCACTGCTTCATGTTCACGGAAAGGATGTGCCTTGGCTTCCACCTCGAAATTGATACCGGCCGCGACCCTGGCGCTGGCCGTCCTGTCGATCGCCGCCTGCAGCGCGCCGCAGGCGCGTGACGACGGCGCCTCCGGCATCTGCCGGCCGGAGGCGGCGAGTGCCCTCGCGGGCAAGAACCGCATCGGCGATGCCGAAGCCCGGCAGTCGACCGGTGCCTCCCTCGTGCGCCAACTCCAGCCCGGACAGCCCGCGACGATGGACTACCGGCGCGAGCGCGTGACGATCGAGACCGACCCGGCCACCGGCAAGATCGTTCGCGCCGCTTGCGGCTAGGGCAGCGGCTGCGCGCGCCGGCACGACTGAACGCCGGGCTGCGATTTCAGTCCTGCCGGCTGTAGTCGGTGGCGCCGCATATCGGAAGAATCGTCGGGCTCCGAGTTCGCCCGCGCAAAGCCTTCCGATGTCCACGCTCCCCACCTTCACCGCCGCCTGCGGCCTCGCACCCAAGGTCTCTCCCGCGTCACAGGCCCAGGCATCGCGCGCCTGGAGCGTGCATGCGCCCTTCGTCGCGCTGCTGCTCGAGCACACGCGGCCCGCCATCGTCGTCGACCTCGGCGCTGAGGGCAGCGTGCCGGGTGCCACCTTCAGGCAGTCCACCGCGCGCGGCGCGGCCTGCCACACGGTGGACACGCGGCTCGCGGGCCACCGCGAGGCGGCCGCGGCCTTCGCGGACGGCAGCATCGACCTGCTGCATGTCGATGCCGGCGACCCGGCGCGGCTGGCCACGCTGGACCTCGCGCCGTGGCGCGCCAAGCTCGACCCGCAGGCGCTGGTGCTGGTGCACGGAACCCGCGCCGGCCGCAAGCTGCGCCGCCTCTGGGCGCTGTTGCGGCAGCGCCATCCGTCCTTCGAATTCGAACAGGGCCTGGGGCTCGGCGTGCTGTGCCTCGGCCCGCGCGTGCCGCCGCTCGACGGCGTGCTCGCGCGCAGGATCGAGGGCCTGGTGCAGGAGCTGGAACGGCTGCGCAGCCATGCCGCGGAAGTCACGGCCAAGCGCGAGCGGGCCGAGGAAATGCTCGAGACCCGGCACTTCGAATCGCTCGAGAAGGACGTGGAGATCGCCGAGCGCGATGCACGCATCCTCGCGCTGAAGGCGCATGCCGCGGCGCAGGCCGCGCGCATCGACGGCTTCGAAGCCAGCCTTGGATTGCAGCTGGTGCTGTTCTACGGAAGGCTGCGGCTGCGCGTCTTTCCGGCGGGCACCCGCCACGGCGATTTCTACGAGCGGCGCCGCGGGCAGTTGCTGCGGTGGGCCCAGCGCTGGGTCGCGCATCGATCGACCGGGCGCGCCCGCCCGTCGCTCGACACCATCGCCGCGCTGCCGTCGCGCGATCCCGCGCGGCACCGGCCCTGGCTCGCGCCGCTCACGCCCTTGTCGCGCCAGAGCCTGGGCGCGCGCATCCTCATCGTCGCCGAGCTGTCGATACCGGCCTGCAAGCGCTACCGGGTCGACCAGAAGGTCGACATGTTCGAGCACCTGGGCCTCGAGACCACGGTGCTCAGCTGGCGCGACGCCGAGGCCTGCCGCGCGGCCCTGCCGTTCCATGGCCTGCTGATCTTCTACCGCGTGCCGGCCGCGCCGCACATGGTGCTGCTGGCGACCGAGGCCCGGCGGCTGGGCGTGCCCAGCTTCTTCGACGTGGACGACCTGATCTTCGATTGGGACGCCTATCGCCGGCAGCTGCTCGCCTCGGGCGCTCCGTCCGATCGCATGGCGTCGTCGAAGGAGACGACGGCGCAGTACCGGCAGATGCTGAGCCACTGCCAGCATGGCATCGGCAGCACGGCCGCGATCGCGCGCAGCATGGGCGAGATCGTTCCCGGCAAGACGCATGTGGTGCCGAATGCATTGGACGAGGGCATCCTCGCGCTCGCCGCGGAACTCGAGCGGCGTCCGGTCAAGACCGATCCGCGCTTCGTCACCATCGGCTACGGCAGCGGCTCGCGCACGCACGACGGCGACTTCGGCGTCGTGGCGTCCGCGCTGCTGGCCGTGATGCAGCGCCATCCGCAGGTGCGGCTCGCCATCCATGGCCCGCTCGAGCTGCCGGCGCCGTTCCGGCGCTTCGCCGACCGGGTGTTCCAGATCCCGTTCCTGCAGGGCGACGACTACCTGCGCGCGCTCGCTTCCTGGCAGATCAGCATCGCGCCGCTCGAGGACAGCCTGTTCAACGAAGCCAAGAGCAACATCAAGTTCATCGAGGCGGCGATCCTCGGCGTGCCGAGCATCTGCTCGGGCACGGGGCCGTTCCGCGAAGGCATCGAGCATGGCCGCACGGGCATGATCGCCGACACGCCCGAGGAATGGGAGGCGGCCCTGACCCGGCTGGTGCTCGACGCCGGCCTGCGCCACGGCATCGCGGAGGAAGCCCGCCGCAGCGTGCTGTCGCGCTATCACCCGCAGGTGGTGGCCGCGCGGCAGCTGCAGCAGGTGATCGGGCCGCTGCTGCCGGCGCCTGCCACGCGCCTCAAGGTGCTGGCCGTGAACGTGCTGTTCGCCCCGGTGAGCTTCGGCGGCGCGACCGTGGTCGCGGAGCAGCTGTGCCGCCGGCTGCAGGCCGACGGCTGCGACGTCACCGTCTTCACCGCCATCCTGGGCTCGGAGCTCGAGCCCTACAGCGTGATGCGCTACGAGGTCGACGGGCTGCCGGTGATCGCCGTGCAGGTGGCCGACGACACGCAGCGCGCACTCGACTACGACGATCCGCAGGTGGGCGAGATCTTCGCGCGGCTGCTGAAGTCGCTGCGGCCCGATGTCGTGCATTTCCATTCGGTGCAGCGGCTCGGCGCGACGATGGCCCATGCCTGCGTGGAGGCCGGCGTGCCCTACGCCATCACGCTGCACGATGCCTGGTGGCTGTGCGAGCGCCAGTTCATGGTGCAGGACAACGGCGTGTACTGCAACCAGAAGGCGATCGACCTGCGCGCCTGTTCCAAGTGCGTGCCGGACAGCGGCTTCACCTTCAAGCGCAGGTTCTTCCTCGGCGACGTGCTCGACCGCGCGAGCCTGCTGCTGGCGCCCAGCGAATTCCAGCGCGAGCTCTACGTGGCGAACGGCGTCGCGCCGCAGCAGATCGCGGTGAACCGCAATGGCGTGCCGCTGCCCGCGCGCCCGCGGCCGGCGCGCCGGCCCGGATCGCCGCTACGCATGGCCTACCTCGGCGGCCGCGCGGTGCACAAGGGCTACTTCTGGCTCCAGCAGGTGCTGGAGGGCATGCGCGCGGGCGGCTACGAACTGGTCATCACCGACATCGCCCTGCGCACCGGGGCGGCGTCCGTCGCCGCCACCGAGTGGCGCGTGTCGGGCCAGGTGCGCGTGGTGGCGCCCTTCGAGCAGGCCGAGATGGACGCGTTCTACGACGACATCGACGTGCTGCTCGTGCCCTCGCTGTGGAAGGAGAGCTTCGGCCTGGTGGTGCGCGAGGCGCTGGCCCGCGGCATCTGGGTGATCGCGACCGCGGCGGGCGGTGTCGTCGAGGACATCGTGGACGGCGTCAACGGGCGCGTGGTCGAGATCGGCGACACCGACGCGTTCCGGGGTGCGATCGAAGACGCGCTGGCCAGCCCCGATCGCCTGCCGGCTGGCGGCGTCAACGCGATGCTGCCGCGCATCCGCGGCTACGACGAGCAGGCCGCCGAGCTCAAGGCCTACCTGCAGCGCATCGCCGCCGCGCCGGCCGCGGCCCGCGTCGTGGGCACCACCCGGCGCGCATGGCGCTCCTCGGTGATCCCGATCGCCGCGCACGGCAGCGGCCCCGGCGCCTGAGGCGTAGTCCGAATGGCCGATCCGAAAACCGGGTCGGTACTCACGGATGGGAGGGGGCTGGAAGCAGGGGAAGGGCTTACAAATCGCGGGTGGGTTCTTCGGGCCCATGCCACCACCCTTTCACCACGAATTCATGCTCTGGATGTCCTTCTCCTGCCGGCGCGGACAGGCCCCGTCCTCGTTGTCGCTGCATGCCGCGCCGCGCCGGCCCGGGCGGTCTTCGGAGCGCTGGCGGCATGGGGATTCGGCCGCGCTCGCGGCCTTGCTGGCCAAGGAGGCGCCTCGCTTCCCGGTGCCCGAGGCCGCGCCCGAGTCCGTCGTCCAGAGCATGCGCTTCGAGCCGGCCCTGCATTTCCAGGTCGAACTCGGACCCCGCTTCTGCGTTCGCGTCGAGAGCCTGCGGCGCACGCCGCTGTACGTGGTCGGCGGCCGCGACTGCTGGCTGCAGGTCGGCAGGGAGCCGGCGCTGCACCTGCGGCATGGCGACGTCGTGTTCCTGCCACACGGCGATGCGCACCGTGTCTTCTCGGACCCCGGCCTTCCCGCGTCGAGCCTCGATGAACTGCTGACGCATTCCGCCGGTGCCGATCGGCACGCGCCCGCGGGCGGCGACCACAGCGTGTGGAGCGGCGGCTTCTACCGCTCGATGGAACTGGCCGCCCATCCGCTGGTGGCATCGCTGCCGTCCGTGCTGCACCTGCGTGCCGCGGATGCCGCGCCCTGGCTGCGCGCCATGGCGGATGCGGTGCGCTGGATGGCCGACCGCAGGGCCGGCGGCAACGGCGTGGGCGTGACCGAGCTGTTGGGTGCGCTGATGCAGCACGCGGTGCTGGCCTGGTTGCGCAGGCCGGAGGCGGGCATGCCCATCGCGGGTGCCTCGGGCCCCGATCTTTCCGATGCGAGGTTGCTCACGGCACTCGAGGCGATCCACGCCCGGCCCGCGGACCCATGGACGCTGGAATCGCTCGCCGCGCTGTGCCACATGAGCCGCACGGCCTTCGCCACGCGATTCCGCGCGCAGATGAATCTCTCGCCGATGCAGTACCTGGCGCGCTGGCGCATCCACCTGGCGTCGCGGCTGCTGCGCGAACGCCGGCTGACCTTGCAGCAGGCGGCCGATGCGGTGGGCTACTCGACCGGCGCAATCCTCGCGCGCGCCTACAAGCGAGAACTAGGGACCTGGCCGTCGCAGGCGGTCTGAGGCGCAAGCGGCAACTCGCCTGCCGCGCGGGACCACGCAGGGGACGTGGCGTGCGATTCGTGCAACGGTAAGAAGAAATTCTTCTGCCGAGCGATCGGCGCCGTCCGGGACAGCGCATCTCCCACGTAAGATTCGCTGACACACAAAACTACACAGGGGACGAGGAGAGAGGTCGACGCACAGAGCCCGCAGGCTCGCGCTGGTCGTGCCAGCGGCAGGGGCGTCTCTTGCGACCGCAAGCGCATGCACCGTCGCGTCGCTTTCCCGCCCCGACAAGAAATCAATGAACAGATCGCTTCGCCTGCTGCCGGCCGTGCTCGGAATCTCGGCCATCCTGGCCTCGTGCGGTGGAGGAGGAAGCGACGGCTACGCCGGACTGCCGCCGGCCACGGCGGCCGCGCTGGCGAGCATCGAGGAGGCCCGCAATCCGCCTCCTGCGGCCGTGCCCGATCCCGCCACGGCCCGCCCGATGCAGACGACGCCCTACACCTTCCTGTTGGGGAACGTCGATGCAAGCGGCTTCGATGCCTTCACGACGGAACTCACGAGTCCCGCTTTCGCCGGCTACCTGCTGGATCGGATCGTCTTCGTCGATGCCTCCGCGCGCGGCCAATGGCGAGCGATCTACCAGCGCAAGGGCCAGACGGCCCGCTACGACCATCGCTTCGTCTCGACGGGCGCACCGCTGACGCTGGCCGACTTCCAGGCGCAGGGCGCGGAGGGCTATCGCCTCACGCCCAGCGGCGGTACCTCGCCGAAGAACGTCTTCAGCAAGGTGACGGGAGAGGCGATCCAGTACGAGTACGTGGACGCGATCAAGGTCCCTCTCATGGCCGGAAGCCCGGAAGAGTTGCTCCGGCCGCTCAACGACCTCGGCAAGCTCGGCTATTGCGGCACCCAGGTTCGGGGCGCGGGCCTTGCCCTGGTGAAGGAGACGCCATCGACCGCTCGCTGCGTCTTCGAGCTGGTGACCGCCAAGTCCGGCGGGAGCACCGGCTTCGTCGCGGAGCAGAACGAGCAGGGTGCCAAGGGTTCGGTGTTCGTGACATCGGCCCTCGTCGCCGAGAAGCTGGTGAACCTCTACGTTCGAGACGAGGCGCAGGCGTCGAGCTTCAAGTTCAAGGCGGTGGACGTGACGACGGCGGCCAGGCCGAACACCATCGAGCAAGCGGCGGAGCTGATGGCCATCCTCAACCGCGAAGGCGCGACGGGGGCCAGGCCCTGGCGGAGCTACGACGATGGTGGCCGTCCCTACATCGTCTTCATGACGGCATTCGATTGCCGTGGGCTGCTTTGCTAGCCGTGCTTTTGTAGACCCGGTTGCGATAGGTCCCGCAGGGCTTCGGCTTCTCGAAGGACTCCCGACTCTCACCCAATGTCCATGAGACCTTGCAAACCCTCCTCCAGGCCTTCCATCGCGTTGCGCGCGCTCCTCTTGAGCATGACGCTGGTGCTCGCCAACTGCAGCACGCAAATTTCGGCGCTGGAGCCAAGCACGGGGTATTCGGCCAAGTCCCCGAAGGTCGCCTACGTTCATGCGGATGCGGGCAGCACCCTGCGAGTTGCCACGACGATCACGCTCTTGCCCGGGGTTTACAGACCCCTCGGTCGAAACGCGAGCGGCATCTGGTACGTGGGGGAGGCGGGCAACCTGCGGATCTTCTATACCGAGAAGAAGAGAAGCGATGGGAAGCGCCTCCTCGCGAGCTATACGGGGGGCGTGCTCATGCCTCTGAAGCCCGAGGACCGGCCCGCGATCTTCATGATCGCTTCCACCGAGAAGCTATGGCTCGTCTCGGATTCCTCGGGCACGGAGGCTGCGCCGCCTTTGGACTTGACCTTGGGTCAGCTCCAGGCCCAGGGAGCCATCAATTCCGGCACGGTGAATCCAGCGAATGCGGCGCTGGGCGGTGCCATCGCGGACAGCCTTCTCGCCCATGACGCGCAAGGCCTGAGGCTGCTTCCGCAGGCATCGGGAGAGCCCGGACTCGCGACCTGGCTGGAGGGGCCATGAGATACAACAAAAACCTCGTGATTGCGAATGCCATCGTCGTCGTGGCGCTGATCTTTTCCTTAACCCGGCTGTTGATCTGGACCGGGAGTTTTCACTGGAACGTGGCTTGCGGTTTCCTGCCGACCGCCTTGGCGGCCATCGCCTTGCGGCCGGGCGCCCGGCGCTCCATCGGTGGCATCGCCATCGTGCTCAACGGTTTCCTCGTGATCGCGGGTGCCTTCGCGCTCCTGTTCTCGGCCATGTCGGTGGACCGGTTGGATGTCTGGGGCAATGTCCTGGGTTTCGCCTTCGGCGCGGCGCTGGTCCTGACCGGATCTCTCAATGCCCGAGCCATCTGGCGCACGTTTCCGCCGAAGCGATCGGGCGGGTCGTAGAAGTCCGTTGTTCAACGGGGCGGCTGTCCTTGTTTCAGCGGCCGTCGACAACGCAGGTGCGGTGTCCGTGAGGTTCATCGTCGAGGCCCCGCGATGACGGCCTGACGAGCTGCCGCTCGTCTCGCCACCCATTCCCACGGACGCTTGCAGCGCCGATGCAGCGATTGGCGAGCCCGGCTACTGCCGCCCTGCCGCCTTCACCGTCTCCTCCACCCGCCCCAGTTCGGCCTGCGTCTGCGGCCCGGCATTGCGTGCACGCACGCCCGGCAGCACCCGGTTCGCCGCGGCGATCTCCGTCGGCGTCCATGCACGCGGATCCGTGCGCGACAGGAAATAGAGAACGTTGATCAACCCGCTCGGCGACAGCTTGTCGACCTGGCTCGCATCGAGCAGCTTCAACGCCAGCGAAATGGCCTCGGCCGAATCGTTGAAGTCGCGCTGCAGGCGACCGGTCGCGCGGCGGCGCTCGTCGGCACCGGCGGCATTCACCTGCGACACCAGCCGCACGAGCTCGGCGTTCTCGATGTTGGCGATGGTGGCCACGCCCTGCGCCGCGGCCTTGCGGACCTGTTCATCGGGCGACTGCTGCAGTCCGGCGAGCAGGCCTTCGGCTTCTTCCTTGGAGAGCGCGAGCCGCACCATGGCCAGTGCCGCGTTGCGCTTGGAGCCGTCGGTCGCGCTGAGCTCGGGCACGAGGCCATAGACCCACTTGTAGCGCTCGACCCGCTCCTTGGACTCTTCCACGCTGGTGCTGCGCCGGCGCAGTTCGGCATCGAGCGCGGCGGTCTGCATCTTGAGGTCCGCCTCGCGCTGATCGATCTGCTGCTTGGTCTGGGCGTTCCAGGCCGTGAGCGCGACGGTGACCAGCGACCCCGCAATGCCCACCGCGGTGGTGGCCCGTTCCAGCCACGATTTCTGGGAAGGAAGATCGCTCATGGGGAACCGGACGCGAAGTCCGCCGTGCCGCAGGGAACCTGCCGATGGGCGCGACGGTAAGGCGCGCGCCCGGCACCGACCATCCTCCCGAGGAAGTAGAGCAAGCGGGATATAGGCGTGGGATGGCGACGGTGAAAGACTCGAACCCACAACAACAAAGACAGGGCCCGCGTGCAACGGCGGGCATGTCAGTCGCACGGTGGATTCGAGGTCGATTCGATCAACTTGGGGGACCATGCCATGCAATATCCCGGCCGCGTCATCAAGCAGGGCGAAACCGATGCCCGCATCGTCAAGGAACTCAAGAACCGGTTGAACCGGGTGCTGGTCCTGAAGGGCGGCGAAGCGGTCAAGCTCGATCCCCAGCAGCCGAGCTTCGGTCCGATGATGAAGAGCGCGGTCAAGCTCTTCCAGTCGCGCAGCGTGGACAGCGAAGGCCATGCGCTGAAGATCGATGGCGAGGTCGGCAGCATCACCTGGGCAGCCCTGTTCGGCGACGACCAGGTGCCCGTGGCCACCAGCACCACCGACGATCTGCTGAAGCGCGCACTGGCGGTTGCGTCGGGCGAGGAAGCGCGCCAGGTGCGCGAAGTGCCGCCCGGTTCCAACCGGGGGCCCGACGTGGAGGCCTACCTGCACAGCACCGGGCTCGGCGGTGGCCACTCGTGGTGCGCGGCCTACGTCTACTGGTGCTTCGAGCAGGCGGCCCGGCAGCTCGGTCGCGCCAACCCCCTGTTCAAGACCGCGGGTTGCCTCGCGCACTGGAGCGGCGCGCCATCCAAGGGCGCGCGCCGCATCAACGCATCCGCGGCCAAGGCCGACCCGGCCGTGCTGCAGCCCGGCATGATCTTCATCATGGACCACGGTGGCGGCCTGGGTCATACCGGCCTCATCGAGAGCGTGACGGGCGGGATCATGACGACGCTCGAGGGCAATTCGAATGTGGGCGGATCGCGCGAGGGGATCGGTGTGTTCCGGCTGACCCGCAAGGTCAACAGCGTGAACAAGGGCTTCATCGACTACGCGGGCCTCTGAGGAACGCCGGCCATGAGCAACGCGCAGCATCCCTACCACCCCATCATCTACGTGCGCGGTTTCGCCGCCACGCAGGGCGAGATCGAGGAGACTGTGGCCGACCCCTACATGGGTTTCAACATCGGCTCGACCAAGACGCGCATGGCCTGGACCGGCGATATGCGCCGCTTCTATTTCGAATCGCCGCTGGTCCGGCTGATGGGCGACCACCGCTACGAGGACGTGTTCGTCGACGGCGACGACCTGATGGCCGCCACGCGCGCCGACCAGGCCGTGCCCTACCGCAGCATCGTCATCTACCGCTACTACGACGATGCCTCGAAGGACTTCGGCAACGGCAAGACACCGGCGATCGAGACCTTCGCCCAGGGGCTCGACCAGCTGATCCTGCGCCTGCGCGACCGGGTCTGCGCCAACCCGAACAACGCGATGACGCCGGCCGACTTCAAGGTCTACCTGGTGGCGCATTCGATGGGTGGGCTGGTCTGCCGCGCCTTCCTGCAGAACCCCAAGCTGGGCTCGGCCGCGGCGCGCGCGGCGGTCGACAAGCTCTTCACCTATGCCACGCCGCACAACGGCATCGACATGCGCATCGTGCGCAACGTGCCGGGCTGGCTGTCCTTCGGCGACGTCAACAACTTCAACCGCGAGCGCATGGCCGGCTACATGGCCGTTCCCAAGGGCGACGACGTGTCGCTGGTGACGAACTTCCCGCCCGAGCGCGTGTTCAACCTGGTGGGCACCAACGCGCGCGACTACGCGGTGGCCGGCGGCCTCTCGTCCTGGGCCGCGGGCGATGCCAGCGACGGCCTGGTGCGCATCGAGAACGCCACCACCCACGGGCTGGCGGCCGACGGAACGGACGTCGGATCGCCACGCGCCTTCGTCAATCGCAGCCATTCGGGGCACTACGGCATCGTCAATTCGGAAGAGGGCTACCAGAACCTCACGCGCTTCCTGTTCGGCCAGCTGCGCGCCGACGGCATCCTCGACATCGACGACATCACGCTGCCCGAAGAGGTGCAGGCGGCGCTCGACAAGGGCAAGAGCGTGAAGGCCTCCTACCAGTTCGAGGTGGTGGCCAGCGTGCGAGGCGCCCAGTGGCAGATCACGCGGCGCGAGGCGCGCGAGAACTCGGCCATCTTCCGCGGCTACGACGAGCTGTTTCCGGCCGCGGGCGGAGCGCGCACGCCCGACCGCGGCAAGAGCCCGCACCTGTTCTCGCTGTTCCTGGACCCGAACAAGAGCGTGGTGGCCTCGGGCTCGGTCAGCTTCGCCTTCGATATCAAGGTGCTGGTGCCCGACTACGAGATCGACGGACTGCTGTTCCTCAAGCGCCACTACGAAGGCGGCTTCGTCTATCGCGACCTGATCATCGTCGAGGCCTTTCCGGATCCCGCCGCCAAGTACGGATGGCGCGTCTTCTATGGCGCGCAGGACGTTCATCCGGGCAAGCCCGGCATCGAGGCCACGCTGTACCCGCTGCAGGACGCCGACGGCTATGCCTTCGACATGACGATCATCCAGGACGTGCGGCCCGGCCTCACGGGCACCCTGCGCGTGGAGATGCGCCCCTGGCGTTGAGGCGGGGAAGGCTCACCCGCGCGTCGCCTGGCTCAGGACGGTGCCTGCGCGCGCCGCAGCCAGCCCAGGGTGCCGCCCGCCACGCGCCAGTTCCCGCCCTGCGCATCGAGCGCGAGCCGCGCGCGGCTCTCGCCGAACGGCCCGGGGTTCTGCTGCACGATCTCGATCTCGCGGTCTCCCACGCCCGCCACGATCGCGACATGCCCATAGCGGTTGAGCAACGTCGGCGCGAACACGATCAGGTCGTCGACCCGCGGCTTCTCGGCCTGGCCGTTGCGGTACTGCAGCAGCGCGCGCTTCGTGTTCGGCATGCCCTGCGGCGTGGCCGCATCGTAGAAGTCCCTGGCATGGCCGTAGGCGTCGGGCATGCGGTGGCCGAAGCGCTCGAAGTAGTAGCGCTTCACGAATTCCACGCACTGGTACTGAATGCCGAGGTTGTAGCCGTCGCTCGACAGCGCGCGGCCCTCGGCGTTGTTCACGCCGCCGTTGTAGTAGACCTTCACGCCGTTGAACTCGTCGACCACCGCGCCGACCTCGCGCGCGGGGTTGAGGTTGAAGTAGGTGGCGCCCCAGTAGCCGGCGACGGCCAGCGCGGCGATGCCGGCGAGAGTGGCGAGCAGAAGGGCGGGGCGGCGAAGAAGCATCGAAGGCGAGGGCATCAAGGAGCGGGGCGCGGGGGCAAGCTTAACGGCAGCGGGGCGGGGCTTCGTCCATCGTCCTCAGTCCTGCGCGCGTGCATTGCGCATGCGGATGCACGAGAAGCCCAGCGAAGACGCGACGACCTCGCGCGCGAGCGGCCAGAGCTGCGGCACCACGCGCAGCGCCACCCCGCGTTCGGTCAGCAGCGACAGCGGCTGCGCGAGGCGGTGCACGGCCTCGGGGCGCACCGTCTGGTCCGACACGTGGTAGCCGGCATTGGCATCGATGCAGCGGAACGACCGGGCCGGCAGCGCGTACAGGAACAGCGGCGTCGATTGCGCGCGCGCATGCCAGTCCTGCTCGATCGCCAGCACGTGCCGGCTGCCGCCGTCGCTGAAGAAGTGCGCGAGATCGTGCGGCCTGGTCGCGGGCAGCGCGCGGAACGCGACCCGCGGGCAATCGCGCGGCACGAGGTAGTGCGGCAGGCAGGCGTCGTCCACGGCCCAGACCACGGGCGTGGCCACGGCCGCGTCGCGGTTCGGCGGCAGCCGGGGCTCGAAGACGGCGATGTCAGGTTGTTCGCTGACGTGCCAGAGTTTCAGGGGCGGTGGAGTGACGTTGGCGGGCATGGGCGGCCGCGATCCTCGCACGAAGCCCGAAGCGGGCTGCTGAAAAGCCACGGAAACCGGTGGTCATGACGCAACGGCACTCAGCCCGCCACCCGCTCCTCGTCGCGCAGCAGCACCGCCTTCTGCCGCTCGTACTCGGCCGCGATCTGCGCCAGCCGGCGTGCGCGCGCGGCGTCGCTGGTCCACTGGGCGGCGCGCACGCGCTGCAGCGCCAGGTCGCGCTGCAGCTGCGCCACCGGCAACAGGGTCGCGTGGGGCGCCGCCTCGTAGCCGGCCGGCGCGTTCAGCGCGCGCAGCACGGCGCGCTCCCGGGCGCTGCGCGGCCCGGCGGCGGCGCCATAGCGCAGCAGGAAGCGGCGGACCTCCTGCCGCGTGGCGCGCGGCCAGTCGGCGCGGATGGCGAAGCGCTCGGCGGGCAGGGGCTCCGATTGCCAGACGATCCTGAGCTGCCGGCCCTCGGGCGGAAAGCGGCGGCAGAACAGGCGGTGGTCGTCGAGCGTGCCGGTCGCGATGTCGACATCGCCGTTGGCCAGCGCGAGGCTGCTCGCGAAGGTGGAGCCGACGGTTTCGGTGCGGAAGGCGGTCTCCATGTCGATGCCGCGCGGCAGGAACAGCCGCGCCTGCGGCAGCACGTAGCCCGCGATGGAACGCCGCTCGCCGTAGGCGATGCGCCAGTCCTGGGGCTCGGCCAGCAGCCGGTCGAGCGCATCGGGCGGAGCAGAGCGGCGCACCAGCAGCACCGCGCGGTTGGGGTCTTGCGCCGCGGGGCGCTTCGCTTGGGCGAGAATCCGCATCCGCCCCTCGACCACCGCCTGCAGCGCGGCCTCGGGGGCCAGGAAGCCGGCGTCGACCTCGGCGTGCGCGACGGCCCGTGCCAGCGATTCGAGGCTGGACAGCGTGGCCGTCTCGAGCGCGCAGCCGACGGCGGCGCACAGCGGATGCAGCAGCGGTTCCCACGCGGCGCGCGAGGCCAGGGCCTCGTCGAGCAGCGGCAGGGCAAAGCGCAGCCGGGCGGAAGACACAGGGGAGAAGGCCTCGCTCGAGGCCGCCGAGGCTGGCGCGCGACGCGAGCCCGACAACAGGAGCACGCCGGCGCCGCCGCGCGCGACGCGCAGCAATGCGTCGCGGCGGGTGGCACCCGGGGGTGCATGTGAAAGGGTGAGGAAGGACGGCGCCATGCGGATTCACGACAAACGCCGGCACGGCCCGGACGCGTCGCGGCGCGCCGTGGCGCGACCGCCGTCCGGCCAATGACAGCAGAGCAGGGAGTCTGCGCATCCGCGCCTGCGCGCGCTACTCCCGAACAGGAGGGAACATGGGTCTGGAATCCACGGCGCTGGCCGACGCGGTCCGGCGGCTGTATGCCGAGGTGGCGGCGCCGGGTGCCGGCGGCATCGACCTCAACGTGCTGCGCGAGTGCATCGGCGCCGAGCACGTGGTGATGACGAGCAGGCACGACGGCGACACCGCGTGGCGCGCCTGCACGCAGTTCGGCCAGGTCGAGGAACGCGAGCTCGGCCAGTGGCTCACGATGGCCGACCACGAGTCGCTGGTCCGGCTCACGGCCTCGGGCCTGCCGGTGCGCACCTCCACCTTCCTGAGCCGCCGGGCGATGGCCAGCACCGAGCTCTACCAGGAGGTGCTGCGGCCGCTCAACGGCGGCCTGGCCGCGGTGTCGTACTGGCGCGAGCACGACGGCTGGCGTGGCCTCAGCTACTGCCGCTCGCTCGAGTCGGGCCACGATTTCCGCGAGGACGAGCTGGCCTCGATCCAGGCGCTGGTGCCGCACCTGCGGACCATCGAGCAGCTGCATGCGCAACTGCGGCAGCGCACGCGCGCCAGCGTCGATGCGGCGCACGACATGCTGAACCTGGCGCCGCAGGCGGTGCTGCTGCTCGATGCCGCGGGCCGCGTGGTGTTCCTCAACCGCAGCGCGAGCGCGCTGCTGGCGCAGCCCGGTTGCGGCTTGCGCGCCGACCGCGAAGGCCTGCGCGCGCGCGACGGCGCGGAAGACCGCCGGCTGCAGCAGGCGGTGCGGCTCGCGGCCGAGCTCGCGCCC
>Ga0209902_100638_pt1 | contig 31473 bp, 29 predicted proteins | sample FECB27metaG_FD_188304 | JGI IMG/M metagenome (GOLD analysis project Ga0209902, IMG submission 188304) | Cyanobacterial communities from the Joint Genome Institute, California, USA - FECB-27 (SPAdes) (version 2) | ecosystem: Environmental > Aquatic > Thermal springs > Hot (42-90C) > Microbial mats...
CGGCGCAATGCCCGATTGCAGCGGAACAATCCCGCCGGCAGGCCCAGCCCGCGTGCGTGACCCAACCCGCAGCCGCCCCACACAACCTGCACCTCGCCCCCAAACCCCGCCGAAGGCAGCGCGCTTGACACGGTTCTGATCTGAGCGGCCACAAGCGTCTCCGGACGTCTTTCCGCACAACTCGGGCTGTTCAAGCATGGTCGGTCGAGTCGACCGAAGCCGCTGAAGATTGTTGGGGAAAGCTTTCCCCTGCAGCCGAGCCTGAGGTCTCGGCCGGCCGCTTCTGCGCGACATCCCGCTCGGCTTATGGACGCGTCGCGATCTGGCCAAGACTCGCTGCGAGCTCGTCCTTGCGGAACGGTTTTGTCAGGCGCGGCAAATCCGAGTCGATTCCCTCATGCTCAGCATAACCGGAGACCAGAAGGACCGGCAGGGTCGGACGAGACGATCGGATCGCCCGGGCGAGGTCGGTGCCCGTCATGCCGGGCATGAGATGGTCGGTGACGATGAGGTCGAAGCGCCCGCCGCGGTCGACCAGGCTCATGGCTTCTTCGGCCGACCCTGCCTCTACGACGGTGTAGCCGAGGTCGCTCAGCATGTCGGCCGTGCTCATCCGTACCAGCTCCTCGTCGTCCACCACCAGCGCGACGCCCCGTGAAGCTGCGCCGAGCGTAGGCTGGTCCGCCGTTCGCGTTGGCTCTACCGGCGTGGCGCTCACCGGCAGCCAGAGCTCGACATTGGTGCCGTACCCTTGCCGGCTCTGGATCGTAAGGGCGCCCCCGAGTTGAGACGTCAGCCCATGCACCATGGACAGGCCGAGCCCCGTGCCCCTGCCGATGCCCTTGGTGGAGAAGAACGGCTCCACCGCCCGCGCAAGTGTTGCTTCATCCATGCCTGAGCCGGTGTCGGCGACCGACACCCGAACGTACGCGCCCGGCCGGATCTTCGTCCGGTGTCCGGCCCGGACCGTCTCGGCCGTGGCCGAGATCCGCAGCGTTCCGCCGTCGGGCATGGCATCGCGCGCGTTCACGGCCAAGTTCAGAAGCGCCATCTCGAGCTGGTTCGGGTCGGCTTTGGCCGGTGGCAGTTCGTCGGCCGCTTCCACCATGACCTTGATCTGCGGCCCTGTCGTGCTCTCGATCAGGTCGCCCATGCCCGTGACGAGCTGCGCGATGTCGACAGGAATGGGCTGGAGCGGCTGGCGGCGGGCGAAGGCAAGGAGCCGCTGGACCAGCGTCTTCGCGCGCTCCGCCGACTGCATCGCGCCGGCGATCATTCGCTGCTCGCGCTCGCCACCCAGGCCTTTCCGCTGAAGCATGTCGAGCGAGCCGACGATCGGGGTGAGCAGATTGTTGAAGTCGTGCGCGACGCCGCCCGTCAGCTGGCCCATCGCCTCCATCTTCTGGCTTTGCCTCAGTGCCTCCTGCGCGGCCGACAGCTCAGCCTCCCGCTCCTTGTCCGCCGTCACGTCCCGACCGATTGCCACCACCAACTCGCCCTGGGGCACAGCCGTCCAAGAGATCCAGCGATACCCTCCGTCGGCGTGCTGGTAACGATCCTCGTACCCCGCCAGTGTGACGCCCGAGGCCAGTTCGCTGAAGCCGTGCTTACCGCGCTCCACATCGTCGGGATGCTTGAACTCGGCGTGGCAGCGCCCCTCGGCTTCGCTCGCCGGGAAGCCGAGGATCCGCTCCCAGGCCGGGCTCGCCTGCCGGAGCACGCCGTCCACGCTCCACACCGAGATGATGTCCTGACTGAAGTCCCAGATCTGGTCACGCTCGCGGGTGCGCTCCTCGACCTCCGCCGCAAGCGTCTGCGCGGCGTCACGAAGGCGCTCCCGCTCGCGCCTCTCCGCTGTCACGTCGAGATTGACCCCCGTCAGGCGGACCGGCCTGCCCTCCAGCCCACCAACCGCGACGGCCTGTGAGCGTATCCATCGGACCTCGCCGGTCGCGGTGGTTCGCCGGAAGTCGAAGCTGAAGCTGCCGCCCTCCCGTGCCGTCGCCTGCACCAGTGGCTCTGCTTCAGCCCGGTCATCCGGGTCGAGCGACGCCGCCCAGACCGCGTAAAGCTGGTCGGACGGTGTGTTCCGGTCGACGCCGAGCAGGTCGTACATCTCGGGCGACCAGGTGATCCCGTTCGTGACGAGGTCCCAATCCCATACGCCCACGCCGGCCGCCTGTTTGGCCAGTTGGAGGCGCTGCTCGCTGCGGCGCAGCTCAGCCTCCGCTTTCCGCCCTTCGCTGATGTCCTGGACCGAGACCACGACACGGCCTGGCTCGCCCGGCAGCGGCGCTGACGAGATGCGAACGGGAAAGCGCGTGCCGTCCCGGCGGCGATACTCCTTCTCGTAGGGCTCCCAGCAGCCGCGCTCACGCGCCTGCCGGATCGCCGCCTCGTCGAGCTCGAGATATTCGGGCAGAGTGAAGTCCCGCCAGTCCCAGCGGCCTTCTTCGAAGTCGGCGCGGCTGTGGCCTGTCATCTTGAGGAAGTGGTCGTTGATGGCGAGTGTCTCGCCCGAGCCGGCATCGAAGATGGTGAGGCCCATCAGCTCGGAGTCGAACACGCCCCGGAACCGGCCTTCGCTCGCCCGCAGGTCTTCTTCAGCCTTTCTCGCCGCACTGACGTCCTGGATCAACGCATAAGCACCTTCCACGCGACCGCCGCTGTCGACGCGAGGCACATACTCCACATGGACATGGCGGCCCGGGCGTTCCGTGTAAGGCAGGTACTGCTCGAACGTGACGCTCTCGCCTGCAAAGACGCGGTCAAGGTACGGCCGGACGCGCTCGAAGGCCTCTGCGCCGATCACATCGGCTGCGTGTTGGCCGAGCAGCTGAGACCGCGGACGGCCGAACCAGGTCTCGTAGGCCTTGTTGACGAAGCGATAGAGGCGATCGGCATCGAGGTAAGAGATCAGGACCGGCAGCGCGTCGGCAAGCTGCTGCAATTCCCGCTCGCTGGCGCGCAACGCCGCTTCCGCGCGAGCCCGCTCGACCGCGTCCCAGGTCCGCTCCGCCACCTCTTCGGCGAGCGACACCTCTTCGTCCGTCCAAACACGCGGTTGCGGCTCATGGAGGTAGAGGAACGCGGCGAAGCGCCCTCCCTTGATCAGCGGCACGGCGACGATGGCGCGCAGATCGATGCTGGCCCAGGCGGCAGCCACCCCCAAGCCCTGCGCCCTGAGATCGGTCGCGCTGTCGTCCACGCGAAGCGTGCGCCCGGCCCGGAGCTCGGCCGCGATCGGCGCCCCGAAGCCGTCGAGCAGGCGGGCTTCACCCGCAAGGCTCGGCACGCGCTCGGCCCAGTCGCGCTCAACCCGGATCACCTCGCCGTGCGCGTCCAGCTCGCCATAGCCTGCCCGGGAAACGCCCAGATGCCGCCCCAGCATCTCGGCTGCCGTGAGCGTCACCTCGGCCGGATCCGTCAGCCCCCGCAGGCGATCGCCGAGCGCGAGCAGGAAGCTTTGCCGAACCTCGCTGGCGCGTAGCCGCTCCTCGGCCTCCTTGCGATCTGTCACATCGCGCCAGAACACGGCCAAGTTGCCGTCGGGCGTCGGAAAGGCCCGCATGTCGAGCCAGAGTGCGCGACCGCCCGCGAAGGCATAGCAGTGCTCGAGCGACACCGGCACACGCTCCGCCGTCGCGCGCTTGTAGAGGCGACCGAGTTCCGAATCCTCGCTGCCGGGGTAAACCTCCCAATGCGAGCGCCCGACGATCAGCTCGCGCGGGCGGCCGTCCATTCGGAGCGCCTCGACATTGTACTCAAGGATCGTGAAGTCGGGGGCGAGCAGGCCGAAGCCCTCATCCATGCCGTCGAGCACGCCGCGCAGCCGAGCCTCCCGCTCACGCAGCGCCACGTCGGCGTGCACCTTGGAGGTCACCTCGACCAGCGGGTGGAAGACGCCCTCGATCGTTCCGGCCTCGCCGCGCACCGGCTGAAAGCTGCCTGTGAAGAACCGTTCGGTGATGCCCCCGCATGGTGTGCGCAGCAGCACCGCGTGCTGCTCGGCCTCGACCGTCTCACCCGCAAACACCCGGTCGAGTACGGGGCCGAGAAAGCCCTCGTATGCTTCGCCCCAGTTCTCGGCGGCGGCCCTGCCGAGCGCCGCCGGGTGCCGCCCGGCCGCGATGGCGATGTAGGCGTCGTTGTAGAGTTGGATCCGCTCAGGTCCCCAGAGGATCGACACCGGGCTCGGCGAGGCGAGCATGATGTTGACCGTGGTCTTGAGGCTCTGCGGCCAGGCCCTCATCGGACCGAGCGGGGTCGCGGACCAATCGCGAGCGCGGATGAGCGCGCCCATCTCGCCGCCGTCGGCGAGGAAGGCATGAGCGGAATCAGGAGCCGGAACAGAGGCCACGAACAATCCTTTCCGCGGGCGACTCCCGAGCGGATGATGATGATGGATCATCTCTACATCCAGCGCCTTCCTGAGGGAACAGGATCAGGCGTGGTGATCAAGTGGGCGCACGAGCTCCCGACGTCACTCTCCGCCTGCAGACCTCAACGCCATCGAAGAAAAGGTCCTTGATTTGGGCTATTTAGCTGGCGACGCGCGACTGCTGCGCAATCATGATCCTGCACCCATGCAATCGAGACAGCATGGTGTCGGCATGTTTCCAACCATATCTCTGCCGCAACCTGGGGCGGTGAAACCTGTGAAAGAACACCATCATGGTGCAGATCGGCTTCCATCATCTTACCGCAGTGACCAGCCACGCGCAGCACAGCCCCGCCAGGACATTCGATTCTGGATGCCCACGCCCGGAGCGGGCCCGCCGAGACATCTTGCTGTGCCTCCGTCGGCCGCGTCTGACTTGGCGCACCGCGACCGTCGCCGCCCTCCTGTCGATCTGCACCGCCACCGGGCGGCCGATCCAAGCGGGCGAGTTCAACGCGCTCGCAGTTTACAAGGAGGCAAGTCCCCTGAACGACCAGTAGCAGGCCTGCGCGGCGTCGTTCGTGCGGGAGGGCCGCCGTTCCGGTCAACCGGCGGAGGGCCTGGCCCATCAAGCCCTCCGGCACTGCCGTGAGGACGAGAACCGATTGAGCCGGTTTCTCTTCACCATGATCGGGAGGGAAGGGGCCGAGAACGTGGTGGCGTTGCTGCGGGAGAAGTATCGTTCCGGGCTGGCCGCCGCCGTCAACGAACTCCGGACGTCCGACTGACCCTGCGCTGTTGCCATCAGTCGGCCTGGAGTCGGACAGCGGCACGGGTGCGGCATGCGGAGCGCTGTGCCACCCAGGGCAGTCCAGCACCCTGGAAAGGGTCGTCACGGCTCGTGGTGAGAGCAAGCAGCATCCGGCTCATCACCGCCATGCGACGAAGACGCGTGTTGCGCACGGTCTCGTCCTGCGGCCTCGGGACGGCAACTCAACAGCTGTCGCTGGTGTCTGGTCATCGGGCCTGATCCGGTTGTCCGTCCTCGCGGCGATCACAGCCGACGCGATCATCATAGGCGGCGGGTTGTTGAAGGACCGCTGGCGGTCGGCCTGGCGGGGCAGCTCCCGGACCTTGAGCCCTGCGCATGCGCCCTTCGCGTCCCGTTCAGCGCGCCTCTACAGCCGTGCGCGCCCAGCGTGGCCGCCGCGGTGCTGGCGCAGGGCTTCGCGTTTGACAGGACACGCGTCATTTTCCCGTTTCTGCGGCAAAATGCGCCCGTTCGCGCACCTGCCGTCGACCCGGCGTCCGGACCCGGCTAAGGTGGGCGCATGGTGGCTTCGGGTCACAGGGGCAAGTCAACGCTCTCCGCCTAGCCCCCTGACTGAGCCCTCCGCAAGCAGCCTTCGCCCTGCAACGCCGCCGCTCCGCGGGTGGCGGCGCGCGGCCGAAACCGAAGCCGCCGAGACCGTGCACCATAGGAGACGATGATGCATGCCATATCTCATGACCAGTTCACCGCAGCTCTCGACTCTATTGATCCTTCCTTGGGGGCGATCCTGATCGCGGAGGCCGCTCATCGCACCCTGAACGAGCTTGCCGGCGCTATCGCGGCGCTGGCGCATGCCAAGCGACGCTGCCCTGACCGGACGGCCATTTCCATCCTCGACGAGACCAGCGCCCGGCTGCATGCCTACGCCGACCTTCAGCGGCTGCTCTCGCCGCCGGGCTTGGCACAAGGGCGCGCGGGTGATGATCTGCGCCTCCTGTGCACCGCGCTGTCGGCGGCGCGCCTCAAGCCGGCAGGGATTGATCTTCGTCTCACGTATGAACCCATCGTTCTCACCCTCCGGCAGACATGGCTCCTGAACCTCGTCGTGTCCGAACTCGTGACGAACGCGGCGCGCCATGCCTTCGATGACGATGGGGGATGCATCACGGTCCACGTCACTGCGAACTGGGGAGAGGTAATGTGCAGCGTGAGCGACGATGGTTGCGGTGCGGGCGAGCGCGTCCCAGGCACCGGCAGCCGCATCCTCGACGTGCTGTTGACGTGCCTGAACGGAGCATGGGATCTGCGCTCCACCGCGTCCGGCACCAGCGCCGTCGTCAGATTCCCCCTTTGCCCCCAAACTGCGGAAGCTTCCGCGTCCCCATAGCGGGCAGGACTGCATCCGCAGCCTGCACCACCATCGGCCCACGTGCGCGCGCCCAGCACGCGAAGGGTTACCTTGGTGGACGGCTGGCGCACCGCGCCGGCGCTGCAATACCTTCTAACGCAAATCCGCGAACTCCCGGCAGCAGCGCGAAGAACCGCAAAAAAGCGAGCGTTTAGCAAAATACAGCGGGTGTGGCCGGCCGCATAATCTCCGGGATGAAGCTGCTACTAGGGGAGGGCGCGATGAGTGCACCCCGCCAAGAGCGAATCCTCCTTGTCGACACCAATTCCCGATTCCGGGAGAGTCTCGCCCAGGCCCTGAGCAGAGCCGGGTACGAGGCCGTGGAGGCCAGCACCGGCGAGCAGGCCTTTCTCATTCTCAGGAACTGGCACAATCCGGTCGACTGGCTCTACAGCCGCACCGTTCTGCCGGTCCTGATCGACGGCTGGATCCTCGCCGATGAATACCATGACAGCCACCCGCGCCGCGCGGTCGTGCTCGCCGCCCCGCGCTGGAGACCCTCCGAACGTGGTGACGTCATCTTGGCGGACCCCTCATCGGCCGCCGCACTTGAGGCCATCATAGCCGTGATTGAGGCGGCGAAGATGCCTAAAGCCCTTGCCCTCGCGGCGGCTGGTGCGGGGCGGCGCGCCGCCTGACCAGCACCGCGGCCCGTGGCCAGGCGCAACCCGGTCAAGGAATCCGCCTCACCTCGTGGAGAGATCGAGATGTCAACCCAACGCTGGAGTTCCGTCACGCGGGCTGGCAGCCTTGCGGGCGCGTTCGGCAGCGCACGCACTCGCTGTGGTTCTTCCCGCGCGGCCGGCCTGGAGGCCTATGCCGTGGCACCGCGCCGATGGTGCGGCTTGCGGTGCGGCCCGAGCGGACTGGGACCTGGGCGCCGGACCGCGTGGTGGTGGACGGGACTGGTGCTGGCTGGCTTGACACCGGGCGTCGCCGCTGAGTCGCTGCAGAACCAACCGTTTCCCCTACCTGGCCCCGCGCTGAAGGCCCAAGGCAGGGTTGATCCAACCATCGCTTGGCTGGAGTTCTGCCGCCACCGCCCAGAAGAATGCGGGAGCGACGTGGCGGAGCCCTTCCTCCTCACGCTTGACGCAGGCAGTTGGCGGTTGATCACAACCGTGAACACAGCGGTCAACGCGGCGGTCACGCCACTCGCGGATACCATTCATTGGGGAACGCTCGACCGCTGGGACTACCCGGACGACGGCTTCGGCGACTGCGAGGATTTCCAGCTCCTGAAGCGCCGGTTGCTGACCCGGGCAGGATTGCCGCGGCGGGCCCTGCGCATGGCGGTCGTGCTCGACGAGCGCGGGGAGGGCCATGCAGTGCTGATGGCCCGCACGGACCGTGGCGACCTCATACTCGACAACAAAACGAACACCGTCCTGCCGTGGCGACAAACAGGATACGTCTTCCTCAAACGGGAGGGCGATCGCGGCCATGCCTGGGTGTCCCTAATCGAGGAGGAGGGTGGGAGCGCGGACCAGGACCGGGTGCCGTCCGGGAGTGAAGCCCCGCAAGCCGGGCGCGGCCTGCCGGTCCACCGTTCCAGCGAGACAGCACCTTGAAGCGGAGCCGGAAAGGGTAAGGGGTAAGCCGTGATGCGGTCCCGGAGGACAGCCGCTGCCGACGCTTCGCCGCGGGAGAGCGATGAATTATCCAGCCCTGCATTCAACCGCTCATCCGACCCGTCGACAGACAGCTCGCGGGCTGGCGCCGCAGCCGGCCGGGCTCATGACCGACGTGCGGTGGAGCGCCACGGACCCACAGGATCACCTCGGCGACCAAGGGTCGACCTAACGATTGAGGAATGTTCTGGCGCAGCATGCGTGGGCGCGACATGCCTCTGTTTGGCGGCTCTGATTGCCAACCGCGACACCGATCCCGATAAGAATGGGCAAGACACGGCAGCCTCGAAGAAGATTCCAGCGGCAGGACGTGTTAGGAACGCTTTCTCTTGTGCGGCTGCGGCGCCCGAGAGCTTTGAGGTGTCCAGCATGTCTGAAGCAACCCTCCAGGTCCCGGCCGCGTCGGCAATCCGGCGCTCCGCCGGGAGCCGCGCGATGTCCGCCCGAAGTGCCCGCCAATCGGACACGAGCACCATACCCGAGGCGACATGATTGCCCCCGGACTGGCGTCGTCAGCTGTTGCCGCCGGTCTTTCCCGGGTGATCGCCGATGCCTACGTCCTGCGGTTCAAGACCGAAGTGATGATATGGCAGGAGATCGGCGACCTTGGCTACATTGCGCTGCTGAGGCCGCTCCATGCCTATTTGGACGAGCTGATCCTGCTGGCCGCCACCCGCATCCGCGTTCTGGGCGGATCGCCACCGGTGACGCTTGGCCGGATTGAGCGGCTGGCGTCGGTGAGTGGCCAGACCGGCCAGCCGGACCTCGCCGGCTTGGCCGCCGCCTACTCTCAGACCGCGCGGGACCTGTCCAGCCTCGCGGCCATCGCGCGGGTGTCCGAGGACGAGGTCACAGCGCTCATCTTGTACGGTCAGGCCGGCCGCCTGGAGGAGGCCGCGTTCCACATTGACCAGAGTGCAGGCAGCTGACAGGTGCCTCGCTCTGCGGCCGGTCCTGCCGGCACACGGCGGTAAATCGCGGAAAGCCACAGCACTCACCGGATAGAACACGCGTTGGCCGACGGTTACCCTGAAGGTTCACGCGGAGGTCCCGGGGTGAAGTCCAGACCAGGCAAACAGCAGAGGCCGCGGAGCAACGGGCTGGCCGGCACGGACCTGCCAGACCTGTTTGCATCCGAGGCCTCCGACCGGATGCTCAACGAGCTCGCCGGAGCGGCCAAGACCCTTCGCAGGGCACGCCGCCCGTATGGCGACCCGGGCGCCCTGTCGGTGCTCGCCCATGTCTGCGAAGGGCTTCAGGCCCATGCCGAACTGCACCAGCTCCTGTCACCGCCTGGGCTGCTCCGCCCGGCCGACCTACCGTGCGACCCGGAGGAACTGTGCGAGGCGCTGTTCCGGGCTGTGCTGGCGCCGGCTGGAATCAGGCTCCGCCTCACCCTTGAGGCGGTGCCGCTCACGATCGCGCAGGCCTGGATGCTGAACCTGGTGGTTTCGGAGCTCGTCACCTGCGCGGCCCGTCACGCATTCGATGACAGCGGCGGGACCATGCACGTCCAGATCACCGCGGCTGAGGGGTTTGCGATCTGCCGCGTCGACGACGACGGGCGGGCGGTGTCCGGAACCATGCCCGAGGCGCAACCTCTGTTGGCTGCCGTCCTGAACGAACTCCACGGCGAGTGGCTGCTCCGCACGACGTCGGAAGGGGCCAGCGCAATCGTCACCTTCCCCCTCTTACCGCTGCTTTTGGTAGGCTCCGGCGAGGAGTGAGCGTCCGGCAACGGATGGAGGCAGCACACCTGGCAGGATATGGTCGCTCAGGCCAAGGCGCATCCATGGTCGCCGGTGTGGCGGCCGTCTGATCGCCCGGACGAGTAGGCACGCGGGCCAACCCGCCGCACAGCCTTCATCACGATGCGCTGCTGGGTTGCCATGAACCGCCTTCGCACCGGCGCCGGGGCGCGTCTCCGTCCCCAGAGGCGCGTGCCCGTAGGGCGAAACAGTCTCAATGAAGCATGCTGCGGTTTGCACCCGGGCGATGGCCCGGCGCCTCCTCGACGCTGATCACGCACAGGACCCGGCCGGAATTGTCGGCGATGCTGATCTGCCATTCGGCCCAGTCATCCCAGAGCCGCTCCTCTTCCGCCTGCAGTTCCTGAAGAGCCTGGAAGGCGTCGAGCTGGGCTGCCGTGAGGTCCGCCGCTTCCGCGCCGGTTCGGTCGGGGAAGTGGTCATTGCCTCTGGAAACGTGGAAATAAAACCTCATCTCGAACCCTCCGGAAGCGCAGCGGATGGGCCGCTGCCGCCTTCAGGGACTGGTCGAGCCGCCTTTCCCGCCGCTAGAAAGGGACGGCACTCCATCGACAGGCTGTCATCCGGGCGCCTGTCCCGCAGCGCTTGCGGTCCTGATCGCCCGCTTCATCTTTGCGGCTCATGAGCGCGGCGCCACCGGAGGGACCACGCCGCGGCTTGGCTCATGGCGTTCCGGCGCCCCTAATGTGCTCGAGCGCGTCCTCCCGCGCTTTCGGGTTCTTGCTGGAATTTTGCCATCTGTGCGCCAAGCGTGCGCCACGGCGCGGCGATCTTGGGTGATAGAGCTCTGTCGAGGCGCTTCCTGGGAGTTCACGAGAACCCACCGCGACGGCCCGCGTCATATGGATCTGGCTGCTTGGGATCCATGCGGAAGCGCTTGGGCGCGCGGCAGACGGCGGTCACCTTCAGCGCGAACGGGCCCCGAGGCTCTTGGCCAACCCAGTCCAAGCTGTGGCGAGCAGCGGCTCACCGTGCTGGTGCCCTCGTGTGGTGAGGCCAAGGGTGATGGAGCAGCGGTCCGCCGGTTTGGACTTCTGGTCATCCGGTCCTCCTCGCAGGCTGCGATCAGCTTCGTCGCGCCGCGCCAGCATGTCAGGATCGTCGCGCTCAATGGCGATGACGTTGTTCCGAATGGGAGCGCCAAATTATCTCCACTGCTTGGCGTAGCGGGACATGACGCGACCGGCGGCTGGGCTTAGGCCCTTCGTCGCCACCGACGGCCGCTTGGGCGCACGAACGACGAAATCGCAGCACAAACGCCAAAGCATCACAGCCTGCCCTCGGCCACGATGCATTCCTCAGAGCCCCCGACCATCTGGGACGCGGCCTGGGGAGGAGCTTTAATGACGTATCAGAGGATGCTGTCGCCGGCGGATTGCGGACTTGCGCTGATCGACTTTCTGCCGGCGATGTTCCAGGGGGTGCAGAGCCACGACCGCAAGATGATTGTCGACAACGCGCAGGTGCTGGCCGGGCTGTGGACTGGGGCGTGCGTGAACTTTCCCGCACTTGACATGCTCAGCACCGGCTACAAGGTTTTCGTGGTAGCCGACGCCTGCTGCGACACCAGCCCGTGAAGGACGTCACGTTCAAGGTCTATATGGGGGATCGCACGGCATCACCGAAACCCACAAGAATCAACTCAACGAGGACCTCCTGGCCTTCGTGAGAGCCTGAGTTTGCCCGACCGGTCATCGGTGCGCTGGTCGGTGCCCCACACGGAACACAGCATCGAACGAAACTTAAAGCCGCGAGGACAACCTATGCCCAAAGCCACCCCCACCCCCGGCTCGACGCTCGTCAGCCCCACCGATCACGCCCTGATCCTGATCGACTTCCAGTCGCAGATGTCGTTCGCAACCAAGTCCATCGACGCGGTGAACCTGCGCAACAATGCGGCCCTGATCTCCGAGGCCGCAGCGGGCTTCAAGGTGCCGACGATCCTCACCACAGTTGCGGAGAAGAGCTTCTCCGGCCCTATGTTCTCCGAGATCACCGATGCCTTCCCGGGCCAGACGCTCCTCGACCGCACCTCCATGAACACCTGGGAGGATGCTGCCGTCATCGATGAGGTGAACCGGATCGGGAAGAACCGTCTGGTCTTCGCCGGCCTGTGGACATCGGTGTGCATCGTCGGCCCGACGCTCTCGGCCCTGGACCAGGGCTTCGAGGTCTACATCATCACCGATGCCTGCGGCGACGTCTCGACCGAAGCGCACGAGCGTGCCGTGGAACGCATGATCCAGGCCGGCGCCCGGCCGATGACCTCGCTACAATACCTGCTGGAGCTGCAGCGCGACTGGGCCCGCACCGAGACCTACGACATGACCACGGGCATCGCGAAGAAGTTCGGCGGTTCCTACGGCCTCGGCATCATCTACGCCAAGACCATGTTCGGCGCGAGCGAAGGCGCTCACGGATCCGCCCCGGCCGTTGCGGCCGAATAAGTCATTGAAGGCAGGTGTCCCGCCCCCTGCCGAAGGGGCGTCGCGTCGTCACTGATGCGTCGCCCTCCTCATACACCTGCCAGAGAGGCATCGTTGAAAGTCTACCTTCTGTCGCTCGGGGCCGGCCTGCTGGTCGGCATCATCTACAGCCTAATCAACGTGCGCTCGCCGGCGCCGCCGGTGGTCGCCCTGGTGGGGCTGCTCGGCATCCTGGTCGGCGAGCAGATTCCGCCCCTCATCAAGAGTTTCTGGCAGAAGGCGCCAGCGACGCAGTCCTGGTCGAATCAAGTGCGTCCGCACGTCTTTGGCCACATGCCACAAGGGGCCAGATCCTCGCAACAGACCCCCGATGCCCAAAGGAAGACGTCATGACCACGCGCCGCACGTTTCTCGGCGCCGCAGCGGGCTTTGTCCTTCACGGATCACACGCGTCCGCCGACGCTTCAGACCCAACCCAGTCCCCGATGGGAGCCACGTCCATGCAAGCCGACCTGCTCCTGTTCAACGGGAGGATCACGACCCTCGACCGCCAGCAGCCGGAAGCCTCGGCGCTGCTCATCCGGGACGGACGCTTCGCAGCCGTCGGCGACGAGCAGGAGGTGATGCCTCTCGCCGGGCCGGCCACGCAGCGGATCGACCTCAAGAGCCGGCGCGTCATCCCGGGGCTGATCGACAGCCATATGCACATCATCCGCGGCGGCCTCAACTACAACATGGAGCTGCGCTGGGACGGCGTGCGTTCCCTGGCCGATGCCATGCGGATGCTCAAAGAACAGGTCGACCGCACACCGGCGCCGCAATGGGTGCGCGTGGTCGGCGGCTTCACCGAACATCAGTTCGCCGAGAAGCGCCTGCCGACGCTTGACGAGATCAACGCCGTCTCGCCCGACACCCCCGTCTTCATCCTGCATCTTTATGACCGCGCCCTGCTCAACGGCGCTGCCCTGCGCGCGGTTGGCTACACGAAGGACACGCCGAACCCGCCCGGCGGCGAGATTCAGCGCGATGCAAACGGCAATCCCACCGGCCTGCTGATCGCCAGGCCCAACGCCACCATCCTGTATGCCACCCTCGCCAAGGGGCCGAAGCTCCCGCCAGAGTACCAGAAGAACTCCTCGCGCCACTTCATGCGCGAGGTCAACCGGCTTGGAGTGACCGGCGTGATCGATGCCGGCGGCGGCTTCCAGAACTATCCAGACGACTACCAAATCATCGAAGAGCTGCACCGCGAAGGCCAGCTCACGGTGCGTCTCGCCTATAATCTCTTCACCCAAAAGCCGAAGGAAGAGCTCAAGGATTTCGACAGCTGGGCCAAGCAGGTCAAGCCAGGTCAGGGCGACGATCTCTACCGCCACAATGGCGCCGGCGAGATGCTGGTCTACTCGGCCGCGGATTTCGAGGACTTCAAGGTCGAGCGGCCCGAGATGTCGCCGAACATGGAAGGCGACTTGGAGCCCGTCGTCCGCCTTCTGGTCGAGAACCGCTGGCCGTGGCGGCTGCACGCCACCTACAACGAGACCATCACCCGGGCTCTCGACGTGTTCGAGAAGGTGAACCGCGACATCCCCTTCGATGGCCTGCACTGGTTCTTCGATCATGCGGAGACCATCGACGACCGCAACATCGACCGCATCGCAGCCCTTGGGGGCGGCATCGCTGTCCAGCACCGCATGGCGTTCCAGGGCGAGGACTTCGTCGAGCGCTACGGCACCAAGGCGGCCGAACGCACACCACCCATCAAGCGCATGCTGGAGGCTGGCGTGCCGGTGGGCGCGGGCACCGATGCGACCCGCGTGGCTTCCTACAATCCATGGGTGTCTCTGTCGTGGCTCGTCACTGGTAAGACCCTGGGAGGCCTCACCCTCTACCCGGCCGCGAACCGGCTCGACCGCGAGACGGCCCTGCGGCTGTGGACCGAGGCCAACACCTGGTTCTCCAACGAGGCCGGAAAGAAAGGTCAGATCGTGGAAGGGCAACTGGCCGATCTGGCGGTGCTCTCCGACGACTACTTCTCCGTGCCGGAGGAGGCAATCCAGGACATCACGTCGGTTCTGACGTTGCTCGGTGGCAAGCCCGTGCATGGGGACGCCGAGTTCAAGGATCTCGCGCCTTCGCTGCCCCCACCCATGCCGGACTGGTCGCCCGTGCGGAGCTATGGCGGCTACCAGCAGCGGGCCGGCACTGACGAGGCCCGCAAATACGCCTTCGCGGCGGCAGCCTGCGCCTGCGCCAGCTCCTGCGGCGTGCATGGCCATGCGCATGCCAGCGCGTGGGGCGCCAACACGCCCACCTCCGATGCTCGCTCGTTCTGGGGCGTGCTCGGCTGCTCCTGCTGGGCGTTCTGAGGGAGACCAATGTGTCTGAAGCATCAGCCGTTCCCCGCCCAGCCTCCAGGTCAGCCGGTCGCGACACCGCACCAGCCTTGATCCGCGCGATCCTCGCCTGGGGCGGGCTCGGGTGGCTTGCGCGCTTCGCCCTGGCGTCGCCGTTCCTGATCAGCGGCGTCACCAAACTGTGGAACTTCGCCGGCGCGGTCGCCGAGGTCGAAGGGCTGGGGCTGCGCCCGCCACTGTTCCTGGCCTTGCTCCTGATCGCGACCCAGCTCGGTGGCGCGGCGCTGTTCGTGACGCGCTCGTATTGCTGGTTGGGCGCCGGACTGCTGGCCGGGTTCACCGCGGTGGCGACGCTCGTCGCCCACCCGTTCTGGTCCTTTGCCGGCCCTGAGGCCGGACGCCAGATGGCCACCTTCTTCGAACACCTCGCGATCATTGGCGGGTTCGCCGCGGCCGCGGCTCTGGTCCACAAGAGTCCTCCATCCCGATGACCGCGAGCACCACCGAGCCACGCACGACCGGGGAACAGCCTGGAGGGGCCTTCGCTCCACTGCGTCACCGCCTGTTCGCTGTGATCTGGGTGGCGACCGTGCTGGGCAACACCGGCACCTTCATGCGCGATGTTGCCTCGACTTGGCTCGTGACGGAGTTGTCCGCGTCGCCGGCGTCCGTCGCCCTGATTCAGGCGGCGGGCACCCTGCCGATCTTCCTCCTCGCAATTCCCGCTGGAGTTCTCTCCGACATCCTCGACCGCCGCCGCTATTTGATCGTGGTCCAAATAGGGCTCGGGCTGGTCAGCGCGCTGCTCGCCCTTCTTGCCTGGACCGGAGAGGTAGCCGTGGTCAACCTCGTCACCCTCACCTTTCTCGGCGGCATCGGCACGGCGCTCGCCATGCCCGCCTGGCAGTCCATCGTTCCGGAGCTCGTCCCACGGGCAGACCTCAAAGGCGCCGTCGCCCTCAACTCGCTTGGCCTCAACATCGCCCGCGCCATCGGCCCCGCCCTAGGGGGCGCCGCCCTGGCGGCTCTCGGCGCCACCGCCACCTATGGCATGGATGTCGTGAGCTACGCGGCCGTCATCGCCGCTCTACTGTATTGGCGCCGCGAGGCTGGTACGGACGATGGGCTGCGCGAGCATTTTGGCGGGGCGTTGCGGGCAGGCCTGCGCTACGCGAGAGCCACCGGCGAACTTCATCGCATCCTCTGGCGGGCCGCCGTGTTCTTCGCGTTCGCCAGCGCCGTCTGGGCGCTCCTTCCCATCGTGGCACGCCAGGAGCTCGGCGGCGGACCCGGCTTCTACGGCCTCCTGCTCGGCAGCGTCGGCGTGGGCGCCATCGTCGGTGCCGTGCTCCTGCCTCACCTGAGGGCGCGCCTCGGACAGGACGTCCTGGTGCTGGCCGGCTCCCTCGGCACGGCTGCCGTGGCCGCGCTGCTCGCGCTCACGGACGCGGCGGTGATCGGGTTGGCCGCCACCTTCGTGCTTGGCTTCGCCTGGATCGCGATCCTCACCACCCTGAACGCCACCATGCAGGGCATCCTGCCGAACTGGGTGCGCGGGCGCGGATTGGCCATTTACCTCATGGTGTTCAACGGCGCCATGGCCGCGGGCAGCATCACCTGGGGCATCCTCGCCCAGGGCATCGGGACCGACGCCACCCTGCTCGCCGCCGGCGTCGGCCTGACGGCGGCGGCGCTGATCGCCCATCGTGCCAGGCTGCCGGCCGGGGAGGGCGACCTGACCCCGTCGATGCACTGGCCGGAGCCCGCTCTCGCCGAGGCCGTGGCCCACGACCGGGGGCCGGTCATCGTCACGGTGACCTACCGGGTGAAGACGGATGACCGTGACGCCTTCCTGGCGACCCTCGGCCAACTGTCCGAGGAGCGGCGGCGGGACGGCGCCTACGCGTGGGGGGTGTCGGAGGACGCCGCCGATCCGGAGCGCTTGGTGGAGTGGTTTTTCGTCGAGTCCTGGGCCGAGCACCTGCGCCAACACCAGCGTGTGTCGAAGGCTGACGCCGACGTGCAAACGGCCGCCCGGGCCTTCCATGCCGGGACCGAGGCCCCCAAGGTGGAGCACCTGCTCGGCCTGAAGCCCAGTGGGTGACTCCATGTGCCACCTGACCGCCATCCTGGGGCACTGGGCTGGCCGTGGCCTTCGTTGTGCCGCCTGATGTTTTCATGAGCAAGAGGAGAAGCCCCATGCCTGCGGACGCGTCGTTCGTCGAGATGCTCGAAAGCGACATCACGCGTGAACCGGCGTTGAGCGGCTGTGAGCTGGTCGACCACACGAAACGCGATCTCCTGTTGGCTGGGCTCGGCATTGGGAGCGAGATCGCGCCCGCCCACATGGCGCCGATTGACGTGCTCATCATCGGCCTGATCTTCTGCAGGCATCCCGGCGGGCAGGGCCGGTGCCAAGGCGATGTTCTCAGAGAATGCGTCAGGAGCGGGCGCGGCAAAGGTTGCGTGTCGGATGTCCGGTCGCATATCTGCCCCGACGCCGGGGCCGTGAGCCGACGCCATCGCCGCTGGAGTGGCTCCACCCCCGGAGCCGCGTTCATGATGGTCTGCCAGGAGCTCTCATCGTGAGATGGTCGGCACTTGTGGCATTCCCGCTCCTGCTTTGGGCGCAAGAAGGCTTGACGCAATCGCCGGACGCCGGGCGCCCGGCTTTCAAGCCGCACCGGTTCGACGAGGACTGGCGCGCCTACTGCACGGCCGCCCCGGATCTGACCAACCTTGAACAATTCAAGTGCCTGACCCCATGGGAGGGCGCGCTGCTGACCTTCGGCGGTGAGCTCCGCGAGCGCTTCGAAGCGGCGCGCCATCCGGGCTTCGGCCTCCGGCAGGACAGCGAGAGCGTGTTCCTGCACCGGGCGCTGCTCCACGCTGACCTGAGGGTTGGCAGCTCTGTGCGCGCCTTCGCCCAGTTCGGCTACTACGAGCAGAGCGGCCGTGACCTCGCCGCAGTCCCGACCGACGTCGATCGACTCGACCTCGCCCAAGGCTTCCTGGACTTGTCAGCCGACTGGCTCGCCGGACGCGCGACCCTGCGCGGAGGTCGGCAGGAGATGAGCTTTGGATCGTCGCGGTTGGTGGCAGTGCGGGAGGGGCCAAATGCGCGCCGCAGCTTCGACGGCGTGCGCGCTTTCTGGACGGACGCGGAGCGCCGCGTGGACGCCTTCTACGTGCGCCCGGTCGCGCTCAGGCCAGGAACCTTCGACGACGAGACCGACGCCGCGCAAGCCTTCTGGGGTCTCTACGCGACAGGACCCGCACCCGTCTTGAACACCGCGATGAAGGTCGACCTCTACTATCTTGGGTACGAGCGCGACCGCGGGGCCTTCGCGGCCGGAACCGGACGGGAGGAGCGCCATACGCTCGGTGCCCGCCTGTTTGGCAGCTCCGAGGGATGGGATTGGGACGTCGAGGCGGCCTACCAGTTCGGTGATTTCGCAGGCGGCGACATCAGGGCATGGACAGTTGCGAGCGAGGTCGGTTTCACTTTCGAAGGCGCGCCGCTGACGCCGCGTGTCAGCCTCAAGGCCGATGTCGCGAGCGGCGACGGCGATCCGGGCGACAGAACACTCGGCACCTTCAACGCACTTTACCCCAAGCTGCCTTACTTTTCGGAGGCGGGCCTCGTCGCACCGGCCAACATCGTTGATGTCCACCCCACACTGGAACTCACGGTGGCGCCGCCGCTGACCGTCCGGCTGAGCTGGAACGGCCTTTGGCGGCAGAACACCGGCGACGCCATCTACAGCGCGCCCCTCAACGCCATTCCGGGCACCGCCGGCCGGGCCGGGCGCTTCATCGGCCAGCAGGCCGTTGCCGGCTTCACTTGGCGCGCCACGCCTTCGGTCACGGTCTCCGGCGAGTATGTGCGGTTCTGGCCGGGCGAGGCGCTGGAGCGTGCCGGCGGCAAGTCCGTGGATTACCTGGTGATGACAGCCGGCTGGCGCTTCTGAGACGGCGCAAAGGGACATGCTGATCGTGCTGGCCAGTACCACCGGCGCCCACAATGCGGATATCGGTGCGCCGTTCAGGATGGAGACGGCGTGCTCGCTCGCCCCGCCCGCCAGGAGAGCTCGTCGAGCACGGCGGCGCCTTGCGCGCCAGTTGTGCCAACAACGAGGATCGGCCGTGTAGCTCGGCTTGGCCTCGGATCAATCGCGGCATCGCCCGCCGCTCACGAGCATCGTTCCCGTCTGAACTCGCTTGGGCTGGCACCGACCTCGGCCTGAAACATGCGCGCGAAGGCCTGGGGCGTCTCGTAGCCGACCTGCGCCGCGATCTCGGTGACGGGCAGGTTGGTGCCCAAGAGCAGCTCCTTTGCCCTCTCGCACCGGAGCCGCCGCAGATAGGCGTGCGGCGGCAGGCCCGTGCTCTGTCTGAAAGCGCGTGCGAAGTGGAAGGTGGAGAGATTCGCGACGCTGGCCAGCTTTGCGAGGCCGACATTCTCGGCGAGATGCCCTTCTAAGAACTCCGTCGTGCGCCGAATCTGCCATGGGGCAAGTCCTCCGCGATCCAGAACGGGAGGCACAGCAGTCTTCAACCGAAGCAGCAGCGCAGTGAGCTGCAGAAGCAGCCCGTCGGAGAACATAGCGCCATTCGGCCCGCCGCCGCTGGCCTCCAACCAGAACTGTTCGAGCAACTCGGAAAGCGATCTGTCTCGCAACAAGCCTGCATGCAGCCGGCCGAAGTCGCCGTCATGGGGCAGCCGCGCGTCGCCCGACCCTGCGAACGCCAGCAAGCGGGCGTATGAGACCGACACGAGGCGGCACCGGTGAGCGCCCCGCATCTCAATGGCCGTGCCCGCTCCCGGCGCGATCAGGATGGCGTCGCCGCGCCGCTGAACAGCCTCGAATCGACCGGCTCCGAGATTGATGGAGGTTCCGACAGGTTGCCGGCTCGGCATCCAGGCGATCACGAGATCGGGCGACGGCGCGTCCGACCAGTCGCCCGCCGACTGGTCCGCTTCGAGCAAAGTCACACCGATGCTACCCACAGGATGCAAGCCGGTGATGTGCTGGCCGTAGGCGTCCTGATAGAAATCCGAATACCCGCCGTACGCCTTGTCCCACTCTCGCCCGCTCACGACCGCCACTCCCGCCGATATTCAGATGGGCTCGCGCCCGCCTCGGCGCGGAACATGCGGGCAAAGGCCTGGGGCGTCTCGTAGCCGACCTGCGCGGCGACCTCGGCCACTAGCAGATCGGTATGGGTCAGCAGCTCCTTGGCCCGCTCGCAGCGCAGCCGGCGCAGGTAGGCGTGCGACGGCAGGTTGGTGCTCTGCTTGAACTGCGGCGCAAAGTAGAAGGTGGACAGGTCCGCCGCGCCGGCCAGCGCGTCGAGCGTCACGTCCTCGGCCATGTGGCTCACCAGATACTCGGTTGCCCGCCGCTCCTGCCAGCCAGCCAAGCCGCCGCGCACCGGCACAGGCTGGAAGCGCTCGCCCGCCGCCGAAAGCAGCGCCAGCAGCAGCGTCGTCCAGGCGCTGTCGGCAAAAAGCGCGCCGTGCGGCGAGTTCTCCTTCGCCTCGTCCCACAGCCGCCCAAGCAGCGCCTCGACCGCTGCGTCCTCGAACATCATCGCATGCAGCCGGCCGAAGTCGCCGTTCCAGGAGCGGCCGGTCGAGGCTGAGACCAGCGTCCGCACCGCCGCCCGAGGCAGAACCCCAACAAGGCATGCGAGTTCGCCGGCCGCATCGTAGGAAAGGTCGGTTCCGGTCGGGGACAGCCCCAGGCCATCCGACACCGCCACGAACTTCTTACCGTGATCAACAACGGTGGAGCATCGAAGACGAACACACTGCAACGCAAACTCGTCTGCCGCGGGTCGCTGGTAGAAGCCGGCCGGCTGCAGGCCTGAGACCAAGGTAAAGCCGTGCCTGCCGGAGGAGCGAAAGGTCTTCGGCACGTGCGCGTAGGCGGGATCGTCCCGGCACCAGTCGAGTTTGGAACAGGCGGCACTCATGGCCAGCCGCCCTGGCGCAGGCAAGCGGGCCCGAGCCCCCAAGGAGCGGAGCGCGACTTTGGCCACCCAGATCGCATCGCATGGTCCTACCCCGTCCCGAGCCTCACCTGCCGCAACGCTGCACCTGTGCGTTCCTTATAGTACATGCCGGCCCAGGTTGCCGCCCTGGCGCGGCCGCTCGACCGCTGAAAGCAGCAAGACTGGTGTAGTCACCGCAAGAGCGGACACGCCACAGCGCCGCGCACCCTATGGGATCAGCGAGGGATCAAGGCCTTGCTCAGCCGCAAGCTGGAAGGCGAGCGGGATGTCGGTCAAGCCGTGCCCGAACAGGCCCCAGGCGGGATCCTCGTGACCTGAGAGGCCGCGAGGATGACCGCGTCGGCCAGCCCCGGGCAATAGCTCGGATTTCTCTAGCGCAGGCTTGGCAGCAAGCCCTGCAAGGACGCTCGGCCCCACGGCGTCGAAGCAAGATGCCCGTGACGGTTCCAGCGGTCCCGCTGTCGCTGCGTCCGTCGACCAAAACAACCAACGTCGCTCGTTTCGGCTGCAGCTGCACCTGACGCCTTCTCGGCACTTTCGCTAGCCCACCGCGCCGACTCTCAAGAGACTTTCTTCGCGCCGGTTTTCCGTTCACCGCAGCATTCTGTTGCTTGTGGGTCCGGCTTTATGAGCGATTTGCGCCATGCCGAAGCCGGGCCGCTTCGCTGAAGAGACGGGTCCTGCCGAAACCGTCCTCTTCGTCGGCATGCGAACGCAACCTAGGTTATAGTTGCTGCGGCAGGAGGTGCTCACGGAGTCCTCGTCCGCAGGCTGCCCGCCGCGCCGAGGTGCGGGACACCCGCCCCTGAAAGGCTGTAGGCGCCAGGGCCACTCACGAAGTAGAACAAGAGGCCGCCGATGATCGCCACGTTCTTGAAGAACTGGGTCTGCTGGGCCTGCTGGGCCGCGTCGGGAAAGGTCCAGAAGGCATGGGTCGTCAAGGTGGCAACGAGCGTGAAGGCGACCAGCAGGAGGGATGACAGCCGCGGCGCGAAGCCGAGGATCAGGGCGATGGCACCGCCGATCTCGGCGAAGACGCCAAGCACCGCCAGCGCATCCGCGAACGGCAGCCCCTTCGCGGCCAAGGAGCCCGCGAAGCCGGAGAGGTCGAACAGCTTCCTGATGCCGGCGGGCAGGAAAAGGGCGGCGATGGCGACACGGGCGACCAGCAGCGCCCCATCGTTGATGCGATCGATCACGGATGTCTTCCTTGTACGAATCTGAGGGAATGGAGCCGCAGCCCCTCCCACAAGACAGGGCCACCACGACGGCGGGAATTATGGGTTCTGCGTCAGGACGAGCCAAGTGCCATCCCTCTGTGGCCCTGCAATCGGACCATTGCAGGCACGCACATCACGACCAGTTTGGGCCAGATGAGCTGACTCTCGGATGATGCATGCCGCACAGTCGCGCTCATCATGCCCAAAGCTTAGTCCTATATCCGCTGCTCCCGCTCCGAACAGATGCGCGGCGACAGCCTGCGCCAGTAGACCGAGGCCGCCAAAAAATGGGACATCGTCGAGCGACAGGTGGACGTGGTCCGTCCGCGCGATGGCCAGGGACTGGTGAACGAAGCGAGAAGGACCACGCCGCTCGCGGCCAGCGTCACGGAGGTCTGCATGCCAAGTGGCCCCGCCAGAGGGTGCCTTCCCGCAGCCAGCACCATCCCAGTGGCAAGGCATTCGCCTCCCGGAAATGGCAGGTGGGCACATCACACGCCTGCTCCTCAGCGAGGACAGGCCTGTTTGAGGCTGTGTCTCCGCACCCGCACGATCACGTCGACCCGCGCGATCTCGTGACCTTCTGGGACGGGGGGTATGCCGTCCACGCTGATCGTCTGCGTGTCCGGGATGTCCACCAGTTCTTCCGTACCTTCGATCAGGAAGTGGTGGTGCTCGTCCGTGTTCGTGTCGAAGAATGTCTTACGGGCATCAACCGCGATCTGCCGCAGAAGCCCAGCCTCAGTGAACTGATGCAGGGTGTTGTAGACTGTCCCGAGCGACACCGGCACCCGGGCACGCTTGGCCTCCTCGAACAATGTCTCGGCCGTGACGTGGCGGTCGCCCCTGCCGAACAGCAGCCAGCCCAGGCACAGGCGCTGGCGGGTCGGGCGAAGGCCCGCCTGCCGCAGCTTGGCCCGCACCTGCGCCAAGGGGCAGCCGGGACGAAGGGGGTTCGCCCTCAGGGCGTCATGAAGGGACTCCATCATCCATGCTCGCCCTTCTCGGGCCTGCCCACGTGCTTCTGCGCGTAGTGTTTGATACTGATCTGCTCGATCAGGGTCTGTTGCGTCTCCAGGAAGTCGATGTGCCCTTCGTCGTCGGCCATAAGTTCCTCGAACAAGATCCTGGAGACGCGGTCCCCGATACGCTGGCAGTACTCGGTGGCCTCGGCATAGAGGTTGCGGGCCTTGTACTCGGCGGCGAGGTCGGACTCGATCACCTCTCGGACATTCTGGCCGATCCGCAGCGGGTTCAGGCTTTGGACGTTAGGCAAGGTTTCAAGGAAAATGATGCGCTCGACGAAGCGGTCGGCGTGCTCCATCTCCTCGATGGACTCCTCGCGCCACCTCTTGGCCAAGTCGTTTTCGCCCTGCAAGATCGAGGCCCCCATCATTGCCATCCGGCGTGAGTGCAAATCTAAGTCCTTGTTCACAAACATCCTTTGATGTGACACAACCTGAGCGCGTCAGGCACGTCGGGCGGCCCGCCTTCAGGCCGTCGCGACCGCCTGAAGGCTCGACCCTTCGATGAACCTCCGGCGCTTCGCGATCTCCGCGGCGAGAAAATCCAGGACGACGCGGACCCGGGGCGCATGGCGCAGGTCGGGATGGGTCAGCAGCCAGAGGTCGGAAGCAATGGCGGGGTCGGGGGGAGCGAGGCGGACCAGCGTCGGCCAGGCGTCGCCGACGAAGCAAGGCAGCGGGCCGATGCCGAGCCCGCGCTCGATGGCGGACGCCAATCCAAGCACCGTGTTGACCTTGTACCCGATCCGCTCCGGCGGCACGCGCTCATGGACGTATCGCGCCGCCCCGAGCGAGGCCGCGCCGTCGCCGAAGCCAACCCACGCGCGGCCCTCGAGGCCCTCCCACTCAGCCGTTTTCGGCTGCGGGTAGTCGCTGGCCCTGCCGTACACGGCCCAGGCGATGGTTGCGAGCCGCCGGCCCACCAGGGTCTCGGCCGGATTGTTCGTCGCCCGGATCGCCACGTCGGCGTCGCGCCGCGACAGGTTCAGCTCCTGATCGGAGACGATGACGTTGAGGCGCACGTCCTGGCAACGCTGGCGGAACCCCGCGAAGATGGGTGTCAGAAGGTGGGCCAGCAGCGCGTCGCTGGTGGTGACGTTCAGCTCCCCGGCCGGCGAGGGCTCCCGTCCCGCGACCTTGCGGGCGAAGGCGCTGATGTCGGTGTCGAACCGCTCGGCGAGCGCCACCATCTCGTCACCGGTCGGGGTGAGCGCGTACCCGGCGCGGTGCCGCTCGAAGAGCTTGGCGCCGAGCGCCTCCTCGATCTGGCCCAGGCGGCGGAAGACGGTCGAGTGGTTCACCCTGAGCAGGGCCGCCGCCGCGGGCAGGTTGCGCACGTCGGCGACGGCCTTGATCAGGCGGAAGTCATCCCAGGCGAGGTTCTTCACAGGGTCAGCCATTGCGCGCGCCGATTGTCACGATGGTACCGGTGACCAGCCTTAGCCCGGATTGGTCCATCGCCTCTTGTGCGTTTCGCGCGCTTTTGGTCCGTTCGGCCGATTTCAAGCCGAGCCAACCTGGAGCATTGCACCGGGATCCATGCCAGCGGGCCCACACCGGAGCAGGGGACGCCAGCCGGTCGTGGCCATAGGTGCTCCGCAGGACGCCTGCAATCGATTGTGACGCATTGGCGCCATTGCGCCGGCGCAATGCAAACAGGATGGCGTCCAACACGCCGCCGCTTATGTCTCGCCCGCATCCGAAGCGGTGGTCGCTCCGGGCAGAGACCATGACCATGGGCAAGAACGGCATCCATCACATCACCGCCATCGCGGGTCCCGCGCAGCGCAACCTCGACTTCTACACCCGCGTGCTCGGGCTGCGTCTGGTCAAGAAGACCGTCAACTTCGACGATCCTGGCACCTACCACTTCTACTACGGCGACGAGACTGGCCGGCCCGGCACCATCCTGACCTTCTTTCCGTGGGAGCATGCTGAGCCGGGCCAGATCGGCGTCGGAGAGACGCAGGAGACCGTCTTGCGTGTGCCGGCGGGCGCCCTCGGCTACTGGACGCGCCGCCTCATCGACGAAGGGGCTCCAAATCGGGCGCCGGAGACACGCTTCGGCGAGACGGTGCTGGCCTTCAAGGATCCCGACGGCATGCGCCTGGCGCTCGTCGCCGTGCCCGGCAGCGAGGCCGAACCCGCGTGGACGAGCGGCCAAGTCCCGGCCGAGCATGCCATCCGCGGTTTCCATAGCGCCAGTCTGGTCGTGGCGGAGGCCGCGCCCACTGGTGCCATCCTGACCGACATCTTCGGCTTCACGGCTGTCCGCCGCGAAGGCTCGCTGGTGCGCTACAAGGCGGGTGACACCACGATCGGCGGCATCATCGACCTGGACGAGGCCCGCGGCCGGCGCCACGGATGGCGCGGCGCCGGCACGGTCCACCACGTCGCCTTTCGGGCGGCCAGCGAAGCGGTGCAGACCGAGATGGTCGGAAGGCTGCGCCAGAACCACCGGATTCCGGCCACGCAGCAGAAGAACCGCGACTACTTTCGGTCTGTCTATTTCCGGGAGCCGAACGGCATCCTGTTCGAGATCGCCACCGATGGTCCGGGCTTTGCCGTGGACGAGCCCGCCTCGTACGAGCCCGCCTCGTCGTTGGGCCAAGGGCTCAAGCTGCCGCGCTTTTTGGAGCCGAAGCGCGCCGTGATCTCGGCCGCGCTGCCGGATCTGGCCTGAACTGCATTTTCCCTCCGTCTCCACCTGCCGGGCCAACGCCGCCCATCGAGGCACCCATGACCGTCGAACTCTCGTTCATCCATCGCTTCATGCCGGCCACCGAGCCCGGTCGGCCGCCGCTCCTGCTGCTGCACGGCACCGGCGGCAACGAGGATGACCTGCCGCCGCTGGGCGGCCTGATCGCTCCCGGCTCGGCGCTCCTCTCACCCCGAGGCAAGGCGCTGGAGGGCAGCATGCCGCGCTTCTTCCGCCGTCTGCGCGAGGGCGTGTTCGACGAGGACGACGTGGAGGTCCGCGCCCATGAGCTCGCTGATTTCGTCGCCAAAGCCAGGGACGCCTATGGCCTCGCCGCTCCGGTTGCGGTCGGCTTCTCGAACGGGGCCAACATCGCCGCGGCGGTGCTGCAGCTGCGGCCGCGGGCGCTCGCAGGAGCCGTGCTGCTTCGGGCCATGGTTCCCCTGCAGGAGCCGCCGGCGGCAGACCTCTCGGGCAAGCCGGTGCTGATCGTCTCCGGCGCCTCGGATCCCATCGTGCCGGCGGAGAACGCCAAGCGGCTGGCGGCCATGCTGAAGGCGGCGGGAGCGGCCGTGGAGCACCGCGTGCTGCCGACGGGACACGCACTGTCGCAGACCGACATGACCCTCTCCAAGGCCTGGATCGACCAACTCTAGGCATCCCGGGCGGGATCTTTCTCCTGGCGATCCAACCGTGGGCGCGTTAAGTTTGAGCCGTGGCGGAAACGGCACCCGCCAGACCCGGCCCAAGCCACGGGCGAGCCGCGGGCCCTCTGGCGGCGTTCTGCCCGCGGTGGAGCGGCTCAAGCGCCCATGTCGAAGATCCCCCAGCCCTGCGGGGCGTCCCCCGGGCAAGCAGATGAGGCACTCCCCATGAGCTGGAACCACGCCGACGATCCGCAGCCTGGCGACAAGCTCGCCTGCAACGCCATCGAGACGGTCATCGTGCCCCGGGCGCGCGACCTCGGCAGCTTCGAGGTGCGCCGGGCGCTGCCCTCGGCGCAGCGGCAGATGGTCGGCCCCTTCATCTTCTTTGACCAGATGGGACCGTCCGAGTTCCTGCTCGGGTCCGGCATGGACGTGCGGCCGCACCCGCACATCGGGCTCTCAACCGTCACCTACTTGTTCGACGGCGAGATCATGCACCGGGACTCGCTGGGGACGGAGCTGCCGATCCGCCCCGGCGAGCTCAACTGGATGACGGCCGGGCGCGGCATCGTCCATTCCGAGCGCACCGCGCCGGAGGTGCGCGCGACGGGTTCGAAGCTCTTCGGCATCCAGAGCTGGGTGGCGCTAGCGGCCAAGGACGAGGAGACGACGCCCGACTTCGTGCACTATGACGCCGGCCGGATGCCGGTGCTCGATGGTGACGGCAAGACGGTGCGGCTCATCGCCGGCTCGATCCTCGGCGCCACATCCCCTGTGAAGACGTCGAGCCCGATGTTCTACGCCGACGTGGCGCTGAAGACGGGGTCCTCTCTGCCTCTGGATCCGGACTATGATGAGCGGGCGATCTACACCGTCTCGGGCGAGGTCGAGATCTCGGGCGACGTGTTCCCGCCCGGCCAGCTCCTGGTGTTCCGGCCGGGGGACCGCATCACGATCCGGGCGCGCAGCGATGCCCGCTTCATGATGCTCGGCGGCGAGCCGATGGATGGCCCCCGCTTCATCTGGTGGAACTTCGTCTCGTCGCGGCAGGACCGTATCGAACAGGCCAAGGCCGATTGGGCGGCGGCGAAGTTTGACACAGTCCCGGGCGACGAGGCCGAGTTCATCCCGCTGCCAGAGCCGCCGCCTCCGCCAGTAAGCTATCCCTGACCATCGGGTCGTTCAGAGCTTGGGGGACTGCACCCGGGGGGTCGGCAATGCGGACCGGCCGCCTCGCTCGCATCGCCGGTTCGCCGAGGGTCTAGAGTTCTGGTGCGGGGCCCCCTCCACGACCGATGACGCTCGTGCGCCGCGTCGGCAGGAGATGTTGCTCTTGGTGGGCCATGTGGCTTCGGGCGGTTTGTTTGTCAGGGCGGATGCCCGTCATAGGCGTCCTGAAGAAGCTGGCGGATGCCGGTCCGCTCGATGGGACGCGGGTTCCAGTACGGATCGGTCACGGCAAGGTTCGAGGCGTGGTCGAGGCCACTTTTCGGCATTCCGATCGCCGCCAGGGAGCGTGGCGCGCCGATACGGATCGCGAGATCGTACAGGCCCCGGGCTGCATCCTCCGCGCCAAGGGCGCGGGCGATGCGGGTCATCGCCTCGGGCGCAGCCGGCGCGTTGTAGGCTGTCGCGTGGGGAAGGACGACAGCGTGCGTCTCGGCATGCGGCAGGTCGAAGGTGCCGCCGAGCGTGTGGCACAGCTTGTGGTGCAGGGCCATGCCGACGGCACCAAGGCAGGCGCCGCAGAGCCAGGCGCCGTACAGGGCATCGGAGCGGGCCTCCCGATCCCCCGGGTCGGCGACGATGCGGGGAAGCGCACGGGCGAGTGCCGCGATGCCGTCCTCCGCCATCAGCGACACGATGGGGTTGCCGTCCCGGGCGTAAAAGGCTTCGACCGCGTGCGCGATGGCGTTCATGCCGGAGGCCGCGGTGATACCAACCGGCAGCGTGAGGGTGAGATCAACGTCGTAGATGACGACCTCGGGCAGCACCTTCGGGGTCCGCTGCGTCGTCTTCATGCCATCCCTGGTCTCGCCAAGAATCGGTGTCATCTCGGAGCCGGCATAGGTGGTGGGGATCACGATCTGGGGCAGGTCGGTGCGCAGCGCGATGGCCTTGCCCAGGCCCGTGGTTGATCCGCCGCCCACGGCCACCACGCCGTCGGCGCCGCGGGCTCGCACGACGGCGAGGGCCTCCTCCGTCACCGCGACCGGCGTGTGCATAACCGCCCCGGCATGGACGCCGGCGGACCGGCCGCCGAGCAGCGCGGCGATCTCGCGCGCCTGCGGCTCCTGCCCCGGCGTCGAGAGGACGAGCACGCGCCGGAGGCCGAGGCGCTCGACCTCCCGGTCCAGGGACGCAAGGCTGCCTGATCCGAACACGACCCGCATCGGCAAAGCGTTGTACACAAAAGGCATCATCGGTCAGGCTCCTGTCGCGAAGCGGCCTTGCGGCGTGGCGCCTGCCTCGACGCCCTCGTCCGCCCACTCCCGGCTCTGGTTTCATACGCCAGGGATTGCGGCGCCCATCCGTCGAAACGAATGTAGCGCCGAAGCACGTCGGGCAGAACCCTGCCGGGTGGAGAGATGTCTTGCCGGCCCGCAATCGCGCCCTTGCACGGGAGCAATCCACATGGAACCAGGACGGCAGCCCGGCCACGCAGCATGGGCTCCTTCCTATCCCGGCACTGAGATGTCTCAGTGTGTATGTTCGTTAAAATGGCAGGCTGTTGACCCATCATAGGAAGGCTCATTTCGTCGAGCCGATTTCGGTGGAGCGGCGCGACAAGGAGCTTCACGGCAGTTCCCCCAGCATCAACCATTTCCTCTGAACCTGTTCCGCTGCTCCTCTGCCCATTCCTGCGTTAGCTTCTGGAAGAGGGGCGATAGAACTTGGATCGTGCACCCTACTTCAACAGGACGAAGAGCGTCGGCAGCGGATGCCGGCCAAGCCGGAACACCAGGCCGTCGGCCCAGGGCTCGCAGAACCGTCCCGGCCGCGGTCGGAATGAAGGCCATGCGACAGTGGCACAGATTCCGACGAGGTTGACGGCAGTCCTCACTGCTACCCGGCAGCGGTCAGGATCCGTCCGGAAGCTCGCCCACGGAGCCTGAGCCGCAAGATAGCCGTTCGCCAGCCGCCAGATCGCCCGTACCTCGTCTGCCGCCTTCCGCAAGGAGCAGCTTGTATGGTGACGTCGGAGAGCATTGAGATGCTGCTCTAACTCCTGCTCCAACTGTCTCTCCGGTTCAGACGCGACTCCGCCCTCGGGAACCGCCCCTCGGTAGCGGGAGACGACAAAGGTTAGCGTCCGATTGACCAGGTTGCCGAAGTTATCGGCAAGATCATTGTTCACATCTCGCACGAAGCAATCGAAGGTGAAGTCGGTATCATTTCCTTCAGGAGAATTCGCGGCCAGCCACCAGCGCCAGTAATCCGCCGGCAGCAGATCGAGCGCCTGGTCAAGGAAGACGCCCCGCCGCTCGCTGGTCGAGAACTTGCCACCCTCGAAGGTGAGCCAGTTCACGCCCTTGATGATGTCGACCGTCTTCCACGGCTCGCCGGAACCCAGCAGGGTACAGGGGAAGCTCACGGCATGGAATGGTACGTTGTCCTTGCCCAGGAATTGGAGATACTCAACATCCTCGGCCTGCCACCACCACCGACGCCAGTCGCGCTGCTCTGGATCTTGGTCAGCCCAATCCTGGGTCGCAGCAATATAGGCGATGGGCGCGTCGAACCAGACATAGAAGACTTTGCCCTCATAGCCAGGCTTCGGAACCGGAATGCCCCAGTCGAGATCGCGGGTGACGCACCGGTCCTGGAGCCCCTCGTCGAGCCACTTCCGGGCAATCGAGGTCACAAGTGGAGGCCAGCCCGACCGCGTCGCAATCCACCTCTCAAGATCCTCCACCAGCTCCGTCTGCTTTAGGAAGAGATGGCGCGTCGGGCGGATCTCAAGGTCGGTGCTGCCGGAGATTGCCGATCTGGGGTCGATCAGATCGGTTGGGTCCAAGGTCTTTGTACAGTTCTCGCACTGGTCTCCCCGCGCCCGAGTGGATCCACAGTGTGGACAGGCGCCAACGACATAGCGGTCCGGCAGGAAGCGACCATCCTTGTGCGAGTAGAACTGGTGAAGGATGCGTTCCTCGATAAACCCATTCTCCTCAAGGCGTTGGAAGAAGTGCTGGGTGAGAACAAGGTTTTGCTGTGAAGACGAGCGACCAAAATGATCGAAGGACAGGTTCAGGCGGCAGTAAGTGTCAGCCTGAAGGACATTCTGCCGATCACAGTATTCTCGGATGTTAAGACCGGCCTCGGCAGCTCCCAGTTCGGCTGGGGTCCCGTGCTCGTCAGTGGCGCAGATGAACAGGACTTCGTCTCCGTTCTGGCTGCGATAGCGGGCATGAATGTCAGCCGGCAGCAGCGAGCCTGCCAAGTTGCCGAGATGCTTGACGCCGTTGATGTACGGTAGTGCGGACGTAATGAGTGCCTTCGCCATGATACCCTCCCAGGGCATGTTCGCGGTAGATGCGTCGTATCCCGAGACATGAGAAAGCCCTCCTGCAGTAGCGGGAGGGCTCGGGTTCCGACGCTTACGCGCGGGCGATCAGGCGCACGCTACCCCTCCGGCCAGTCTCCTGCTGGTCGGGCCTGCGCATTCGTGCGGCAAGGCGGAGGTGGTACATATCAGTCCTTATTGATCAGGTGGCCATTTATGCTTCGAACAGGGACTATGATCAAGATACTCGCAGTCCAACCTCGTACATGTATTCACCTTGATGCCAGCCCGAGGATGCCCGTTGATGATGTACTTCAGTCAGAGGACGAGGCATTCTCCCTTATGAAGCACAAGCTTCACAGCTACTTAGCAGACGATCTGAGCCATTTTTTGCCATCGTCTTGAGGAACTCCCATTTTCGGGATCCGCAACGACCAGGACGCCGCCATACGCCTTGCGGACGAATCCGATTGGGACGGCCTCCAGCGTCAAAAGCACGGATGAGATTGACAAGCATCTTTCTGCTAATTGTGGTAGTCTCCTTGTGCGCGGGCGACCTCGTGGCAAAGAGTGGGGCATCGACTGCAAGCCTCGCCAGGCCGCCTGATCATTCGAGCCTT
>Ga0209902_100639_pt1 | contig 31464 bp, 27 predicted proteins | sample FECB27metaG_FD_188304 | JGI IMG/M metagenome (GOLD analysis project Ga0209902, IMG submission 188304) | Cyanobacterial communities from the Joint Genome Institute, California, USA - FECB-27 (SPAdes) (version 2) | ecosystem: Environmental > Aquatic > Thermal springs > Hot (42-90C) > Microbial mats...
GGGCACGCCCGCGACCTGCTCGGCCTCGACCTTCACGCCCGCGGGCAGGGCCGCGAGGATGCGGCGCACCGCGGCGCGCACGCGCTCGGCCGCGGCCTCGTCCTCGGGGCGGAATTCCCACAGCACCTCGCAGCAACCGGGCACGATGTTGATCGCGCTGCCGCCATCGATGCGCCCCACGTTGAGCGTGGCCGCCTGCCCTTGCCGATCGAGGCTGCGGCGCAGCCGCGCGAGGCGCGTGACCAGATGCGCCGCGGGTTCGATCGCGCTGGCGCCGAGCGAGGGATCGCTCGAATGCGCGGCCAGCCCGCTGAACAGCGCGCGATGGCCGAAGAAGCCGCGGTGCCGCACACCGATGCGCATGCCGGTGGGCTCGCCGACGATCGCGAGCGCGGGCGCCTGCACGCGCGCCTTGAGGCTGTCGACGAGGCGCGGCACGCCGAGGCAGCCGATCTCCTCGTCGTACGAGAACGCGAGATGGATCGGGCGCTCGAGTCTGCCGCGCTGCCATGCGGGCACGGCCGACAGGCAGGCCGCGATGAAGCCCTTCATGTCCGCCGCACCGCGGCCATGGAAACGGCCCTCGCGCTCGACCAGCGCGAAGGGCTCGGAGCGCCACGACTGTCCCGCCACCGGCACCACGTCGCTGTGTCCCGAGAGCACCATGCCGCCCGCCGCATCGGGACCGATGCGCGCGAGCAGGTTGGCCTTGCGGCCTTCGTCGCTGCGCACGAGCTGCACATCCGCGCCGTGGGCCGCGAGGTAATCGGCCACCCAGTCGATCAGGTCGAGGTTGGAGCGCTGCGAGGTGGTGTCGAAGGCGACCAGCGCGCGCAGGATCTCGACCGTCGTCATGCCGGCCCTAGGCGGCCAGGCCGATGCGGATGCGCCGGTTGTGCTGCCCCTTGTTCTCGATCTTGAGGATGCGCATCGGCGCCGACTGCGAGGTCTTCGTCAGGTGGGTACCGCCGCAGGCCTGCCGGTCGAGGCCCGCGATCTCGATGATGCGCGTCATGCCGTCGTCCTGGCGCGGCGGCGCGACCGAGCGGCTGCGCAGCAGGCCGGGCTCGCGTGCGAGTGCGGCCGCGTCGAGGTACAGCACGTTGACCTGCAGGCCGTCGCCGATCAGCGCGTTGAGTTCGGGTTCGAGCGCGCGCAACGCGTTGTTGTCGGCCGCGGGCAGGTCGAAGTCGATGCGGGCCGTGCCGTCGGCCGCCATCTGCACGCCGGTCACCAGCGAGCCCTCGAAGCGCTGGTAGACCAGCGCATTGAGGATGTGCAGGCCCGTGTGCAGCTGGCTCATCAGGAAGCGGAACGCGGAGTCGACGTTCGCAACGACACGCTCGCCGGACTCGGGCGCGGTCTCGCCCTCGGCGAGGCAGTGCCAGGCGTTGGCGCCTTCCGTCTCGATGTGCTCCACGCGCAATTCGCCGCCCTTCCATTGCAGCGTGCCGCGATCGCTCAGCTGGCCGCCACCGCCCGGATAGAAATACGAGCGGTCGAGCAGCACGGCGTTGGGGCGGCGCGCGATCACGCCGGCTTCGAAGCGCAGGCAATCGGGTTCGAGATGGCAAAGATAGGGTGACATCGGATCTTCGGTCTGGCTGGTGGAACTAGGAAAATCGCCGCGCGGTCACGATGCCGATCAGGATGATCGCGCCGCCGGCAAACTCGGTGAGGCTCAGGTACTCGTGGAACAGCCAGCCACCAAGTACCGTCGCGATCACGGGCTGCACCAGCAGCGTGATCGAGGACAGCGCCGCGGGCAGCTTGGCCAGCGCATAGGCGATCAGGCCCTGCCCGCCCACGTGCGACACCAGCGCCAGTGCGAGCAGCATCAGCACGCCGTGCAGCGTGTGCGGCAGCAGCGATTCGCCGCGCAGCAACGCGACCGGCAGCAGCACGACCAGCGTGCCGAGGCTGCTCCAGGCCATCACGCTCATGGTGCGGTGGTTGGAGCGCACGAGGCTGACCGCGAGTAGGTAGCTGCCATAAAACACCGCCGACAGCAGGCCCAGCAGGTTGCCGGCCATGCGGCCCGAGCCGAAGTCGAGCCGGTGGCCGATCAGGAGGAAGGCGCCGGCCAGCGCGCACAGCATGCCGGCGAGAAAGCCGCGCTTGAATTTCTTGCCGAGGAAGAGCCGCGCCCCGAGCACCACGAAGATCGGCGCGAGGTTCGCGAGCAGGTTCGCATTGGCCAGCGTGGTCAGGGTCATCGACCAGTGGTAGAGCGCGAGGTTGCCCGAGAAGATGAAGCCGACGAGCACCAGCTTGACCGGAAACGCCGACGCGGCCCGGGGCGCCGGTTCGGCGCGCGCCGCCAGTGCATCGAGCAGGAAGAAGACCGGGATCGCGAGCGCCACGCGGTAGACCGCGCTGGCCGTGGGCTGCAGTTCGCTGTGGCGCAGGAACACGCCGCCCAGCGCCAGCGCGGCCGCGCCGAGCAGCAGCGCGGCAAAGGAGAGGAACTGGCCGCGGGTGGCGGCGGGAAGCGCGAGGGTCGTGGTCATGAAGCGTGCCGTGGCGGAAAGGCCGAAGCCGTGGCACGCATCCTGGCCGGCGAACTCGCCGGCGTATTGGCGAAAATTGCGGGAAGCGCTCAGCCCTTGCGGGCGCGCACGTACTGCAACGGCGTCATGCCGAAGGTGCGCTTGAAGTGCCGCGTGAGCGCGCTCTGGTCGTAGAAGCCGCTCGCGATCGCCGCGTCGGTCAGCGGCCGTCCCGCCGCGAGATGGCCGATGGCGGCCCGGACCCGCAACTGCGTGAGGTACGCATGGGGCGTGAGGCCGATCGTGCGGTTGAAGGCGCCGATCAGCTGGAACGGCGTGAGGTCGGCAACGGCCGCCATCCGCTCGAGGTTCAGGTTCTCGGCATAGGCGTCGTGCAGCAGTTCGAGCACCGGCTCCAGCACGCCTGCGCCTCCGGGCATCGGCAGCGCGCGCTGCCCGGCAAGGGCATGGCGCTCGAACAGCGTGCCGAAGCCCTGCACGAACAACTCCTGCCGACGCAGCGAATCACCGGGCAGGCCGTCGCCGTCGAAGGCCTGGTGCAGCGCGAGGAAGCTGTCGACGAGCTGCGGATCATCGAGCGTGTTCGATGCGAAGTAGCGAGTCTGGTCCAGCCCCAGCGAGTTCATCAGATGCCTGATGCCCGCATCGGCCAGATAGAAGGAGCGATAGCGCCAGCGCTCGCTGCCCGCCATGCGCCCCGAATGCGGCTCGGCCGGATTGAAGACCAGCAGCGAGCGCGGCTGCGCGATGCCGGTGCGGCCCCGGCTCGTGAACTCCGAACCGCCGGCCTCGGTGACCGCGATCACGAAGGAGTAGTGGACATGCGGCGCGTATTCATGGGTCCTGAAGTCCGCGTGCAGCAGGTCCATGCCCGGCATGTCGGGGGCATGCCAGTAGCGCGAGGTGTTCAGCGGATCGAGCTTGGCCATCGGGATGGCATTCGATCATCTCCGGCGGCGAAAGTCGATACGCCACCGGGTCGCCGGCTCAGTCGTTCCCGAACGCCGGCTTGCGCTTCTCGATGAACGCCCGCACCGCCTCCCGGTGATCGCTCGTCATGTGCGCAATGGCCTGATAGCCCGCCGACATCTCCAGCAGCGATTCGAGCGTGCTGCGCTCGCCCTCCCTCAGCAGCCGCTTGGTCATGCGCAGCACGCCGCCGGGGTTGGCGGCCACGCGCGCGGCGAGCTTCAGGCTCTCTTCCATCAATCGCTCGTGCGGCACCACGCGCGAGACCAGGCCGCAGGCCAGCGCTTCCTGCGCGTCGAGGGCATCGCCGGTGAAGGCCATTTCCGAGGCCTTCGACATGCCGACCACGCGCGGCAGCAGCCAGGCGCCGCCGTCGCCCGGCACGATGCCGACCTTGACGAAGCTCTCGGCGAAGGTGGCCTTCTCGGAGGCGATGCGCATGTCGCACATGCACGCGAGGTCGAGGCCGGCACCAACCGCGGGGCCGTTGACGGCGGCGATCACGGGCACGTCGAGGTTGTAGAGCGCCTTGGGCAGGCGCTGGATGCCGTTGCGGTACTCCTCGCGGATGACCTCGGGCGAGAGGCCCTCCTTCTCGTAGCGCTGCATGTCCTTGACGTTGCCGCCCGAGCTGAAGACGGGGTCGGCGCCGGTCAGCACGACGACGCGGATGGCGCGGTCGCGCGTGACCTGGGCGCAGGCCTGCACGATCTCCTCGACCGCGCTGTTGCCGGTGAGCGCGTTGCGCGTCTGCGGCTGGCTCATGGTGAGCACGAGGATGGCGCCGTCGCGCTCGGATTTGAGGAAGCTGTCCATGGGGTGATGTCTCCAGATAAGGGCGGTCAGGCCGCGACGGGATCGGTGGCGGCGCGCAGCAGGTCGAGCGAGCGTTCGAAGCGGCCGTCGACGAGCAAGGTGCCGATGAGGTCGTGCCAATGCGATTCGGCGCCGGCCGCCTGGCGCCAGGCATGCAGGCGGCGCGTGTAGACCTGCAGGTCGAACTCGGCCGTGAAGCCGATGGCGCCGTGGATGGAGTGGCTCAACGCGGCGACCTCGAGCGCGGCCTCGCTGGTGCGTGCCTTGGCGACCGCCACGCGCAGCGCATCGGGCGCGAGCGTTTGCGCGTCGCCCGCGGTGCAGCCCATCTGCGCGGCCATGCGCGCGGCGAACACATGCTCGGCCATCACGCTGAGCTGGTGCTGGATCGCCTGGAACTTGCCGATGGCGCGGCCGAACTGCTGGCGCTCGTTGGCGTACTGCAGCGTGCGTTCGAACACGGCCGACAGCGCGCCCGCGAGCTGGGCCGCAATCAGCCGTGCCTGGTGCAGGCGCAGGGCCTCGCCGCCCTCGAAGGAAGGCGCGGCCGCGAGCGCATCGGCCGGCCAGCGCAGGCCGGCATCGAGCGGCGCGACGGCCGGCGTGGCCTCGGCCGCATCGACGGGCAGCAGCAGGCAGCGCGACGGCGCGCCTTCGACCTGCGCCAGCACCCAGTCGGCGACGCGGCCGAAGACCACGCGCTCGCAATGCAGCGCGCCATCGGCTTGGAGCCGGCCCGCGGCCAGCGCGATGCTGCCGCCGGGGCGCCGCACGCCGGCCCGCGCGAGCAGGGCGCGCGCGGTCATGGTTTCGGCCAGCGGCACGGGCACGGCGAAGCGGCCACAGAGTTCGAGCAGCGCGAAGGCGTCGGCCAGCGTGAGGCCCGCACCGTCGTCCACCGATTCGGGCAGCAGCGCATTGGCGAAGCCCGAGCCTTCGATCGCTTCCCACAGCGCGCCCGCCGGGCCGCCGGCCTCGATCTCGCGCACATGGCGCAGGGTGCAGCAGTCCTCGAGCAGCCCGCGCAGGGCGTCGACGTAGATGTCTTCCATGTTCTGGTTCCTTGTGGGCGCCGCGGGCTCAGCGCAGGCCGAGGCCGCGCGCGATCATTCCGCGCAGGATGTCGCGCGTGCCGCCACGCAGCGAGAACGAGGGCGCGACCTGGGTCACGTATTCGAGGGTGAGCAGCAGCTCGAGCGGCACGGTCGTGCCCTCGGCGCGGCCATAGAGGTCGTCTGCGATGGCGGCCGGTATCAGTTGCTCGACGCCGGTGCCCAGGTCCTTGACCAGCGCGGCCTCGACCACCGGGCTGCCGCCCTCGGCCACCTTCCGGGTGACGGCGAGCGACATGGCGCGCAGCGGCGCGAGCTGGCCCATGATGCGGCCCGCGAGCCGCACGGCCGAAGGCGTGCGGCCAGCCTCGGTGCGCACGAAGGCCAGCCACTCGTCGAACAGCACGATGCTCGAGAACAGGCGCTCGGGGCCGCTGCGCTCGAAGGCCAGTTCGGCCGTGACCTGTTCCCAGCCGTGACCCTCCGCGCCGATGAGCGCATCGGCGGGCAGCTGCACGTTGTCGAAGAAGACCTCGCAGAAATGCGAGTCGCCCGAGAGGTCCTCGATCGGCCGCACGGTGACACCGGGCAGCGAGAGGTCGACGATGAGCTGCGACAGCCCCTTGTGCCGGTCCTCGGGCTCGCCCGAGGTGCGCACCAGCGCGATCATGTACTGGCAGTGATGGGCGTTGGTGGTCCAGATCTTCTGGCCGTTGAGCGTCCAGCCGTCGGCGCCCTTCACGGCGCGCGTGCGCACGCTCGCGAGGTCGGAGCCGGCGTTGGGCTCGCTCATGCCGATGCAGAAGAAGGATTCGCCGCGGCAGATGCGCGGCAGGTGAAAGCGCTTCTGCGCCTCGGTGCCGTACTTGAGGATCAGCGGGCCGCTCTGGCGGTCGGCGATCCAGTGCGAGCCGACGGGCGCGCCGGCGTTGAGGAACTCCTCCACCAGCACGTAGCGCGCGAAAGCGCTGCGGCCACCGCCGCCGTATTCGGTCGGCAAGGTGACGCCGAGCCAGCCCCTGGCGCCGAGCGCGCGGCTGAAGGCGCCGTCGTAGCCCGACCAGGAGCGCGCGCGCACGGGGGCCGGCACGTCCTTCAACGCCTCGGCCAGGAAGGCCCGCACGGGCGCGCGCAGCGCCTCGTCCTCGGGCGGAATCGCCGTCATCGACAGCGAGCTCAGGGCTCCACTCATGCAATCACTCCTTGTGTCGTCAAGTCGCCGATCTGTTGCGCCGACAGGCCCATCAGATCGCCCAGCACTTCGCGCGTGTCCTGCCCGAGCGTAGGCGGCGCGCGCCGGTACTGCACGGGGGTCTGCGACAGCCGCAGCGGGCTGGCCACCAGCGGGATCTCGCCCGCCACCGGATGCGCCATGCGGATCTGCGTGCCGCGCGCCTTCACCTGCGGGTCCTCGAACACGTCGGCGATGGTGTTGATGGGACCGCAGGGCACGCCCACGCGCTCGAACAGCGCGATCCATTCGGCGGTGCCGCGCGTGACCGTGATCTCGCGCATCAGCGCGATCAGCGCGATGCGGTTTGCGATGCGGTCGGCGTTGGTGGCGAAGCGCGCATCGCTCGCCCACCCGGCCTGGCCCACGGCGCGGCAGAAGCTCGCGAACTGGCCGTCGTTGCCGATGGCCAGGATCATGTGGCCGTCGGCCGTGGGAAAGTCCTGGTACGGCACGGTGTTGGGATGCGCGTTGCCCATGCGCTTCGGCTGGCCGCCGTACAGGTGGTTCATGCCCTGGTTGGCGAGGCAGGCTACCTGCACGTCGAGCAGCGCGAGGTCGATGTGCTGGCCCACGCCGCTGAGGTCGCGCGACTGCAGCGCGGCCAGGATGGCGGTGCTCGCATAGAGGCCGGTGAGGATGTCGGTGAGCGCCACGCCCACCTTGACCGGACCGGCGCCCTCCTCGCCGTCGGCGCGGCCGGTGATGCTCATGAGGCCGCCCATGCCCTGCATCAGGAAGTCGTAGCCGGCGCGCTCGGCATAGGGGCCGGTCTGGCCGAAGCCGGTGATCGAGCAATACACCAGCCGCGGATTGAGCGCGAGCAGCGAGGCATGGTCGAGGCCGTACTGCGCGAGGCTGCCGACCTTGAAGTTCTCGATCAGCACGTCGCAGCGCCTGGCGAGATCGCGCACCAGCGCCTGGCCGGCGGCAGTGGTGAAGTCGATGGCCACCGACTTCTTGTTGCGGTTGGCGCACAGGTAGTAGGCCGAGTCGCGCGTGTCGGCGCCCTCGCGGTCCTTGAGGAAGGGCGGGCCCCACAGGCGGGTGTCGTCGCCGCGGCCGGGCCGCTCGACCTTGATGACTTCCGCGCCCAGGTCGCCCAGCGTCTGGCTGGCCCAGGGGCCGGCCAGCACGCGCGAAAGATCGAGCACGCGGATGTGCGAGAGCGCGCCGGGCACGGGCGCATCGGCAGCGGGCTTCTTCATCTCACTGCTGCTCGACACGGGCCGTCACCGCGATGCGCTTCCAGAGCTGGATCTCGGCGTTCTGGAAATTGCGCATCTCCTCGGGGCCGCCCTGCATCACCTCGGCGCCGATGCGCTCGTAGAACTCGCGCGTCTCGGGCATCTTCTCGATCTTCGTGAGCAGCGCTGCGAGCTTCTCGGTCTCGGCCTTCGGTGTCTTCGCCGACACCATGCCGGCCACCCAGGTGTAGGCCGTGAAGCCCGGCAGGCCGGCCTCGGCCGCCGTGGGCACCTCGGGCAGCGCGGGCACGCGCCGGTCGGAGGCCACGGCCAGCGCATGCACCTTGCCCGAGCGCGCGAGCTCCTGCACGCTGGTGATCTCGGCGAAGGCGAAGTTCACCGTGCCCGAGACCACCGCGATCACGGCCTCGGCCGCGCCCTTGAAGGGCACGTGCGCGGTCTGCACCCTGGCGGCGTCGTTGAAGAGTTCCGACATCAGCTGGTAGCCGGCCGAGCCCGCGCCGTAGTTGAGCACGCCGGGCCTGGCCTTGGCGCCCGCGATCAGCGCCGGCAGCGTCTTGTATTCGGAATTGCCGGGCACCACGACGAGCGCGGGCGAACGCATCATCATCGTGAGCGGCGCGAGGTCGGCCACGGGGTCGTAGGGCAGTTGCCTGAACAGCGCGACGTTGACCGCCAGCGTGGAGTTGCTGCCGACGAACACGGTGTAGCCGTCGGCCGGCGCCGCGAGCACGGCCTTCACGGCGATGAAGCCGTTGGCGCCGGGCTTGTTCTCGACCACCACGGGCTGGCCCGTGAGTTCGTTGAGCTTGCGCGCGAAGTAGCGCGCCGAAGTGTCGGTGCCGCTGCCCGGCGGGAAGGGCACGACGAACTTGATCGGCTTCGACGGAAAGTCCTGCGCGGCGGCCGGGGCGGCGCTGCCCAGCAGGCCCCATCCGAGCAGCAGCGCGGGCGCGATGCCGAAGGCGCGGCGGCGCGTGCCGCGGGTCTTGCGTGGTGTGGTGGTCATGGGGTGTCTCCGGTCAATCGAGCGTCACGCCCGTGGCCTTGACCACGCCGGCCCAGCGCGCGAGTTCCTTGCGCACGTAGGCGCCGTACTCGGCGGGGGTCGAGCCCAGCGGCTCGGCGCCCTGCAGCGCGAGCCGTTCGCGCACGTCGCTCGCCTTCAGCGCCTTGACGATCTCGGCATTGAGCCGATCGACCACCGGCGCCGGCGTGCCGGCGGGCACCATCACGCCCTGCCAGGCGCCGACCTCGAAGCCCGGCATGCCCGACTCGGCCAGCGTGGGCACATCGGGGAACAGCGACATGCGCTTGGCCGTGGTCACGGCGAGCATCTTCATGCGCTTGTCGCGCACGAAGGCCATCACCGAGTTGACGGTGTCGGTCATGAACTGGATCTGGCCGCCGACCAGGTCGACGTCGGCCGGCGCGCTGCCCTTGTAGGGCACGTGCGCGGCATCGATGCCGTTGGCCTGCACGAACTGGAAGGCGCCCAGGTGCGTGACGTTGCCGTTGCCCGCCGAGCCGTACGAGAGCTTGCCCGGATGGGCCTTGGCATAGGCCACGAACTCCTTGACGTTGCTGGCCGGCACCGAGGGATGGGTGACCAGCGCGAGCGGCACCACGGCCACCAGCGCGACGGGCGCGAAGTCCTTCTGCACGTCGTACGACACGCTCTTGTAGAGCGCCGGGCTCAACGCGATCGAGGAGGTGTTGTAGAGCAGCGTGTAGCCGTCGGCCGGTGCCTTCGCCACCAGCTGCGCGCCGATGTTGCCGTTGGCACCGCCGCGGTTGTCGACCAGCACGTTCTGGCCCAGCTGCTCGGAGAGCTTCTGCGCCAGCACGCGCGCCACCAGGTCGGTGGGGCCGCCCGGCGGGAAGGGCACGACCATGGTGATCGGCTTGCTCGGGTAGCTGCCGCCCTGCGCGAAGGCGGGAGCCGCCGACGCGGCGAGGATGGCGGCCGCGGTGGCGAGCAGCAGCGATCGCCGCTGGGGCGGGCGCGCGGCGCCAGGGGTTCTGGAATGCATGGGCTTGTCTCCGATTTGTCGTTGGAACTGGGAACGGGTGGTGCCGCGGGATCGCGCTCTGCGGGCGCTCGCCCCGCGCGGGCTCAGGACGGGTCGCGCCCCGCGAGCAGCCGGCGCGCGTCGTAGTGCATGACGCACTGGCCGTGCTGGTTGAAGACGGTGATGCGCGAATCGACGATGGCGCGGCCGCCCTTCGAGGTCGGCCGGATGCCGGTGACCTCGACCACCGCCTCGATGCGGTCGCCCACGCGCACCGGCGCATGGATCTTCTGCACCAGCTCGAGCATCGCGAGGCCGGTGCCCTGGATCATGGTCTGCAGGATGAAGCCCTCGATCAGCGTGTAGGTCAGCGCGGCCGGCACCGGGCGGCCGGCGATCGCGCCGGCCTCGTAGTCGGCGTCGATGAAGATCGCCTCGACCATGCCGGTCACGCCGATGAAGGCGACGAGGTCGGCCTCGGTGATGGTGCGGCGGAAGGTGCGCAGGCGCTGGCCCGGCGCCAGGTCCTGCCAGACGAAGCCCTGGCCGAGGCGCGGCAGCGCTGCGTCTTCGGCGGTGAGGCGGGGCAAGGTGGGGGTCTTGTCGTTCATGCGGGTCTCGCTGCGTTGCGTTGTTCAGGCGGAAGGGACGATGGCGGCGCCGTCGGCGATCAGCGCATCGACGTGCGCGCCCGGCACGCCGGCCGCCACCAGGCTCTCGCGCGTGTGCTCGCCCAGGCGCGGCGGCATGCGCACGGGCGCGCGCTCGCCGTCGAAGCGCACCGGCACGCCCGGAAAGCGCAGCCGGCCCATGCGCGGGTCGTCGAGTTCGGCGAAGAAGCCGGTGGCCGCCAGGTGCGGGTCGCGCGGCAGGTCCTCGAGGCGGCTGACCGGCGCGGCCGGGATCTCGAGCCGCTCGCAGGTGGCGAGCCAGTGCGCGGTGCTGCCGCGCGCGACGAAGCCGCCGGCCAGCGCGAGCAGTTCGCCGATGTGCTGCGTGCGCGCGGCGATGTCGACGAAGCGCGGGTCCTCGGCCAGCGCGGGCTCGCCCACCTCGGCGAAGAAGCGGCGCCAGTGCAGCGAGGTGTACGGCATCATGCAGATGTGGCCGTCGGCGGTGCGCCACGGGCGGCGCCAGGGCGTGAGCACGCGCGGATAGCCGGCCTCGGCCAGCGGCGGCTCGAAGTGGTTGCCGTAGAGGTGCTCCACGAGGTTGAAGGACACCATGGTCTCGAACATCGGGATCTCGACGAAGCCGCCCTGCCCCGTGCGCTCGCGCCGGAACAGCGCGGCCAGAATGGCCTGGGCCGCGACCAGCGCGCAGGTCTTGTCGGCCGCGATGGTGGGCAGGTAGCGCGCCTCGCCCGACTGCATCTGCATCAGCGAGGCCAGACCCGACATGCCCTGGATCACGTCGTCGTAGGCCGGCCGGCCGGCGTAGGGACCGTGCTGCGAGAAGCCGTGCAGGCCCGCGTAGACCAGGCGCGGGAAGCGCTCGATGAGAGTGTGCGGATCGATGCCCAGGCCGCCGAGCTTCTGCGGCCGCATGCTGTGCATGAACACGTCGGCCTGCGCCACCAGCGCCATCAGCGCCTCGCGCGCGGCTCTCTGCTTGAGGTCAAGCGCCACGCTCTTCTTGCTGCGGTTGCTGCCCAGGAACACGGCCGCCATGCCGGGCTCGGCCGCGGGGCCGGTGTGGCGCGTGGAATCGCCCTCGGGCGGCTCGACCTTGATCACCTCGGCGCCGTAGTCGGCCAGCGTCTGGCTGGCCAACGGTCCGAACACCACGCTCGAGAGGTCGAGCACCTTCACGCCCTGCAGGGGAAGCATCGTCTGTTTGTCTCCTGCGCCGATTCTGCGAAGGGGACTGGATGCCGTCCAATATCAATTGCCTGCTCTGTGATACCGTTTACAGATCATGGACATCCGCCAGCTGCGCCACTTCGTGGCCCTTGCCGAGACCCTCAACTTCCACCGCGCGGCCGAGCGGCTGCACATGGCGCAGCCGCCGCTGTCGGCCTCGATACGCCGGCTCGAGGAGCAGGTGGGCGTGCCGCTGTTCGTGCGCAACCGGCGCGGCACCGAGCTCACGCCCGCGGGCGCGGCGGCACTCGAGGAGGCGCGGCGCGCGGTCTTCCATGCCGAGCAGTTCGCGCGCGCGGCGCAGGCGGCGTCGCGCGGCGAGGCCGGCATCCTGCGCGTGGGCTTCGTGGGCTCGGCCACCTATGCGCTGATGCCGCGCGTGCTGCCGCGCTTTCGCGCGCGCTATCCGGGCGTGCAGCTGCAGCTCGGCGAATCGACCACCGCGCGCATCGTCGAGATGGTCGAGGCCGGCGATGTCGACGTGGGCCTGGTGCGCTTCCCGATCGGGCGCGCCTGCCATGCGCGCATCTTCCCGGCCGAGCGCGATGTGTTCGTGGCCGCGGTCGCGGCCGACCATCCGCTGGCGCGGCGGCGTCGCCTGGCGCTGGCCGACCTGGCCGACGAGCCCTTCGTGATGTACGGCGCGATGGAGGTGCCGGGCCTGCATGCGGCGGCGCTGCTGGCCTGCCAGCAGGCGGGCTTCATCCCCAACGTGCAGCAGGAGGCGGTGCAGGTGCAGACGCTGATCAGCCTGGTCGAGAGCGGCCTGGGCGTGGCGCTGGTGCCCTCGGTCGCCACGCGCCACGTGGCGCGCAACGTCGTGTTCAAGCCGCTCTCGGGCGCGGGCGCGCAGGTCGCGATCGGCATCGCGCTCGCGCTGCCGCCGGGCGCGCAGACCTCGGCGGCGCAGCGCTTTCTCGAGAGCGTGCTGGAGCAGCCCGGCGCGTAGGGGCGCCGGGCCGCGCCGCTCCGGCGATCAAGCGCTCATCAGGACTTCTTCGAGAAGTCCAGCGCGCCGGTCAGGTCGCCCATTGCCGGCAGGCCGTTCTTCACCAGTGCCTTGTCGCGCTCGACCAGGCCCGGCAGCACCGGCAGCGACCAGCGGTGCGTGATGAAGCGCAGGGTCGAGGCGGTGTCGTACTGCGTCTTGTCGACGAAGCCCTTCTTCGCGAAGTCCGACACGATGATCGCGGGGATGCGGGTGCCCGGGCCCCAGCGGTCGGCCTTGGGCACGCGCGCATGGTCGTAGAAGCCGCCGTTCTCGTCGTAGGTCACGACCACCAGCATGTGCTTCCACTGCGGGCTGGCCTTGAGCTTGGCGATCACGTCGGCGATGTGGGCGTCGCCGTCGGCCACGCTGGCGTAGCCGGCGTGCTGGTTCAGGTTGCCCTGCGGCTTGTAGAAGCTCACGGCCGGCAGCGTGCCGTTGGCGGCGTCCTTCAGGAAGTCGGCGTCGAAGTCCTTGAGGTGGGCGGCGCGTGCCTCGGGGTGCTGCACCGGATCGAAGGCGGCGTAGTAGTTGAAGGGCTGGTGGTGGAACTGGAAGTTCGGCGTCTGCGCGGCCGGCGGCACGGCTGCCGGGAACTTGCGGTCGCCCTCGGCGATGGCGGTGGTGCTGTTCCATGCGCCGCCGTACCAGGCCCAGCTCAGGCCCTTGGCCGTGAGCAGGTCGCCGATGGTGGCCTGGGTCTGCGGCGGCAGCGTGGTCGCGGACTTGGGATCGGCGTAATGCCGGTGGGGCGCGTCCTTGGCCGGCTCGTTGTTGCTCGGCTGGTAGGGCGGCTGCATCGTGTTGACCGCGTAGAAGTTGCCGGCGGCATCCTTCGGCGTGAGGGTGCTGTCCTTCTTGTAGACGGGCGCGCCCGCGAGCACCGAGGCCGGCGAGTTGGCCGCGGGCGTCAGCCGCACGAAATTCCCGTCGGCATCGGTGTCAATGGCCGAGATCGAGCCGTGGCCCGGCGACGCGGGATCGCCGGCGTTCGGGTAGAGCGGCGCGCAGGCGCACACCAGGTACTGGTGGTTCAGGAACGAACCGCCGAAGGCGCCCATGAAGAAGTTGTCGGCCAGCGTGTACTGCCGGGCCACGTCCCAGAGCTTCATCTTGCTGCCGTCGTAGTAGCCCATGCTGAGGCCACCGGCATCGGAATAGGCGGCGAACTTGTCGTTCTTGCCGCCGTTGATCTGCATCTGGTTGTTGTAGAAGCGATGGACCAGGTCGCGCGTGATGACGCCTTGCGACGCCTGCAGGTGCGTGTCGTGGAAGCCGCCCGGCGCATCGATCTGGAACATGCGGTTCGGCATCCCGATCGTCCGGTTCTCGGCGATCGTGACCTCCTGGCCGCCCGCGGTCACGCCGCCCCACACGGGCGGCAGGTTCGGCAGCGTGGCACCGTCGAAATCCTTCTGCGGTTCGCTCGCGCGGGCCGACGAACTCGGGTTCACGCCCGGGATGCCGTCGGCGCCCGGGAACAGGCCGAAGAGGTTGTCGAAACCGCGGTTCTCGGCGTAGATCACGACCACCTGGGTGATCTCGTCGAGCGCGAAGCGGTTGCGCAGGGCCGCCACCCGGTCGCCGCTGCCGCCGGCCTCGGCCACGGCCTCGGCGATGCGCTCGAGCGACTGGTCGATCTCGGTCTGCAGCACGGCCTTGGCCCTGGCATCGCCGATCCTGCCGGGGTCGGCCAGCAGCTGGCTTTCGCTCACGCCCAGGCGAGTGGCCAGGGCACTGCGCGCGGCGGCGAAGTTGCCGCCGTTGGCATCCATCAGCGCGGCGAGCTCGGTGCTGATCGCGCTGACCACACCGCCGGCGCCGGCCGGGGCACGAAACACCAGTGGCCGGGCCACGCCGCTCTCGATGCCGCTGCCGATCTCGGCCACCACCGCACCCTGGCCCGCGAGCGTGAAGGCGCCGTTGGCATCGGTGGTGGTGCTGGCCTCGCCGCGGTCGCAGCGGCCGTTGCCGTTGCCGTCGATGCAGACCTTGGCGTTGCGGAAGGCACCGCCCGCGACCACGCCCGACATGCCGCCGACCGCGCCCTGGTCCGAGTCGCTGGCGCAGGCCACGACGAGCGTCGCCGCGGCGAGGGCCACGGGCCAGGGTTTGAAGCGGGCGACGAAGGTGCGCGCCGAGGCGAGCGCACCGCTGCTGCGAGTGGAGGCGGTCATCATTGTGTTGTCATGAAGGAGGGACGAACCAGGCCGGCGGCCCGGCCGCGCGATGCTCCGAGGAGCAGATGACAGCCGCGTTGCACGCAGCGCTTTCGCTTCCTTGCTCATTCAGGCCTAAGAAATCCCCGCGCCGCGTCATGGTTCTGACATGCGGCCCTCCTAGGCTCGTCCGCGGCCCGGCCCCGTTTCTTCTCCCGCTGCACCTGTTCCCGATGCCTCGCCCTTTCCGCCGCCTGGCCCCGCTTGCCGCGGCCGCCCTGCTACTCGCGGCCTGCGAGCAGGCGCCCACGGCAGGCACGCAGCCCCCGGCCGCATCGCCGGCAGCGGCGAACGCGCCGGCCGCGGTGGCGGCCACCGAGCCCGCGCGCCCGGCCTATCTCGATGCACCCTATGCCGTGCTGCCGGGCCGCCGCCAGCCCACGCCGGAGCAACTGGGCGAACTGGGGCGACGCATCTTCTTCGACCCGGGCCTCTCGGCCTCGGGGCGGACGTCGTGCGCGAGCTGCCACGATCCCCAGCATGCCTGGGGACCACCGAATGCGCTGTCGGTGCAACTGGCCGGCCCCGACGGCCGCACCGAGGGCCCGCGCGCGGTGCCTTCGCTGCGCTATCTGCAGACGCTGACCGCCTTCACCGAACACCACCACGATAACGACGGCGACGACAGCGTCGACGCCGGTCCCACGGGCGGGCGCATGTGGGACGGCCGCGCGGGCTCGGCCCACGAGCAGGCCGCGCTGCCGCTGCTGTCGCCGGCCGAGATGGCCAATGCCTCGGTAGAGGAGGTGGCGCATAAGCTCGAACGCGCGCCCTATGCAGGCGAGTTGCGCGCGGCCTTCGGCGACGCACTGTTCGGCGATCCGCAGGCGACGCTGCGCGCGGCCGGCCTCGCGCTCGAGGTGTTCCAGCAGTCGCCCCGGGACTTCTATCCTTTCACCAGCAAGTACGACGCCGTGCTGCGCGGCGAGACGAAGCTCAACGCCGCCGAGGCCCGTGGCCTCGCCCTCTTCAACGCCGAGGACAAGGGCAACTGCGCTTCCTGCCACATCAGCGAGCGCACGCCCGACGGCGCCTTCCCGCTGTTCAGCGACTTCGGCCAGATCGCGCTGGGCGTGCCGCGTAACCGCAAGCTCGCGGCCAATGCCGACCCCGAGTACCACGACATGGGCGTGTGCGGCCCGATTCGCACCGACATGAAGGACCACCCCGAGTACTGCGGCCTGTTCCGCACGCCCTCGCTGCGCAACGTGGCGGTGCGCCAGAGCTTCTTCCACAACGGCGTGTTCCATTCGCTCGAGGAAGTGATCCGCTTCTATGCGCAGCGCGACACGGCGCCGCAGCGCTGGTATGGGCGCGGCAAGGACGGCAAGGTGCACCCGTACGACGACCTGCCCGCGCAGTACCACGCCAACGTCAACACCGACCCGCCCTTCGGCCAGAAGCCCGGCGGCAAGCCGGCGCTCAGCGAGGCCGATATCCGCGATGTGGCGACCTTCCTGCGCACGCTGACCGATGCCGACCAGCACGACGCGCCCGATCCCGGCGCGCTGCGCACGGCCGCGCGCAGGCCCTGAACGTCGGCATCCGCCTACACGCGCTGCCGCTTCGCCCGACAGCGGGCCGTCATGCGGCAGCGCATCATTCCCGAGTCGGATCGCCCGCCGCATGCGCGCCGACATCGCGAGCGCGCCAGGCCGGCCGCCCGGATTCCTCCCGACGGCGCCCTTGCGTGACGACATGCCCGACCTTCTTCCGAACGGCGATGCGCAGCCGCCATCGCCCCGTGCTTCGCCCGCTTCCCCGCCTGCTGCTCCCGCGGCCTCCACCGGCAGCCGGCGCCCCTTTGCCGTGAACTGGGCGCTGTCCAACTGGAGCGCCACCACCCTGGGCCCCGGCGGCCGGCCGTCGGCCCCATCGATGGACAGCCTCATGGACGCCGCCATGCACGGCGTGCGCAACTCGCTGTCCGCGATCCGCCTCGGCGTGGACCTGCTGGCGCGGCGCGGCGACCTGAACGAGGCCGACGCGGTGCTCGAGCACATCGACAGCGCGGCCGTGCGCGCTCACGAGCAAGCCGAGGAGCTCGCGGACTTCTGCCGGCTCGCGGCCGGGCGGCCCATCGCCATGGTCGCGAAGCGCTTCCCGCTGCATCAGGTGGTCGGTGAGGCGATCGAGGCGCGGCGTTCGTCGCACGAGGCGATCGCGATCGAGCACGACCGGCTCGGCCATGGCGAGGGCTTCGGCGATCCGGCACGCATCGCGCAGTTCGTGCGGCTCGCGCTCGAGGAGCTCGCGCCGCGGACCGCGTCGCGCTGCATCGTGGTCAGCGAGATCGACGGCGCGCGTTTCCGCATCGCCGTGCATGCGGGCGATGCGCCAGCACGGGACACCATCGAAACGCCGGGCCAGCATCTGGCCCGCGCGCACCGCCAGGCACTGTTGCGTGCCATCGCGAACGCGCACCGCGGCGAACTGCGCCTCGTGGCCGGCGCGTCGATCGAGGGACGTTTCGGCGGGGACCGCTGACTATCATCGGTCTCCTTTCCGCCAAGGAGCACGCCGCGTGCCCCCCTCCAGCATCTGGATCGTCACGCCGCCCGGCTATGCCCACAGCGGCGCCTTCGAGGAATTCGCGCTCGCGCTGAGCGAAGGCCTGCGCGAACTCGGCGTGGCCGCGCCGATCGTGCACCGCCGCCCCGAGGGCGAGACGATCGTGCTCGGCGCCAACCTGCTGCCCGCGATCGCCGACCGGCCGCCGCGCCGCGCGATCCTGTTCAACCTCGAGCAGCTGTCGCCCGGCTCGCCCTGGTGGTCCGAGCGCTACCTCGACCTGCTGCGCCGCCGCCCGGTGTGGGACTATAGCGCGCGCAACGTGGCGCTGCTGCGTTCGATGGGCATCGCGGCCACGCTGTGCGAGGTGGGCCATGCCGATGCGCTGCGGCGCATCGTGCCGCGCGAGACGCCGGACATCGACGTGCTGTTCTACGGCTCGGTCAACGGCCGCCGGCGCGAAGCACTGCGGGCCCTCGAGGACGCGGGCCTGCGCGTGGTCGCGCTGTTCGGCGTCTACGGCGGCGCGCGCGACGACTACATCGCGCGCAGCCGGATCGTGCTGAACCTGCACCACTACGAGGGCCGGCTGTTCGAGGTGGTGCGCGTGTCGTACCTGCTGGCCAACGGCTGCTGCGTGGTGTCGGAGACCGGCGACGATCCCGAGGCGGAACGCGCGTACGCGGGCGCGGTGGCCTTCACTTCGTACGACGGCATCGTGCCCACCTGCCTCGAGCTGCTGCGCGACGATGCGCGGCGGCGCGCGCTCGGCGCCAGCGGGTTGGCGCTGATGCAGTCGCGGCGCCAGGCCGATGCCCTGCGGGCCGCGATCGGCCAGATGCCGGGCGGCTTCGCGGGCCTGGGCGCGGGCTAGAAGTCGAAGCGCGCCGACACCTCGAAACTGCGTCCCGGCGCCAGCAGCACCTGACTCACCGCGCGCCCGCCCCAGGTGGCGTAGAGCCGGTCCGTGAGGTTGCGCACGCGGAAGGTCAGCAGGGCAGGCTTCAGGCGGTAGCTGACGGCCGCGTCGACGGTGGTGTAGCCCTCGATGCGGATCTGGTTCGCGGTGTCGGTGAAGACGTGGCCGGCGCGGTTGAGCGAGAGGAACCACTCGAAGTTCGAGTCGTCGGGCCGCCAGGTGGCGAACAGGTTGGCCACGTGGCGCGGCACGTTGGGCGGGGTGTTGCCCACGCGCGAGACGCCGCCGGCCTCCACCAGGGTGTCGAAGCGCGCATCGAGCGCCGCAAGGTTGCCCGCCAGCGTGAGCTGGCGCGTGGGCCGCCAGACGGCCGAGAGCTCGACGCCGCGCGAGGACTGGCGGCCGTTGTTGACGGTGTCGCCGGGCTTGTTGGGATCGCGCGAGAGCACGTTGTCGAGCTCGATCTTGTAGAGCGCGGCGGTCCACTCGAGCCGCGCCTCGGGCAGGCTCTGCTTGAAGCCGACCTCGGCCTGCTTGCCGCGCGACATCGGGAAGTTGGCATTCGACTGCGACAGCAGGAAGAACGAGCCCACGGGCACGGTGGCGTTGGTGTACTGCGCGTAGATGCTGGATTGCGGCGACAGGTCGTAAACCGCGCCGAGCCGGCCCGAGTCGGTGCGGTAGCTGGTGTCGAAGCGGCTGTAGCCGCCGGTGTTGAGGTCGGCGATGCCGCGCTGCACCTTGGTGCGGTCGTGGCGCCAGCCGCCCACCAGCGTGAGGCCGGGCAGCGGCTTGAGCGCATCCTCGACGAACACCGAACTCACGTCGACGCGCGAGGTGGTGTCGGTGCGGTTGCCGGCGCCGGTGGCGCTCAGGCGCGGATCGTCGCTGTAGAAGCCGGTGAAGGGCGCGAGCGCCGGCACGCGCAATGCGGCGGCGGTCGAGGCCTGGCCGTCGGAGAAGCGGCGCTGGCTGTCGAAGCGGGTGCCGCTGAGTTCTCCGCCGACCACGAAGCGGTTGTCCATGCCGCCGAAGGTGCCGTGGTGGGTGGCGTCGAAGCGCTCGAGCCAGAAGTCCTGGTCGTGCGTGATCTGGGTCTGGTCGCGCGCGATGCTCGCGGGCGCGACGAACACGGCGCTCTCGGAATTGCGGAACAGGCGCTGCGACTTGTTGGCCGCCACCGTGTTGCGCCACGACCAGTTGTCGCCGAGGCGGCCGCTGAGGCGCGCGCTGAGCCAGTAGGTCTCCGATGTGTTCTCGTTGTCGAGCACGTTGTAGTTGATGCGCGCGATGCGCCGGTCGATGACGCGGCCGTCGGGCGTGCGCACCACGCCCGTGGGCTCGGTCGCGAACCAGGCCGGCACCAGCGGCGTGCCCCAGTAGGCCTTGTTGTCGTCCTTCAGGTAGTCGAAGCTCAGATCGAGCTTGACCGAGCCGCCGAGGTCGAAGGCCAGGCCGCTGGTGAAGTGGTCCATGCGCTCGCCGCTGCCCGGCACGTTGCCGGCGCGGCTGTCGTTGTGGCTGTAGTCGAGCCGATAGGCACCCGACTCGCCGACCGGCCCGCCGAAGCCCACGCCCAGCCGCGTGGCGCCGAAGCTGCCGTAGCCGACCGAGAGCTCGCGGTTCGGGTTGTTGCGGTCGGGCCGCTTGGTCACGAAGTTGACGACGCCGCCGATCGCGCCCTCGCCGTCGAGCACCGAGGCCGGGCCCTTGAGCACCTCGATGCGGTCGTAGTTCCAGGTGTCCTGCACGCGGTTGGTGACGCCCGCGCCCGAGGTGCGCACGCCGTCGTAGAGATAGAGCAGGCTGGTGAAGCCGCGCGTCGACAGCGTGGTGGGCGACGACGGCGGCCCGCCGCCCGCGAGGCCGGTGACGCCGCGCAGCGCCTCGCTGAAGGTGCGCGCGCCGCGCTGCTGGATCAGGTCCTGCGACAGCACCTCGACCGAGGCCGGCGTCTCGCGCACCGTGAGGCCCAGGCGCGAGGCGCTGCCGCTGCTGCCCTCGAGGTGCAGGCCCTCGGCATCGCGGTTGCCTTCGACCGTGATCGCTCCCAGCGCCTGCTGCGCCTGCGGCGCCGGTTGGTCCTGTGCCTGCGCGCCCGCCATGGACAACGCGGCGATGGCCGCGGCCACGCCCGACATCGTGTGTTTCATCTGAAATTCCCTCCGGAGATTGATCGTTCTTTTTGGCGTGCGCGCTCAGGCCACCGAGAAGCGGCGCAGCCGCCAGCCCGCGAGGCCGAACAGCAGCAGGCTCGGCAGCAGCAGTTGCAGCACGGCCGCCAGCGCACGATCGCGCAGCTCGCGCGGCGATTCCTCGCGCCATGCAAAGCGGGGGATGCGGTCGAAGTCGGCCGGCATCAGCGCGCTGCGTTCCTCGATGCGCGGAAAGAAGAAGTGCTTCCACGCGAGATGAAAGCCCACCGTCTGCGCCACGAACTGCGCATGGCGCCGCGCGCCGGTGCCGGCCAGCCCGGTCATGCCCTCGTAGGCCACGGCCGCGGGCGACAGCGCGCCGAAGCGCTCGAGCAGCCGCTGCTGGCCCGCGTGCTGGCGCTCGAAGCGCTCGAGCTCGGGCGCGATCGCCTCGTCGATCTCGCGCTCGATGCGGTAGTTGGCGAGGCCGCGCGCGCTGATCTCGATCTTGCCGTCGCGCGGCAGCAGCAGCGCGCCCTGGCCGACGTGCTTGTAGTCGGTGCTCAGCAGCTCGGCATGGCGCTTCATCGCCGCGGCCGTGAGCGTGCGCGTCTGGGTCGCGAGCTCGGTGCGCGAGGGCGCGGGGCTGGCCTGCGTGACCGCGAGGTTGAGCAGCACCGGCGCCACCAGCACCAGCAGCACCCACGCGATCATCAGCACCATGGCGTTGGTGGCCGAGGGCGCGCCGAAGGCATTGACCGCCACCACCAGCGCGAACCAGAACAGCGCATAGGCGCCCACCAGCAGCGCCCACCAGAAGGTGACCGTGCCCGCGCCCGGCGCGGAGGGCGCGAAGCCCGCCTGCCGCGCCAGCAGCAGCACGCCCACGGGCAGCAGCACCGCCGGCACCAGCAGCGCGGCCGCGCGCACCGCGAGCTTGCCGGCCAGCAGCGTGCGCAGGCGCAGCGGTTGCGAGAGCAGCAGGCGCAGGGTGCCGTTCTCGCGCTCGGCCGACAGCAGGTTGTAGCCGAGCACGAAAATCAAGAGCGGCAGCAGGTAGACCAGCACGAAGGCCAGGTCGAACTGGCCGCTCAGCAGGTACCAGGGGTTCTCGATGTCGCTCGGGTTCATGAAGGCCACGCGGCTCTGGTGCGTGACGCGGAACTGGCTCGGGAACAGGTCGCTGCGCCCGAGCGCGACCGGCCCGAGCGGCGCGCTCGGCAGGATCGCGTGCTGCGCGCCGTAGCTGCTGGCCATGCGCGAGGGATCGGCCGGGTTCTCGAACGGCGTGGGCTGGGCCCGGCCCGCGAGGATGGCCTCGAGCTGCGCGCGCTGCGCCGCGCGAGTGTCGCGGTCGGCCTGGGCCACGGCCGCCTGCGCGCGGTCGCGCTGCGCGGTCTGCGCGAGGCCGTTGCCGAGCGCGTAGCCGACCAGCAGCAGGAACAGCAGGGCCACGGCCCAGACGCTGCGGTCGGCCAGCAGCAGGCGCAGCTCCTGGCGCATGACGGCGCGCAGCCTGAAGCCCTGGGGCGGGTTGACGATGGAGACGGACATGGCTTCCTCTTGCTTGGCTCTTTCTGAAAGGCGCGCTCAGGCCAGCGCGCGTTGGCGGCGCACGGCGACGGCCGCGAAGGCCGCGGCCAGCAGCAGGCCGGCGCACAGCACGGCCAGGCTGCGCAGCTGGTGGCGCAGGGCCCAGCCCACGCGCGGGGTCCGGTGCACGAACGGCGGCACCTTGGCCCACAGCTCGGGGCCCGACTGGTAGGCGAAGTGGCGGTCGCCGAGCGGATCGGCATGCGCGACCAGGTCCTCGCTCATCAGGTCCTGCAACCGCCGCCGATGCAGCTCGGCCGCGGTGGTGAAGCTGCGGTGGTGCGCGAAGTCGGTGCCGGCCATGCCCATCGAGTAGCTGCGCATCGCGAGCAGGGGCAGCAGCAGGCCGCTCCATTCCTGCAGCCGCTGCTGGCGCTCCCAGGTGTCCCAGAGGCGGCCGTAGTGGCGGTCGTAGACCGGGTAGGAGGCCTGGTCGTCGAGCCGCAGCGCGATGCCCCACTGGCTGAGTGGCACGTCGCGGCCCCAGCGCTCGGTGGTGCCGAAGGCCTGCAGCCAGGTGCGGTCGGAGACCTGCTTGAGCTCGGCCTGCAGCGCTTGGTTGAACTCGAGCCGGGTCGGGCTCGGATAGGCCGCGCGCGCGGCCTCGGACAGCACGCGCGGCGCCATCACGGCCTGCGCCACCCACAGCGCGAGCAGCACGGTGATGGCCGCGCGCGAGGTGGCGCACAGCGCGGACACGCCGAGCACCACGAACACGAAGGCGCCGAGGTAGACCGCATAGCCCAGGCTCCAGGCCGCCAGGCGCAGCAGCGCATCGACGCGCTCGCCGGGCGCGGCGCCCAGGCCCACCGCGAGCGCGGCGACCAGCGCGGCCGGCACCAGCAGCACCGCGAGCGAGGCCGCGAGCGCGAGCGCCTTGCCCGCCAGCAGGCGCAGCGGCGAGACGCCCAGGCTCAAGGTCTGGCGCAGGATGCCCTGCTCGCGCTCGCCCGCGAAGGCGTTGAAGCCCAGCACGATCACCAGCAGCGGCCCGAGCACCTGCAGGATCCAGCCGACCGAGAGGTTGCCGAAGCGCTGCAGGCCGGTGGCGTCCTGCGCGGGATTGAACTTGACCTCGCTCTGGCGGTGCGCCTGCAGCCACACGGTGCTGCCGATGTAGGGGTTGATGCCCGCGTCGACCATGGCCAGCGGCGCCTCGGGCTTGAAGGCATGCATGCCCTGGTGCGCGGCGTCGTGCGGATGGCGCCGGTCCTGCGCCAGCCAGTCGCGGTAGTCGAGCGCCTGCGCGGCCTGCTGCTCGGCGCGCGCCTCGCGCTGGTGCGCCCAGCCCACGCCGAGCGCGGTGAACAGCAGCACCAGCACCAGGCCGCCGGCCCACAGCAGGCGGCCGTCGCGCAGCCGTTCGGTGAATTCGCGGTTCGCGATCCAGCGCCACATGCTCAAGCCCTCATGTGCTGCAGGTACAGCGACTGCAGGTCGATGCGCGCGATCTGCTGCGCGCCCTCGAGGCTGTCGACGAGGCGGCCGCTCTTCATGATGCCGACGCGCGTGGCGGTCTGCTGCGCATGGAACAGGTCGTGCGTGGTGGTCAGCACGGCCACGCCCTGGTCGGCGGCGCGCCGCAGCAGCTCGGAGAACTCGCTGGCCGCATGCGGATCGAGGCCCGAGGTGGGCTCGTCGAGCAGCAGCGCCTTGGCCTCCTTGGCCAGCGCCACCGCGATCCACACCTTCTGCCGCATGCCCTTCGAATAGGCCGACACGCGCTTGTCGGCCGCCGCGTGGTCGAGGCCCACCGCCGTCATGAGCTCGAGCAGCCGTTCGCGCGGCAGCGCGCGGCCCAGCGCGAGGCCGGCGAAGAAGCGCAGGTTCTCCAGGCCCGAGAGCGTGCCGTAGAGCGTGACGTGCTCGGGGATGTACGCCACGTCCTGCTTGGTCGCGAGCGGATGGCGCGTGACGTCGACGCCGTTGATCTCCACCGTGCCCGCGCTGGGCGCGATGAAGTGGAGGAACAGGTTGATGGTGGTGGTCTTGCCCGCGCCGTTGGCGCCGAGCAGGCAGTAGATGTCGCCCGCGCGGATGTCGAGGTCGAGGCGGTCGAGCGCGACATGGCTGCCGTACTGCTTGGTGAGGCCCTGTGCTCTGAGCATGGGAGGGTTCCGGTCGAAAAGAAGGAGCGGGGAAACGGCGCGCGCACGCCCGCATGCATCCGCGGTGGACGCGCGCAGGCTCACGCGCATGCGGGTGCATGCCGTGACGTTCGAAAAGGGGATTGGCTGGGCGCCGGGGGCCGGTGCCGTGGCGGATCGGGGAGGCGGCCGGATCGTCCGGGCCGCGGTCTCAGGGGGTCAGCGGGCGCGCTTGTTCTTCGCGCCGCCCTGCCGCGCCTTGAAGCGCGGGTTGGACTTGCAGATCACGTAGGTGCGTCCGCGCCGGGTGACCACCTGGCAATCACGGTGCCGCTTCTTGGCTTCTTTGAGGGAGGACAGGACTTGCATGGCGTCGCGCTGTTGGATGGAAACCAGCAGTCTAAGTTATTGCGAATTCATTCGCAATAACTTTGTAAAGAAGAATGAGCACCCGCGCGGGTGCCTTGTTCAGTGCGATCGGCCGGCCGGTGCCGCCTTCGCCACGCAGGCCGCGCAGCTGCCGTGCAGGGTCACTTCGTGGCTCGCGACCTGAAAGCCCGGCGGCGCCAGGTCGTCCATCGGGCCCGGGCAGGCGTGCAGCAGGAACACCTGGCCGCACGACAGGCAATGGAAGTAGTGATGGTGGTGGTCGCCCGCGCGGCCCTGCCCCTTCTCGTGTTCGTGGGCGTGGTCGCCGTGCGCGTGCGCATGCGGCTCCTCCCGGCACGAGACCTCGTAGCGCGCGGGCTCGCCGGGCAGCTCGACCTTGGCGATCTCGCCGTCCGCGAGCAGCGCCGACACCTGGCGGTAGACGGTCGACAGGCTGATCTCGGGCACGAGTTCGCGCGCATGCGCATGGATTTCGGGGGCGGTGAGCACGCGGCTGGCATCGCTGAAGGCCGAGAACACGGCGGCGCGCTGGCGGGTAAGACGTTCCATGGCCTCGATGGTAAGGCGGCGCGGACAACGCCTCGCGGTGCCCGGGGACTTCGGCGCAGGCTATCTAAATTGCCCCTGACGGCGCTCCGGTCTTGCCTTTCTCCCCTCTTGACGCGTCGATTTAGATATATCTAAAATAATTTAGACACAAACAGATATCGATTCAGAAAGAGAGGCTCCCATGCGTCATTTCCACTTCGACCATTGCCACCGCACCCCGCGCGGCGAGCACGAGGACGGCCTCTCGGGCGGGCGGGGCCGCGGCGGGCGCCACGGCTTCGGCGCCGGCCGGGTGTTCGGCCATGGCGGCCTGCGCTTCGTGCTGCTGCAGCTCATCGCCGACAAGCCCTCGCACGGCTACGAGCTCATCAAGCTGATCGAGGAACGCCTGGGCGGCAGCTATGCGCCGAGCCCCGGCGTGGTCTATCCCACGCTGACGCTGCTCGAGGAGCTGGGCCACCTCAGCGTCGAGAGCGGCGCCGAGGGCGGCGGCCGCAAGCGCTACACCCTCACCGACAGCGGGCGCGAGTACCTGGCGGCCAACCGCGAGACCGCCGAATCGATGATGGAACGCCTCAACGGCGGCGTCGACGGCGCCGGCGCGCGCGGCGGCCGGCCGCCGCAGGTCACGCGCGCCATCGAGAACCTCAAGCTCGCGATGCGCCTGCGCCTCTCGGGCACGCCCCTCACCGAACAACAAGCCCACGAATTCGCCGCGGTGCTCGACAGCGCCGCACAACAGATTGAACGTCTTTGAAAGTCAACCGCACATGACCGACTTCTCCACCGCCCCCCAACCCGACCGCCTGCCGCGCCGCGTGCGCCACGACCTGCGCTTTCGCCAGCTCACGGTGAAGAGCGTGCAGCGCGTCACGCCGCACCTGCTGCGCGTCGTGCTCACCGGCGACGAGCTCGAGGGCTTCCACAGCCCGGGCTTCGACGACCACGCCAAGCTGTTCTTCCCCGACCCGGCCACCGGTCGCCTGACCCTGCCGACCATGGGCCCCGAAGGCCCGGTCTGGCCCGAGGGCCGGCCCACCATGCGCGACTACACGCCGCGCCGCCACGACGCGGCCGCGAAGACGCTCGAGATCGACTTCGCGCTGCACGAGGCCGGCCCCGCCACGCAATGGGCCGAGAACGCCAAGCCCGGCGACCGCATCGGCGTGGGTGGCCCGCGCGGCTCGTTCATCGTGCCGACCGAGTTCGACTGGCACCTGCTGATCGGCGACGACACCGCGCTGCCCGCGATCTCGCGCCGCCTGGCCGAGCTGCCCGCGGGCGCGCGCGTGGTGGTGCTGGCCGAGGTCGACGGCCCCGAGGACGAAATTCCGTTCGAGACCCGGGCCGCGCTGACGCTGGTATGGGTGCATCGCCGCGGCGTCTCGGCGGGCCTGAGTCCGATGCTGCTCGAGACGCTCAAGAAGCAGGCGCTGCCCGAGGGCGACTACCACGCCTGGGTCGGTTGCGAGACCGGCGTGGCGAAGGCCGTGCGCGCGCACCTGGTGGGCGAGCGCGGCGCGAATCCGAAGTGGATCCGGGCCTCGGGCTACTGGCGCCGCGGCACGGCCGCGACGCACGACGCGATCGAGGATTGAGCGGAGCGGCCTTGCGCGCGGTGCCGCTCAGTGCGGCACTTCGGCCGGCCCCGAGGCCGCCACGCGCTTCGGGCTGCGGATCAGCAGCAGCAGCGGGATCGCCACCAGCGTGATCACCATCATGATCGCGAAGTCGTCGAGGTAGCCGACCAGCGCGCCCTGCCTCGTGACCTCGGCGTTGAGCATCGCCAGGCCCAGCGGGTTGTCGGGCGACATCATCGAAGGCAGCGTGGCCAGCGCCGGATTGCCGGGCGCCACGGTGGTCGCGATCTGCGCATGGGCGGCGCTCGAGCCCTCGGTGAGCAGCGCCTGCACGATCGAGATGCCCACGCTGCTGCCGATGTTGCGCAGCAGGCTGAAGATCGGCGTGCCCTGGTTGCGCAGCCGCGGCGCCAGCGTGGCGAAGGTGGCGGTCGACAGCGGCACGAAGGTGAAGCCGATGCCCAGGCCCTGGACGAAGCCCGAGACGATGATCAGCGTGCTGTCCATCTGCAGCGTGATGCGCGTCATCTGGTAGAGCGAGAAGGCCGTGAGCCCGAAGCCCAGCGCCATGATGGCGCGCACGTCCACGCGCTGCACCAGCCGCCCCACCACCAGCATCGCGATCATGGTGCCGATGCCGCGCGGCGCCGTGACCTGTCCCGTGTAGACCACCGGATAGCCCATGAGCCCCTGCAGGAAGTTGGGCAGCAGCGCCATGGTCGCGTAGAGGATCATCCCGACGATGAAGGCGAACAGCAGGCCGGTGACGAAGTTGCGGTCCTTGAGCAGGTCGCGGTCGAAGAAGGAGACGCCGCGCACGGTCCAGGTGTGGACCACGAAGAAGCAGAAGGCCACCAGCGAGGCCGCGGCCTCGAGCCGGATCTCCCACGAGTCGAACCAGTCGAGCTGCTCGCCGCGGTCGAGGAACAGCTGCAGCATGCCGATGGCGAGGCTCAGGGTGACGAAGCCGAAGATGTCGAGCTTCTCGCCCTGCGGCCGGCTCTCGGGCAGGTAGCGCGCGATGCCCCAGAAGGCGAAGACGCCCACCGGCAGGTTGATGAAGAAGACCCAGCGCCAGTCGAAGTTGTCGGTGAGCCAGCCGCCCAGCAGCGGCCCGAGGATCGGGCCGACCATGATGCCCGCGCCCCAGATCGCCATCGCCTGGCCGACCTTCTCGCGCGGGTTGATGTCCAGCAGCACCGCCTGCGACAGCGGCACCAGCGCCGCGCCGAAGATGCCCTGCAGCAGCCGCGCGCCGACGATGCCCACCAGCGAGGTCGCCAGGCCGCACAGCGCCGAGGCGATGGTGAAGCCGATCACCGAGATGATGAACACGCGCCGGCGGCCCCAGTGGCCGCAGAGCCAGCCCGTGAGCGGCAGCGCGATCGCCGAGGCCACGATGTAGGAGGTCAGCACCCAGGTGATCTGGTCCTGCGAGGCCTGCAGGCTGCCCTGCATGTGCGGCAGCGCGACGTTGGCGATCGTGGTGTCGAGCGCCTGCATGATGGTCGCGAGCATGATCGAGACGGTGATCATCCCGCGGTGCGGCACCGCGGCTCCGGGCGCGGCGCTCATTTGCCCTCGCCCTCGGGGCCGTTGCCGCCCGTGATCTCGAGCAGGCTGCCGCGCACCTTGCCGAGCAGCGCCAGCAGCTGGGCGCGCTCGCCGGGCGCCAGCACCGCCATCACGCGCGCGTTGAGCCCGTCGCTGAGATTGAGCGCGGCATCGAGCGCCTTCTCGGCGCTGGGCTGCAGGTGGATCAGCTTCACGCGGCGGTCGGTGGCGCTGGCCTCGCGGCGGATCCAGCCGGCCGCCTCCATGCGGTCGCACAGGCCGCCCACGGCCATCGGCGTGAGCTCCAGCCGCTGCGCGAGCTCGGCCTGCGACAGCGGCGCCTCCTCGCCCTCCATGGCCAGCACGCCGAGCAGCCGGCACTGGGCGCTGCTCAGGCCGATGCGCTCGCGCGCGAGGCGGTCGAAGGCCTCGCCGTAGCGCTTGGCCACGTCCTTCACGATGAAGCCGAAACGCTGGCTGAAGTCCCTTTTCATAAGGGACTTGATTATCTACATGTTTATTAGTTGGGCCTTAGCGGCCCGGGTTCAGAGCCAGCCCGCGCGCCGGAACCGGTAGTAGAGATAGCCGCAGGTGCCCGCGATCAGCGCCAGCGCCGTGGGGTAGCCCCAGCGGAATTTCAGCTCGGGCATGAATTCGAAGTTCATGCCCCAGACGCCCGCGAAGGCGGTGCACACGGCAAAGATGCTGGCCCAGGCCGCGAGGCGCTTGGTGACCTCGCTCTCCTCGATCGTGACCATCGAGAGGTTGACCTGGATCGCGGTGGCCACCGTGTCGCGCATCGCGTCGATCGAGCCGTTGATGCGCCCCAGGTGGTCGCCCACGTCGCGGAAGTACTCCTGCGAGCCCATGCAGATCTGCGGCACCCGCCCGCCGTGCAGCTTGCCGGCCGCCTCGGTCAGCGGCGCCACCGCGCGCTTGAGCACCATGCTGCGGCGCTTGAGTTCGTAGAGCTGCTTGATCTTGTCGCGCGCCGCGCCGCTTTGCGCAAAGATCTGCTGCTCGATCGATTCGAGCTCGTCCTCGAGCGCGTCGATCACCGGGAAGTAGCGGTCGACCACCGCGTCCATCAGCGCATAGAGCACGAAGCCGGCGCCGTTCTTCAGCAGCTCGGGCTCGCGTTCGCAGCGCTCGCGCACGCCGAGGAAGCCCTGCCGGCTGCGGTTGCGCACCGACAGCACGTAGTTGCTGCCCACGAACACGTCGACCTCGCCCACATGGATGCACTGCTCGCCCGCGTCCGAGGGCTCGACCAGGTGCATCACCACGAACAGCGAGTTGCCGTACTCCTCGACCTTGGGCCGCTGGTGGCCGTGCTGGGCGTCTTCCACGGCCAGCGGATGCAGGCCGAACTCGAGCTGCATCACGGCCAGTTCCTCGGGCGTGGCGTCGCTGAGCGCCACCCAGACGAAGCAGCCGGGCCTCGAGATGTATTCGCTGATGCTCTCGACCGGAATGTCGGCCAGCTTGGCGCCGTTCTCGTAAGCCACGCAGTTGATCAGCATCGGCGCTCCAGGATCGCGGTTGGATTGAGGGGTGCCGATGGTGCCACGGGGCCGCGTTCCGCTGCCTGACCGCCGCGAGAGGGAGCGCAAAAGTTAAAACATCGCTACTCGCAAGCGGCCGAAGGGTTTAGTTGCGTGACTTTTTGCTCATTTCTTTCACCCGCCTACAAGTCTTACCGCGCAAAGACTGACAGGCGTTGTGCGGGCGATACACGAACATCGCTTCGCTGTCACGCAAAAGGGGGCGCCCACCAAACAGAAGAGCAGCCGCCCACAGCCATCAGGGAAGAACTCCACCCGCCCACGTGCGGGTGTTTTTTTGCCCGCTCGCATCCTCTTTCCCCCGCATCCCGCCCCACGCCGCCCACCGGCTTGCGGGTCGGCCACAATACCGGGCGCCCCGCGCCATGGCCTGGCCGGGATCCAGCGACGATGCGTCCATGCCCGAACTCTCAGACAGCACTTTCTCCAACGCCAGCAATGGCTTACGCGCCCATTCCGTGACAGATACCCCCGCCGCAGCCGCCCCCGATTACGCCGGTCATACGCCCATGATGGCGCAGTACCTCCGGCTCAAAGCGGACCATCCGGACACCCTGCTCTTCTACCGGATGGGCGATTTCTACGAACTCTTCTGGGCCGACGCCGAGAAGGCCGCGCGCCTGCTCGACATCACGCTGACCCAGCGCGGCCAGTCAGCCGGGCAGCCGGTCGTGATGTGCGGGGTGCCCTTCCACTCGGTCGACACCTACCTCGGGCGGCTCATCAAGCTCGGCGAATCGGTGGCGATCTGCGAGCAGGTGGGCGAGGTCGGCGCCTCCAAGGGCCCGGTCGAGCGCAAGGTGGTGCGCGTGGTCACGCCCGGCACGCTGACCGATGCCGAGCTGCTCAACGACAAGGCCGATGCCACGCTGCTGGCGGTGCATGCCGGCACGCGCAATTTCTGCGGCCTGGCCTGGCTCAGCGTGACCGGTGCCGAGCTGCGGCTGGCCGAATGCCCGGCCGACGCGCTCGAGGCCTGGATCGCGCGCATCGCGCCGAGCGAACTGCTCTACGGCGCCGAGGTCACGCCGGCCTTCGAGCAGCGGCTCAAGGCGGCGCGCAGCGCCACGCCCTTCACGCTGTCGGTGCGGCCGGCCTGGCAGTTCGACGGCGGCCTGGGCGAGCGCAAGCTCAGCGAGCAGATGGGCAGCCAGAGCCTGGCGGCCTGGAATGCCGAATCGCTGACCAACGCCCATGCGGCGGCCGCCGCGCTGCTGGGCTATGCCGAGCACACGCAGGGCCGCGCGCTGTCGCACCTGCAGCGGCTCACGGTCGAGCGCGACGGCGACCTGATCGAGCTGCCGCCCACCACGCGGCGCAACCTCGAGCTGGTGCAGACGCTGCGCGGCGAGGACTCGCCCACGCTGTTCTCGCTGCTCGACACCTGCATGACCGGCATGGGCAGCCGCCTGCTCAAGCGCTGGCTGCTGGCGCCGCGGCGCGAGCGCGGCGACGCGCAGGCGCGGCTCGAGGCCATCGGCGCGCTGCAGGCCACCGTGCTCGGCGGCGCCGGCGCGCCCTGGCGCACGCTGCGCGAACAGCTCAAGAACACCAGCGACGTGGAACGCATCGCGGCGCGCATCGCGCTGCGCCAGGTGCGCCCGCGCGAACTGCTGGCGCTGCGGCTCGCGCTGGCCAAGGCCGAGCAACTCGCGCCCGCCCTGCCCGGCGCCGCGGCGCTGCTGGCGCAGATCGCCGAACGGCTGGCGCCGCC
>Ga0209902_100640_pt1 | contig 31456 bp, 34 predicted proteins | sample FECB27metaG_FD_188304 | JGI IMG/M metagenome (GOLD analysis project Ga0209902, IMG submission 188304) | Cyanobacterial communities from the Joint Genome Institute, California, USA - FECB-27 (SPAdes) (version 2) | ecosystem: Environmental > Aquatic > Thermal springs > Hot (42-90C) > Microbial mats...
TGGTCGGCGAGCCGCAGGTCTTGATGCTGGATGAACCATCGGCAGGTCTTTCGCCAAAGCTCGTCGGCATCGTCTTCGAGAAGCTCGTCGAGGTTCGCGCTACCGGTGTCACAATCGTGCTGGTCGAGCAGAACGTCAAGGCGGCCCTTGCCATAGCCGATCGTGCCGCAGTCTTGGTCGAAGGAAGCACCCGGGTTGTTGGCACCGCGCGCGAGCTCGCGAACGATCCGCAGGTCGCTGCGCTTTATCTCGGACACCATCGAGGAGACACCTAGTGTTGCAGCTCATTGCCGACGGCTTCGTCATCGGCTCGGTCATTGCGCTTGGAGCCATTGGCGTGACGCTGGTCTATTCGATCCTGCGTTTTGCAAACTTCGCGCATGGCGAGCTTCTGACCTGGGGCGCCTATCTCGCATGGACCGCGCTCCTCGGCTTTGCTGCTGTCTGGGGTCCTACGGAGCCGCTGGGCCCATTCTCGTTCGGCTGGACGCTCCTGGCCTCGCTTGGCGTTGCAGCGATCGCCACTGCGGCGTTGGCGCTTTTGGTCGATCTGCTCCTATTTCGTCAGCTGCGGCGACACGGGAGCGCAATCACGCTAATCATGGCGAGCTTTGGAGCCGCCCTTGTGCTGCGAAACCTGCTTCAGTTCATTTTTGGAGCAGTTCCAGAGTACTACAGCCGTGAGATTCAGGTTTCTATCCGGCTCGTCCCACGGGACATGTTGGGCGGGTTACGGATCACCCCGGATCAACTTTTTGTCCTTGGTCTGACGGCTGTTTCGGTCGTCGGGCTCCATCTCTTTCTTACGCGCACAACCCTCGGCAAGGCGATGCGGGCAACCTCTATCAACCCGCAACTCGCTCGGGTGACAGGCATCGACGTCGATCGAGTGATCCGCGCCACCTGGATCATCGGAGCCGTTCTTGCAGCTGTGGCTGGGGTGTTCTCAGGACTCACAGTGCAACTGCGGCCACAACTCGGTCTCGACCTTCTGCTTCCGCTCTTCGCCGCGGCAATCCTTGGTGGAATTGGCAGCGTCTACGGGGCGGTCGCAGGAGGTCTCATCGTCGGACTTGCGGAGAGCCTATCGGTACCCATCGTAGGGGCTGAATATCGGGCGGCGACCGCCTTCATAGTCCTCATCGCCATTCTGCTCATTCGCCCCACTGGCCTCTTTGGTGAGAGGCCGTGATGCCCGATCTGCTCGGCCTACTCTCGTACGGCACCTTCTTTCTCGTCTTTGTCACGATTTATGGCCTAGTGGTGCTCGGCCTTAATCTGCAGTGGGGCTTTACAGGCCTGTTCAACGTAGGCGTTGCGGGATTCGTTGCGATCGGGGCCTACACGTCGGCTCTCCTCACAGCGCCGGACTACCCAGATCAGATCGGAGGCTTGGGTCTGCCCATCCCCCTCGGCTGGCTCGGAGCGATGGTGACGTCTGGGCTTGCAGCCTTTATTGTCGGGGTGGCGGCACTGCGGCTGCGGCACGACTATTTGGCCATCGCCACATTTGGTATCGCTGTGACCCTGCAGTTGGTTGCGTTGAATGCTCAGGGCTTAACGGGTGGTCCGTTCGGGCTGCAGTTCATCCCAAAGCCATTGGCTGGTGCCATCGTCGATAACCTTGCCTGGAATCTTGCTTACCTAGCGATGGCTATAACGCTGCTTGGTCTCAGCTATGTTGCCCTGGAGCGTCTGGTGCGTAGCCCCTGGGGTCGCGTTTTGCGGGCGATCCGGGAGGACGAGACGGCGGCCGAGTCCCTAGGAAAGCGGGCCTTCTGGTTTCGGCTCCAGGCCTTCGTGATCGGTTGCATGCTCATGGGGCTTGGCGGAGCGCTCTACGCGCACTTTGTTGGCTATATCGCTCCGGAGGATTTTCTGCCGATCCTCACGTTTCAGCTTTGGACGATGCTGATCGTGGGCGGCTCGGGCAACAATCGTGGGGCCATCCTTGGAGCCGTCGTCGTGTGGGCCTCATGGACACTCTCTGGGAATGTGCTTCGGGAACTCGTTCCGGCCGAGCATCAGGCTAGAGCAGCGACCCTGCAAGTTGTTCTCATTGGGCTGCTTCTGATGCTCATTCTTTTGGTGAGACCACGTGGCCTCCTCGGCGAGGAGGCTGTCGTTTCACGTCACATGAAGGACTCGGCTTGCGAAGTGCAGGAGGAATAGGGCTGTCGAGGCAGAATCGCACGAAGAGCTTATTGCCTCGGGCGGGTGCTAAGCTGGGGGTTCAAAGTGTAGCCATCTGGTTGTTCTTAATGGCACCCTGACACCATGAGGTTCGGCTGGTCCTCCCACTATCTGGTGAATACGCCCCACCAAACCCTATGAGAACCTTGTAGCGGCATCTCTGGTCGTTGGCCGCTGCGGTAATACCGAAACGCTTATTGTAAAAGTTCATCCTTCTACGGCGTGCGCGCTTTGCGCTCTCGCAGCCAATACAGAAGCTCGAGAGCCACCGCGATAAACAGCGAGAATGCGACTGATTCTATTAGGTCGCCATCCTTCCGAAACTCGGTAAGGCCGATATAGAGCGCAATCCCAAGGTATGCGCATCGGTAGAAGATCAAGAACACAGGCACCCCTCATGCCTGCGGACTATCCGCCCGCGACCGAAATCCTATGCCAAAACGTCAATCCCGCAAGAGCTACACCCGAGACGACAGATGTCTCATGGTGGATATCCGTCCTCACGAATACGTTGTAGAGAGCACTGCGAAACGGATGGGGCTTCTCCGCTAGCTGCAGCAGTCACTCTTAAGTGAGCACGCCAAGGCGAAATAACCACGGGTTCATCTGGATGATCGTGCTAAGTTCGGTTGCTCAGAAGCCTTACTGGAATGGACAGATGCGCATCCTTACCCTCGTTTCGATATTGGCTCTCGGCTTGGCATCGCAAGCGGCACAAGCTCAAGACAGGGCAGTACCAGGATCAGGAAAGGCCACCGAAAGGGTCTTTAGCGCTGAAGAGAGCGCTGCAATGGGTGCTGCCGTCCGCAAAAAAGAGGAAGCAGCAGCGCGTGCAAGAGATGAGCGGCTCAGAAAAGCCACAAGAGGCATCTGCACCGGCTGTTGAGATAAGCCCAGGCTCCACCTTGCACGGCGGCGGGGCAGCACCGCCCGCCCGCTCCATAGATCAACGGCCCATGGTACCTCTATGGGCCGTTTCTCGTGCGCTCATCGCTGAGAGGCTGGGGCTGTTGAGGTAGGATCATTCCTTGGGTCTGCCGAGCTCTTCAAGGATTTGGGCTAGGCTGTGCAGCAAGCGATAGTCGAGACGATCGAACTCCGCTTCAGGCGCGTTGATCGTGCTCTTGAGGGCCTGCAGATAGACGCCCTTTTCGAGAAGTCCACGCTCCTCAAGCAAATGCACCAAGAGAGCGATGGCGTGCGTTGATCCTCTGGATGAGTGCTTTATAGCCTCAATCAGCTTCTCTTGTTCGGTCATCGAGTTCCTCAGCGGCTCGGAGCTTTATGCCACCACTGATAGGATAAAAGGCCCAAATCAGGCAAGCTGATCCATGGACATCCTTCGCCGCTTACTCACCCTGACACTCAGGGAAAACTAGGCCGAGCTGCAACTCTTCGAGAAGTTGCGGGATCAGATGCGCACGATCGCCCGAGGCATTCACTTAGCCTGAGGGCACCGCAGGTTCAGCCAAACATGTAATGGACGGTAAGGCTAGTAACACCGAACAGAGTTAGGCTCAGAACGATCCACGCTGGGCAGGCATGGATACGATCCTCTGCATCAAGCCGCGGCTCATCAAAGTCTTTGCTGTAAATGCTCATCATGCCGAACCCGGTACTGCGCAAGCATCTCAGTTTTGTGACACAACCAGGTACACAAGGCCGCTCTCACGCTGATGCCCCGTCCTCCCGAACTCAAAGCAAGGCAGCTCGACTTGGCGTGAAGAGGCCATGGCTAGTTCGGCAGGTTAGGATCCGAGCTCTCAACGTCTACCGCAATATCGGATGCGGTTTCGAAGATGGTTCCCGCCACAATAGGCGGCGCTCCTAGTGAGATGGTGATGGCGGCAGAGCAGGCTGGACAGGCATATACCGTACCAGCTTGTAGGGCACCTGAGCTTTCGATATCCACGCTGTAGCACTTTACGCTCAACAGTGGCTCTGCACAGTTTGGGCACTTAGCTGACATGGCTCACCCTTTGTTATTCGATCAAAGTGAACCGCAGGCTCGCCGCTTGGTCAATTGAGTCCTGATGACAAAGCCCATCAACTTCTACACCAGGCCAAGAGAGAACCGAGGCAGCTGCTACTTTGCAGATCCTGCCAAAAGCAGGGGATAGAGACACAAGCAAGATTCACTTTGAGCGCTGAAATTCTCAAGATTTGGAATGATTTGCTCAGTATATGGTTGTGAGAAGCCAGTTCTCGTCCGTGGGTGGCGCAGCGTTCATTACTGGCGCTGGTATCGGAGCGGCGACCCCTTAGGAAGTCCAAGGTGGTCGCCTCATGCTCCATTGAGTGGTGCGACGAGCGGGCCACTCGGCGCGGCTGGTGCAATAAGCACTAAGCACGATGGAGAGAGCACGGTTCGGCAGAACACAGGACTGCTACGGAGTTACGTTTGTCTAAACGCTGTTGCGTTGATGGTTGCGAGGATGAGGTAAAGTCAAAGGGCCTTTGCCAAAAGCACCATACCAGAGCCCGCATCCGTGGAGACCCGACAGTCTTGCGGTCTCGGTGGGATGGGTACAGCAAGGATGGCTTAGCCTGCGGATATTGCGGAGGCGGCATACCGCGCGAGTTCAGCAGCGTTACCTTCTGCTCTGACAGATGCACGAAGAGAGCTAAGGCAGATAGGCCTAAGACGTTGGTGTGCGAGGAGTGCCATACAGAGTATGAGCCGCCTCCCAGATCCAGCTCGCCTTGTTGCTCCGAGGAATACCGGACAACAAGGCGAGAGCGTCTTGTGCGGGATTGGGTAGAAACGCAGAAGCAATCTAACCCGGGTTACCAGCAGAGACGCAGAGCAGCGCAGCGCCGACGCCGCGCCAGGATGGCAGAGGCAGGGGTTGAGGTCTTTACGTTTACCGAGATTGCCGAGAGAGACGGTTGGAAGTGTAGCCTATGCGGTGACCGTATCCGCACGGCGCTAAAGCATCCCGACCCTATGAGCGGTACCCTCAATCATATCATCCCGATTAGCAGAGGCGGCGCGCACACGCGTGAAAACTCCCAAGCAGCGCTTCTCGGGCAGCTACGAATGTTCGGATAAGCGGGAGCGCAATCAGCGCTATGATGCCAAGCGAAGGGAAGAGAAGCCTTGGCGTGTTTGGTATAAGACCAAGCGATGGTACGCCAACAGAGGCAAGAGGCTTAGAGATGAGCCCCTGTGCCGCATGTGTGCTGCTGAGGGGAAGGTCGGCTCAGCTTGGATCGTAGATCATATAAAGCCCCACAAAGACAACGCTGACCTGTTCTTCGACTATGAGGACACTCAGTCCTTATGCGTGACCCACCACAATCGGGACAAGCACAAGGAAGAGCGCGGCAGGTTCAAAGCAGTAGGTGAGGATGGGTGGCCAGTCTAGGGAGCCTCCCTAGTGATCTCGGCCACCGTCCTTGAACATCTCAGTCAATGCTACCAGAAGCGCAGCCCGAGCTTCTTGCCCCTCGGCTAATGTAAGGAAGTCGTTGATGCCAAAGCGCTGCTCACTTTGCTGCTCAGCACCGTTGGTATGTGCGTTTTGGTGAATTCGCGTGTGCTCCACCCACAAGCCAGGATCGTTTGCATCGAGGATCAGGTGCCACCATTCACCTGTATGCCCGCCTGGGTTTTCTGCTTTGAAGGCTAACTCACGTTTATAAATGGTCATCTGCTCGCTCCTAATCCGACGTCGGATTGCGGAACGATGCGCAAGCCAACACATGTAACGGGCAAGGCTCCCGAGGAGAGTAGGTTGCAGCTGGCCGGATAAGGTGGGCGGCCTACAACCCAGTAAACACAACAGCAGGATGTTGACGAGAAGCGGCGATACTCAGCGGTGCCGGCGAGATGACAGCCGAAGCTTGATGGCCTGAATTATAAGAGAGCGCGGCCAATTCAAACGCGGCCTCGCGAGCTTCCTCCTCGGTAGTATACGAGTATATGGCTCTGCCCTGACACATCACTAGCCAGCGGTCTTCCTGCAGATGAAAGACTTCGAAACGTTGCATGATGGTTGCCCCTATGACCAAGGACATCATACCGAGTCCAGCACTCACATGCGGCATTCTCCGAGGGGGTAGGGGGGCTCTCGAAAGTATAGAAACTTTCACACCTGGACCGGTGACTTGAGCCCTGAGTTTCCTCCGCTCAGAGCCGGAGTCCGCTGGTTGATTGCGCTGAGCCCTTTTGTTGGACCACCCGAGGCTAGAGTTTTCCGGCCTTGATCAAGGTGACGGGCTGGCTGCGTCACCCGATTTCGTCAGCATGATCGGGGACTTGTTCCCAATCGCACCATGGGGCCGCTCCTCATTGTAGTATCGACGCCAATCCTCCATCTTTTCGCGTGCATCAGCAAGCGTCAGAAACCAGTGCTGGTTCAGGCACTCCGCCCTGAAGCGACCGTTGATGGCTTCAGCGAAGGCGTTGTCGGTCGGCTTGCCCGGCCGGGAGAAGTCGAGCGTCACGCCCTTCTGATAAGCCCATAGATCCAGGTCCCGTGATACGAACTCCGTGCCCTGATCAACACGGATCGTCTTGGGATAGCCAACCTGCCCGCAGACCCGCTCCAAGGTGGCGACCACGTCGTCGCCCCGATAGCTGAAGCGCGGGTCCAGGGCTGGCACATAGCGCGAGAAGGTGTCGACCACCGTCAGCACGCGGATCTTCTGGCCGGTCGCCAACTGATCATGCACGAAGTCCATCGCCCAGACCTCATTCGGTCCATTGGCCGTTTGGCGGTCATCCCGCAGTTTGGCCTTCACCCGCCGCTTGGGCCACTTGTTGCGCAGTTGCAGGCCCAGCTCCTTGTAGATCCGCCGTGTCTTCTTGTGATTGACGCTCCAGCCCTCCCGGCGCAGCTGGACATGCACGCGCCGATAGCCATAGCGCACCCGTATCTGGCAGATCTCCCGGATCCGCCGCTCAAGGCCGGCCTGCTCGGGGCGGCGGGATTTGTCGTGGTGTGTGGAGCGGTCGAACCGGAGAGCTTCACAGGCTCTGCGGATCGACACCGCCCACTCCCGGCATATCCCGGCCACCAGCTCGCGCTTGCGAGCAGGCCTCAGAGCTTTCGTTTGATGACGTCCTGGAGCATCTCGCGGTCGAGGGTCAGATCCGCCACGATCTGCTTCAGTTTCCCATTCTCGTCCTCGAGCTGCTTGAGCCGGCGCATCTCGGACGGCAGCAGGCCATCATACTTCTTCTTCCAGTTGAAGTCGGTGGCCTGGCTGACACCGGCCTTGCGGCAGATCTCCGCCACGGGCGTCCCATCTGCGCCCTGCTTGAGAATGAACGCCTTCTGGGCGTCCGAACCGAAGGTCCGCGAAGCGAAAACTGTGAGGCCTTCATCGTTGTCCGCTCCTTTCCAGCCGGAAAATCGGTGCGGAAAACTCTAACTCAAAATGGTCCAGTTTTACGGGCTCAGATCATGGTCATGCTTTCCTGGCTTCCTTGACTGGCGGTGGCTGCCGCACTGTCTCCATGATCCGCTCGGCAGGCTTGAGACAGAAACGAGTGTGAGGCCCTTCGAACCTTTATCATTAGAGGATGAAGTAGCTACTCATCATGATCCCAACGCCTTTAATACCGAGATTGTAGTCCGCGACACCGTCTCCGTTGGCATCGATAACGAGCTTGTCGGAGGAGGTGCTGTAGTAAAACTGACCAGCCCTGTGGGCGTTGAGCTTCCAGTCGCCCGTGGAGTTGCCGAGGAAGGTCATCTTCTGACGGCCGACAGCATCGATGTTGGCATCGAAGCTTCGCAAAATCCTTGGCCTGCCCATTGGCGCATTCTATGGAGCGGTGTTCGCGTTGCGGATCAGGGGATACTCCTTGCGCGAGTATGGTCGAACAATCTGGGCCTTCTTAAATAACGTGTAGCTCACATAGGTAGGCCGCAAATTCGCGGAACGGGCCTATGGAGCTCGCCATTCCTCAGACCAGATGCTGACGGGTTGGCCGGTGAGCTCGGAGATGGCGGTGGTGTCGCGGGAGTAGGTCATGCTGTTCGCGTGATCCCAAGAGAGCTTCTCGAAGGGACCGGAGCATTTCGCTTAGCCCTTGCCGTCTCAACAGGCGTGGGCTTCATCCAGGCCAGCACAGGCGTGATTGCTTTGGCTGCGACCCCCATGGCGGAGCCAATAAGGATGCCCAGAACGATGATGAAGACCAAGAAACTCCAGTTTCGGCCGTTATGGATCACCTGTCTCACGTCCGCCCCCTTGTCCAATGGGGATCTAACACCTTTTTCCGTTGATGGAGAGTGAATTCCTCGCGTCTCAGCGAAGCCTCAGCCTCTGCGACCAAGTCATAGGGAGGGTATAGCGGAGAGGGTCGAGAGTTCCGGTCAACCTAGTAGTCGCCAAACAAGAAGTCTCCGGGTGTTAACTGGCTCTGCCTCACGTCTTTTAATACTAGCGACGGTAAGTCCTTGGTACTGGTGGGGAAGAAGTCGAACACGACGTCACTGCCCACCTGTTGGCCTCGCGCCATGATCTCCTCGAAAGTGTCATAATGGCCCGGTTCGCCGGCATAGATCACCAGATCGTCGACTCCGGGCCGGAAGTCAGTCACGGTCAGCCCACCTAGGTTGTCTAGCGTTCCGCTCGGGTTGCCCAAAACGAAGAGATCGGCTCCTGACCTACCAGTTAGGATGGCGTCGAAGCGGGCATAGATGACGTCATTGCCCGAACCGCCATCGCTGATCGAACGCTCCAACTCAAAATTCTCGTCGAACTGCCCTGTGCCGGAGAAGATCACATCATTTCCGGAGCCGCCAAAGACCTTGTCTACGCCGCCACCCGCGTCCAGGATGTCCCTGCCGCCATCACCTCTGATCAGATCGTTGCCAAGGCCACCATTCACGCGGTCATCACCTGCGCCGCCGGATACAGTGTCATCGCCATAGTCGCCGCTCAGGAAGTCAGCCCCACCTGCACCGTTGATGGTGTCGTCACCGAAACCGCCGAAGAGCATATCACGACCGCGGCTACCAACGAGGCGGTCATCGCCCTGCTGCCCCCAGACGAACCCCTCACCGCTTCTCACGCGGATAAAGTCCTCACCCAGCCCACCCCACGCCAGAGTTAACTCGCCGCGCAGTATCAGCCTGTCCTCGGCAGCGGTGCCATAGACGAGGTTCGGGGTCACGTCTGACGGAACCCAAGTGCCGTAGACGAATGCGGAGCGACTGTCGTCGTTAGTCAGCTGTGCGCCACCAAACTCCATCTGGTCCAAGCGCAGGGTCGGCCCATCTGGGTCTTCAGAATGGAAGAGGGTGGCGCGGAGTTGGTCGAGCGGCCGTTGGTCATCGCTCGACACCAGCGTCAGCGGTGTGGTGAAGTCAGCCTGCGTCCAGTTTCCAGTCGCGGCCTGCTCGAAGAAGAACTCGATGTCCGAAAAGTCGGCACTCGAGAGAGTGCGCTGCACCTCCGGTAGGCCTGCCCAAAGCGCCGCTGTACTGCCTGAGAGTGCTAGGCTTCCAGTGATCTTCTGCTTGGCCGCGTAGCCGAACGCCCCCGGATCAACCGTAACGGAAATATTGGCGAAGGGATCGTCAACGACGATGGGATCTTCAACCACCCCATAGAAGGTGTAGGATGTTGGCGCTGGCATGGTGGCCTCCCGTGCAGGTTCCCCGCTCAGTCACTCAACATACCGCACAGCCGACATCGTGTCCCATCATCCATCCGGAGGATCACTGGTTTGGGCTCAGCCTTGCGCAAAGCGGATGCGGATTTCCGATCACGGGACCCAATGGCATTGGCCATTCCTCAGACCAGGTGCTGATGGGTTGGCCGGTGAGTTCGGAGATTGCGGTGGTGTCGCGGGAATAGGTCATGGGAAGCGGTATCCCATGGGCTCCGTGAAGAACCTGTTACTGCACGTCAGGAAGCCGCTGATCGCCGCTCAATCTCGCCTGCGATGTCGCGGAGGGCAGGTGATAGAGGTTGCTGCAGCAGGTCGTTGTACATTGACCTGAGATTTATGCCGATGTGGTCCTGGGTGGTTGCCTGGATATGAGACCAGAGCTCGTAGTCTCTCCAGGCGAGAGGAACGATGACTAGGTCACCGCCTTGCCAGTCCTCTGTAGCTATGTCCTGCATGCGCCCCTCCGCCCTGCTCTCCCAACAGCGTAGCTATCAAGCTTCGAAGGATAGCGGTCGTTCCGTTCTGCTTTGGTCGTAAGTTGCGAACAATGAGCATTGCTCATCATTGACGCTCTGAACTGCTGAGGGACCAATGGCGCGTTTTTCTTCGCCGCCTATGACGGCGAGAGCTTCCTGTCTGATGATACGGGCGTGGAGTTAGAGACGCTGGAGATTGATCGGGCGGAAGCTCGGAAGTTCCTTCCGGAGATGGCGAGGGAGAAACTGCCTGACGGCAACCACAGGACCTTTGTGGTCAGTCTTCGGGATGAGGCTGGGCAGGTCCTGGTGCGGATGTCCCTCTCTCTGGTCGTCGAGCAGGGGGATGTCCATCACTAGTCTCGAAGCATCTCGCACCGAGAGGGGTGAGGCCCCCTGATGCACCGCCGGGCCCAGCGCTGCCATCTGGATGATCAGACCCTCTTATCCCAGAGGTCAGGGGTGCCGGGCGGGAGGTTCATTCTCACCCGATCCGATACTTATCACGCGGAAGTTAGAGCGGGGAGGGGTGAAAGTTACGGTCAAAAAAGAGAGCGCCTCCCGAGGGTAGGCGCTCAAGTTTCGACCTTTGGGGCAAACCAAGATCGGGAGAGGGGAACGGCTCTACCTAGGAATGGTTCGCAATAGGCTGGGCATAGCTGCCATGCTCGATCCGCCATTCCTCAGACTAGGTGCTGACGGGTTCGCCCGTAAGATCGGAGAGTGAGGGTGGTGCCGCGGAATAGGACATAGAAGCATTACGAGATGGTCGAAGGGGTGGCTCTCTGGAATTGCCGCAGGGCCTCTTCCTCTGATCCAAAAACCTTGAACACGCGGTCCATAGCCGTGAGCCGGAGCAACTTCTCCACCTGGGCACTTGGAGCAATAATGCTCACATCGCCTTGAGCTCTTCGCGCTGCTTTGAGCACCGACACGAGGACTCCAAGACCTGTGCTGTCCATGAAAAAGACATGGGCAATATGAAGGGCGAGACCCACATTGCCCTGAGAAATCGCCTCAATGATCTGCTGTTTGAAGGTAGGTGCGGCTGCGGCATCAAACCGACCCTGTAAATTGACCACCGCCAAGCCTTCGCCCCGGGCATCGATATCAATCTGCATATACCTCTCCTTAGGAGTACCTCGAAATGGGTATAGCGGGTTATGGAGCTGAATTCGGTCCTAAGTAGGGCTGTCGAGAGATTTAGAAAAGGCGGCGGTGTCGCAGGAACAGGTTATGGCTGTGGGGTAGCGGGGAGGAGTGAAGAGACGGTTGCCCAAAGAAAAGGCCGCGCCCGATCCTTGTGGGCTCTGAGCACCGCCCCCGGCCCGTATTTGCCCCTACGGGTGGGTGTTAACATAAAGTTAACCTTGGCTGGAATGCGGCCACGCTTCGGAATTTCGGAGACCATTCTGAGGGGTCTCCATGACGCTGTCGTGTCGAAGGGGTAGGTCATGGCAGGGGAATAGCCGGGAAGGTTGAGGGTTCCGGTCAAAAAGAAAGCGCCTCCCGAAGGCAGACGCTTAAGTTGCGACCTGTGGGGCAAACCAAGATCGGGACGCACGAGATAGTCACATCTGCGCAATGAACCTAGGGGTGGCGTGCGGAGCATTAGGGGTAAGCGCCTCTCTCGCCGGAGGGATGAGGCAGGTTGCCGCCCAGGGTATGTACTGTTGCCGCCATCTTGGAAAGTTCCAGGCGGATGCCTTCATACCTAAGTCGCTAAGTATTTCCGCTTATTGTTCCGGTCATGTGGCCCTCGTATACACGCTCCACCGTTGGGGCAAACACGGATCACGGGCCGCGAACATGATCATAAGATCGGGCGCGGCCCTTTCTTTTGGACTATGCTTGCGGCACGGGCTTTCTCCAGCCGACACATCTCCTCTAGGATGGCCTCAGCTGGTAGAAAATTTCCTAGTAGGCTGTTTATGGAATGCAGCCGCTAGGTGAGGAACCTTAAACCGACGGCACTCTATTGCACTAGGAGACGCCGAAAACCTTCTGGTACTCAGCCATATCCATGCTGTCGTCATAACCCCAACTGTCACCAGCGGTGTTGAACTCGCCGAACACCTTGCCCCTGTCATGGAACTGCACTTTCCCATTGCCTTCATGGTTGAAGTACAGTGTTCCAGTGTCCTTATCGCGTACCTCGAAGACGCCCCACCCCCATGTGCCGTCTTCATTTTTCACAAAAATGTCGCCTGTGACGGTGGCGTTCTCACTGATGGTAGCGACTGTAGCCTTGAGGTCCTTCTCGAAGTTTCGAAGGCGAGCGCTCTGGGCGGGGTGCAGTTCACTTAGCTTTTCCGAGGGAATGTTCACTGAACCATTGGCGTCATAGAACTTATAGTTGAGCATGTCGGCTGCGGCCGGCATGAATTCTCTTAGGTGATGAGAGACTTGGCTGTTCCAGTGGTGCATGCCTGAAACGCTATATAGCTTAGCCATACCCGCTTTATGCTGAGCCTCGGATTTGCGAGCGGCCTCCTGCATGTAGGAGGGCATGTCCTCAATGCTGTCATACTGCTCAACGCCCCAGCTATTCCCGCTGGCATAGGCCTTCTGCCGTGCGGCTTCACGCAGGGCCTCGTCGGTTCGGGAGCCGCTCTTCTCGCTCAGGCTCAGCAAGGCGCCACCGATGGTGCCGGCGGCCTGCTTGGTCGAGTTTCTGGCTTGGTTCGAGATGCCGTTGGCAGTTTTCACAAGGTCATCGGAGGCCTTGCTGACCTTGTCGGAAGCTGCCTTGTCTGCGGTAAAGGCGGTGAGGACCTGCAAGCCCTGCGCCAAGGTGGGATTGACGTGCATGATGGCCGTCCTGGAGAGCTGCCGCCAACATCATGCCGGGAACAGGCCTGAGAGAGGACGTGGCCGCATCATGTGCCACCGATAGGATTTTGGGGCTATACTAGGACGGCAGGGTTACGACAATGCTAAACATCATCGATGCTCTCCGCCCACGCATCCGCATGCTCGCCGGACGAGAAAAGCGGCAACCAGGGCGAGAGTAGCGACAGCACTTCTCATGGCATCCTCCGTAGACACGCCAAGCCTGCTTTGGCCTGCGCGTTCCCATTGGATGAGGGCTGCTCGGAAAGGTTCCCAAGCCCTTAGCGGCCTGCCTGGCTCAGGATGGAGGCAATGCTGGTGTAGCCGCGCGCTTCAGCATGCTCCAGAGGCGTCACGCCGTTCCGATCAGGGATCTTGGGGTTCGCGCCGGCTTCAACAAGCGCACGCACGGTTTTTGTATGACGGGGTCCGCCGTCCCCGAGGATCACCGCTTCGATCAAGGCGGTCCAGCCCAGGTTGTTCACGTGGTCGAGCGGTGCTCCGCCTCGGATCAGCTCGCGGACAACGCCGTCGTGCCCCAGATGGGCTGCAGCAATCAGGGCCGTGCCGTCGTAGATGCTGGTGATCAGCCTGGCGCTGGCACCGGAGGCGAGCAGGGCTTTCAGCGTTGGCACGTCATCTCGGACAGCTGCAATAGTCACGGCGTCATAGCGCTGATTGTCGAGAAGGCCTGGATCCGCTCCGGCAGTAATCAGGGCCTGAACCACGGAACTATGGCCCTGGAATGCCGCCACATGCAGCGGTGTGCGGCCGTTGCTGTCGCGGGCATTTAGGTCTGCTCCCGTTTGGGCCAGCCGCTGGATGTCATCGACCTCGCTTCGGGCGGCGGCCGCGTGCAGCCCTCTATAGGCCGCGAGCTCAGTTGGGATGGGAGGCGTCTGTGCGGAGGCCGCACCTCCGGTCAGTGTCAGGATCCCAAAAAGTCCGACAAGTGCGAATAGATGGGCCATGGTCCTTCTCCTTGCGGTGTGATGGTCGCTGACGTTGCCGACTACCGTTGACCATTACGTCAGTTTTGCTTTCACCTTGGCAAGGTCGCCAGTCGCGCGTTCCCGCTGAGGTTCCCGCCTGAATGCAGTCAGTCGCGCTATAAGCTCTACTCGGTATCGAGCTAGGTGAGGTCAGCTCACGGCACTTCTGAGACATTGCACCGAAGGCAGCTTGGGAGGGGAAAACGAATGTTAAGGCATCGGCAGCAGGCGTGCGAAGGTGTGGCGGATCCTGCCGTAGCACTCGCAGGTGATCTCCTCGAGGGCTGTACGGTCCGCGATGATGATGCCGCCGCGCTGCTGCGTGATCAGCCCTTGGGTCTGAAAGGTGCGCAGCACCGTGCTGACGGTGGAGCGCTGCACCCCGAGCAACTCGGCCAAATCCGCATGGGTCAGCGGCAGGAGATCCTCGTCGATCCGGTCCCGGGTGCTCAGGATCCAGTTGCAGCAGCGCGCCTCCACCGTGTGGATGGCATTGCAGGAGACGGTCTGGAAGGTCTGGGCCAGTAAGGCCTCGCTATAGCTGAGCACCAGCCGCTGCACCTTTGGGCGGGCGCGCATCACCTCCTGCATCCGGTCAATGGCGATCCGGGAGGCGGAGCCGGGCACCTGCACCTTGTAGCGTCCGAAGGCCTCCCGCGAGACAATGGCGCTGATCAGGCCGAACAGCCCCTCGCGCCCGAAGGACGCCACCTCGACGAACTGGCCTTCTTCCATGACGTTGATCAGGCCCACGATGGCATCATGCGGGAAGTAGGTGTAGCGGATCGGATCACCGGCCTCATAGAGGATTGTACCCTTGGGCAAGATCACCACCTCCAGGTGCGGCTCCAGACAGGCCAGATCGTCGGGCTCAAGGGCGGCGAGAAGCCGGTTTCTGCGGTGATGACCCTTCGACGTTGGGTACGCCATGGCAGCCTTCAGATACAGCAAGCAGTTGAACAGTGTGGAGTAACTGGAGCTGGCAAGGCAACCAAGGTTAGGATCACGTATACGCTACTGTCACCCAGCGCTTTCCGTGTTGTCGATGATCAGCGGCGTGTCGAAGTATTCAATAGTCGGGGGTGTACCGAAGCGTTCGGCAATCCGCTGCCGCCAAGCGTCGGAGTACATGGCCTCAGCGGCCTCGCGGCTCTGCCACAGGTACACGCCCCCTCCGGTCTGATCCGCCTTGTGCAGGTAGTACTTGCGGACAAGCCCTGGTGCTTCTCGGAACTGGGGTGCGGAGTGCTCATAGGCCCGCTTCACATCCTCAGGGGTGAGGTCCTGGGGCAGGGGAAAGCACACAATAGCCGTGATCATCAGCACCTCCTGGGTGGGCTGGTAAACATCTCATTCAGAACACGGCTGTACTATCGTTGAGAGCTCGCCTGCGCGAGGTGTGGAAACACACCGGAATGTCGGCTTATGGCACTTCTCGGAAGTAGACTGAGTGTCTGCACTAGCGAGGAACAACGAACGCTCCTGGGGCAAGGGATCGTCAGTGCCTGCCCCATAAAGGACTGCCAAGCATGCCGCTGCGAATGTCCGCTTAGCGCCCAAAGAGGCACTTGTACCGCAGCGGCCACAACGATCAAAACTGGCCGGCTGCCGACCGACTTCTTACAAGCTCACAGGCGTTTGCGTCGGATTTTCATGTCGATGCAGTGGACGAATAGCTAACCGCTGCACACGAGTGACTATGGCGGGTAACTCCGCCTGATCACGGCAGAATGAGAAGCGATTAGCTGGTCGATGTTCTGCAAGAAGCTCGCGAGCACGGGCGACGGATTGTCCACTCGGTAGCCGGCGGCGATTTCAATCATCGGAGGGCTTCCCACCAGCGGTCGGCTCACGACCGACCGGGGCAGCAGTCGTTCGACATACGCCGGAAGAAGCGTGAGGCCCCCTGTGGACGCGACGAGCGATATGCCCGTCGCGAATCCGTCGAGAAAGTGGCTCGGCGACAGCGCCACGCCGCGCTCACGCAGGTAACGCTCGACGATGCTCCGCAGAACATGGGGGGTATCCGAATAGCCGATGAAGGAAACCTGATCGAGGTCAGCCGGATCGATCTCGGAACGTTCGGCGAGCGGGTGCTCGCGTGGTAGGATGGCCACGATCGGCTCCTCTGCGATCACCTTGTAGGTAACGTCGGGCTGGGGCTCGATGCGCGAGAAGCCGAGATCTATTTCACCGCGCTGCACGGCCGCGGCAAGGGCAGGCGAGAAGTCGCTGGTGACGCGAAAGTCGATATCCTTGAGCTGATCGCGCAAGACCTGGGTCACGTGCGACAGCCACTCGACTTCCTGGCCAGTCAGAAAACCGACCGAGAAGCTGGCCTTGGCCGGTCGGACCGCACGCCGAGCAGCGGCGACCGCTTCGGCCGCTTGCCCGAGCGCCAGCCGCGCATGGTCGAGGAAAGCCTGCCCTGCTGCCGTGAGCACAACCCCGCGCGAGGTGCGGACGAACAGCTGGGTGCCGACCTCGAGCTCAAGGTCGCGTAGCTGGCGGCTCAACGAAGGCTGCGCGGTGTGCAGGCGCTTCTCGGCGGCGACTGTCAGGCTGCCTTCCTCGGCGACCGCAACGAAGTATCGGAGATGACGAAGTTCCATCTGCCATGCCTATCAGGTATGGCCGAAAAAGCTACAAAGTCTTTCCGCTGCGACTGTGGATGATCCATCTTCGAGCTCAGCTAACGAGCACTGGCCGGCGGGTATGCCAGCCAAGCATCACGAACAATCGAGAACGTCCGCTGGCCAGCCCGCATTCTCGGGTCCGGGAGCGCGTGTACATTAGGAGCAGGGTTATGCCGTACGACCCCTTTTCAGCGCTGAGCTTCATCACCGGGCCGGCGATACTGACCAACGCCTGCGCGATTCTCCAAAACGGCGCGACCACACGCTACAGCCTCGCGATCACGCAATGGCGCGAGTTTCGCGCGTCGGTTGCGGCTGACGACGACAGGCTGTCGCTGCTTTACATCGATCCAGAACGCGCCCTGTCGCTCGCCGAACGGCGCATCCACCTGCAGCTCCGCGCGCTCGGCCTGCTGAACGCGGGAGTCGCCCTGTTCGCGGCGACTACGGTCTGCGGGCTGGTAGGCGCCTTCCTCGTCCAGGCTCTGTCCGTACCTTCCGGTGCCGTCAGCCTAGTCATGATCGTTGCCAGCGGTGCCGCGCTCGCGGTCATGCTCGCGGCGATCGGCGCGCTCCTTCGCGAGGGCGCGTGCAGCCGCGCCATGGTCCGACTTCACCCCCTCGCGAGCGAGCGCCCGATGCAGCGCACCGCAACTCCGCAAGCCGCCCTCGGAGACGAGCCCTGAGGCCTGGCCCCAAACCCGGTCGGCGGGTCGCCGACACCCCTAGCACGAAAGGACCTGCCGATGATTACTACTTCGATCATTACGGGCGGCAGCCGCGGCCTCGGCCGCAACACCGCCATCAGCATAGCCCGTCGCGGCGGCGACGTGATCTTCACCTACCGCAGCGGTGCCGAGCAGGCGCAGGCAGTGGTCGCGGAAATCGGGGCCCTCGGCCGCAGGGCCGCCGCGTTGCAGCTTGATGTCAGCGACATCGCCGCGCTGCCGGCGTTCGTCGAGCGTGTTCGCGCGATGCTCCAGTCGTGGGATCGCGAGAACTTCGACCACCTGGTGAACAACGCCGGCCACGGCGAGATGGCGAGCTTCGCCGAAACCACGGAGGCGCAGTTCGACCGGCTCTTCGACGTGCACGTGAAAGGCGTTTTCTTCCTCACCCAGGCGCTGCTCCCGCTACTCGCCGACGGCGGGCGGATCGTGAACTTCTCGTCGGGCCTGACCCGCGTCTCTTACCCGGGCTTCTCGGCCTATTCGGCCGCGAAAGGGGCGATCGAGATACTCACGCTCTACATGGCCAAGGAGCTCGGCAACCGTGGCATCACCGCAAACGCCATGGCCCCGGGTGCGATCGAGACCGACTTCCTCGGTGGGGCGGTGCGCGACACGCCCGAATACAACAAGGCCTTCGCCAACATGATCGCGCTCGGCCGCGTCGGTGTGCCCGACGACATCGGCCCGGCCATCGCGAGTCTGCTTGGCCGCGACAACCGCTGGGTCACCGCGCAGCGGATTGAAGTGTCGGGCGGCCAGAACATCTGACTGCTCGCTCCATCCACCTGTCATCTTTTGGCAACCAGCAGGAGAATACTGATGACCAATGTCCTGATCGTTCTTTCCGCCGCGGACACCTGGACCCGTGCCGACGGCTCGGCCTACGAATCCGGCGTCTGGGCCCAGGAGTTCGTCGACCTCGACGAGGCCTTCATCCGCGCGGGGTTCCGGGTCGATCTTGCCAGCCCTGGCGGCATCGTGCCGACGATGGACAAGCGCAGCCTCGATCTCCGGACGGTGGGCGAGGCGGTGGCGGAGCGCATGCGCGCCTATCTCGCGCAAAACGCGCAGCGGATCGAAAACCCGCTGGTGCTCGCCGAGATTGATGCCGGCAACTATGACGCGATTGTCGTCCCCGGTGGGCACGGACCGGTGGAGGACCTCTACAAGGATCCCGACATGGGCCGGGTGCTGCTCGAGGCCGACCGCGGGTCGAAGGTCATCGCCGCGGTCTGCCATGGTCCGGCGGCGCTGCTCGCAGCGCGCGACGAGAACGGCCGCTGGCCTTTCGCCGGACGCAAGATAACCTCGCTCAGCGACGAGGAGGAGATTGAGTTCGGAACGGCCGAGAACGCCCCCTGGCTGCTGGCTGAGACACTGCGCGAGCTGGGGGCCCACTTCGAGCAGGGACCGAACTGGAGCACGCACGTAGTCAAAGACGGCAACCTGTTCACTGGTCAGAACCCGCAATCCTCGGCGGCTCTGGCCGAAGTGGTGATCGCGGCGCTGCGATAGGGCGGACCAGGCCCCGGGCGGCCCGCGATGCGCCGGCGATCCGGCTGGCCTCGCAGGCTCCGTCCACAGCGAGAAGGAGCAAGGCAATGAGCTAAGTTACGATCAACGATGGACTCGAGATCTTCTACAAGGACTGGGGTCAGAAGGACGCGCAGACTTCATCCTGCGTACTCTGACGAGAGCAGTTCCATAAAGAGCTCCTGCAAAATTGATGAACCGGGACTTCTCTTACTGGCACGCCTGAGACTTAAGCTCGAAGGCCGCAATCCTGGTCGAACCGGACGTTCCGAAAGCGCGAGAAATCTCGGTTCTTGACCCAATGCAGACCGCATGTGTTCCCATTGTTATGGTCCTGAATTGACATCTTCGAAGGACGGTTCGAGGGGGCCTAAGGTATTGCTTGCGTACAGTGATGCGCGTGGTGCGCCCGGTGATATCAATCCTGACGGGCCGTTCCCGCCTCTCGGACCAGCCGATGACGCAGGCGTTGGTTCTCGGCGCGCAGGCTCTCGATCTCCTCACGTACCGGGGTGAGCACCTGGTCCAGTTCCTCGTGCGTGAAGCGAGGGGTAATGTGCTGAGGGCAGTTCCAGTCGAAGGCCTCAACCCGGATCAGCGCTGCGCGCTCGGAACGAGCTGCATAGTCCGGCACGACGAGACTTGCGGCCAGTTCGGGGGCCTCGCTCGCATCGATCATCCGCAAGTGCCCGAAGATCTTGAGCCGTCGCTGATGGGCATAGTCCATCAGGAAGAGGGAGACCCGGTCATTCTCCGCGACATTGCCAGTCGTCACGTATTGTCGGTTGCCGCGGAAATCCGCGAAGCCAAGGGTGCGATCGTCCACGACACGCAGAAATCCCGCCGGACCGCCCCGGTACTGCACGTAGGGCCAGCCAGTTTCCGATACGGAGGCGAGATAGAACCCGTCGCGCCCGGAGATGAAATCAGACTCTGCTTGACTGAGCCGGTCGTTGCGGAGCGGCCCAGTCCTGTCCAGAGAGCCATCCAGGCGCGCGTACTGGGCGGCACTTCCGTAGCGCTCACGCGCGGCCTTCACTGAAGGGGTCGACGCGATCTCGAGCCATTTGTGTAGCATGGTCAACCTCGTGGAAAGCAGGAGGATCGCGGCATCAGTCCTGGTAGGCCCAGTCCGCGGCATGCCAAGCCAAGCGGCCTTGGTCGGACACGATCCGGCCAAGACCAGGGAAAGGCATGTGCGTTGCTGCAATGAGCACACCCTCCTCAGCCGCCCGGGGGAAGAAACGCGCCCGCATCGCATGTGCTGCCGGCCGATCCGCCTCCATCAGGAAGTTCACGTCGGTTCCCATAGCCGGGTGCACCACCGGAAAGAGCATGTCAGAGACCATGATCAGGCTTTGTCCTCCGTCCTCGATCCGCACGCCGATGTGGCCTGGAGTGTGTCCCGCAAGGTCGACAAGTGACACGCCGCGGGCGATCTGATAGTCGCTGTGGGTGGCCTGGAGCCCCGGATAGAGGCGAACTAGGTCAGCCGAGAGGCGGAAGCTGGGTTGCAGGTAGTCGGGCGCGGCGGCTTGCTTGCCCGGATCGGTCCAATGCGCGATATCGCGCCGGTCGACGTACACTTCCGCGTTCGGGAAGACACGCCGGCCCTCTGTGACAAGGCCCCAAGGTGGTCTTGGTGCATATGCGTTACGATCACAGCTTCGATTTGATCGGGACTCAACCCGCGAGCGGCGAGCGCTTGGGGGAGGCGCCCGGTCTGGCCCAGCGTGCCCGCGGGTCCGGCATCGATCAGGATGCGGCTCGATCCGTCTTCGACGAGATATTGATTGAACAGAAAGCGCACACCGCTCGACCGTGCCGTGAACTGGGCCTTGGCAGCGGTTTCGACCTGCTCGGCCGTGCGGCCCGGGAAGTAACCATAGGGCATATCCGCATAGCCGTCCGACAGGGCCGTCACGGTGAAGCGGCCAATCTTGATTTGCGCGACCGGCGTGACAGCGGCGGCGGGCTGATTGTTTGCGGCTCGCACAGGGGAGGTCTGGGCTCCGGCCATGAAACCGGCAGTCGGAAGGCCGAAGGCGAAAGCGCGACGGGAGAGCGGGACAGGCATGAGACAAGCTCCAGCTACGGGTGAACCGGGAGATCGATCTCAATCAGTGTCGATGCCCGAGAGTGAGCACACACTAGACCCTCCTTTTCTCAAGCGGTATCTTGCGATTTCGAGACGTTCCCTCTCATTTTCCGGAAAGCTTGATGGACCGCTTCGAAGCCATGGCTGTTCTGATCGCCGTCGTTGAGGAGGGTAGCCTGTCGGCCGCATCGCGGCGCTTACGCGCCCCGCTCGCAACGGTGAGCCGCAAGGTAGCGGACCTTGAGCGGCACCTGGGTGCCCAGCTTCTGGTGCGCACAAGCCGGCGCGTCGAGCTGACCGATGCAGGCCGCGCCTATGTCGAGGCGGCCAAACGCATCTTGGAGCAAGTTGGGGCAGCAGAGCGAGAGGCGGCGGGCGAGTACACCGCACTCAAGGGCGAACTCCATGTGACGGCGCCTATGATGTTCGGTCGAACGCACGTCCTGCCGATCGCTCTCGACTTCCTGAAGGAGCACCCTGACATCGACCTGCGACTCCTGCTCAATGACCGTCAAGTAAACCTGGTCGAGGACCACATCGATGTCGCCGTTCGCATTGGCCATTTGGTCGACAACGGCTTACGGGCGACGAAGGTTGGTGCGATCCGCCGTATTGCCTGCGCCAGCTCCGCCTACCTCGCTCGACGCGGACATCCCGGTACACCTGGTGACCTCGCGGAGCATGACGGCATCACGTTCCAGGGCTTTGAGCGCGCGCCCGAATGGCGCTATCGCGGCGACAGCCCGGCCTGGACGGCCGAGCCGCGGACGCGCTTGGCCGTGAATTCGACGGAAGCTGCGGTGGCTGCGGCGGTGGCGGGTCTGGGGATTGTCCGTCTCCTGTCCTATCAAATCGAGCAGGAACTGCGCTCTGGCGTCCTGCTCGCGATCCTCGAAGAGTTCGCCCCCGAGCCCATGCCGGTCACCCTTGTCTATCCTGACGGAGGTCGGCTGGCACCCAAGGCTCGGGCCTTTATCGACTGGATGGCGCCCCGGCTTCGATCTCGTCTGTCATGAGGTTGGGCCGTGACAGTTCAGCCCCGGTCCAGTCAGACTTCTCGCGCCTTGCAAAGGCCAGCTTTCCGATCGGAGCGTTCCTGAACGCAAAGGAGCTTGAGGAGGTCCGTTCCTGGCACATCCCAGAAGTCAGCCGAACGTCAGCTCACCAGGAGAGCACCGGACATTCCTGAATGGCACGGGATCGTCAGTGCCTGACCTGGTGCCGATCTTAAGAAGTCACCTTGGAACCTGACGAGCATGGCCAAGTTTGAAATCACTACCATCAAAGCGGCACGGCGCGGGTGAGGCTCCGTCGCGCCAGAGCCCACAATTAGTTAGAGCTTAACTGCGCGACATGTCCAACGGCGGTTCGACGCCCTCAGCCAATGGACTCACATAAGGGATTTCCCGCGTTCTCTCCACAAGGTCAGCTTTGGCAGCGGCAATCAGGGATGGATCGGTAATCGCGGCCATGCCGGTTGCGGCCATGGCCTTGGCAACATGCACCATCGCTTTGTGCGCGGCCGGCATTTTGCCTTGGGTCACGACCTGCCACGTGTGGAAAGGCGTGCCGATGGCCACGGTCGGAGCGTGTGCCTGAACGGTGGGGACAACCCAGCTCACGTCGCCGATATCGGTCGAGCCGATCATGGGCTTGCGCGGCGAGTCGAGGGGCGTCAGGAAATCGGCGAGAGGCGTATCCGTCTTCGGCTGCCCTATGGCCCGGTAGACGGATGCGATCTCCTGTTGCGATAAAGTTGCGCGGATCTTGCGCGCGAAGTCACGATCGGCGTCGTCGAATGGGGGTGGTCCCAGCTCCTCCATGGCGTTGTGAAGAGCATGTTCGAGCGGAGTGTTTCCAACTGTGTTGGAGACGGCGCTGACGATCCGCATCTCGACGCTGGTTTCCGTCATGAGGGCGGCTCCCTGCGCGATCTTGTGCACGCGCTCGACGAGGTCAAGCATGCCGGGTAGGTCCATGGCGCGGATTGAATAGCGCACGCGGGCATAAGCCTGCACCACGTTCGGTGCGATGCCGCCCGTATCGAGTAGGGCATAGTGCACACGGGCATCGGACGGCATGTGCTCGCGCATATAGTTCACGCCCACATTCATCAGCTCGATGGCATCGAGCGCGCTGCGTCCCAGATGAGGAGCGGCAGCGGCATGGGCTGCACGGCCCGTGAAAGCGAAGTCGGCGCGCGTGTTGGCCAGCGACAAAGCCGGTGCGACCTCCCAGAAGCTGTAGGGATGCCATGAGATCGCGATGTCGGCGTCGTCAAAGGCGCCGGCGCGAACCATGAAAGCTTTGGCCGCGCCTCCTTCCTCGGCAGGGCAGCCATAGTATCTGACGCGACCCGGAATGCCCTTCTCGGCAAGCCAGTTCTTCAAGGCGACAGCGGCGAGCATGGCGCCCGATCCGAGAAGATTGTGTCCGCATCCATGTCCGTGCCCGCCTGGTTCGATGGGACGACGCTCCGCAACGCCGGCTTCCTGGCTCAAGCCTGGGAGAGCATCGTACTCGCCCAGGAAAGCGATCACCGGGCCGCCTTCGCCTGCTTCGCCGATGACGGCGGTCGGGATGCCGGCAGTACCCTCGGTGAGGCGGAAGCCCTGGTGGCGCAATTCTGCAGCATGTTCGGCAGCCGAACGGACTTCGGTGTAGCAGACCTCCGGCATCCCCCAGATGCGATCGCTTAAGGCAATGAGGCGGCTCTTTGCAGCGTCCACATGCTGCCAGATCTCGTTTCGGACGTTCATGTCTCGCTCCAAAGTCGGTCGTGGATGGTCGTCAAATCGACGCCGCTTTACAAAGCGCCCAATTCTGCGGTGATCAGCTCTTCAGCTGGCGGAACGCGCCCCTCGAACCAATAGGCGGCAGCCGCGCGAGACATGGCGGCGCCGTCATGACCCACGCCCTCAACGCGGATCAGTTTCCAATGGAAGGGAAGTCCAAGACGCCTGGCTTCCTGATGGGCGAAGTCGTAGACGAACTGCGCGCGCGCGTAGCGGTGCGGCCCCTGCCTCAAGGCCTCGACCTGCGCAGGTAGGTTCGGATCGTCGGTGCTGATATCCTGATCACCTGCGAAGATATGCATCGGGTAGGCGAACCAGCGCGCGAGGCTGGCCTCGTCGAGGCCGAGCTTGCCCAGCCCTTCAGGGAAGTCGCGCTCCAGCGTCGGTAGGGTGTACCAGCCTGGATTTCCTGCGATAACCGCTTCGAAAGATCCATGATCCTGGGTTGCGAGCATCCTGTGTGCGAATTGTCCGCCAGCCGAATGACCGAAGAGTTTCACCTTCGGGCGGCGCGTCACTCCTCCTTTCCGCAAGGCGGCGAAGACGCGGGCCGGAACGGCATAAAGCCATTTCTCGTGAGGGCGCACGCTTCCGTCGTCATAGATGACTAGGCCGTTATTGTACGATTCCGGCTTGGGGAATTGTACGTCGGAAAACGTGGGAGCAACAATCAGGATACAGTGCTTTTCAGCAGCAGGAACCCAGAAGTCCCGATACTCGTCGCCGTTGCGGAGCATGCCATGCTGGACGATGACGACCGGATCGTCTGGGCCATGATTGACCGGGCGATAAAAGTTCACCTCAATCGACCTGTCTGGGTGATACGGGTCGACGAACGGAAGTGTGCTGCGGCCGATCTCAGGGGTAAGCATGATTGTCGTCATTTGTCGTCCGAATTGTGCAAATGGCAGGCTGCACTGCGTCCTGGGGCGATCTCTTTCAGGATCGGGCGAACTTCACGGCATTTCGCCATGGCATGCTCGCAGCGCGGGTGGAACGGGCATCCGCCGGGCGGCGCCAGAGGTGAGGGTAGTTCGCCTTTGAGCGGCTGGAACGCGCGCTTGCGCCGTACCGTGGAAGGGCTCGCTGCGATGAGTGCCGCGCTGTAGGGGTGGGCCGGTTCGGCGAAGACGGCGGAGGCCGGTCCGATCTCCACGATGCGCCCGAGATACATGATCGCGACCCGGTCGCTGATGTGCCGGACGACTCCGAGATCATGGCTGACGAACAGATAGGTCAGTCCGTGCTTCTCGCGGATGTCCATGAACAGGTTTATCACCTGTGCCTGGATCGAGACGTCCAGCGCCGAGACCGGCTCGTCGCAGACTAGGAACCCAGGCTTCACTGCGAGCGCGCGGGCAATGCCGATGCGCTGGCGCTGTCCTCCGGAGAACTGATGCGGATAGCGGTTGCGGTAGGCTACATCGAGGCCGACTTCCGTCAAGGCCTTGTCGACGGCGGCGTCGATCTCGCTCTTCGGCAGCAGGCCATGAACCGCTAAGGCCTCCCCGACGATGGTGCGCACCTGCATCCGCGGATTGAGCGAGGCATACGGATCCTGGAACACCATCTGGACCTTGAGGAGATAATCCAGCCGGTCCTTGCCGCGAAGTTCGCTGACGGGCCGCCCCTCGTAGATGATGTCTCCGGCGCTGGGTTTGGCAATCCCGGTCGCGGCCCGGGCCAGCGTGGACTTGCCGCAGCCGGACTCCCCAACGAGGCCGAGTACTTCGCCTCGGGTGACGGTGAGATCGACTCCATCGACCGCCTTGAGCACAGGCGGGGGCGGAGCATTTCCGATCGCAGCCAGGATGCGTTGCGCGACTGTTGCCTTGCCGCGAAAGTATTTCTTGACCCCGCGCAGCTCGAAGAAGGGTTCGGTCATGGGGCAGGGCCTTCGGGCACAGGGTTGTGGCAGCGATAGCTCTGTCCGTTGCTCATGACCTGCGGCAGGGGATCGATCTCGGCGCAAAGGTTCAGAGCGCGTTCACATCGCGGACGGAACGGGCACCCGCTCGGGCGCGCGTCGATGCTGGGTGCCGCGCCGTTGATCTGCTTCAGCCGCTCGCCCGGAGCGACCGTCGCGGCCGAGGAGCCGAGCAGGCCGAGCGTATAAGGATGGCGAGGACGATCGAGAACGTCGTCGACGGTCCCCATCTCGACGATCCGCCCGGCATACATGACAGCGACTCGATCAGCGAGTTCGGCGACGACGGCGAGATCGTGCGTGATCCAGAGAACCGCGGCACCAGTCTCGCGGCTGAGCTTCTGGACCTCGAACAGGATTTGGCTCTGGATCGTGACGTCGAGCGCCGTTGTTGGCTCGTCGGCGATGATCAGGTCAGGCCTGTTCAGCAGGGCCGTCGCGATGGCGACACGCTGGCGCATGCCGCCCGAGAACTCGTGCGGATACTGCTTCAGGCGCGCGTCGGGAGAGGAAATGCCGACCCGGGACAGTGCCCTGGATGCCTCTCCTAGCGCCTCTCGCAGGCTGCAGGGGCGGTGCTCCTGGATAGCCTCGCACATCTGCTCGCCGATGGTGAGAACCGGGTTGAGGGTCATCAGCGGGTCCTGGAAGATCATCGCGATGCGGTTGCCCCGAAGATGGCGCAGGCGCTCCTCCGGTGCCCGGCGCAAGTCCTCTCCCTTGAACAGAACGTCGCCGGCAACGATTTCGCCGGGAGCGTCGATCAACTGAACCACTGAGAAGCCGGTCACTGACTTCCCGGACCCGGACTCGCCCACGAGGCCCACGATTTCGCCGGGCTGCACGACGAGATCGACGCCGTCGACGGCTGGCCATGCACCGGCAAGATCGTGGAAGACGGTTCGCAGTCCACGAACCTCGAGCAGCGGGGAGGTCATTAGCCCCTCACATTGAAGCTGCGACGCAGGCGCTCGCCCACGAGGTTGAGCGACATGATCAGGAGCACGAGAGCAATGCCCGGGAAGGCCGCGATCCAGTATTCTCCCGAGAGCAGAAACTCGAACCCGTTTGCGATCAAAAGGCCGAGGGAGGGTTGAGTCACCGGGACGCCGACCCCGAGGAATGACAGGGTGGCTTCCAGCGTGATCGCGCCGGCGATGCTGATCGTCGAGACGACTAGGACAGAGCTGATGGAGTTCGGCAGAAGATGTGCCAGCATAATGTGCCGCGTCGGCAGGCCGAAATTGACCGCGGCCTCAATGTATTCCTTGCGCCGCTCGACGAGGGCCGCCGCGCGCATTAGGCGGGCATATTGCGCCCATTGCACCAGGATGATGGCGATGATCACCTTGTCAACGCCTCGCCCGATGGAGGCGAGAAGCACGAGGGCGATCAAGATCGATGGGAAGCCGAGCATGAAGTCGACAACGCGCATGATCGCCGCATCGACGGCTCCGCCGAACTGGGCCGCTATGAGCCCGGCCAGTATACCGATGGCGAGCGCGCCGGCGGTGGATGTCAGGCCGACGAGCAAGCTCGTTCGGAGGCCGTACAGGATAGCGCTGAGCATGTCGCGGCCCTGCGCGTCGGTGCCGAGCCAGTACGTGATACCGGTCATGCCCTGCGCGCCGGGCTCAAGACGGTTGTCCATCACGCTCAGCGAGGCGAGATCGTGCGGATCCTGAGGCGCGATGAAGGGAGCCAGCAGCGCGAGCAGCAGGAGGATCCCGAGAAGGATAACCGCGCCTCGCGTCGTGGGGCGGTTTTTGATGCGGCGCAGGACCTTGTGGCGCAGCGCCGTATCGGCGTCGGCCGTCAAGGCGGCCGTCTTCGAAGCGATCATGCCATTTCTCCCGTCAGCTTCACGCGGGGGTCGAGCGCGGCATAGAGGATGTCGACGAGGAAATTCACGGCCACGAAGAGGAGCGTCGCGAGCATCACATAGGCGACCACGACGGGACGATCGAGCTGATAGATGCTGTCGATGAGGAGCTTGCCCATGCCCGGCCAGGCGAACACGGTCTCGGTGATTGTCGAGAAGGCGACGAGGCTGCCGAACTCCATTCCGGCGACCGTCACTACGGGGATCAGGATGTTGCGCAGCACATGTCGTCCGACGATGCGCTTGCGGCGCACGCCCTTGGCGCGGGCATACTTCACATAGTCCTGCGTCATCGCCTCCGTCGTGCCCGCCGCCACCAGGCGGATCATCAGGGCCATGTTCGGGATGGCGAGGTTCAGGGCGGGCAGGGCAAGGTGTTTCAAGCCGTCGAGCGTCAGCAGACTCGTCGTAATGCCAAAAACGGAGACCGTCTCTCCGCGTCCCGCCGTCGGCAGCCAGCCGAGGAAGACGCTGAAGAGCAGGATGAGCATCATCCCCTTCCAGAAGCTTGGAAGGGAGAAGCCGAGGATCGTTCCAGCCATGATGGCACGACTGGGACGGTTCTCGGGGTTGAGGCCGGCGAGGAGACCGAGCGGAATGCCGACGATAGCGGCAAGGCTCATGGCCAGAAGAACAAGCTCAAACGTGGCCGGCAGGCGCGCCAGGATCAGATCGACGGCCGGGACGCCGTGGACAAAGGAGCGCCCGAGGTCGCCCTTCAGGGCATTGCTTAGGAAGCTGAAATATTGCTGCCAAACGGGAAGGTCGAGCCCGAGGCGCCGGATCATCGCCGCGCGTTCGGCGGCGCTGACCTGCGGAGGGACCAGGAGCTCGATCGGGTCTCCGATGCCATAGACAGCGAGGAAGACCACGACCGAGACCGCGAGCAGAACCAGGACGCTCTGGATCAGACGTTGCAGGATGTAGGCCGTCATGTCAGGCGTTCCGGTGCGCTCGTGGTCTCAGACGTAGCTTACTTCGCGGGCTTGACCTGCATGGCCATCGTGAACTGGTCCGCGCGGCCAGCATAAGTCAGGTTCGCCTTGTAGGCCCAGATGGTGCTCTCGAAATGCAACGGGATGAACGCGCCGCCTTCGATGGCCTTCGTTCCGGCCTGCTTGAGAAGCTCGGACCGCTTGGCGTCGTCAAGGGTGGTGATTGCCGTGCGGATTAGTTTGTCGAATTCCGGATCAGCATAGCCGCCATAGTTCGAGCCGCCGATAGTCTTCGCTTCATCGGGTGTTGCTGCCCACTGCTTCAGGAAGGACGAGGCCTCGCCGCTCGTAGAGCCCCAGCCGCCGAGGGCCACACTGAATTCCTTCTTGGCGCGACGTGGGAAGTAGATGGCGCGAGCCATCGCGTCGACCTCAGAGCGAATGCCGACCTGTGTGAGGTACTGAGCAACGGCCTGAGTGATCTGGCTATCGTTGATGTAGCGGTCGTTGGTCGTCGAGAGCGTGATCTGGAACCCGTTGGAATAACCGGCCTCGGCCAGGAGCTTCTTGGCCGCAGCCGGATCGTAGGCAAGCTTCGGCGGGTTCTCCAGCGCGCCGAACATGCCGTTGGGCAGGAACTGGTAGGCCGGTTCGGCCGCGCCGTCCATGATGCGCTTGATGATGGCGTCGCGGTCGATAGCGAGTGACATCGCCTTGCGCACGCGTGGATCCTTCAGCGGGTTCTTGCCGTTCTCGGCCTTCACGAACGGGCTGGGCTCGCGCGCCACGTCGAGCTGGAAGTAGATGACGCGAGTTGAAGGCGTGATCACGTGGCCGAAGCGCTTGTCGTCCTTGAGGCGGGACACGTCGCGTGCAGCCGGGTTTTCGATTACATCGTAGTCGCCGGCGAGCAGACCCGCCAGGCGCGGACCGGCATTGGGGACCGGTACGAACGTCACACTGGCCCAAGGCTCCGCCGGGCCCCAGTACTTGTCATTGCGTTCGAGCTCGACGCTGGTCCCCTTTGTGTAGCTCTTAAACTTGTAGGGACCGGTGCCGACAGTGAGCTTGCCGTCGTTGAAGTCGCCGACGACAGGCCACGGTCCGGTGACGCCGCAGCTCTTCGCGACGTCGAAGGTCAGCTTTTCATGCGGAAGAATGGACGAGCTCAGGATGGCGAGACCGGAAAGGAAGTTCGGGAGCAGTGGATCCGGGGCCTTCGTGGTGATGACGATTGTGTGCGGATCGGGCGCTTCGACGGCCGTGAAGTTGCCCGTGATGTCGGCGAAGGAGCCTGCGATCGCAGTCTCGTTCTTCAAGGTGCGGCAGAAGCTAAAGATCACGTCGTCCGCAGTGAAGGGCTGGCCGTTGGAGAAGGTCACGCCTTGGCGGAGCTTGAAGGTCCAACGATTTTTGCCGTCATTCTCCCAGGACGTCGCAAGGTTTGGCAGAACTTTCTGCTTCTCGTCCTGCTTGGTCAATCCGTCGAAGATATGAGCCACGAGGGCATTGTTCGGCGTCAGATCATGATAGTGTGGGTCGATGGCAGTCGGCTCCGAGCTGAGTGCAATCTTGAGCGACTGCGCCCATGCGGGAGCGCTGAGCAGGCAGGTGCCAACCATCAAGGCGAATAGAGCGGGATGACGCATTGTAGGGTTCTCCGGTTCCTCTGGAACTGCCTTTTTGACAGATTTATTTTCACAGATTAGAAATCATGAAAATTTTATGACGTCAACCAGCTCGGAGCGTCGATGTGCATGTCCTGAAGCCGACGACGGACCTCGCCCACCGCATTGGGCTTGTTTATCCCTCCTTGAGCGAGGCCCATCGGCGCGCCGCGGACTTCGTGCTGCACAACCCGCTCGAGACGGCCACCATGACCATCGAGGGCCTCGCTGAACGCAGCGGCACCTCCACCGCGACGGTTACCCGGTTCGTTCGCGTTCTCGGCTTTGCCGGTTACAGCGAGTTCAGGGCGGCGCTGTCTGAGGCACTCCGGCTCGCCATGGCACCCGTCGACAGCCTTGCCGATGCCCACAGCACGAAAAGCTCCGCCTTCTCCACCTTCGTCACGGCCATCAAGGATCAGGCTGCCAATTTGAGTGAGACCCTTGCAGTGGTCGATGAGAGGACCTTCTCGCAAGGGATGGAGGCGTTGTTGCGCGCCCGCCGAATATTCATCCTCGGGTCTGGAGCCAGCCACCATGTGGCGGCTCATCTCGACGAAGGGCTGACGCTATATCTCGATGCGAACGTCATCTTCGCATCGTCGCGCGGCGGGCCGGAGAAAGCGATCCGGCATATCATGAGCGTAGGGCCGGGGGATCTTGTGGTGGCGATCTCGCTCCCGCGGTATTCCCGCGGCACCGTTGATCTGGCACAACTCGCCAAGGAACGCGGAGCGACAGTACTGGCATTGACGGACGCGCCAAGTTCACCGCTTGTGCCCGTCGCCGACATGACCTTTTTCGCCCCGGCAAGAAACCGGCTCCTGCCAAATTCACCCACTGCCGCCTTCGCGCTCGCTGATGCCATCGTTTCTGCTATTGCTCGCGAGCGGCCTGATGCTGTCGCAGCTTTGAAAGAACTCAGCGAAAGTCTTCTTTGGACCTTCTATCAGTAGATGGGACCACTACAACTGATACCCAGCGCTTACCCGGACGTCTGGTAATGGGATGGTCCGGCCGTGCTCCTGCCCCGCTTGCCTGTAAGCTGTGGGGCTTCGAGCCACGCAAGGAGCACGTCCCCTGTCACGGTCTTCTTTCTCTGCTGTGATCGCCACCCTGGGCATCG
>Ga0209902_100641_pt1 | contig 31451 bp, 30 predicted proteins | sample FECB27metaG_FD_188304 | JGI IMG/M metagenome (GOLD analysis project Ga0209902, IMG submission 188304) | Cyanobacterial communities from the Joint Genome Institute, California, USA - FECB-27 (SPAdes) (version 2) | ecosystem: Environmental > Aquatic > Thermal springs > Hot (42-90C) > Microbial mats...
AAGTTGCTACATTCAGAGGTCATCAGGGTACCGTAAATTCAGTAGCAATAAGCATAGATAACCAGAGAATTGTCAGTGGTGGTGATGATGGCACAGTGCGGTTGTGGGATACTCAGGGCAAGCAAGTTGCTGAATTGAGAGGTCATCAGGATTACGTAATATCAGTAGCAATAAGCACAGATAACCAGAGAGTTGTCAGTGGTGGTTCAGATGGCACAGTGCGGTTGTGGGATATTAGGCTTGAGTCTTGGCTAAAAGCAGGTTGTAAGCAATTACAGGATCTTCTTGTTTCCAAAGAACCTAAAACTTCTGATGCGAGAGGCGCTAAGGCAACGTGTGAGCGATATCTAAAGGGTCTGTAGTGACCGAAGAGCGCTCTGCAGTGAACAGTGAACAGTTATCAGATAACGGAAGCACTTTTCACTGTTCACATTCCGGGTCTTGCCCCCAAATTGATTTGTGGAAAAAAAGAAAAGTTATTCCGCCTTAAAATCCCCAGCAATTCATTCGTGGGGATTAACTGTTGACACTCTTCGCCCGTGAGTAGCATTGGAACAGGAATGTACGCTAAGCCCAAGATGCTTACTGTACTTGAGTTGTAGCCTGAGCCTTTAAAGGTGTCTATTCCTGTGATAACAATCTTTATCACAGGAAAAATGCGCTCAAAGCCTAAACAAACGGTGACAATGAGGCGTTGAAGAAGGTAGAAATTTTATTGTTATCACAGGAATTAGTCGGAGCGCGTACATTTTGGTTCCAATGCTACTCGCACGCGATTACGCTAAGAGGGTCATAACGTTAAAATTGACCACAAGCACCGCAGGTACTACCGACACAACAAATAGCACCGATTTGAATCACTGAATTTTTAGGTATTAAAATCTCATCACTTTTAGTTTGAGCAAAAACATGATTCCCACAAATGGTAAGTACTCCACCAGTTGTTAAAACACTTACTAGCATGAACTTCCAGTACTTACCTTTTCTGCTTTGAGACATTTTTTTTCCTCAACTCTGTGTATCACACACTTTGTTAGCCTGCAATTTACATTACAAGTTAGCAAAAATGCTTTTATGGACACACTACATTCGCATTGAGAATCTGGGTTTTATTTTTAGAAAAATTTAATTAGTCAGCGAGAACGTGCCTTTGGTGGAGCAATGTATGTGGTATCGGGGGATGACCTTTGGGACTACCATATATCTGGATATTGGGGCAAACATAGCCAAGCTGTCACAATAGCCAAAGTAGCTAGTAAAAACCTTACACTACAAAACTTTCACGCTTAAAAATGGTTTCAATGGTGTGCGTGTCATCAATAGACATCTTGCTGTCGTAGAATTTACGTTATACGACAAAACAACACCGATTCTCCCTTTGTTTTCTCGGGTTAAAGCTGGGTTTAACTCAAGAAATCCATGTCGTATAAGTTACTAATGGCTGTTTTTAACAGCCCTGTCGGCTTACAGACAAGTTTAATCGTTGAAAGCCTTGCTACACCTCAGTTTTTTCTTCTACTTTGGATCTGGTATCAGCTTGGCTATATTTGCCCCAACACCCCGGCACCCGCTGGGGTTTTTTGGTGTGTCAGTGACACAGTTTACAACTCGAACCTTAGAGTCCTACAAAGAGAAACCTTGAAAAACCGTTACTTTTTTATACTTTTTTGCACTTTTAACCCTACTTGGCGTAATGCTAGAGAAAGTGTCACCTTGTGCCATATGCCGCTTGAAAGTTCCAAATCATTTTTCGAGCCGGAACTTTACTCTTTTTGGTACTCCTTTTAGTGCTTGAAATCCTAAAATTTCAGACGAAAATTATGAAAATGTTCCGACACTGTTAAAACTCGGAACTGTGTAAAGTTTTATAAAATTTGGCGAACAACGGCTAAAAGTTAGCCATATCAATGCTTTAAGGTACTTGGCACTTCGTGACAGCTTCTCTAGCCTTAGCCCTACTTGCTCGAAAGAAGCTTACATCGCACAATTTAAGCCCCAGCATCCGCAAGAACAAACCCCGAAAAAACCTTTTTTCATTACTTTTCGTTACCTTATGACATGAGAAACACGCCCCAACGCGCGGCGCGGACTTCGTTTTAAATTTTTAAGGTATTCCACTCAGGTTTACATTTTACAACCAGACGGCATTACGAAATCAAGCGCAATGACCCGACCTGTTCCCGACGGTTAAAGAACGTTCCATCCTGTCTTGTCCACCGAACCTTGTAATCGGAAAACACCTGCTCAACAACTTCTCCAACGCAACCCCAGGCTCCGTCGTATGCATCGCCCGTCCATTCAACGCGTGAGCCTATTTTGAATTGTGCCTGAATGTCCTCAGTGGCGGAAACTTCGGGATTTGGCTGTGTTGATAACTTGTTTTTTCGCAGTACGCACCGTATCGCCTCAAGTTGCTCAGCCGTTAAATGCATACGCACTTGTGCCTTTTGCTCATCACTCCAACATTCTAGTAGTGCGGATAACATAGCGTACGGATTTTCGCCCTCCAGTGCCTCAAGCATCAACTCGGCGTTGGCTTGTGGGTCAAAACTTAACTCAACCGACTTATTGACATTACCCGCACCACTATTGACATTATCCGCAATGTTGCCGCACCACTTCTCATCATTGGAAGTATTACTGTGCCTTGGTTCCGAGTCAGCCGCACCACTATGTTCCAGATTTAGCTCTTTTTGTATTGCCTCTGGTGAAGAAGTGAGACACTCACCATTTTTATTTTCAACGCTCTCGGGTTCTATAAAAGTGGTGCGGGTGGTGCGGAAGTCTTTATTTTGCGTACTTTGTGGTGCGGGTAATGGTGCGGGAGTGGTGCGGCTATTCTCATTAGTGGTGCGGGTATTCTCAATAGTTGGTGGAAACGGTGGGGGAGCATTAATACCTATGCCCGTAATTGTGGGTACACTCCTTTTTGCTACCTCATCGTACTTAGTACCTTTTTTGGCTTTGGGGAATAAAGATAAGATTCTGGGAATAACTTGGTTGATACCCTTGACATTTTTGTCGCTAGGACGTACTTGTTCTATCCATTGGCGTTTCTTGCCGTCGTCCTCAATCAGCAAAGTGCCATTGTCGATATACCATTGCTCTAACAATGGCCACAGATGTTTAGCAGTCATTTCCCCATTGGCGAGATATCCTAAGCCCACGTCCTCGCAGAACTGGAATAAATGATTATTCTCCTTCTGCATTAATTTGAAGGCATCGGTGGTGCAAGAGTAGTCAATGCCCTCTTCTATCAACGCTTCCAAGGCATCGAGCATTTTGTTGAGGAATGCAGGAGCAACACTGGTGCGTACGAATTCCTCATCGTAGGCGAAGCGTGGATCTGCTTGCAGTTCGTTTGGATTGTTCGGGTCTGGGTTCTTTTTGAAAGTTTTTATAAACTCTAGAGGTGCAATTCTATCTTGGATTGCTTGGATTACGCCCTGGAATGACGGAACATGATTTAAGTTGAAAAGCCCTACTGCCTTGGGAATAAATTCAACGTGGTCCTTGCCCTTGCGCTCAGAATGCAAGACGTTGCCAGTGGCGAACAGCTTGAGACTTTGGATTTTATCCAATCTCGCGGTTTCCGGATTTTCGGAAGCCCAGTTTACCTTACTGTATAACAACGGTGCCAGTGCAAATTTTCTTCCATCGTCGTAATGGGCAAAGTCTGCCAGAGACACGCTGGTCATCCCGCTGTGACCAAAAATGATTGAGACGGTTTGGCGGAGAGCATCTTTACCATTGGAACCCAAACCGCAAGCCAGCAATACTCTCACTTCTCGTCCGCGACGTTTACGTACTTCGGGTAAGTCGATTGATGCAGCTAAGTTTCTAAGTAGTACTTGCTGCTGTGGCTCATCCAAACATTGAAGTAAGCGATCGCAATCTGTGGAATCTGCTTGGGGGTCATACTTCACCAATGGTTCGTATACAAAATAATGCTTGGTGGGGTCGTGTTCCTCAAGATGCCGGACTGGTTTACCGCTTTCCCATTTCACTGCTAACACCCCGTTGGTACAATTAATGCCAGAAGGGTTGAGCAGACTAGGGTCAACCTCAAAACGCATTTTGACCCACTTCAAAACCTCTTCTACCTTGGCAGGCTTGGCGTAGGGATATGTTGCTTTAAATCCACCTTTCCCGTCTGGCACTGGCACAATATAAGAATTGCAAAAACTTGCAATTTTTGGGCGCTCTACCGCGTCGGGAACGTACTTGTAATGATTCCCCTGCCAACGATAAAGCTTGTTATCAGCACACATCCAAGGTTTGTCACCATACAGGAAATTAAGCGCTTTTTGGTTAAAGTTGGCATCAGGATTAAGTTCTGAGGTGTCGCCGGGGAAGAAATCATCGTCATCATCAAACGATTCTTCCTCCTGATTCAGTTGGGCGTTTTTAATTTCCTCTAAGATTAGCTTTGCTAATTCGTCCCCAGTCATGCCACTTGCCAAAATATCAACCACATCCCCTTTGTCGCATAAATCGGGGTAGATGGTTTTTAAATTAATGGCAATGAATGGGACTTGCTCACGCGCTGCTGATGCAGCTATTTTCTCAGCTTTTTTAACACCCGTCTCATCGTTGTCTTGACAGTGAGCAAGGATGAACGGGCGTGAGCCTAGTTTAGATTTAATTTCATTAAGGATAAATAGCCAATCTTCCTCCCTAGGAGTGCCTACAGCCGTGATACCCGCCAGTTTTTCGGCTCTAGCCGCTTCTACACACTTCTCGCCCTCATGGCTGAGAATTACCGCTACTTTCTCAGAAGCAATCACCTCTACAGCTGCTATAACTTCAGCTTGCCGATAAGCCGCCCAGCTACATTTCCCCTTGTTCCATTGGGTCTTGCCCGATTCATCAATGCGGCTAATAGAGAAAGTTTTTTCGTGTCCTTTGTCACTATTGGCACAAGGACATTGATAACGGTAAGCCTTTCTCCCGTCACCGTAATCATAAATAACTACGGTGAGTTGTTCTAACTCCTGCCCTGTAACTCCCTTGCCCAACAACTTTTCTCGTGTTGATTTCGGAGCAAGTTCTGGAGCAAGAGCAGTTGGTTGTGGTATATCACCGGGGACTTCGCCAAGACGAGCTAGAGCCAACTCTCCTTGTGGTAGCGGCACTGGCTTTTGACTCGCTGACTTGTATGCCTTTGGAGCGCCACCCTTTAGCTTTCTACTTTTTACAGAAGCACTGCCCTGTCGCCTTTCTTCCATCAGTTCAGCCCAGGGCTTGATTTTTTCCCGAATGTCGCGGTTAGAGCATCCATTAAAGCATTGATACTTTCCAGTGTTCGGCTCAATGCTTAAGTTGTGACCCTCACATACCGGGCAAACGTATTTATTTTTTTCTTTAGCTGGTTCAAGCTGATCTAAAAAGTTGCGAATGTCAAATGCCTGCTGAGTCTGGAGGTCGGTACTCATTACGCCTTACCTCCTTGAGCAGATTCAAATCCAGCACAGTCATTGGAGAAAAGGGAAAATACTTCGTGTGCTGATGAATTGTATGATAAGCTTTTTCTATGGTATAAATGGGTCATCTTTGATTGCCTCAAGTTGAATTGAAGCAACCCAGCCAAGCCCCCGTTTGAATAAATTTAGAAAACCGGTCAGAAATCAGCTAACTGTTGTTGGTAACATATATCTAGCTTTTTATATGGTTATAAGTGGCTGATTTGGTCTTTTTTCCGACCGTAGCGTTGTTGAAGCAACGCGGCGCGGTGTTAAACGGGGGCTTGACTGGATCGCCTTTTTTTTAGAATAAAGCCGCGAGGTACTCCTATAGTCAACTCGCGGCTTTTAAATTTTCCGACTCTTCAAAGGAATTTAGATATTCAAGCAGAGCGTTCCGGACAAGAACGCCCCGAGGACGCCCCTGCACGGACGCTGCCCGGAGTAAGCGTTGAAAGTCACGAAGAGAAAGCTTAGTCGTCGCCTCAACGCGAAGTGAAGTTGGTTTCGCTGTTTGGTTCACCATAGTCCTCTGTAAACTCAACTCAGACACGGTAGCAATTAAATCGGCGTCGATTCAGATGTCGTTCCTAAATAAGAAGCGCCGAAAGGGTACAAATCGGTATTCTAACCGTTGTTTTGTCGCATGAAAAGATGAAATCCTCTTTTTGTAGTAAAAAAGTACTATATAAAATAACGACCAAGCGTTGGGTGTGTCACTGACATAGCAATAAGCAACATTTGTTGAGAATGAGGTAGGAGAGCGATCGCTCATCTCCCGTCACCAACATCAACTAGCCGTGCCAGTTCCTCTGGAGTAAACTGATTCAATAATTGAACCGCCTCCAGAAACCAGCAGTGCTTTTCCCAGGCAAGCTCACTTGGCTCAATGTCTAAGACTTCGCAGAAAGAAAAATAATCATTTCGTTCTTTAAATTTGCTCAAGGCAGTAACAAAACTTTTAACCAGTTGACGCGCTTCTGGTGAAGTTTTGGGCTTGCCATCAAAGTTGTAACTTCCACCTTGCTCCGTCATGCCGCCCCCTTATTTTTCTTCTTTGATGCGGGTGTAGGGGTTTCATTTTCTTGCCTAGCTTTAACTGCTTCCATAATCAGGATTGCCCCCATCTGGCGATTGTGAGCGCAGCTTGCAACTGGAGCGCGGTGAGGAGGAGGCGAGGGGGCGCGAGTTTGGGCTGCCACGCTCATCCCCCAGAACTGTGCGATTGCGCTCCGCTCAGAGCAGTGCGCTCTCGTCCCAGAGGGACACGCTGTCAGTAACCCGCAATCGCTAAGCGTGTCTCACCTTTTGAGTTCCTTCACTAAGACACCAATAGCACAGAGAACTAGAAAAATGCTAACAGCGATCGCCAGTGTTAAAGCAACTGGAGTATTGCCCGCTGCCAAGAGCGGCACCAAGACAAACCGGAATGCCAGCAGCACAGCAACCGTCCAACCACCAGTCCTTAGCAGTAGGGAAAATTGCTGCCATGATACCAACGAGATTTCAACCTTGTCAGGAGGATGCGGTTGCAACTCTCCAGAGTCGCTCTCACCAATGTCCGGCATTTCAGGTGTCCCACTTTCAGACAGCGCTTCTTTTTGCTCAAAGTCATCAACGAATGCAGGCAGCACTGGGATTTTCGGCATACAAGCCTCCTTGGTTTTGCATTGGAGTGATTTAACTTACATCCCATAATAACCAAAAATATTGGGTGTGTTCACTTGGTGTTGGTAGTAGTTTGATTTTTAAATATATTATTTTAATTAGGTTTATGGGTTGATTAAATGAGTATACTAGAAGATGGAGAGTTCACGATTAAGCTGACCTATGCCCAAAAAACCAAAGTCAAGGGTTGCCAGCTTTCGCGAAAAAGCTGGACTAACGCAGGTTCAGTTAGCGGTTTTGGTTGGTGTAACCCCAAACACAATTCAAAATTGGGAAAAAGAGAACGGACTTGATCAACTGGAGCGATACCTAAAGCTTGCAGAGATTTTTGGCTGCGATGTATCAGACCTGGTGGAGTACGTTCCTGTAACTGAAGAAGAAAAACCCAAATCTAAGGGCTTCTCATTGCAAGAACTGAGCGAACTACGCGAGAGATGGGGGACTGGTACAAAAGCTGAACCGAGCGCTCAAAAGAGCAAGACCACATTTAAAAGTGATGATTTGGCATCAGATGTAAAGCCATCAACAAATAGTCCAACTGCTGAGTTGGAGCATCAGAGGGGTGGACGTGAATGATGAAGGTTCTAAAGGTTCTGGTTGATGCCGACTTAATCGTCAGTGTTCTTGATGAGAAGAGCAATGCTTTTGAAGATGCTGGAACACTACTAACTGACATAATGCCATTTCCGAACATACATCTGTACATAACAGATTTGCCTTTGGAAAAGATTCTCTCTTGCAAGGAGAAAGTAGCCAGAGAAGAAGTAGCCAGTAAATTTAGAGAAAAATTTAGAGATACTATTATACCGTATAAGGCTCACCTCAATTACTTCATTGAGGAGCAAGTAGTTCAACCCACTGAGAATAAAAGAAATTTTGAGTGTGAAGTAGAGACAGCCTGTGCAATTGCCTACGGGATTGACGCAGTTGTCACGCATAAAAAAGAAGATTTTGCAGGATCTGACTTGCTGGTCTGGTCAGTTACGGAGTTGTCGGCTGTTGTGTTACGGAAGTTTGTTGCACAGTTGGAGATTTTGTTTGCCAAATCCCCCTCAATTGAGACGTTGAGTTTTAACACAAGCCCTCCTCTACCAAAGACGATTTCCAGTTCGGAAACATTAGAGACGATTTCCCTAGGAGCAGACGACCAACGGCGCGGACGGCGCGGTGTCCCTCAAAAAATTGGTGTCCCTCAAAAAAAAAGTCCGCTGTCTTCATTGTCCCTCAAAAAAAAAGTCCGCTGTCTTCATAAAATCTCTACAATTCCCACAAACGACAACGCTGTCTTCATAAAATCTCTACAATTCCCATTGCAAAACCAAACATATCCGCTTACGCTCGCGACCGCCGGAAGAAAAACGTAAAATCCCTCTAAACAGTGAAGACTTTAGCATCAAAGCATCACAGTCTTTTGTAACAATCTATTAACAAAAGCACTTTCTACGGAAGCATAGGCATTTGGGCGATTTCGATACCTGGCACTCCCAACAGTGAGATTAGCGCCTGAAACCTAAGAGTTATTAACTATCACCCAAACAACTGCATCGCTACCTTGGGGTCATAACAGTTTGCTAAAACAAACTGTTCTGCAACAGTCTGTATTTCTGGGGAGGAAGCTTCCGTTACATAACACCTGCCCAAAGCTACCCATAACTGGAAATATTTACTCTGGGCTTCGTTTACTTCCTGCTTCAACCTGGTTCGTTCGGACGAATCCAGTCCACAAGCTAACCTCGCCTAACTGGCGATTCTTGACAAATTGATTGCAGCATTCAAATCGCGGTCAATGACAAAGCCACAATGACCGCATTCAAACACTCTCTCATCTAAAGTGAGTGTTTCTTTTTTGGTTCCACAACTTGAACAGGTCTTACTGGATGGAAACCATCGGTCAACTACAACAAGCTTGGAACCATATAACTGACACTTGTAAGTTAGTTGTCTGCGGAATTCAAAGAAAGACATATCAGCAATAGATGCAGCCAGCTTACGGTTAGCCAACATTCCAGATACATTAAGGTCTTCAATCACTACTACACCGTGGTTCTTGGCAAGTAGTGTTGTTAGCTTATGAAGTATATCTTTGCGAATGTTGGCAATTTTTCTGTGCAATCTAGCAATTTGAAGGAGCGCTTTTTTCCAATTAGCTGAACCTATTACCTTGTTGCGGTTCAACCATTGAATTCTGGATAACTTGGCTTCGTATTTTTTGTACGATTTAGCTCCAGCTATAACTTCACCAGTACTGAGAGTCGCTAAATTTTTAACGCCAAGGTCAACGCCTACAATCGTGCTGGAAGTGCATTCTTGAGTTTCCACTTCAAACCGAAAACTAATAAACCATCTATCAGCTTGACGACTAATCGTAACTGATTTTGGTTTAACTTGCGGCAAACGCTCATAGGTTTTGAGTACGCCGATTACAGGTACTTGAATCTTGTTGTACCTCGCGATTTTGACTGTACCTTCCAACGTGAACGAGTCGCGCTTACCTTTCTTCTTGAACTTCGGGACACCAGCAGTTTTGTTAAAGCAGCGCTTCCAGGAATACAGCAATGCCATTAATGCCTGTTGTGGTGTAGATTTAGAACATTCGTAGTACCATTCATTTTCAGACTTGACTAATGCCACTAGCCACTTGTGCAAGTCAATAGCACTAGGAAATTTAATCTTGGAATCGGGATTGGTTTTGTTGTGGTCTAAAATTTGCTTGGTCAGCGCCAAGCCCCAATTCCAAGCATGACGAGCTACTCCACAATGCTTTGCTAATGCTATACGCTGTTGATTATTCAGTTTCAATTCTGTTTTGAAACCTAAAAGCATTAAGCCACCTCTTTAAGTACCCATTCCGGAAGTTTTGTCGAGATATTGGTAGATTTTAAGTTACAGTTCCTGACCCCCTTAGATGACGAACTCCCACCGTGTTCAACATATTGCTGGACAAATTCAATAATCGCTTCATTCATTTGCCTCGCTGTCGTTTTCCAAGTGCTCCAGTCTGTCTAAGATTCGCCTGTTCTCAGTTTGCAGTCCGCGTATCTCGGATTGCATAGCGTCAAATCGAGCAACTACGGCTTCAAAATTGCGCTGATGGATTTGTACGGTAGAGAGCAGCGCTTCAGCTGTCGCCCTCAGTTCCCCATTTACAGCTACCTGTCGGTCAAGCGCGGATTCGATTCGGTCAAGCCGGTCTTGGGTCACGCCGCCCCTTTATTTTTCTTCTTTGATGTGGGCGTAGGGGTTTCATTTTCTTGCCTAGCTTTAACTGCTTCCATAATCAGGATTGCCCCCATCTGGCTTAATGAGCGCATCTCCCCGGATGCCATCTGCTCTACAAGTTCTCCTATATCATCTGGCAAAACAACCGATATCCGCTTACTCATAAACTCATTCTGTGAATAACTCATAATTTACTACTTTCTCCCATAAGTCTATTTCTTGAATAGCCGTAGCGTCTTGCTACTTCATAGCAGTTGACGCAATATGCTACGATTGCTATCGTATCACTATAACCGCAAAACAGACACAACCCAGCATGAGACGCCCTAAAGCGCCTTCAGAGAGATATATTGTCTGTTTTTCCGCTAATAACGCTTAAAGCACTGAATTTGTAAAGATTTCAGGCAAAATTTCATCCATGAATAATGCATTTTTAAAACCGTTCTACGGTCAAGAGTATCCTGCATACTCAAATTTCTCCTATCCGTCCCATGGACAAGTACGCCCACGAATTGTGTTTGATGGCGGCAACCGCTTCATAAAGTGGATTGACCCCAACAACCAAGTGCAGTGTATACCCAGTTGCCTCAAGGAAGTATCAGAGTATCAATGGCGACGGATAAAACCCGACGCCCAGACAGTATTACTTGAGGTTGAAGGTAAACGCTTTGTCATTGGTAAACTCGCTCAAGAATTAGGCGGTGAGCCAACTTTCCAGAAAGATAAGTGCGAGTTAGCAGAAATTTTGGTACTGGCAGCCATCGAACCCAATCCTGGTTTTAATCATGTTCGGGTTGAGAAGTTGGCGATCGCACTCCCTAACACCCTAAACAATGACGATGTTGCAGCTGTAGGGAGAATTGCCAACCATCCACTGACCAAAGAATTTACACGCAATGGGCAAGCCATCACCTACACCGTAGGCGAAGTTGAGCCGATAGACGAAACTTACCCAGCTTTTTTATACGCCCAGCAACAAGGATTCTTTCAATTTCCCGCTGCTAAAAATGCAGTTTGGGATATTGGGGGAGGGACGAGCATTGCTCGGATTTACACGCCCAACGGCACATTAATTCATGATGCCGAGGTCATTTTACCTGGTACAAAGCAGCTGGCGCAAAAGATAGCTGTGGAAGCTAAAGAGGTTTTTGGGTTGGATTACAGCCCTAGCTTGGTGGACATTATGGACGCTCTAGCCAGAGGTGATTACAAGTTTGGGGCTGCTAAAGAATACGATTTTTGGGATATCTATGACCGAGTTTGCAGTGATTGGGTCGAGTCGGCACGGGGAGAAATTCGCTCAAAGTGGACAGAGCATCTACCACAACTAGGCGAAGTACTGGTGATTGGTGGCAGTGCCGCACTTGCTCGACCAATTTGTGAAGACACCAACGACCGATTCTTTATTCCAGAGAACCCGCAGCTTTTCAACATCATTGCAATGGCACACATGGAGTAATCGACACATGGCACAGATACGAGTTGTCCTTGACCCCAAGCATCAACCAAAAGCAGAAGCGATTTTAGAGCAAACAGGGATTAGTACCTTATCGCAGCTTTTCTCTTTGTTGATAGTGAATTATGGTGACTGCCTTGTAAACGCTCTCAAAGCGCATCCAACAGCAGTGCAAGCACCAATTGCACAACCAAAACTCACGCAAACACACAACGAACTGCCCAAACTTCAGCCAAAGCAACTTACACAGCCTAAGCAGTTTGCACCGATAGGGAACATTTAGCGGTGAGACTAGAGAGGAGACTTAGCAATGCTAAACAACCACCAAATTGACCAACTCATAACCACCGAGCAATGGCTCGAAGAAATCCAAAATTCCCTAGAGTTTCAAGAACTCGACTTTCACCCAGACTTGAATCTATCAGATGCACGGCAAGCCATCGCCGAGCTACTGGACGCCCAAAAGCCGAGCAACTTCACCCCGACCGAATGGGACGATTACAAGCCGGCTGAGGATAAGCCAGTGATGCACCTCCGCATCGTTCGCCCCTGGTGGCAGAAAGTTCAAGATTGCCTGCTCTCAAAGCTTGCTGAAGTTGCGATTGCCTCTGGCACTGCCCCTTGGGCAATCGCTAGTCTATTCCTATCCGGTTTCTTGGGTTCTGCGGCACTGTTTGCCTGGGGCATGGATGGAATCAACCGAAACCGTGATTTCTTTCACCGTGTTGATTGGGAGGCGACAGCAGAAACTTGTCAAGGTGCAGCATTGTCCACCTTTGCAGTGTTTTTGGGAGTTTCTTTGACGGGCGGTGTAATCGCTGGAGTACGCAAAGATGTTTGACGTTAACCAATTGCTTGAAGGACACCAGTACCAATACAAGGGCAATACCGTGGTGTACCAGAAGGAATTACCAAGCCGCAGTGCTAGAAAATTCTTGTTTACAGACGGAGCAGGTAAACAAATCAGAATCTCTCAATCGCTTGCCCAACGGCATCTATGGGCAGAGGTGCGAATAGTGGATTTATCAAAATTGGAGGCTTTTTGTGAATGACCTACAGCTGATCAACTGCCCAACCCTATTGACCCAGGCAAAGACTTTTCAAATCAATGGGACTCTCTACCGTTACCTGTACTCAGAGGGCAGCATCAAACACACCCAATACTTGTTTCGACCACTGCCAGCGCAGCGCAAAACGGCTGATTTGAGGCTGAACCGTGACAAGGTGCTATGCAGAGTTTATGAAGTTCCTGGGCTGTATCGTCAGCATCACGCCATAGTTACTGACACAGTGATTCAACAAAGTTTGTTTTAGGCGATCGCCTGCCTGAGAAACGAGCGATCGCCTTGGGTGCATCTCCGCCAATGAAGAATACACAACATTAGGGATCATACGACAAATGAAACCAATCGGATTTTTTTGTAATCACACACCCGGAGACAGTGGATTGCTGGGTGATATGGAGGAAAGCTGGGGAAGCACTTTCGAGGCGCTAAACACGAGCGAGCGCCTTTGGATGTTGTTCTCGCTGGTTGGGGGTATTACTGCTGAAGCTTCTGAAAACTACAATCCCAATGAAGTGAGGGAATATATTGTGCCAGCAATTGAGCGCTTTGGAGAACTCAACTTTTCTGACCAACTGGGGTTAGCCCAAGCGTTGATTGAGCAAATTAAGCACGAAAGACATAGAACATAGGCATGGTGTATCAGAAGCAAATAGGGCTAGCGCTTGCAGGAATTGCTGTTTGTGTCCTTCCTTTGCTTCTGCCCCTCATCCCAAAGATTGGAACATACGCCCAATCTGAAAGATTGAAGGCAGAAGAAGAATTACAGCGTGCAACCATTGCTGAACGCGCCAAAACCTCAGAGGCACTGTACAACGCTGGCATTGCACCCAATGCAACTTCACTGCGAATTAGGCGTTACCTTGACAGCCCACATCAAGACCCGATGCCAGACACAACGGGCTACGGTGCATCAGAGATTGTGTATGTCTACGACAGTGCTGGTGTTTGTATCGGAAAAATTGAGGGCAATCAGTGGCTTTGGAAGCATAAGTACAACAATATCTGCAAAGGAGATTCTAATTAATGACATTTACTTCAGGTGGTTCTAAGAGCAGTAATGGCGAAAGTTCTAGCACCAACAATGGGAAACAACCACCAAAGCGCTCAATCGGTCAAATCATTGATTTCCTTGCAAAATGGACTGTTTTGATTGTTGGGCTACCGATACGAGTAGCAGCCGCTATCGTGGCTCAATTCGTTGCCAATGGCGGTGCAGGTCGCGCTGTGGTCGGTGGTCTGCTTTTTATGATGGGGAGTGCCATCAGCGCTGATTCCATCTGGCAAACAGTATTTAGACAGCGCCCCGTCTTTCCCTGGTTCGAGTCGGGGTGGAACTGGTTCAATGTACCAGCCGCAGTGTTCAACCCGTTCTTTTACCTTGCATTCCTCATCGCAGTAGGATTGCAGGTAATCGAAGCTTACGCACTACGAGGCAAAAACCCTGATTCAGCACGGCGAGAACTGCAAGACCATATGGTTTATGACCTGGAATCTAAGCCAAGTGGCAAGATTGACCTGGTTGGCGAATTATGGCGAGATTATAAAGTCGCTGGGATGCGCGATCGCTCAACGGCTGGGTTGATTAGCCTAGCAATCTGGATGTTTGACCTGGTAACAACCTTTACAGCTCGTAACCCATTTGCTTACACCGAACCATTAACAATCCTCACTTGTATCATGTTTAACATTGCAACGATGCTTGCAGGTGAAATTGGCTTTGCTATTTGGCAACTAACCAAAGACTAAAAACTTAAAGCGCTCTAAGGAAACGCAGTCCCAGAGCGCTTTTTGCAACTTTTGATAGGTTCTTATATGGTCAATCCTAACAACAACATCCCCAAGATCACAACCCGTCAAACTGAATACTTGCGCGACCAGTACCCCAGTCTCTCACATCTTGAAGCTGGGAACGTTGCAATGTGGCTACAGGAACGAAAAGACCAGCTACTTGAGCAAGCACTCGCAGTGGAGGCAGAAGCGGATACAGCGCGTGTATTGGGAATTGTTGCAGCTGGCGTTGGAAGTATTTGCTATGCGCTTAATCCATTTATGCTTGTTGGTGGCATGATTGGCGGTGCTGCATGGTTGTGGACTGTGGTAGAACATTTTAACCGCACCAAGGAGATAGCCCCGCTGCCTTTTGTGCGTGGTAACTTCTTGGATGCTCTAGCACGAGTTGGTAATTATGACGCAAGGCAAGACCATCAAGCCAACCATTTAGGAGACACAATAAAGTTTCTGCCAAGGCATGACGCAATAGAGTACACTTTTTTGTTTACCAACTTTGAGACGGTTGATGAGTACTTAGTTCAAGTAGAGCCAGGTAAGCGGTTCTATGCTTATCGTTGGCTGTTGAGTTGGTTTGAGAAGTTGCAAGGGCGATCGCTACCCAACAGAGAATCCATGAATGCTCACTTACAAAATGTCGCTGTTGACAGCAGGGTCAAAGTTGATGAGGTTAGGGCGATTCAGCAAACCGTCGTCCCCACTTTTGTACAATTGCCACAAACTACCATTGTTGAGTTACCAAAGCCCAATGTTGTAGATCTGCCCAAACCTCAAATAACTGGCGCTCTTGATACACCCAAGACCGAACCATCTGCCAGTGAAGACATTCTTACAACACCTCAGTCCTTCGCCTCTATGCCCTTAGACCAACGAGCCAAGGCGGTGATTGATGCTCTTATCTCATCCGGCTTCAGAATTGATGAAATGATGGGTTCACAGATAATTGCAATCGCAGGCACTCAACGAGGCGGCAAAGGCACTCTAGCAGCGATACTGGCTACTTTATCCAAAGCACTTGACCCAGGGCTGAATGTGCAATATTTCACGGCTGGGGTGGACGTGTACCCGTTTAGTTGCAACCTGACTAGCGCCCTCAAGTATTCGGGCAAGGATGCAGATACAGCCGATGGCTTTGTAGCGCGTGACCTGTTGATGTTCCTTAAGGGCTTGGACGGCTGTGAACCTTACACCCACAAAAACTTACTGCTCATTGTTGATGAGGCGATGCGGTTACTGTCACTGCTTGAGGAATCGCAACGACTCTGGGCAATTCAATTCTTACTTTCTCGTTTTGCCAAAACGGGAGGAACGCTCATCATAGTCCTACACGCTTCTAACCTCACCTCCGTTGTGGGCAAGGCGACGGCGGGACTAGCTGACACGTTCAAAGCTTCGGTCAACTTCATTGGTTGTGTGGCTAAATCCGTCAGTGCTGGCGGACTCCGTAAGATGAATGTTGCTAGTGGTGAGTACTTCAAGGCAAATCCTGAGAATTTTGGCAGCCCTATCAAAGGTGGTGAATTGGGCGCTGTACCCGAATGGCTGAAAACAGAATTGCACCCAGGTAACGGACAGCCTGACCCCGTAAGAACGCTGTTAACAATATTTCCAGAATTGTATTCGGAACCACCAGCACAGCCAAAGAGCAAGGATAAGTTGAGCGAAACTATCCAAAAGCTTGAAGCTAGTTTCAGTATTGAAGTCGAAGAACCTGCAACCTCTAAGCTAGAAAATGATAATAGCCCAATTAATCAGCCATCAGAATTAACCAGCCACGAACAGCAACTTCTCTCTTGGATTGTGACGCGCAAGACAACGGGGAAGGAATACGACTTAAACAGCGCTAACAAGAATTTGGACAAGATTACAAAGCCGGATGACTTTGATAGCAAGGCGGAATATCTACGCTATTTAATGAGACAGTTAGCCAGCAAAAAGAAAGGTAAGCTAACCAACCCCAATTTGTTTGAACCAAATTAATTTTGAAATGCCTTCCGGTTAGGAGTGTGGTTTCCAGATGCCACTAAAAGTCCACCCGGAAACCGGAACCCGGAAACCGGAGAAAAACCGGAAGCTAGTCCGGACTAGCCCGGAGACGTTTCCGGGTGTTCTTGTCAGCCAACCGGAAACCGGTTCTCTTCCGGGTTAACCCGGAAAGCCGAAATAGGTCTATAAAACGTTAATTCTTGTTAGGAGAAGTCAAGATATCTGCATGAAGAGGTTCGCTCCGGGTGTGGCGATTGGGCGTCCCTTGCGCGTGTCCTTTTGGACTCAGCCCAGTGCCTTCGTCAATCGCATTGAGAAGCCATCATGCACGAATTGCAAGTACTACAGTAATGATGATTTGTTGCCTTGCGCGGTGCATCCCTTGGGATTAAGGGGAAACTGCCCAGACTGGGAACTGAGTACTGAGGACTTATGACCGCTAATGTGCTATCAATACAAAAATTTGTGAGGAGACGAGATTGATTGAAATTTGGCTACATGGTCGAGGTCTCGGCAAGGCTCGCCCAAGGTTTGGACGGGGTGGCGTTGTCCATACAGCATCGCGCTACAGTCAGTGGAAAAACGATGCTGTATTGCAGATGAAGGCATTGAATCTACCACCAGCACCCGTGCCTGCAAAAGTGGACTGCTTCTTTGTCAACTTCTTCTCCAGTGACAGCGACAACTTGACTGGTTCCGTACTGGATGCCCTAGTTGAGGCAGAGATTTTGCAAAATGACTCTTCAGGATACGTCGTTGCCTCTACCGGAACTTTTGTTAAGACCCGCAAACGCAGAGGGCAGGACAAACCAGTGGGCATCTTAATTCGGATTACTCCTGCACAAATTGAATACTTAGATCTCTCAGTCGCCAGTACTGTTTCACAATCAGTAGCTTAATATCAACGATGGTGGCAACTTGGCATTTCAGAAAGCCGAGCGATGAGTAAAGTAATGCAATGCCAAACGGCGAGAACAGAACATTGCACTTCAGCTTGTGCTAGATCAACCCCCCCCAGTGATTGCTGGAGGGTTTTGTTTTGCGCCCTCTAGGGTTTAATCTTGCGCCTCAGAAGCGTACTACGACGAGGCAAAGTGCCTTCTATAAAGGAATAGTCGCACCTTGGGCAATACCGCTGCTGCCTCCCCTTGCGGGTTCCATCACGACAAGTGGCACCACCACAAATTGAGCATGATTGATTAGTCATTCGGTTTCTTCAGTTCCTCTATGAATTCGTCCAGTAGTGCTTTAGACGTTTTGTATTTGGGGGCTTGCTTACCCACTTTGAGGTTGGCAAGGATGCGATCGCGTATCTTTTGGTAGTCTATATGTACTGGTTCTTTTTCAAGCTGCGTACCTTGGTTACTTAAAGTATTTAACTGATGGCGCAACTCTTCATTTTCTCTTTGCAATCTGTCAATTTCATTAGCTAGCCCGGTAGACTCTGCCTTCTCTACCGGGCTTTCGCTTTTCCCAATTCTTGCTCAACTGCCTCTATCTTTTCCCTCAATTCTCGCACCACATCATTAAGCCCATGAGCAAGGTAAGCGGTAGACTCCTGCAACCGCTCTTTCATCGCCTCAGCCGTCAATCCCCTATCATCTAGCAGGGCAGCTATACGCGCGTCTATCACCTCATCTAGATTATCTGGAGTAGGTGAAGCAGATTCTTTACCCCTCAAGCGATTACCGTCTAGATACCAGTCCACAAACTCCAGTAGCAAGCTAGAGGCATTAGCACCCTCATTGCCTGCTGCATTCTTGAACTGTTCCCACTTTTCGGGGTCAATACGAAACGTTGCCAATACTTTTTCACTTGCCATATCTAGATAAATGTCTATACATAATAGCGATTCTATCTGTTATCTAGATACTTGTACAGACAGCATCTATATATATGACTTATAGCCTCTAGCAGACCTATTCAGATAATTATATAGATATTGTATAGATATTATATAGACAAACAGCTATATTGTATATATCAGCATCTAGATAAAAGCTAGATACTGAAATCAAAAGGCGATCGCCCTCTGCCAAGAACAGCAATCGCCCTATCCACTCAAAACAAATGGAGTACAACCATGATATCGAATCAAAGGACTTGCAAAACCTACACTGTAACCGTGTGCATTGAGGTAAGCGCCCAATTCGAGGTGAAAGCGACTAGTGTCAAGAATGCTAAAGCCAAGGCTCGGGAATTAGCCGAAAACAGCATTGAAGTCATCTTTGACGGTAACTGCTTGAACCCTGACATCGACTATCAACGCATCACCGACGACATGGTAGAGGAATAACACTCCATACATCATCCCCATCACCTCGATGGGGTGAGCGCTTTCAACAGCAAGCCGATAGAAAAACCCAAAACTTATAACTATTAACCATGACACCCGAACAGACAAACCTTTGGCTTGAGATTCAACATCGTCAGATGCTCGCACTGGAACGAATCGCTGATACATTGGAACGCATTGCACCGACCAATACAACTGCACCAAATTACACTTTCCCATTGGAAAAATTCAATTCTTTTGACTGGGAGTCCATTGGTGCAGCGATAGTACAAACTGACCAGTATGGACCAGCAATCGTCAGCTGGCGGGGTCAGCAATTCGTCAGGCGATCGCCCTCAAATAAGTTCGGTGAGGCTATCTGGTTCTCCCGCTGTACTGGCAAGGATGAGGCAGGCGAAAACCGCTATGAGCGCTTAATCACTTTTAAACCACTATCCAAAACCGAAGTCGAGCCACTGCCAGAGAGGGTGAAGCGATTGGTGCAGTAGATACCCTTTAAAACCCCGTCCATCGGTGATGGAGGTTTTACATCCCTTTTCGTTACGCTTAACAAGGGCGAGCTCGTCATACAGCTAGCCTTCCAAACGATGCCAGCTTTGACTCTAGCTTGGCTATTCGCTCCTCATGGTTAGCCAGAACACTCTTAACCGCACCAGGGTTAACCTCACCCAAGTACTGCCCCAAAGCCTCACGTACAACATCCGCTTCTTTTTTTCCACTGGCAGATGCTATTTGTCTAATTTGGTCCTGCCAATGCTGAGGAACCCGACACCCGACCATTGGTGATTCTGCCATCACTGCCCACCCTGCTATCAACCACACATTAAGGATAGTGGATTATAGCTGTAATCGGTGATATCAGCGCTATCATAAGCATAAATTATCAGTTAGGGCTGAAATGGCGGTTTTTCGTGGGGATGGGTAGCTCCGAGTGATAAAGGGTGGTTATGGAGTGCTGGAGCATACGAAGGAATGAGGGTTTGGGGAACTGGAACTGTCGGATTTTGGTCTCTAAATCCGACAGCCTGCCAAGTGGAAATAATGACCGAACAAGAGCCACAAAGAATCCCGACACGCAAGAAAAACACTCAATACCGATCTAGAGAATACCTGACTTTGGCTGAGGTAAACAAAATTATTAAAGCTGCTGGGGAAAGAGGTAGGCACAAGGAGCGCGATCGCACTCTGCTTTCCATGATGTTTCGGCATGGACTACGGGCATCTGAAGTTTGCCAGTTGAAATGGGATGCGGTGATGCTGGAAGAAAACACTATTTGGATAAATCGAGTCAAGGGCAGTGAAAGCGGTTTTCATCCAGTGCCACCAGATGAGAAAGAAGCGCTAATCGAACTGCAAAAACTTTACCCCGGTTGCATCTACGTCTTTGCGAATGAACGTGGTCAGTGCTTGTCTGTTGATGCGATCGCCAAGATAGTTGAGCGGTCAACAAAAGCGGCGGGGGTTCCAATAAAAGTTCATCCTCACCAGTTTCGTCATGCTTGTGGGTATCATCTAGCGAGCCAGGGGGCAACAACGCGGGACATCCAAGCATACTTGGGGCATAAAAATATTCAGCACACGGTCAGGTACACAGCACAGAATCCAAAGCGGTTTGAGAATTTTAGATGGGATGCAGGAACTGAGCCACCGTTTTGATAGACCCACCGAACCCATAAAACTACCTCGCTGCAAGGATTGATATCTACCGATTGTGCAAAGCGCACCTTTATGAGGCGAGCGCTCTTAAAATTCCCCTAAAATTCACCCTTATGGATGTTAGTTATGAATGCGCCCAGGGGAACAATAAGGAATTACCCGTAAGAAGTGCTAGTTGACAACCACGGGCAGCCTCCGGTAGGCGTTGCCCAAAGCCCTCAGCCCGACGCGCAAACAGCACAGGAAAAAAGAAAAAACTGCTGCGGCAACGCGGCGGTTATTCCTGTAGCGCTTGCCCGTCGCCCACGCCTACCGGAGGCTGCTAGCACGTTGGTCAAGAGTCATTCGTCATTGGTCATTAGTCATTGGTCAGTGGTGGCGCGTCCCCCAGGGCAGTGGTTCCCAGGTCGTCCGCCCTCTCTGCTGACTACGGCTGGGGGGTTGCCTTGTGGTTTGCAGCTGCGGTTTTGTTGCCGGCGCGGGTTTGGTTTCTCCCACAGCTGGTGGTTGGCTTCACTCGCGCTCGAGTCGTTTCTCTGGTCCCCGCGCTACCAGTTCTTTGCCTCCGGTTCCACGTCGTTCTGCTTTCCAATCTTTTATTATACCTTGTCTACTCGGTAAATATTACTCCAGTTTACATTTCTTTACATTGTTCAGCTTCAATCAACTGGGCGATCGCATCCCTAAGTTTTGCTTGCCAACCAGGAATAGCCCTTAGCTCTTGTTTCATTGTTTCGGTCACTTTTAAATCAATTTTGGCTATTAGCGGTTCTTCTCCCGCTGCTTTAAACTGTGTCGCTTCTCTCTTGCCCTCAAACGCCCTTGGATTGCCCATACTTTTTTACCTCGTCCACTTGGTAAATTGTAGCGTAATTTTTATGCAATCTTTACATAATAACACTATATATACTTGGTGGACTTGGTATAATAAAAGGGTAAACACAAAAAACCCGGCTACCAACCGGGAATCGATTAAAAACACTAATTCCATTATGACAATTCAAGCACCATCAGCAGCAAACCAACTAGCGCTCACCCTTGAGCAGTTCATCGGTAAAGCTGAAGCATTTCTACAAAACCACTACGTCGTAGGCAGCGACAGTGCAGACATCCAAACAATCTTAAAGGCGATTGCAGACTTGCGGTTGGATATCGACAGCGAACGGCTAGAGCAAGAGTTTGAGTTAACCCAAGAAAAACAAGACTTAATGGGCGACTACTACGACTCGGCTTGGTTCTAAAAAAGCGACCTGGGCAAGTCCATAAACTGCCCAAGCCAATGATTTTACACACGGAGATTTTAACAATGCAACTGAACGAATATCCAACCGCAATCGCCAAACTCCAAGCAGAAGTATTTGACCTCGACCTGTTGATTGAGCAGACCCACGCCACGGTAAAGCAAATCGAAGCTGAGATTGATAGTGCGATCGCTTTCGACCAAGGACTCAAAAACGACGCGCAACGAAAAGCGCGACGGCAACAGCTACTTGACGAACACCCAAGTTACTGGGAGCAACAGCAATTTTTAACCCAGCACCGTGTCAAGCGTGAGAGCTATTTTATTCAACTCTGCCTGAAGCGTAATGAGTTTTCAGTGCTGAAGTTGGAGAAACGAGAAGCGATCGCTCGTTTAGAACTGCAAAATAGCCAGTAACCCCCACCGCCCCCAGCCCCCGCGCTGGGGTTTTAAATGCTGTAGGCATTGAGCGGAGATGTTTATAAAATCATGCAGGATGGTCTGAAAACCTTGATTATAGCTACCTTTTAGCCATTCTTGAAAATAAGCGTGCTACACGAGAAACTGCAGACATACGGCGAAACTCGACGGCATAAGGGGTAGCGTTACCGTCAGGGCAGGCAGATTTCTGCAGCTTTACCAGCTTTGAGTTATTTGTTGGGATGTTCCTTTGCTCAGTACCCCCTAAAATGAGGCAACTGCATAAGTCAACTCGAAGTTTACCTATAAAAAGAAGTAAAAGCTTAGTCGAATCTAATATTTTATCTGTAATGATATTTTATCGAAAAAACTGGGTTTAAAACCCCGTCCTTTTAGGACGGCTTTGCGCGGTAAAATATGTACACCGAACAACCAACGGATACCTTGAGAGTGAAAATCAGACACGAGTCGGGACCTCCAAACGGTATAAACTGGTGTGAACCTTGACAACTGAAGTTAGGGGGTTCCAACTAGAAATTCTTGCTTTCTGAGCAGCTTCTGTAGTTGGGTAAAAACTTCACAGTACTTAGGGAGAAAGCTTCCAGCAATTGGTAGCTCTTTACCGATGGGCAGTCGGGAATCGAAAGCGCCTGGGCAATCAGAGCGTCGGGGATGTGTGGGTAACTGCATGTCTAGATAGTGGGTGAAAAACCGGAAACGGAAACAACCAGGAAATCTAAATCGTGAGGTTTAGAAGCTTCGCCCTTCTAGGGCGGAGTCATGTCACAACTCCTGTCAAAGTGTAAACCCTAGCGTCTACTCGCGCGCTCGTTTATGAGTAACACGGGTGTCAAAACAATTCTGATTCTAGCTGCCAATCCGACAAATACCTCTCGGTTACGACTGGATGAAGAAGTACGGGAAATACATACGGCGCTACAACGTGCCAAAAATCGCTTTTTATTTGAAATCGTTACTAGGTGGGCGACACGAGTGGAAGACCTGCATCGTGCGCTGTTAGAATACCAACCGACTATCGTTCACTTTTGTGGGCATGGTGATGGTAACAATGGCTTAGCTTTGGAAAATAATTTTGGACAAGTACAACTGGTCAGTACACAAGCCCTGGCTAGGTTATTCGGGTTGTATCAAGACACGATTTCGTGTGTTTTCCTCAATGCTTGCTATTCAAAAGACCAAGCAGAAGCAATTCATCAACATATTGATTATGTTGTGGGTATGAATCGGGCGATTGGGGATGTCGCCGCGATTAAATTTGCTACTGGATTTTATGATGCGTTGGGTGCTGGTCTCCTTATAGAGGAATGTTTTGCAGTTGGTTGTACTTTGCTTGATTTACAAGGAATTCCAGAGGACTTAACACCTGTCCTCAAAGCAAGACGGCGTCGAAACCAAAGAGAAATCACAACAAATTCACAGAACGTAATACCCGGAAAATCTTCTGTTGATGATTTAGGCGATGATAACAAGGTGACACAAAACCGCTCTGTTTCTATTGGAGGTAGTGTCACTGGTAGCGCCGTTCAAACGGGCGATAGCAACGTTGCCAATGTACAATTTCAACCAGTGAGTTTACCTGCGCCTGAAAGTGTTGATATTCAAGCAGAACTCAACGCACTGCGTGAAGCGATCGCATTGCTGGAAAGTCCAGACCGTCGCAAAATTGAGAATGCCTTTGCTGATGCCTCAGAAGAGGTAAACAAGCCCAAGCCGGATAAAGATGAGGTGGGTAAGGCATTAGACAGAGCGTTTGATTATGCCAAGAAAGCTGAGGGATTTGCTTCTGTGGTTGAAAAACTTAAACCTCACTTAACCAAAACAACGGCTTGGTTGGGGGAGAACTGGCATAAGCTACTGAGTATCGTTGGTTTAGGAATTTAAGAGGAGTGTATTGATATTGAGGCAGCATCGATGAGTGACAGCACTTTGGGGGGAGACAATCGCAGCATCGCAATTGAGCGAGATGCACTCAGCAGTGCGATTATTTCAGGGGATGGCAATAGGGTTGTGATTTACCAATATCACACCGCTCAACAAGTTCAATCAGAATTATCGCCTGTTGAAACTAAGATTGGTCCCAATCCTTACAAAGGTCTGTTGGCATTTGATGAAGAGGATGCCGAACGCTATTTTGGTCGGGAAGCGCAGATAGAGCGACTGTGGAATGTGTTTCGCACTCTTCACGAGGATATGTCTCAAATCCGCTTGCTCCCCATTTTGGGACCATCGGGAAGTGGTAAGTCTTCTCTAGCACGCGCCGGATTAATTCCCGAACTGGCGCGGCGACCCCTTCCGGGAAAGAAGCAGGCGCAGGTGGCGATACTAGTACCTGGGGCGCATCCCTTGGAAGCTTTGGCTGGGGTTTTGGCGCGGGTGGCGACACAGGACCTTACCCCCGTGGCGAAGACACGAGAGTTTGTTGATGAATTGCAGCGCACTAATAACACAGGTGCATACGATGGTTTGCGACGCATCGCCGATATGCTACCTAAGATTGCCGAATCTTCCTTAGTGGTGCTGGTGGATCAGTTTGAGGAGGTCTACTCGCTGTGCAAGAATGATGATGAACGCAAGGCTTTTATTGAAAATTTAGTTGATGCAGCTGCTGACCCCTCTGCCCGTGTTTCTGTGATTCTGACCCTACGGAGTGACTTTCTCGGCGAAACCCAAAGGCATCCTGTGCTGAATCAACTTGTTGCTCAACTCGGCTTAATTATCCCAGCAATGACTGCTGATGAACTGCGGCGAGCAATAGCCAAGCCAGCAGAACTGGCGGATCATCCTTTAGATGAGGCGACGGTGAATTTGTTGGTTGAGGAAGCCGAAGGACGAGAGGGAGCATTACCCTTGCTTCAGTTTGCTCTTACAAGAATTTGGGAAGGGTTAACTCAAGGAATTGAACCTGCTGTCACGCTGAAACAAATCGGTGGAGTTGGCGGTGCGCTGGCTGGGGAAGCTCAACGGATTTTTGACAACCTCAGTCCTGAAGAAAAAGAAATTGCCCGACGCGTTTTTCTGGGATTGGTACAGTTGGGAGAAGGAGCAAAGGACACCCGCCGCCGCGCTGCGTTTGCAGGGCTTGTCTCACACAAAGACAATCCAGAGCGAGTCAAACAAGTGATTGGCAAGTTTGCTGCCCGTGATGTGCGCTTAATTACCCTCTCCTCCGTTCCGGAAGCAGGCGAAACAGCGGAAGTGACTCACGAAGCGCTGTTTGAGCACTGGCGTCAGTTGGATCAATGGTTGGACAGCAGTCGCAGTGACATTCGCTTTGGGCGTCGCTTAGAGGAAGCAGCGTCTTCTTGGGATGAACATGGGCGACAAGAGGGAAGTCTTTGGCGTCCTCCTGATTTGGATTTGCTGCAGCGCTATCACCAGCGAGCGGGTAACGACATGACACCGCTGCAAGTGGAATTTTTTCAAGCTTCTGTGGATGCAGAAGAGGCAAGGAAGCAAGCTGCCATAAAAGCGGAGGCAGAGCGAAAACAGCAACGACAACTCTTAATTGGGGTCTTAAGTACAGGTTTAGTCTTAACGACAACAACAACAGGGGTGGCTTTATATCAGTGGCGAAACGCAGAAATCGGGCGGATAGAACAAACTGCCATATCAGCAAAAGGTTTGTTATCGGTTACTCCTTTAGAAAGTTTGGTCACCGCAATTAATCTTGTAGGACAAAGTCGCTCACCTTTGTTTAGTTTCCCTAATCAATATCAATCATTTCGTTCATCAGTACAAGACAGCTTGTTTAGTGCCGTCCAAAGCAGTTGGGAAACAAATGTTTTCAAAGGTCATCAGGGTGACGTAATGTCAGTAGCAATCAGCACAGACAAGCAAACAATTGTCAGTGGGGGTGGTGATGGCACAGTGCGGTTGTGGTCTAGTAAAGGTCAGCAACTCGCCGAACTCAAAGGTCATCAAGGTTACGTCAGGTCAGTAGCAATCAGCACAGACAAGCAAACAATTGTCAGTGGGGGTGGTGATGGCACAGTGCGGTTGTGGTCTAGTAAAGGTCAGCAACTCGCCGAACTCAAAGGTCATCAAGGTTACGTATATTCAGTAGCAATAAGTACAGACGAGCAAACAATTGTCAGTGGTGGTAAAGATGGCACAGTGCGGTTGTGGTCTAGTCAGGGTCAGCAACTCGCCGAACTCAAAGGTCATCAAGGTCGCGTATATTCAGTAGCAATCAGCACAGACAAGCAAACAATTGTCAGTGGTGGTTCAGATGGCACAGTGCGGTTGTGGTCTAGTAAAGGTCAGCCACTCGCCGTACTCAAAGGTCATCGAGGTTCCGTATTTTCAGTAGCAATAAGTACAGACAAGCAAACAATTGTCAGTGGGGATTCTTATGATGGCATAGTGCGGTTGTGGTCTAGTAAAGGTCAGCCACTCGCCGAATTCAAAGGTCATCGAGGTTCCGTATTTTCAGTAGGAATCAGCACAGATAACCAAACAATTGTCAGTGGGGGTGAAGATGGCACAGTGCGGTTGTGGTCTAGTAAAGGTCAGCAACTCGCCGTACTCAAAGGTCATCAAGGTGGCGTATTATCAGTAACAATTAGCACAAATAACCAAACAATTGTCAGTGGTGGTTATGATAACACAATGCGGTTGTGGTCTAATAAAGGTCAGCAACTTGCCGTACTCAAAGGTCATCAAGATCGCGTATCTTCAGTAGCAATCAGCACAGACAAGCAAACAATTGTCAGCGGGGGTGAAGATGGCACAGTGCGGTTGTGGTCTAGTAAAGGTCAGCAACTCGCCGAACTCAAAGGTCATCAAGGTTACGTATATTCAGTAGCAATTAGCACAAATAAGCAAACAATTGTCAGTGGGGGTGATGATGGCACAGTACGGTTGTGGTCTAGTAAAGGTCAGCAACTTGCCGTACTCAAAGGTCATCAAGGTTACGTATATTCAGTAGCAATCAGCACAGATAAGCAAACAATTGTCAGTGGTGGTTTTGATGGCACAATGCGGTTGTGGTCTAGTAAAGGTCAGCAACTTGCCGTACTCAAAGGTCATCAAGGTTTCGTATTATCAGTAGCAATTAGCATAGATAACCAAACAATTGTCAGTGGTGGTTATGATGACACAGTGCGGTTGTGGTCTAGTAAAGGTCAGCCACTCGCCGTACTCAAAAGTCATCAAGGTTTGGTAAGGTCAGTAGCAATCAGCACAGATAACCAAACAATTGTCAGTGGGGGTGATGATGGCACAGTACGGTTGTGGTCTAGTAAAGGTCAGCCACTCGCTGAACTCAAAGGTCATCAAGGTTACGTAAGTACAGTAGCAATCAGCATAGACAAGCAAACAATTGTCAGTGGGGGTGATGATGGCACAGTGCGGTTGTGGGATAGCAAAGGCAAGCAAGTCGCTGAATTGAGAGGTCATCAAGGTTCCGTCTCTTCTGTAGCAATCAGCACAGATGGACAGACAATTGTCAGTGGTGGTTCAGATGGCATAGTGCGGTTGTGGGATATTAGATTTGAGTCTTGGCTAAAAGCAGGTTGTGAGCGATTACAGGATCATCCTGTTTTCAAAGAACTTAAAACTCCTGATGATAAAGGAGCCAAGGCAACGTGTGAGTCATCTTTCCGTTAATGTCGTTAAATATGCAATTTTTTATGAAGTTTTTATCACAAAATCAATCATTGTCTTGGCTGGGTGAAAACCGGCATAAGCTACTTAAGTATTGTTGGGTTGACACTTTAATGCTGGTGAATCGGTGATGAGGCAGAATCCATGAGCGATCGCGGGTTAAGGGATGAGAATCGCAGCATTAGAATTGAAAAGGATGCCATCAGCAGTGCGATTATTTCTGGAGATGGTAACAAAGTTGTTATCTACCAGTACCAACTTGAGCGCCAACTTCCACAAGAGAAAGTTTCTACCACAGGAGAAATAGGTTCCAATCCTTACAAAGGGCTACTCGCATTTCTTGAAGTTGACGGCGAGCGCTATTTTGGGCGAGAAAAGCAAATCGAAAAATTGTGGAATCTATTTCGGACTCTTCACGAAAACACAACTCAACCAGAAGCGCCATTACGTTTGCTACCAATTTTAGGACCATCTGGTTCTGGTAAATCTTCCCTAGCGCGTGCAGGTTTAATTCCAGAATTAGCCCGTCGTCCTCTACCGGGTAAAAGCCAAGCGCGAGTGGCGGTGCTTGTCCCTGGGACTCATCCTGTGGAAGCTTTAGCAACGGTTTTGGCAAGAGTGGCGACGAATGACCAAACTCCTGTGGCTAAAACCCGCGAGTTTGCACAAGAATTAAAACAAACTAGCAGTAACACTACTGATACTATTATTTATGATGGCTTACGGCGCATTGCCAATGTTTTACCAGAGATTGCTGTATCGCCGTTAGTGGTGCTAGTAGACCAGTTTGAAGAAGTTTACTCACTTTGCGATGACGCTATTGAGCGCCAAATATTTATTGAGAACTTAATTCATGCCGCAGGCGATCGCTCTGGTTGTGTCTCAGTAATCATCACTCTGCGTAGCGACTTCCTTGGAGAAACTCAACGACATCCAGCGCTCAATCAGGCGATCGCCAAACTGGGTGTAATTATTCCGGCTATGAGTACAGAGGAATTGCGGCGGGCGATAACCAAACCAGCAGAACTAGCTGGTCATCCACTGGATGAAGCAGTCGTGAATTTACTCATTAACGATACACTTGGGCGTGAAGGAGCATTACCCCTACTTCAGTTTGCCTTAACCCGCATCTGGGAGGGATTGAAAAATGGCGTCCAAGCCGTCAAAACACTTGAACAAATTGGTGGTGTCGGGGGAGCTTTAGCAGACGAAGCTCAGCGCATCTATGAAAATCTGAATGAGGAAGAGAAAAAGATTGCCCAGCGAGTCTTTCTGGGATTAGTGCAACTTGGGGAAGGGACAAGCGACACCCGTCGTCGTGCCAATATCGATAGTTTGATTTCCTACACAGACAAACCAGAATCTGTCAAAAGAGTGATTGGTCGGTTTGCTCAACCTGGTGTAAGATTAATAACCCTCTCTAGCCTTGATGGAACAGAAACGGCTGAAATAACCCACGAAGCGTTGTTTGCCCATTGGGAACAGATGAGACAATGGCTTGATAGCAGCCGCAGCGACATCCGCTTCCAGCGGCGCTTGGATGAAGCCGCAGTCTATTGGAATCAAAATGGTCGTCCAAATGGGAGTCTTTGGCGTTCTCCAGACTTAGATATCTTAAAGAACTATAAACAGCGAGCCAACGATAATATGACACCGCTACAGGTGAAATTTTTTCAGGCTTCGCAACAAGCAGATAATAACAGAAAGCTTTTGCAGTGGCTAGGAATTGGTGGACTGGTTGCAGGGTTATTTTTCGTGAGCGTTCTGTGGCGAAGCTCAGAAAAAGGACGTATAGAAGAAGCTGCTCTAACAGCCAAAATTTTGTTATCGACAGCGACAGATCCTTTAACAGGTTTAGAAAGGGCAATTAGTCTTGTAGGACAAAGCCGCTCACCTTTGTTTAGTTTCCCCAATCAATCATTACCCCCATCAGTACAAGACAGCTTATTCAGTGCAGTCCAAAATAATAGGAACAAAAATGTTCTCAAAGGTCATCAGGGTACCGTAAATTCAGTAGCAATAAGCACTGATAACCAGAGAATTGTCAGTGGTGGAAGAGATGGCACAGTGCGGTTGTGGGATACTCAGGGCAAGCAAGTTGCTACATTCAGAGGTCATCAGGGTTCCGTAAATTCAGTAGCAATAAGCACAAATAGCCAGAGAATTGTCAGTGGTGGAAGAGATGGCACAGTGCGGTTGTGGGATACTCAGGGCAAGCAAGTTGCTACATTCAGAGGTCATCAGGGTTCCGTAATCTCAGTAGCCATAAGTACAGATAACCAGAGAATTGTCAGTGGTGGTTATGATGGCACAGTGCGGTTGTGGGATACTCAAGGCAAGCAAGTTGCTACATTCAGAGGTCATCAGGGTACCGTAAATTCAGTAGCAATAAGCATAGATAACCAGAGAATTGTCAGTGGTGGTGATGATGGCACAGTGCGGTTGTGGGATACTCAGGGCAAGCAAGTCGCTACATTCAGAGGTCATCAGGGTTCCATAGAAGCAGTAGCAATCAGCACAAATAAACAGACAATTGTCAGTGGTGGTTCAGATCGCACAGTGCGGGTGTGGGATAGCAAGGGCAAGCAAGTTGCTACATTCACAGGTCATCAGGGTTACGTACCTTCAGTAGCAATAAGCACAAACAGCCAGAGAATTGTCAGTGGTGGTTATGATGGCACAGTGCGGTTGTGGGATACTCAGGGCAAGCAATTCACTGAATTGAGAGGTCATCAGGGTTCCGTAAATTCAGTAGCAATAAGTACAGATAACCAGAGAATTGTCAGTGGTGGTGATGATGGCACAGTGCGGTTGTGGGATACTCAAGGCAAGCAAGTTGCTACATTCAGAGGTCATCAGGGTACCGTAAATTCAGTAGCAATAAGCACAGATAATCAGAGAGTTGTCAGTGGTGGTTCAGATGGCACAGTGCGGTTGTGGGATACTCAGGGCAAGCAAGTTGCTACATTCAGAGGTGATCAGGATTACGTATGGTCAGTAGCAATAAGCATAGATAACCAGAGAATTGTCAGTGGTGGTGATGATGGCACAGTGCGGTTGTGGGATACTCAGGGCAAGCAAGTTGCTACATTCAGAGGTCATCAGGATTACGTAATTTCAGTAGCAATAAGCACTGATAACCAGAGAATTGTCAGTGGTGGTTATGATGGCACAGTGCGGTTGTGGGATACTCAGGGCAAGCAAGTTGCTACATTCAGAGGTGATCAGGATTACGTAAGTGCAGTAGCAATAAGTACAGATAACCAGAGAATTGTCAGTGGTGGTTCAGATGGCACAGTGCGGTTGTGGGATACTCAGGGCAAGCAAGTTGCTACATTCAGAGGTAATCAGGGTACCGTAACTTCAGTAGCAATAAGTACAGATAACCAGAGAATTGTCAGTGGTGGAAGAGATGGCACAGTGCGGTTGTGGGATACTCAGGGCAAGCAAGTTGCTACATTCAGAGGTCATCAGGGTACCGTAAATTCAGTAGCAATAAGCATAGATAACCAGAGAATTGTCAGTGGTGGTGATGATGGCACAGTGCGGTTGTGGGATACTCAGGGCA
>Ga0209902_100642_pt1 | contig 31296 bp, 26 predicted proteins | sample FECB27metaG_FD_188304 | JGI IMG/M metagenome (GOLD analysis project Ga0209902, IMG submission 188304) | Cyanobacterial communities from the Joint Genome Institute, California, USA - FECB-27 (SPAdes) (version 2) | ecosystem: Environmental > Aquatic > Thermal springs > Hot (42-90C) > Microbial mats...
TTCTTGCCGATGTCGATGCCAAGGGTGGCAATGGGCGGAAGCGGAGCTTTAGGCATGGCTCAGATCCTCGTGCTGGGCGCCCCTGATGAAGGGTGCGCCGGTAAGCACGGCCGGTCCATCCCATTAGCGGACTCTCCGCGGACGCTGTGATGATTTGCTCAGGTGGTTTGTAGCGCCTGGATTAAGGCGTGGGCAAAGCTCTCGCTGGCAGGCGGAAGTGTCCGCTCCGCCTTCTTAATGACCGAGACCTCCCGGGTAAAGCGTCGGTCATCTACAGGACGCGAGCGCAGGGTCTGCTCAGCTCGGACTTCCATGGCAGACCCGGGCAGGATGGCGGCCCCCAATCCTGCACGCACCATGCCCACCGCCGTCGACATATACGTCGCTTCAGCGGCTACGATCGGCAGTCGGCCAGCCACAAGGAAGGCGGCATCCACCACCGCACGCACGCTTGTGGCCGGATGCATCAGAATAAGAGGATGGCGGGTCAGGGCCTCCACATCAACCTGTTCTAGGTCTCCAAACGAATGTCCAACTGGGTAGACCACATGCATCTGGTCCTGCGTCGTGTGCAGCACTTCGAAATCAGAATCGACGATCCGGCCACCTGTCAGCCCAAGGTCGACCTGCTCCTCACGGACCTGGGTGATGACCCCGCTGGCAATCACGTCGTGGATCACGAACGAGATCTTCGGGTTTACTTCCCGGAACTGGGCGATGATCTCCGGCAGGACACCCGCAGCAAAAGAGGGCAGGGCAGCAAGGCGCACGATGCCGTGTCGCTGGGCAGCCACATCCCGAGCCTCAGCGACAACGACATCAAGGTCTCGCAAAATACGCTGTAGTGCTGGAACCAGCTCACGCCCCATCCGAGTAAGGGAAACGGTTCGCGTGTTTCGGTCGAACAGGCGCACACCCAAGGCTTCCTCCAGATTGCGGATCTGCACTGTGAGCGCCGGCTGCGACAGGTTCAGAAGGCTGGCGGCCCGCGTGAAGCTGCCAAGCTGGGCCACAGTGACGAAGGCGCGGATCTGGCGGAGATCAGGATTCATAACTAGAGTTTATTACTGTGATCCAATCCTTTCAATTGTGTGATCACCGGTCCGGCATCTAATCTGTGCGAGATCCGGAGGCACGTATGAGACAGATCAGGATCGGCGCAGGTGCAGGCTACTCTGGCGACAGGATCGAGCCAGCCGTTGAACTCGCTGAGAAGGGCAACCTTCACTATCTCGTGTTCGAGTGCCTTGCCGAACGTACTATTGCTCTGGCCCAGCAGGCGAAGCTCAGGGATTCGGCCAGCGGTTACGACCCGCTTCTGCCAGAGCGGCTTCGCGCCGTTCTCCCTCTCTGTCATGCCAACGGTGTCCGGATCATCACCAACATGGGAGCGGCCAACCCCATCGCCGCAGCAGAACGCACGCGGTCTGTTGCCCAGGAGCTTGGCCTTGCAGGCATCAAGATTGCGGCAATCACTGGCGATGACGTCCTGCCCCATCTATCCAACGGTGACTACCGCATCGAGGAAACAGGTGTTGCCGTTGCCGACGTTGGCAACCGCGTCGTGTCAGCCAATGCCTATATCGGGGCACAGCCCATTGCTGAAGCGCTGGCCAGCGGCGCTAACATCGTCATCACCGGCCGGGCTGCTGATCCCTCACTCTTCGTCGGGCCTCTGCTCCATGAGTTCGGCTGGTCCTTCGACGACTGGCATCGGCTCGGTCAGACCACACTGATTGGGCATCTTCTCGAATGTGCCGGGCAGGTGACGGGCGGGTACTTCGCCGATCCCGGCTACAAGGATGTTCCCGATCTTGCCCGCTTGGGTTTCCCCATCGGCGAAGTCAGTGAGGATGGCTCCGTCGTCATCACAAAAGTGGCGGGCTCGGGAGGGCAGGTCACGCCCGCTACCTGCAAGGAGCAGATCCTCTACGAGATTCACGACCCAGCCCGATACCTTACCCCAGACGTGATCGCCGACTTCTCGCGTGTCACCGTCGAGGAGATCGGATCTGACCGGGTCCGCATCCAAGGTTCCTCCGGCGGTCCCAGGCCGGAGACCCTGAAGGTATCCATAGGAACAATCGAAGGCTTCGTCGGTGAGGGTCAGATCTCCTATGCTGGACCCGGCGCCCGCGCCCGCGGCGAGCTGGCGCTCGCCATCGTCAGGGAGCGCCTGAAGCTCACTGGTATATCTACCTCCGAGTTGCGCTTTGATCTCATCGGCGTCAACTCTCTGCATGGTGACAGGCTCTCCGGAAATGGCGGTCCCCATGAGCCCTACGAGGTCCGTGTCCGTGTTGTCGGGCGTACCGACAGCCTTTCCGAGGCTGTTCGGATCGGCAACGAGGTCGAGACCCTCTACACCAACGGGCCTGCCGGTGGAGGAGGGGTGACGAAGTCCGCCCGTGAGGTGGTGGGCATCCTCTCGACCTACATCCCACGGGACCTCGTCCGCCCCACCGTTCACTACGTGGAGTGTTGAGATGAAGCTCCGCCAGCTTGCCCACTCCCGCACCGGCGACAAGGGCAACACGTCCAGCATCTCGGTGATCGCCTACGATGAGCAGGACTACCCACTGCTGCTCCGGCATGTGACGTCCGAGCGCGTCAAAGCCCATTTCGGCGAACTTGTGGCCGGTGAGGTGACCCGTTACGAGATCCCGAGCCTCGGCGCCCTCAACTTCGTTCTGCGCCAGGCACTGGGCGGCGGCGTGACCCGCTCGCTGATCCTCGACACCCACGGCAAGAGTCTGAGTTCCGCTCTGCTCGATCTCGAACTTCCTGACGATCCCCACACCCACGAAGCGCCACCCCAAGGCGACGCCTGACAACCAGCCCCTGGAGGAAACGACTATGAGAGTGAATATCTGGACCACTGCCACCGTGGCTCTTGCCGGAACCCTGCTGGCAGCCCTGCCTGCTGCGGCGCAGACCTACCCCGCACGCACCATCAAGTTCATTGTGCCGTTCGCCGCCGGCAGCGCGACGGACGCTCTCGCCCGCATCGTGGGCGAGCATGCCTCCAAGACGCTGGGACAGTCGATCATCATCGAGAATATGGCCGGCGCGAATGGCAACCTGGCCGCCCAGAACGTGGCCCGGGCCGAGCCCGACGGCCACACCGTGCTGATCACCACGAACACGACACACGGCGCCAACCAGAGTCTGATGAAGAATGTGCCGTACGATGCCATCAACAGCTTCGAGCCGGTGACGAAGCTCGGCACCATCACGCTGGCTCTGATCACGAACCCCTCTGTGCCCGCCAAAAACGTCCAGGACCTCATTGCCCATGCTAAGGCAAGACCTGGCGAACTCACCTTCGGGTTCGGCTCCAGCTCATCGCGCATTGCCGGCGAGATGCTGAAATCACTGGGCGGTGTTGACATCCGAGGCGTGCCGTACCGCAGCAATCCTCAGGCCATCACGGATCTTCTCGGCGGGCAGATCAACATCGTCTTCGCCGACATTTCGACCACGTTGCCCCAGGTGAAGGGCGGCAAGGCAAACGGACTTGCGGTCTCAACAGCCAAGCGCAGCCCGCTGGCACCGGACCTGCCGACCATGGAAGAGGCAGGCGTGAAGGGTTATGACCTCGCCGCTTGGTTTGCAGCCTTCTTCCCGGCCAAGACACCTAAGCCCGTCGTCGACAAACTGCGCGAGGCGCTGGTGGCAGCCGTCAACGACAAGGCCACCCAGGACAAGCTGCTCACGGCCGGCATCGAGCCGGAATCCAGCACGCCCGAGGAGTTGAAGGCGTTTGTTGGTGCCGAGATCAAGAAGTGGGCCGACATTGTAAAGGCCGCCGGTATCCAGCCAGAGTGAGTGGTCAGCAAGACTGAATGAAGAGATAAGCAGTTTCCGAGGACCCGTGGGTCCTCGGAGACGGCTGCATCAGGGAGTGCAGGCGCTTCCAAGATCGGCCGCCGCCTGAGCGAGAGGCCAAAGGAGCGGATGTCGCGAATTGGCACGCCCTGCAGTCGGCCAGACGAGCCCTCCGCGCGAGCCTCCGCCGAGTAAGAGAACTGTCGAGCAGTGCCCGTGATACCTTCCATATCGCCAGACCATCGGATCTGATGCTAGGCGAGCATAGCCCAATCTCCGGCGGTATCAGGGGCTGCAACGGGAGGTCTGCGGGAGGTCTGCTCAGGCAGAGGTCTTCGGACGTTCCTGAGTGCCCGAAGATTTCCCTGAAGGACCCTTAACAGACGTTGACCCCATGTTTGGGGTACGTGCGCCTTGAAGGGACCAGCGGCACTTTGTGGCAGGCCCCGCCACTCGATAGCGATCAACTCCTGACTGTCTATCTGGCACTTGTCCGGGATGCCGAGATCAGAGAGGTCAGCACAAGATCTGTTCCCACTGAGACAGTAACGAAGTACGTAGCAAGCACGTGAGCTACCTCTTCGAGTCCGGACCCTTGGCTTCTATCACTCGTATCCCTAAGCGGTGGGACTGAGCTATATGGTGATCTCAACAACAGCCAAACCAGGGTCAGCACTAACCTTCAAGGAGCACGAAGCGTGGCCCACTATCTTGGGATCGATGTCGGCACTTCAGCGGTGAAAGTCATCCTTGTGGACGAGTGGCAGGCCGCGGTCGCGGAAGCGGCTGTGCCCTTGCAGGTCTCCCGTCCGCAGGACCTCTGGTCGGAGCAAGACCCAGAAGCCTGGTGGCAGGCCGTGCAGGCCGCTCTCGATCAACTCCGCGTGACAACAGGGGCAGCCTGCGCAGATGTGCGCGGCATTGGCCTGTCAGGGCAGATGCATGGGGCGGTGCTGCTCGATGCAGCCAACCGGCCGCTGCGTCCGGCCATTCTCTGGAACGACGGACGATCGTACCGGGAAGCACAGGAGCTCGGCGCCCAGCATCCCGAACTCTCACGAGCAATGGGCGTCATTCCGATGCCGGGCTTTACGGCGCCGAAGCTGGCCTGGCTAGCGCGGCACGAGCCGGAAACCTTCCGCGCCGTTCGCAAGGTGATTCTGCCCAAGGACTACATTCGGTTGAAACTGATCGGCGACGTGGTCACGGAGATGTCGGACGCCGCGGGCACCTGGTGGCTGGACGAAGCTAGGCGCGACTGGTCCGATGCGGCCTTGGCTGCGACCGGCCTGACTCGCGACCATATGGCAAGTCTCGTTGAAGGTTCGCAAGCCTCCGGCACCCTGCGTCCGGAGATAGCCCAGCAATGGGGCCTGTGGAGCGATGTGGTGGTCGCAGGCGGCGGAGGCGATGCGGCAACAGGCGCCGTCGGACTTGGGGCCATCGAGGATGGATCGGCCTTCATCTCGCTTGGTACCTCGGGACAGCTCTTCGTCACCACCGAAACCTACAGCCCGGCACCCGAAGCCCTGGTGCATTCCTTCTGCCATGCGGTGCCCGGCCGCTGGTTCCAAATGGCCGCCATGCTGAACGGCGCAAGCTGCCTTGCCTGGGCGGCCAGTCTTCTGAGGCGTGATATCGGCGAACTCCTGAGAGAGACGGAAGCCGCGTATCGCAAGCCGTCCGACATTCTCTTCCTGCCCTATCTGGCCGGCGAGCGGACGCCGCACAACGATCCACATGCGCGCGGCGTATTCTTCGGTCTGTCTCCCGACACGCAGCAGACGGACATGGCGCAGGCTGTTCTCGAAGGTGTCGCCTACAGTTTTGCCGATGCGAAGCGGGCACTCGAGCAGGCCGGCACGCCCCTGACGCAGGCCGGCATCATCGGAGGAGGTTCGAAAAGCCAGTTTTGGACGCGGATACTCGCCAGCGTGCTGAACATCCCCATCATGCGCTTTCACGGCAGCGACAAGGGACCGGCCTTCGGCGCTGCCCGCCTGGGGCGGCTTGCTGTGACAGGGGAAGCACCGGAAGACGTTTGTACCGCACCAGCCGTTCTCGAGACCATCGTGCCGGAGCCGCAGCTGGCAGAACTATATAGCCCGCGCATCGAGTTGTTCCGCAGCCTCTATCGTGCTCTGAAAACGGAATTCGCACGCTCCTGAAACGAAATATGTGATATTGTTTCAACATTGATGACAGCAACTGTTAATTCAAAAAGACCCCTACCTGAACGTCGAGAATCAACAGTTCAGGAAAAGTTGTGGACTCCTGTCCGAGGGAGAAAGCGAGGGATTGAAAACCGATTGGCATGAAGCATTTACGGCAGTCATAACACCTGCTCATCCAGCCGCTCGACCAACATAACAGATTGGCTGAATGCGAGCAGATCAGTGCCGCTGCGATGAAGCACCTTTAGGGGAGCGCCCATGACAGGATCCACCCCGATCCTTGAGATGAAGGACATCTCCAAGACCTTTCCTGGGGTCAAAGCGCTCACGAATGTCACGCTCACCGTCTATCCTGGCGAAATTCACGCGCTGATGGGGGAGAACGGCGCCGGCAAGTCCACACTGATGAAGATCCTGTCCGGTGCCTACCAGGCAGATCCAGGTGGAGAGATCCGCATCAACGGCCAGCACGTCACCATCGACGGACCTCTCGCGGCGCGGCAACACGGTATCTCCATCATCTATCAGGAGCTTTCTCTCGCCCCCAACCTGACGGTGGCGGAGAACATGCTGCTCGGACGCGAGCACAAATCCGGCCCGATGGTCGACCGCCGCTCCATGGAGAAGGCCTGTCAGGACGTTCTAGGACGCCTCGGCGTGCATTTCAGGGCAACGACGAAGGTCAGCGAACTCTCGATGGCCGAGCGGCAACTCGTGGAGATCGCCCGCGCCCTAATTGCGAATTCCCGCATTCTGGTCATGGATGAGCCCACGACCTCCCTCTCTTCCCGTGAAACAGAGGCGATGTTCGCGCTGGTGCGTCAGCTGAAAGCGGAAGGTCTCGCCATTATCTATATCAGCCATCGCATGGCCGAGATCTATGAGCTCGCCGATCGCGTGTCGGTGCTCCGCGACGGCTCCTATGTCGGCACTCTCGTGGGCAGCGAAATCTCGGCCGAGCGTCTCGTCCAGATGATGGTGGGCCGGGATCTCTCATCATTCTATAAGAAGGAGCATGACGCCCATCAGAGCCGCGGACCGGTCATGTTCGCGGTCCGAAACATGGGTGACGGCGTTCGTGTGCACGACTGCTCGTTCGATCTGCATGAGGGAGAGGTGCTCGGTATCGCGGGCCTCGTCGGCGCGGGTCGAACCGAACTAGCGCGCCTTATTTACGGGGCCGACCCGCGAACAAGCGGCGAGGTCTTTCTTAAGGGAAAGCGCCTTTTGATCCACCGTCCCGAGGATGCGATCAATTCCGGCGTCGTCTATCTGACGGAGGACCGCAAGCACCTCGGCCTCTTCCTCGATCTCACCGTGCGCGAGAACGTGAATGTGAGTGTGCTGGGGCGGGATGCACGCGTGGGAGGCGTGCTCAACCTGAGGTCCGCCAAGGAACGAGCGGCAGCCGCCATCAAGGCACTCGCCATCCGGGTAGCTGGGGACGGCGTGCTTGTGGGCAGCCTCTCGGGCGGCAATCAGCAAAAGGTCCTTCTGTCGCGGCTTCTCGAGACGAAGCCTAAGGTCCTAATCCTCGACGAGCCGACCCGTGGCGTCGACATTGGGGCGAAATCCGAGATCTATCGCCTCATCGATGAGTTGGCGAAGCGGAGTGTCGGCATCATCGTGATCTCCAGCGAGCTACCGGAGGTCGTGGGAATCTGCGACCGCGTGCTGGTGATGCGCGAAGGCCGAATCGAGGGCGAAGTCGGCGGTGCAGGCCACCCACCGGTGACACAGGAAAACATCATCAGCATTGCGACAGGCGTAAGGGAAGCGGCCGAATGACATCCCCGAATGACACCAGCGCGTCTATCCAAGCGACCGGAGCCGCAGGCGTTGATGCGGCATCTCAAAGCAAGCAGCGCCGCCTCGCCTGGCGCTCAACCTTGCAGGCCATTGGCATGCTGCCGGTGCTCATCATCCTCGGCGTCGTTTTCGAGCTGATCTCTGGTCGGTTTATGAGCTTCCAGAATCTGTCAATCGTGATGCAGCAGGCTTCGATCAATACGGTGCTCGCCGCAGGCATGACGTTCGTCATCCTCACGGGTGGCATTGACCTTTCGGTCGGCTCGATCCTGGCAGCAGCCGCCATGGTGGCAATCCTGGGATCGCTCATTCCTGAATGGGGTATGCTCGGCATTCCGGCAGCTCTACTGGCGGGCCTCGGGTTCGGGCTCCTGAACGGCGCGCTGATCGCCTTCGCGAAGCTGCCGCCTTTCATCGTGACCCTCGGATCTCTCACTGCCGTGCGCGGCGTTGCGCGTCTTCTCGGCGGCGATACGACCCAGTTTAACCCGCAACTCCCCTTTGCCTTTATCGGCAACGGCACCCTGTTCGGCTTGCCCTGGCTGGTGTGGATTGCCTTCGCGGTGGTGATCATCTCGTGGTTCATCCTTAGGCGAACCGTCCTTGGCGTGCACATCTATGCGGTCGGCGGCAATCCGGACGCGGCACGCCTCACCGGAATCAAGGTCTGGGCAGTCCTGCTCTTCGTCTATGCCTTCTCCGGCCTTGCAGCCGGTCTCGGCGGCGTCATGTCGGCGGCTCGCCTGTTTGCGGCGAATGGCTTGCAGCTCGGTCAGTCCTACGAGCTCGATGCCATCGCGGCCGTCATCCTGGGCGGCACCAGCTTCGTCGGTGGCATCGGCTCGATCTGGGGCACGCTGATCGGCGCGCTCATCATCGCCATCCTGTCAAACGGCCTCATACTTGTGGGCGTCTCCGACATCTGGCAGTTCATCATCAAGGGGCTCGTGATCATCGGGGCCGTGGCGCTTGACCGCTACCGCCTCAAAGGATCGGCGCGCACCTGACACGAGATACCAGCGCCCGGAAAGGCGCTCGTATAAGCGATATCCCGGAAGATTGCACAAGCTCCGGGTGTCGCGAAGCATAAGCACCTGGAGGAATCTATGGCACTTTCCCGTCTCTCTCTCAGCCTTGCCGTTCTTGCCAGTCTAGCGGCCCCGGCCTATGCCAAGGACGTGAAGAACGTCGGCATTTCGGTCGGCCTGCTCGGCAACCCGTTCTTCGTCGCGACCATCAAGGGCATCGAGGCCAAGGCGAAGGAGATCACGCCAGCCGCGAAGATCACCTCCGTGTCTGCGGATTACGATCTGAACAAGCAGTTCACCCAGATGGACAACTTCTCGGCGGCTGGCACTGACATCGTCATGATCAATGCCGTCGACCCGAAGGCCATTGAGCCCTCCGTGAAGCGTGCTCAGGCAGCCGGCATGGTGGTTGCGGCCTTCGACGTGGCTGCGGCTGGCGCCGACGTGACGGTGATGACCGACAACGTGAAGGCCGGCGAGCTGTCCTGCCAGTACATTGCCGATCACCTGAAGGGTAAGGGCGACGTCCTCATCATCAACGGCCCCCAGGTCTCCTCCATCGTGGACCGTGTCACGGGCTGCAAAAAAGTGTTCTCCAAGTACCCGGACATCAAGATCCTGTCGGACAACCAAGATGCCAAGGGCTCCCGTGAGGGCGGGTTCGCTGTCGGCCAGAGCCTGCTGACCCGTTTCCCGAAGATCGACGCAGTCTTCGCGATCAACGACCCGACTGCCATCGGCGTCAGCCTGGCTGCCAAGCAGCTCAACCGCAACGAGTTCATCATCACCGGCGTCGACGGCGCTCCCGACATCGAGACCGAGCTGAAGTCGGGCACCTCCCTGATCAAGGCCTCGGCCTCGCAGGACCCCTACATCATGGCGGCTCAATCCTATGAACTCGCCGTCGGCATCGTGAACGGCAAGAAGCCCGAGAAGAACGTGATCCTTCTCGATCCCAAGCTGATCACTGCCGACAACATCAAGGACTACAAGGGCTGGCAGGCCGTCCGCTGATCCCTGTTACAACCTGCGGCGGCCATGGCGTGAGCTGTGGCCGCTGTATTCCATCCATGGGCCATCAGGAGGCGTCCCGATGCTGAAGCAGCTGCGCGAACAGGTTCTGGAGGCCAATCTGGAAGTGGTGCGCCGCGGCCTCGTGCTTTACACTTTCGGCAATGTGAGCGGCATTAGCCGGGCGGACAACCTCGTCGCCATCAAGCCGAGCGGCGTTCCTTATGAGCGCATGAAGGCCGACGACATCGTGATCACGGATCTCGACGGGAAGATCGTCTGGGGCGAGCTTCGACCCTCCTCCGATCTCGACACGCATCTTCACCTCTACAAGTCGTTTCCCGAGATCGGCAGCGTAGTGCACACACATTCCGAGCACGCCACCGCCTGGGCGCAGGCCAGTCGCCCGATCCCACCCCTCGGTACCACTCACGCTGATTATTTCTACGGTCCGGTTCCCATTACCCGGGAGCTGACGCCGGACGAGATCAAAAACGATTATGTGCGTGCAACGGGCATCGCCATTACGGAGGCTTTCGGCAACCGTGACCCCATGGAAGTGCCTGCCGCCCTAGTTGCCGGTCACGGCCCGTTCGCCTGGGGCAGGACGCCGAATGACGCCGTGCACAATGCCGTCGTTCTGGAGGCTGTGGCCCGCATCGCAATGTACACCTTCTCGCTACGGCCTGATGCACAAGGTGTGTCGCGGGCCCTCCTGGATCGGCACTATTTCCGCAAGCATGGCGCAGGCGCGACCTATGGCCAGGCGGATAATTGACGCGCCGCCTATTCAGTTGCAGACACCCTTGTTCGGGAGAGCTTCATGGCCGTTGTAGCAGGTGTCGACTTTGGCACTCTGAGCGTAAGGGTCACCCTCGTCGATGACCGCAAGGGTCCGCTTGGGCTTGCTACGGCGGAGTATCCGCTCCACCGCAAGCGCGAGAACCCGGACTATGCGACACAGGCCCATGCCGATCACATGGATGCCCTGGCACGCGCCATGCGTGGAGCTCTGGAATCGGCTGGTCTGAAGGGTGAGGGCGTGGCGGCGCTGGCCATCGACACCACCGGCTCCAGCGTTGTGATGGTGGGCGAAGGCCTTGAGCCGCTCGACGAATATTATCTCTGGTGCGACCACAGGGCCAAATCCGAGGCCGAGGAGATCACGCGCCTTGCCCACCAAGAAGGCCTTGAGGCTATCCAATGGTGCGGCGGCGTCTATTCACACGAATGGGGCTTTTCGAAGCTTCTGCACTGGCTGCGTCACAATCCCGAAAAGCGCGATCGGCTGGTCACGGCGCTTGAGCATTGCGACATGATAGCGGCAACCCTCACCGGCGTAACTGATCCGCGTCAGTTGAAGCGTAGCATCTGCGCCATGGGCCACAAGTGGATGTGGAATCCGCGCTGGGGCGGCCTGCCTCCGCAGGAGTTCCTCTCCAAAGTCGATCCGCTCTTCGATGGCATCTGCGACAAGCTCGCGGGCGAGTATGCCACCTCCGATGTGATCGCAGGTCATCTCACCCCCTATTGGGCAGAGCGGCTGGGCCTCGAAGCAGGCATTCCAGTTCCGGTCGGCGCCTTCGACGCCCATTGGGATGCCATCGGTGCGGGCTGCCGGATCGGGGACGTGGTGAATGTGGTCGGCACATCCACCTGCATCATTGCCATGGCGCAGGACACCAGCCTGATCGAGGGCGTGTGCGGCGTCGTACCAGGCAGCGTCGATCCGAAACTCGTGGGCATCGAGGCCGGCCTCTCTGCCACGGGTGACATTTTCGAAGCGATTGCGCGCCGCGCGAACACCAATGTCAAGGAACTCTCGAAAGGTCTGGAGCAGTATCGCCCCGCCCAGACGGGCCTCCTGCGCCTGACCTGGGACAACGGCGACCGTACGGTTCTCGTGAAAGCGGACCTCGGCGGCATCACGCTGGGCTGGAACCTGCTGCACACCGCTCAGGACGAGCTGTTTGCCGCTATCGAGGGCACCGCCTTCCACACCCGTATCATCCTCGAACGAATGGCCGAGGGTGGCGTGCCGGTCGAGCGGGTGATCAACGCCGGCGGCATCCCGCAGCACAATGCGGTGCTGAACCAGGTCTATGCCAACGTGCTCGGCCGCCCCGTGCTCGTGCCTAACGGCATTCCAACCGGGCTCGGCTCCAGCATCTTTGCGAGCCTTGCGGCCGGATCGCACCCGGATCTCGAAAGCGCTCAGGCCGCCATCTGCCTGCCTTTCCGCACCTTCGAGCCGGATCCAGCTGCGCACGCAGTCTACGAGCAACTCTTCCAGCACTTCAAAGTACTCTATTTCGGCTTCGGCGGCGTCTCTGGACCGGTTGCATTGGACCATGTATTGCGCGATCTCAAGCGGATCGCGGCGCTGTGCTCGGAACCCGCTCCGTCGGACGTCGCCGAGCGCGTGCCGGTCTGAAACCTTTGGATAACGTCATGATCCTGTCAGGAGCCATTCGATGATCTTGGTTTCCGGCGAAGCCCTGATGGATCTGTTCATCGGCACCGCCACGACAACAGGCTTTCCCGCAGAGGCGGTGGCCGGCGGTTCGCCGTTCAACGTTGCCATCGGGCTCGGGCGCCTCGGCCGCCCGGCGGCTTTCCTGTCCACCCTGTCCGAGGATGCGTTCGGCACCTTTCTGGCCGAGAAGCTCGCCGAATCCGGCGTGAGCTCGGCCTATATCCAACGCCTGCCGAACGTCACGACGTTGAGTGTCGTGGCAACCAGCCCAGACGGTCAGCCGCAATACTCGTTCTACGCGCCGAACAGCGCCGACCGCGCTCTGACGCCCGAGGCACTGCCGGCCGAACTGCCGGCAGACGTGAACGCCATCGCGGCGAGCTCCTATGCGCTGGGCGTCGAGCCGATTGCCAGCGCCATCGAGACCCTGCTGCGCCGAGAGGCCGGATCGCGCGTGATCTCGCTCGATCCCAATGTCAGGCCACGCGTCGTGGGCGATCTCAACGCCTACCGCGGGCGGTTCGAACGGCTCCTCGCCTATGCGGACATCGTGAAAGCAAGCGACGAGGACATCGAGCTGCTCTACGGAGCGCACGATCTCGCTTCCGCCGCGCAGACTTGGCTTCGCCACGGACCGAAGCTCGTCATCCTTACCCGCGGCGAGAAAGGCCTCCTTGCGGCTTTCGAGGACAAGGTCCTGGAGCGTCCGGCTCCCAAAATCGACGTTGTCGATACGGTCGGTGCGGGCGACACGTTCCATGCCGGTCTGCTGGCTTGGCTCGATGCCAACGGCGTGCTAACGCCTCGGAATGTCGCGGGATTGAGCGAAGCGCAGGTCACAGCAGCCCTCGATTTCGCCGCCGCGGCCGCCGCCATCGTCTGCACCCGGCGCGGCGCAAACCCGCCATCATCGGACGAGGTCGAGCGCTTCATGAGTGAGCGCACCGGAACCGAAGGGAGAGCGTGATGACAAACCAGCCTGTTCTTCCACCACTCGGTACGCCTTGGCGCTCCAACCGGTTTCACCGGGAATGGCTGTTCCAGCAGGCCAACAACCTGTTCGACTTCTTTCAGCGCGGCATCATCAATCCCGCTGGCGGCTTCTTCGATCTCGACGATGCGGGCCAACCGATCGAGACTGCCAATCCGGTCCGGCAGATCCACAATACCACCCGGATGGTGCATTGCTTTGCCATCGGCACGCTCCTCGGACGACCCGGCGGTGATGCCATCATCGACCATGGCATGGATTACCTCTGGAAAGCGCATCGCGACGCGCAGAACGGCGGCTATGTCTGGTCGCGGAACAACGACGGACCGAAGGACGATACGAAGCAGGCCTATGGCCATGCCTTCGTGCTGCTGGCAGCCTCCAGCGCGAAGGTGGTGGGCCATCCGCTGGCGGACCGGTTGCTGGACGACATCACGCAAATCCTCGAGGAGCGTTTCTGGGAGGAGCAGCACGGCGCCGTGACCGAGGAATTCACACGCGACTGGCAACCTTTGAGCCAGTATCGCGGCCAGAATTCCAACATGCACCTGACCGAATCCCTGATGGCCGCCTTCGAGGCCACGGGCGAGCGCACCTATCTCGACCGGGCGGAGCGGATCGCGAGCCTCATCATCGGCCGGCATGCCGCCTCGCTCGGCTACCGGGTGGCCGAGCACTTCCATGAGGATTGGAGCCTCGACCGGGACTACCGCGGCGACGACATGTTCCGCCCCTACGGCACAACGCCTGGCCATTGGCTCGAATGGGCGAGGCTCCTTCTCCAGCTCTGGTCGCTGGGCGGGCAGCGTCATGCCTGGATGCCGGATGCGGCCCGTGAGCTGTTCCGCCAATCCATTGAGTTGGGATGGGACAAGAACAGCGGCGGCTTCTTCTACGCCCTCGATTGGAACGACAAGCCGAGGCTGCCCTTGAAGCTCTGGTGGCCCTGCGCCGAGGCGATTGGCGCGGCGGCGTTCCTGATCAACCACAGCCCGAGCGCCTACCACGAGCAATGGTACCGCACCCTGTGGGGCTTCACGGACCGCCACCTGATCGACCATCGGCATGGCGGCTGGCGGCCTGAGCTGAACGAGGATCTGACGCCGAGTGCGACCGTGTTCACCGGCAAGCCGGACCTCTACCACGCGCTCCAGGCCTGCCTGATCCCGCTCTTCCCCGCCACCGGCAGCCTGACCAAGGTCATTCCCAAGACGACCTCTTAGACCGTTCCAACTAGGTTCCCTGACGCTCTTTCCTTCTGTCATCATTCGCGGACGCAACGGCAAAGTTTGGGATTAACTGAAGTCTATTGTGCTGATGCCCCACACAGCCGACTGCGCAACATCTGCACCCGTGCTCGGGTGCGGGACGTGCGTCAAGGGCCTGACGGGGCGGTCTATGCTTTGACGGATGCGGGCAGCGGACGGCTCGTGCGATTGACTCCTGATGATGGGTCGTAACCGCTTTCCAGCGGCAACATGCTGATGATTGCGGCGCTCCTGGCACAGTGTCTGCCCGATCCAGAGCTTCTCGACGGGAGGGCGATTGCGGCGGCCGGCGGCACCGCAAGATGATGCCGGACAACCTGAAGAGCAATGCATTGCCGATCACGTCCATGGCGTCGATAATGCCCGTGAAGATAGGCCTGACGGAGCTTGTCCTACAATTATTTGGGAAGGGCAGGGTGCCTTCAGAGCCAGCCCCGAGCCGATATGAGCCTCTGGGGGTAGAGGAGCAGGCTCACATCGAGATTAATCGCCTTAGCAGGAAGTAGTGAATCATGAATTTCATCTTGTCTCTCGTCAATCCTGACACAGTTCTAAACTGATTGTGGCCACCAATCACGCCGGGAGTGCGCATGATCCAGGATTGGAGCAATCTCGATGGCCTGATGGCATTGTGTTGCTCAATCTTACCGAGCAGGCAGCCATGAGGCCCTTGCGGATCCTTACAGGTTTCGCAATTCTCATTGTGCTCGGTGCAGGAACCTTCGTCACTTACGCGTGGCGCTCGGAAGTCGATCCAATCGAACCACCCTCCCAGTCAAGCTTCGATCGTGCCCTTGTGGCACGCGGCGCCGATTTAGCTGCCATCGGCAACTGTAATGTTTGCCACACGGCTCCGGGCGGGCAGCCCTTCGCTGGTGGTCTCGGGATGCCCACGCCTTTTGGCACCATTTACTCGACAAACATTACACCCGATCCGGATAACGGCATCGGCCGCTGGTCAGAGGCGGCTTTCATACGATCAATGCGTGAGGGTGTAGATCGCGAAGGGTGGCACCTCTATCCCGCTTTTCCCTACGATCACTACACCCTCGTGTCGGATGAGGATAATCGGGCTCTCTACGCGTTTCTGATGACGCGGACGGCCGTTTCAGCACCGCCTCCAGCAAACGAGCTTTCTTTCCCATTCAACGTGCGGATGCTCCTTGCCGGCTGGAAGGCGCTATATTTCCGTGAAGGGACATTCCAGCCAGACCCCGGCCGGTCTGCGGAGTGGAACCGAGGGCGCTATCTTACGGAAGGCTTGAGCCATTGCGGCGCCTGCCACACGCCACGCAACCGGCTAGGTGCGGAGAAGAAAGACGAGTATCTCGCCGGAGCCGAGGTCGAGAACTGGACCGTCTACCCAATCAACGCTAACTCGCCCGCTCCGGTGCCCTGGAATGTTGAGAGTCTCACATTCTATTTGCGTCATGGTTGGCATGAGCACCATGGGGCATCCCGCGGCTCGATGTCTCCGGTGACGGCTAATCTAGGCTCTATTCCCGAAGGCGACGTGAAGGCCATCGCAGCTTATGTGGCCGACGTGATGGGTCGTCCAAGTCAGGAGCGGAATGCCCGCGCCGAGGCCGCGTTGGCGACAGTTCGGAAGGAAGCCGAAGCGCCTCTCGCGATACGCGCAAATTCCACGGGCGGCGTCGGCGAGGCTACGTTTCTCAGCGCTTGCCAGGGTTGCCACGATGGACGGCGCTCTGTGCCGTTCGGAGGTCTCAATCTCCATCTCAGCTCCGCCGTCAATGCGCCCAATGCGCAGAACATCATCAACGTCACCCTCTTCGGCCTGCCTGCGGCTAAGGGGGAGCCCAGCGCGATCATGCCGGCTTATCGCGGAGTCCTGAACCAGGATCAGCTTGTCGCTCTGCTCGACTATATGCGCGACCGGTTCAGTGACCAGCCGGCTTGGACCGATACCCGGGAGCGCGTTGCGGCTACGATGAACGGGGAGCGCGAAGTGCCCATCTATCGGATGGACGGCACGACGCAGGCACCACCGGAAACCAGCATGAGGACCACCCCATGGCCGTGACCCTCACCATCAACGGCAAGACCCAGCAGGTTGACGCCGATCCCGAGACGCCGCTTCTCTACGTGTTGCGCGATCATCTGGAGCTCAATGGAGCAAAGTATGGCTGCGGCGTCGGGCAATGCGGCGCCTGCACCGTCATGGTCGACGGGGAGGCCGTGCTCTCCTGCGTCACGCCAGTGCTGCTGCTTGAGGGGCGCCGGATCACCACCGTGGAGGGCTTGGGCACCCTGGAGAAGCCCGGACCGATGCAGCAAGCCTTCATTGAGGAACAGGCGGCCCAGTGCGGCTTTTGTATCCCGGGCATGATGATGCGTGCGCAAGCCCTCCTGCAGGCTGCTCCTACTGTCAACGAAGCGGCGGTTCGCGCTCATCTCGAGCCTAATCTCTGCCGCTGCGGCACCCATATGCGGATCGTCAAGGCCGTAATGCGAGCCGGCGAACTGATGCGCCAGAACTCCCAACGCGGAGGCTCCACCTGATGACAGACTCTGATGTGAAGAACCCCACGCGCCGCGGCGTTCTCGCTGCAGGCGGCACCCTAGTCGTCAGCTTCGCTCTCCTATCAGAGGCCCTTGCTCAGGAAGGCGAGGTGCAGGGAGCTGCGCCTCCTGCACAACCAAAGCCGAAGCTGCCCGGAAGCCTGTCGGGCGATCCTTTCCTTGACGCCTGGATCCGGATCGATGCCAGCGGAGAGGTATCCGTCTTCACCGGCAAGGCGGAGTTGGGGCAGGGCGTCAAGACTGCCATCATCCAAGTCGCTTCGGAGGAACTCGAGATTGATCCGGCCAGGGTCCGCCTGATTACGGCCGACACCGGTCAAACGCCGAACGAGGGCTATACCGCCGGTAGCCAGTCCATACAGAACAGCGGCACCGCGATCCGCCACGCGGCAGCCCAGGTGCGGGACATCCTGATCGGCCAAGCGGCTGCCCGATGGCAGGTGCCGATCGATCATTTACGGGCCGAGAACGGTAAGGTCATCAGGGCTGATGGTCAGGCGCTCGATTACGGCTCCCTCGTTTCCGCTGAAATCCTCCATGTGGAAGCCACGCCGCAATCGCGCCTCAAGCCAGCGGATCGCTTCCGCGTCATGGGCAAGTCCATGCACCGCGTCGACATACCGGCCAAGGTGACAGGCTCGCCGATCTATGTGCAGGACCTGCGCCTGCCGGGAATGGTTCACGCACGAGTAGTGCGCCCACCGCAGCCGGGTGCGACGCTTACCTCACTTGATTCAGCAGAAGTGGAGCGGATGCCCGGTGTTGTCGCCGTGGTGCGCAACGGCAGCTTCCTTGCTGTCGTCGCCGAACGCGAGTTTCAGGCGATCAAGGCGATGCAGGCGCTGGAGATGATGGCGCGCTGGGCGGAGGGAACGAAGCTTCCGAAGCCGGATGGTTTCATCCAGTCTCTCAAGCATTACCCCTCGCAGCAGGGCGTTGTTGCCGAGCGAAGTCAAGCTGGCGCTGTTGCGGCTCAAAAATTCCAAGCCACTTTCACGCGCCCCTACCAAATCCACGGATCGATTGGCCCATCCTGCGCAGTGGCCCTGCTGGAGAACGGCACCACGACTGTCTGGAGCCACACCCAAGGAGTTTATCCCGACCGTGCTGCTATCTCGGAGATGCTCGCTGTCCCGCCGGAACAGGTGCGGGTGATCCACGTGGAGGGTTCGGGATGCTACGGCCATAATGGCGCCGACGATGCGGCCGCTGATGCGGCGCTCATCGCCCAAGCGGTGCCAGGCCGACCGGTTCGCCTCCAGTGGATGCGTGAGCAGGAACACGCGTGGGAGCCCTACGGTCCCGCGATGATAACTGAGGTGCGCGCCTCGCTTGATCAAACCGGAAAGATCGTTGAGTGGAACTACGACCTGTGGAGCAACACCCACACCACGCGCCCGGGACCTGCGGGGTCGCTCGTTGCAGCCCATTCCTTGCTGACGCCGTTCCAGCCGCCCCCAGCCAAGCTCAGCATTACTCCCTCAGGGAATGGAGACCGCAATGCGGTTCCTCTCTATGCAATTCCAAATATGCGCGTGATCTGGCATTTCCTGCCCGAAATGCCATTGCGCGTATCCGCCTTGCGAGCACTTGGCGCGTACGTGAACGTGTTCGCGATTGAAAGCACGATGGATGAACTCGCCCTGATGGCGAATACCGATCCGGTCGAGTTCCGCCTGCGCCACATGGAAGATCCGCGCGGACGGGCTGTAATCGAAGCCGCCGCCGCTGATTTCGGATGGTCCAACGATCCCCTGCCGAAAGGCCGAGGGAGAGGCTTCGCCTTTGCCCGCTACAAGAATCTGGCAGCCTATCTCGCCATGGCGCTTGAGCTCGAAGTGGAGCGGGAGACGGGGCGCACTCGTATCATCCGTGTAGCGTCGGCCATCGACAGCGGCGAGATCGTCAATCCTGATGGTATCCGCAACCAGACCGAAGGCGGCATTATTCAGGCCGCAAGCTGGACCCTCTACGAGGCTGTCACTTTTGAGGAGACCGGCATCACCAGCATCGATTGGTCGAGCTATCCCATTATGCGCTTCGGCTCAGTGCCGCAGAGGATCGACGTTCGCATTATGGACCGGCCGGGTGAACCCTTCCTTGGGACAGGCGAGGCAGCTCAGGGGCCAACGCCGGCCGCTATTGCGAATGCCATTCGCCACGCCACCGGAAAGAGGCTTTACGACATCCCGTTCCGGGCTGAAAAGGTCAAGGCCGCCATCGGTGTCTGACCGCATAGAGGACGGCAATCCGTGGGATCGCAGCTCTAGTATCGGGCAACTCACCAGACGGAGACAGTGGATTGAATTGGCGCTAGCCAAGAAGTTGGCGTCTCTTGCTGCTCCGACAAGTCGGTTAATCGTCCTACCTGCCTGCCAGGAACGCATTTGTCGCTCACCCGTCTAGAGCCTGAACATCAGGCTAGTCTGAGTCCCGCACGCCACTCCGATTCCGTAGAGAAAGCCCATGAAGGTCGAGATCAGGAAAGCCTCCTTTGCTGGCCGCAACCTATGCTCTCATCGTATTCACAATCGTTGTGCAGGGCCTTAGCCTGCGCTTCATAGTGGAACGGGTGACTTGAATCCGCCTAGGAGAACTTCATGACACGACCGGTCCTTGAGCCTCTGGGCGCGTATCGCGCTTACCCTCTGGAGGAGATGATCGAACGGGCACGGATCTTCTACGAGGACATCAAGCGCAGGAGGACGGTGCGGGACTTCTCCGACAAGCCCGTGCCGCGGGAGGTGATCGAGTATGCTGTGTTGGCTGCGGGCACGGCGCCGTCTGGCGCCAACCTGCAGCCCTGGCACTTTACCGTGATCACCGATCCGAGCATCAAAAGGCGCATCCGCGAGGAAGCGGAGGTCGAGGAGCGCGAGTTCTACAACGGCCGTGCGCCTCAGGAGTGGCTCGATGCCCTGGCGCCGCTGGGCACGGATGCAAACAAGCCCTTCGTTGAGACGGCTCCCGTGTTGATCGCCATCTTCGGGCAGCGCTCGAGTGAGGGACCTGATGGGCGCAAGGTCAAGAACTACTACGTACCGGAGTCGGTGGGGATCGCCACAGGCTTCCTGATCGCGTCATTGCACGCGGCAGGCTTGGTTACGCTCACCCACACTCCCAGTCCGATGGGCTTTCTCAACGAGATCTGCCACCGCCCGGAGATCGAGAAGCCTTACATTCTTCTGGTCGTCGGCTATCCGGCGGAGGACTGCATGGTGCCCGTTCACGGCGGGATCAAGAAGCCGCTGGAGAAGATTGTCTCTTGGCTGTAACTTTAGTCCGGAGAATGGTGTCCCCCCAACGTCGATAAAGGTCAGCTAGAGGCCTTGGAGCGCAACACCTCGTTGCTGGGCTGGTCAGACAATGACAGTGTCTACGGGGGCAGCGGAAACGACAAGGTGTTCGGTGGAAGCGGTGCAGACAAAGTCTATGGTGGGTCAAGGCATAATCAGGTCTATGGCGATCCTGAAAACGATCGGCTCTATGGCGACACCGGTAACGATCGTCTTTCCGGCGGGTCAGGCCATGACATCATCATGGGCGCCAGCGGCCGTGACACCATCAGTGGCAGCTCGGGCGATGACCGGATCTATGGCGGCTTAGGCGCCGATATCCTCATTGGCGGCGCAGGCCGCGACTCCTTCGTGTTCGACGCCAAACTTGCCAAGGGAGATGTCGATACGATCCAAGAGTTTAACCCATGGCAGGACAGGATCCTCCTCGATAGCGCCTCTTCAAGAGTGTCGGCGGCCGCGGAGTCCTCGATTGGAACGCATTCCAATGGGGTGACAAAGCATTCGGTGCCGAGGTGCGCGTCCTTTACGACTTTGTATCGGGTGCATTGTTGTATGATGCCGACGGGAATGGGTCGGCTGCGGCGGTGAAGTTTGCCAAAGTAGACCCATGGCTATGGCTCACCTATGACAACTTCAGGATCATCTAAGATTCCAGACGGTCCTGCATCGCTAGGAGCAACTTCGTCATGAAAATGGCCCTAGCCGAGAGGTAAGGGCTCTCAGCCAGGGCCACGCTCCACGCTTGGGGGCAATGGAGGTTGTTCGGGCAGATACGCAACGCGCCCGGTACCCTCATCTTGAACAGCCAAGCTTAACAATTGGTGGAGGGACAATCAGGCTGCCCTGCACCAATTTGGTCAGGCGAGATGCCGGGCGAAGTGCTTGTTCATCTCGAACATGCTGACCTTGTCTTTGCCATCAAACACCGCCCGCAGCTTGTCATCCGCCAGGATCTCGCGCTTGTTTGCAGGGTTCTGCAGGTTGTTCGCCTTGATGTACTCCCATACCTTGCTCACCACTTCTGTGCGGGGCAGGGGAGACGAGCCGACAACGGCTGCCAACTCATTCGAGGGCTGCAGCGGCTTCGCCAGCGCCGCATTCGGCTTCTTGGTTTTAATGGCTTCTGCCATTCTGGAACTCCTTTGTTACGCTGTACTACCCCTGCAGGGGCGAGGGGCCGGACCATTGCCAGTGAGGGTTGAACGATCGGTTAATGACGCTCTAGGCGCTAACCTAGCGACGTTTGCCCTTGGGGTTTGCCATCATCCGCTGCATCGCCGCTTCGGCCTGTGCTCGGGCCTCTGCATCATGACTGAGAGAGCGCACCTCCGAGGCCTCTTCCTGCTCGCGTAGGCCATTCTGGCGGGCTCGCCACTGCCTTGCCTGAGCGGCTGTCGCTGCCGTGTTGGCAAGCTTCTCGAGCCGGTCGAGTTGAGGGGTGCTGGCCTGCCCCTTGGCCTCGCTGTGCTCTTCCTCGTCGTTTGGTTCCCTCGCCATGGGGTCTCCTTGGTAAGTGCCTGCTTGCGCGCTACTGATGCTGCGGCCACACGAACGCTACACCGTGTCGCTCGCCGCGGCTCCACCTTAGGTGTGCCGCAACTATAAGGTCCAGATTGGGGATGGCCAGGACAAACCCGGCCGGCAGCTCGGTTGGTTCTGTGAATGCTAATCCAGCCCCACCTGCCGAAATGTCTCGAACAATACAAATCAGGCCTGGAGATCCGGTCCCAAGCAGAACCTGGGCCTTGAGTGACGTCGACCGCCGATGATGCGCGCGCCGCTCGCTCTGCCCGGACATAACCTCCCTCTGGATGCGTGCCTCCGTTTCAATGCATACGGTTGGGAATGAGGCTGCCAACGGCTGAGTTCCACAGCCGCCGCCACTGGTCCCTATGACAATTTCGCGCAATCGATCGGTGCAGCTACCGCCAAAGCCGCAAAGGCCACCAGATCAGCAGCCTGGCAGCCACAGAATGTCGTCTGGCAGCCGCACGTCATGAGGCGAGCCTGCCTTCATAAAGGCTAGAATCCAATTAACTTGGCCTTAACCATAACGGTTCGAGGTAAGCCAATGCGGAAAATCCACCATGGCTTTATAGCTCTTGCCATCCTTCTGGGCCCTGCCTCAGTGATCATTGCCCATCAGAAGGTCACCGACTTTTTCCAGCAGGAAGAAGTAATCTCCTCCGATTCTGCCGCTATCATCCGGCAGGCCCATGCCTACTGCTCCGAGCAGCCCCTGTTTCAGCGATCCTCTCGCTGTGACGAGTATCTGGACCATTTCGAACGATGTGCCGCCCTAAAGGAGCGCTGTGACCCTCGCTCTGTCTACAAAGTCCTGGTCCGGCTGAACCTCTCCCCAGAGCTGCCGGAGATGTCAACGATCAACAAGGTAGCGGTGACAGAAGGCGAGTAGTGGAGGAGGCCTATGTGCCCATCAGTTGCGGAACCTCGCTCGCTGGTAGCGCCTGGGCAAAAAAGTGCCCTTGCACCAGCCTGCAGCCGTTCCGTTTCAGGAACTCCAATTGGGCGGCTGTCTCAACCCCTTCGGCCACAACTTCGATGTGAAGACTCTGCCCCAGCCCTAGCAGGGCCTTCACGATGGCAGCATCTCCGGCATCCCGCTCGATATCCCTGACGAAGGAGCGATCGATCTTGATCACGTGAACCGGGAACCGCTTCAGATGCGTAAGCGAGGCATAGCCGGTGCCGAAATCGTCAAGAGCGATGGTCACGCCGGCAGCGCTCAAGATCTGGAGCGCCTTCTCCACGCTGCCGGCATTGCGATCGAGGAAGACACTCTCGGTCACCTCCACCTCCAGGCACGAGGTTGGGACACCCCATTCGTTAAGTTCCGATAGAACGCGCTCGGCGTAATCCCCATGGCGGAATTCCGCGGCAGACACGTTGACGGCCACTCGGCCAAACATCAGCCCGGCATCGAGCCATTGGCGCATGTCCCTGAAGATCAGGGAGCGCATGCGGGCGCCAAGCGCCGAGCCGAGTTCCGTATCATCGAAGGCCGGCGAGATCGGACCTGGATACTGAGTACCCAGTCGGGGATGCTCCCACCGCAGCAGGGCCTCGAAGCCAACCGGTTCCTCCGAGCTAAGCGAGATCTTAGGCTGGTAGAATGGCTTGACCCAGTTCGACGAGAGAAGCCTGCCGGCCGTCTCCAGAGCGGACGCCACCTTTTGGGCTTCCTCGCTCATGCTCGGGTTATACATCATGTACATGCCGCGACCGGCCGCCTTGCTCTGGTAGAGCGCAAGATCCGCCTGTTTTTGCAGATCCTCAACTCTCATGGCAAAGCCCAGAGAGACGACCAGTCCGATGCTGGTGCGGCAGTCGTGGGCTGGGTCATCCTCCGGATGCGGGTTCTGCATCCGGCTCAGGATGAACCGGGCTATTGCAACCACCTCATCCTCATGCTCGACCTCCGGCATAAGCAAGCCAAATTCGTCGCCGCCCAGGCGCGCAACCGGGTACCTGTCCCCGGCTAGAGATTGGAGGCGCCTCGCAAACTCCCGCAGAAGCGCATCCCCTGCATCGTGACCGAACCGATCGTTGACCAGCTTGAGATGATCCAAATCCATCAGCAGCAGCCCGACCTTGGTCTGCGCCTGGGTTGCCCGATCGAGTGCCCGTTGGACCTCCTCGTAGAAGAACCGACGGTTCGGCAGGCCGGTCAGATCATCGTGATAGGCAGCCCAATGCAGTCTTTCCCGGGCGAGCTTTCTCTCGTGAATGTCCTCCATCATGCCGTACCAACGCAGGATTGCTCCGTCCTGCCCAAGGCGGGCCGAGGCATGGCCTCGAAACCAGCGGTAGGTGCCATCGGCCAGTCGCAGACGAAACTCGGACTGATATGGCTTCCCCGTTGTCAGAGACCGCCTCGCCAACTCCTGAAGTGTTGGCAGATCGTCTGGATGGATGGCTGAAGTCCAGTTCCATCCCTTTGTTTGCTCGATCGGTAGGCCCGTCAGGCTGTGCCAGCGGGGCGAGATCTGCAGCAGGTTGCCGTCAGGATCCGAAGTCCAGGGGATCTGCGGGCTGAGTTCCACGGAGAAGCGGTAATGCTCCTCACTTTCGCGCAGGGCCTCCTCCACCTCCCGGTATCCAACCTCGATGCGTTCCTTGGCCATGCCGAGGAACACGAAGGCCAGTGCCGGGACATAGACGATCAGGAACAAGGCCATCTCCGACGACCAGCTCCTGACGAGTGCATCGACCCAGAACATCGAGCCCATCGGCAAGCCTACGACGGCGCGCAGCAGGCTGAAGGCGGTGAGCACCAGAAGGAGAACAACAGCGGTCCGCTGCGACATCAGCCGGTGCGGATCGTGCTTCCAGAGTTCCCAGGCGGAAAAAGCCGCATAGCCACCGGTGATTAACGAGATGACGGTGACACGTGCGCCTATGTTGTCATGGAACAGCGGGTAAGAAAGCGCCCAGATCGCTGGACCGACGACAAGCGCCAGTTTGGAAATCGGCCGTTTGTTGAAGATCCTGGCTCCGGTGTAGAGTGCCCCATAGCCCAGTGCGACCAGACTGTTTGCCAGCATTAGCTTTGGATGCACTGGCAACCCCGGAACGAGGTTGACTACTCCGATGCCGATCGCATTCAGCACAAACGTGGCGCTCCACCAAGCGAGAGCACCGACTTTCCGGTTCCGCGTCCAAAAGAAGAACAGCAGCCCCCCTAGGATAACCAGTGTCAGAATGAAATCGAAAGCAAGTGTACGGGGATCGAGGCTCATGGGTCTATGCTTACCGCATCACGAGTAACTGCAGAATAACTCCCATGATCAACTAAGGTCGGAGCAGAAACACGAGTGATGAGTTCCATTGTTGCGCAAGAGCCGGATATTCTCAAAATCAAAGCCTTAGCAGCCGAAACTCACCTGAACATTGCACAATGAGGACGCCTTTCGCCATTGCACTGACACAGGCTGTCGGGCCCTCTGCAAGGACTGTGTGCAATTAACCAAAGTTTGGAGCGATTCCAATCAAGCCTTGCGTAAGCTTTGTCGGCTATCAGGCTGAATGCCTGTAACTTGGCGCGCCACGGGGGCGTGCGCCTCCCGCGGCGATGCGGGCAGGTCATTGAAGGAAAATGCGTTTTCTCAATAATTTCAAGCTGATCGTAAAACTGGCTATTCCAGCAACTGTCTTTGTCGCTATCGCCATTGGTCTTGTCGCCATCTCTAACAATGGTCTGAATTCATTATCGGCAGATACTAAGGAGTTGGTGGAGCTCGATGCGGCCCGTCTGACCACAATTCTGAAGATCAACGCTGAGGTGAACGAGGCCAGCATTCAGGAAAAGAACCTGATCCTGGTCTCCTCTGACGCTCCCGACCGGCTCAAGAGCGGTGAAGCCGTTTATCAGCAATACAAGAAGCTTGCGCTTCAACACGCCGATGAGCTGATCGCGCTCTCCGGATCGCCCGAACGCCGCGCCATCAATGAGGACCTGAAGGCAAACATCAGCAAATATTTCACTCTGTTGGACACTAGCGTCAGCTATGCCATGAGGGATCAGGATTCGTTCGCACTGGAGATCTCCAACGGCGAGGGGCGCGACCAACGCCGCAAGCTCCGCGATCTCCTGACCCAGCGCATTGAAGTCAATGAGAAGACGCTCAATCAGGCCGCACATGAAGCGGAAGACCTGGCCTCCAGCACATCCACAATCCTCATTGCGTCTTCGGCCATCGGCATTCTTTTCGCGGTCGCTCTTCTCAGCTCTATCGTTATTTTCGCTGTCGTGCGTCCGCTCGGCGCTATGACAGGCGCTATGGGTGAACTGGCTCACGGCCATCTTTCCGTCGAAGTGACCGGTGCCGACCGGAAGGATGAAGTCGGGGAACTCGCCCGCTCGCTCCAGGTATTCAAAGATAATGCCATTGAGGCTCGCCGCCTTGCCGCGGAGCAAGAGGTGGAGAACCAGGCCAAGATGCGTCGCGCTGAAATGCTGGATAACCTCACGAAGACCTTCGAGCGTAATGTCTCGTCCTTGACGCACGGCCTGTCTTCGGCTGCAACCGAAATGGAAGCCACTGCCCAGTCGATGACGCAGGTGGCGGATCAGACAACCCAGCAGTCGATGACCGTCTCGTCATCTGCCCAGCAGACGTCCGCCAACGTGCAGACAGTGGCGGCCGCGACGGAAGAGCTGTCGATCTCGATCCGGGAGATCGCCTCTCAGGTGGCGCACTCCTCTCAGGTCGCTGAGAAGGCCGTGACGGGCACCCAGAGAACCAGCGCGACCGTCCAGGAACTCGCCGCCAACGCGGAGAAGATCGGCAACGTGGTGCAGTTGATCAACACCATCGCCGGTCAGACCAACTTGCTGGCGCTCAATGCCACCATCGAGGCTGCCCGCGCCGGTGAGGCCGGTAAGGGCTTTGCTGTTGTTGCCTCCGAGGTCAAGGACCTGGCCACGCAGACTGCCAAAGCAACCGAAGAGATCTCCCAGCAGATCGGTTCGGTGCAGCAGGCCACGCAGCAGACGGTTTCCGCCATTCAGGAGATCGCCCGCACCATCTCCGAGATGAGCCAAATTTCCACCTCCATCGCAGCCGCCATGGAAGAGCAGGGGGCCGCCACCGCCGAGATCGCCCGCAATGTCCAGGAGGCCGCTCGTGGTACGGAGCAGGTGACGGGCAGCATCGCTGACGTGCAGCAGGGTGCAGGTGAGACAGGCTCCGCAGCCTCGCAGGTGCTGGGTGCTGCCCAGGAACTCTCGCGCCACTCCAACGATCTCAGCCGTGAAGTCTCAACCTTCCTGTCCGGCGTGAAGGCTGCCTAACATTGGAAGCTGATACCTCTGATATGCTACCAGGACCGGGCTTTCCAGCCCGGTCCTTTTCTTTGCCGGTCAACTCTTCGTCCATCTCTCCAGGTGAACATACGGAATGAGCACATACTCTCGCGACACCACTGCTATTTCCGAGCTCACCGGTCGGTGAACACCTGGTCGGAAGAGTGCCCGCACGAATGTGAAGCTCGTGCCGTCCTGAAAATGTCCAAGGCGGAACGTGAGGCGTTCTTCAACGGCAGGAAGGATGAGAACGGAAAGACGATTGAACGCGGGATCGTCGCGCTCCGGGGAGAGAATGCAGCCGCGGGTCTCAGGTCGTTGATGCAGAGGCTTCTGGACGTCCGAGCGCAGAGATCCTAGCGCAGCATAAAATACGCCAAACCGCCTGCCGCAATGAGACCCCCGAAGAAGTACGGAATCCACCGCGGAAACGGTCGTTCGTGACCATCAAAGCTCATGTACCCCTCCAAGCGCCATGGAGTCTTTGTCCCGATCTGAAGAGGGATGATGTCAATTCTGCGAAGCTTAGCCGAGCATTCTAAACTGCAGTCCGTCTGTATTGTGACACTCATCCAAGTGTTGAGAGCTTGTGCGTTCCCAGCAACGGCAAAGGTTGGATTTTGTCTCTATTGTGCAACACTCACGTAACGTTCCCGCATCGCTGCGGATACTACTTATTGTTTTGCACTCGGCCGCGTGATTTCAAAATAACTAACATTTCGTTGATCAATTTCCAAATTGCGCAGAAGTCAGTTTTTGCGGTCAGGGCATTATGCGGACGTCTTCTATCAGCCTTTACGAACTTGGAAGCATTCTCGATAGGCTGAGTGTTATCACCAGCACCTATGCTGGCGTCATGCATATCATCAGTGGGCGTCATCCTGACCTCGGCAGGATCACCATCGTGCAAGGTGTGACTGACATCTTGATCATTACAGAGGATGTGCCCGCAAGGAAGCGGGAAGCACGCATCAAGGTCGTGCAGGATGTCCCTCGCGAGGCTATCATGCTGCAGCAGGCGGCCTAGCTGCCTGCACTCAGGCGATCCGAACCCCATCGATCGAGAACTTCGACCCAAGTGGGGATGAGGACACCTCAACCGACCCGCCCAATTGCGTGGCGAGGCTGCGGATCCAGTGCATGCCAATCGACTGGTTTCTCTGTGCCTTCGGATTAATCCCAGGCCCACTGTCTTCAACAGAGAGCATCCAGCGTCCCTCCACCCTGGTGCTTAAGGCTGACCTTGACTTTTGCCGCCTCATCGTCCCGCCTGCGATATTTGACGGCATTCGTGAACAGTTCATTGACGATCCCGCTACCGGCACGCTCTCGTCCACCGACATCATGATAAGGTCGACATCGGTTTCGATTGACGCTTCGAACTGTGTGGCAAGGTCCTAGCAGATAGACTCGATGAATTCGCGTGTCTCGATATAGTTCGACTCATGCGCATCCGAATAGATCCGGTCATGCACCCAGGAGACTGCCATGATGCGGTTCAGGATAGTCCCTAGCAACTGCTCCGGCGGCGTTGTGGTGCTTTTCGGGTCCCGCATCATCATGGACACGAGGCTCTGCAGAATTTGAAGGTTGTTGCGGACCCGGTGGTTCAGTTCCTTGAGGAGGACTTCTTTGTGCTCGCCAAGCTGGCTCACGGCGGTGTCGCACTCCTGGATCATTGTCAGGAGGCGCTTGGGCGTGGGGATCTTGGCCATGATCGGCAGCAAGTGCCACAGCGCAATAGCTGTCAGGCAGGAGATAACATCTATGAATATCTCAGCTTCCTGAGAGGGGAGATAAAACCTGGGATCCCAGAGTGCGAGCACATGACCGACGTGAGTAAGTCCACAGCCTAGGATGAAAGTGGTGAAGCACCAGAACACCCATCTGTTCTCAATGTCCGGCCAGCGACGTAGGTAAGCGACGATGACGGCAGGCATGGATACGTAGTCCAGGCTGTCCATCATGTTGCGTTCTGCTAGCGGCACGAGACTGTCGGGATGAAAGAGAAGCCACAGGCCTCATAACCGTTTGTTAAGTTCTCAAGCCTACCCAGGGCCTCGGAAGGGTCTTCGAACGCAGATCCTTCGCCCCCAGGAACCCCACGCAGCTGTTGCCCCCGCTGCGCGGGGTTTCTCGCTTTACGCCCTGTTTGAGCGGACTGATCCGGCCACAGGGCTGGACCCACTCTCCAAGATCCGAAAAGGGAATCCCAATCCTGATGACACAATTGTCTCCTCTCGACACCGCTATGCGACGGAATTCCCATCATGCTTTCTATCGCCTGGCATGGGAGGAGATCGACCCAAGCCAGTTCTCAGTTGCGCCGTGCGGCGATGCCGCACGGGATTTCGTGATTTAGCACCATTATTCGGGCTCATATCCAGCCGCGATCGCCGCATACAGGGTGTCTGAGCGCATCGCGTCATTCCAGAGGAATTAGTCGGTGTCGCCGTGTTTTCGCTCCCGATCCAGCCAAAGGCAGCCGCCGCCTACCGAGCACCCACTGACGTTAAGCTCTGCGATCTGGGACGCTTCATCCTAAAAAAAATTCGGTTAAAGGCAATGGCGAGACGTGGCTGCTTTCTAGCTCGCATAGGACAAGCAGCGGCCTGATCGCCGTACGCTTTACAATCTCTGTTTGTCTTGTAGTGACCCGGTCCCAAGAAGCACAGCAGCTGGCGTAATCGTGTTTGCAGCTCACTACTGCCACATCTACGAGGTTGCCTCGAGTGTCTATTGTGGACGTGGGAAGCCACGCAACCATTGGCTGACCCGCGACGGCTTAACCGTTTCGCCTCGCGCTCTTTCCAAGCTCCGGAACGGTGAAAGGGTGCTGCCTATGATTTCCTCAGAACACACGGAGCTCCGGCCACGGCGCCTAGCGAACGGGAGGCCGCCTGTATTCATCGTGCCCTTCGGAGCGGGAATTTTAGAGCCCTGCGCCACTCCGGCAATCACGCTTATGTCTTCCCCTGGGGGAAGCGTGCCATGCGCCAGGATATCCGCCGGTGCATGGACAAGGGGCTGCCTCGTCCAACGAGAACCGACCTACCGGCAGCAGCCTAGAATGAAATTCAAATAGAAAGGGTGAGACGGGGTTCCTTTAAGAGTTATTAACTCCTTGTCCGCCTTTGGCCCCGAATCATATTGGTGGATCGCGAGTCCGACTTAAAAGCGAATACTACGCAACAACGAATCAGGTGCGTAACTGGGAATCACCCGGAACTTGGCTTTTACATGCGAACTGACTCCGCCTTTTCGGCTAAGTGAGCCATTTCAAAGAAGTTTTCACTGCTGAATCCAACTATTGTGAATGGATTCTTGCCGCGAGACTCCACAGCCAACTCAGAATCGGGCAAGTCTCGTAACGTTACGAGCTAATTGGGTGTGAAATGCCAGATCCTTTGAGCCGCCAGCGTGTCCAACGGCTTCGGCAGGCCCGCAAAGACCGGGGCTACCGGGAGACGAACGTATGGCTGACCACAGAGGTCGATCAGAAGATCAATGAGGCAGTCGCAAAGGGACACTTCCCTTCGCGGCGGGTCGCAATCACCCACGCCCTCGCAACGTATTTCTCAAAGGAGAAATCTTTGACTTAAACCCAGGCACAGCAAAAGGCCCACGAAGCTGGAAACTTCGAGGGCCTTTGGAGACCCACCGAGGGGTGGGCGTAAGTAATGTGTTGCAACATCCTTATGCCATCCCGACAAGCTGCGTGTCAAGAGCATCGGTTTCGGTGAACGCTCCCGCTTTGCCCTCACACAGGAGGGTACGATGCAACTGGCATCGTCAGGAGGCCGGCGGCTGAGACATGCCGCTCTGGCCGCAAGGAAGCTTGCGCTCGAAGACGGGCGCACGGTCACACGCAAAGAGCTCTCGGCCGCGGCTCGCGAGGCCAGCAAGGCGCTCGACCTGCGGCCAGCCCAGCGGGCGGTGCTGTCCGAGCTGGTGGCCTGCTGGGGCGAGCAGGACTGGGAGCGGCTGCTGGTCTGGCCGTCCAACGACTACCTCATGAGCCGCACCGGCCTGACCGAGCGGG